>ERZ507044.3-NODE-3-length-327847-cov-16.4594_pt1 | contig 327847 bp, 297 predicted proteins | sample MGYA00512870_ERZ507044 | MGnify/ENA metagenome assembly ERZ507044
AGATATCTTTTGCACGATCACTGATGACATCATCGAACACACGACGCCGATATTTAGTTGTCATGATCAAATGATAACGGAGAGCAAACACTGAATGAGCATTACTGTCTAAATCTAGCATAAATACACCTCATTTCATAATATCGACCGAAACTATTTTTATACTCATAGTATACCACAAGGCGGTCTGATTTACCATATTTATAAAGAAAAGGGACAGAACTTACGCATTTATTTGACTTAAGATATAGATGGAAATTTATTCAGGCATTCCTTATTTAACAAAGTCATATCAATTATATGTAATTGTGCTCATCTCTTGATATTTTCACTCAACAGTCATAAAAAGCATGAGCAAAATCCTTTCTCAAATGTTTTTGCTTTTTTTGAATCTAAGAAATTTAATCGTATTTATCTAGTGTGAGGGATAAAGGAAAATGGCTGCTTTCATCCCACCATCTGCTTATCGTCGCAGAGATGGGGGACTTCTGCCTGTTATTTGTTAAACATTTTTTACTCTGTATCCCTATCTGCATGATTATGCTCTAATGCCGGGTATCTATTGAACCCCCTATGGACTGAGGTATAATCCGGCTAACCAGCCTCGGGTCTTTTGATTCAAGCAGGAGTGTTCGTGCAATTACTCTTTTTTACATAGTAGGCACCAGTCCCGGAAAATGGCTGATGTGTTTCTTCACCTCCTTTCCCTGTTCTTACTGTCTATCTGCGCAGCTTTCTAATGCTACAGAATGATTTCCCCTGCTTCATGCAGGATACGTTGAGTATCACAATGAATGTTAAACAGATGACGGCCCATTCGGACCTTGGACGCCTTTCCTTTTGGTGCTATAAACGTGTATTGTCTACGCATCCAGAACCTCCTGCATACTTCTATACGTTTCAAATCTGCAAAAATTCTGCATTATTTTACAGATAAAGACAGGCACTGATATCCCTGTGATGAGACCGTGGAATTGATTTGCAAATCATGAAGCGCAGACTTTCATCGTTTGATATGTTTCGCAGCTACAAAGATTCAAAGAAGCCTGTACTAAGTGAAAACATACCTATTCTAAAAAACCTCGAAGTATTCAGCAAATTACTGAACATCATCCGAGGTCCTTATGAAGGTGTAAATTGGTATGTGGCATTGATTTCTGTATATTGCGCCAATCAGCCTGCAGCACACTCGCAGCCAGATCGTTCTCAAGTCATATCAAGCGAACCGGATTCCTTCCTGTTTCATCCAGTAAGCACAAGCGCCAACCATTCCGGCACGATTTCCCAGCTGTGCAAAAGCAAGCTGTGTATGCGCATAGATTTCTTCATTCATATACTGCTTTAGATATGTTTCCATCAGCGGTGCAAACAATTCCTTCTGTGTCATGATACCGCCTCCAAGAATAACGATCTGCGGATTCATCAGACAGGCACAGCTGCTTACGCCAATAGCGATATGGCTGCACAGCTCCCGGATTGCCTGCATACACACAGCATCACCGCGTTTTGCCCGTGTACATATGATTTTTCCATTCAAATCAGCTTCCTTTGTCTGTGCCTCCACATGCTGAACCAGTGCTGTTGTGCTTGCGATATCCTGAAAGTGATGATCCTTTACCCACATGTAGCCGATTTCTCCAGCACTTCCGCTACAGCCACGGTAGATGGTATAATCGATTACCACAGCTCCTCCGATCCCTGTTCCGATTGTCAGCATCAGTACATGAGCAGCACCCTTTCCGGCACCGAAGACTGCTTCTCCCAAAGCAGCGGCGTTCACATCGTTCTCCACCCAGCAGGGGATATGAAAGCGGGCTTCCAGCTGCTGTTTAAACTGCAATCCGGTATATTCCGGAATATTATCATTGGCATACTGAATACATCCCTTTTCCGCATCAACCATCCCTGCTGTTGAAATAGCAATACCTTTGATATCCTGCCGCATAGCCTTTGCAATCAGTGACTCAACACGATGCAGGATGCCAGGCCCCTTCAATACTCTGGCATCGCTGCTCACCTCATCCTGCATCACAAACACCGGCTGGCCCTTTCGCAGTGTAAGGATACCATACTTGATGGAAGTTCCTCCGATATCAAATGTAATAAGCATTCGATTCCTCCTTCATCCTCCGCAGCAGCTCAACAAATTCCCGCTCGGTTGTACAGCTTGACAGACGCTCGACATGTGTTTCTTCCATGAGGATATCCGCAAGCTCACTGATCAGCTCCAGATGACTGTCGGCATCAACTGCAGCAAGCGTGATAATCAGCGATACGGGATCAAATTTCTCACTGCCAAACGGTATCGGCGGCTCTAAGGTTGTGAAATGCACTGAAAGCTCATTGACACCGCATTCCGGTCGGGCATGTGCCAAAGCAACATGATTTCCCAATACGATATAAGGACCTACGCGATGCACCGCGTCAATCATTGCACGGATATAGCGTTCCTCGATTTTTCCGGTTTCCAGCAAATGCTGTGCTGACCTGCGGATTGCATCCTCCCAATCTGCGGCATGAACACCTACCTCGACATTTTCTTCTTTTATCAGTTCTAACATGATGTTTCTCCTTTGCTATGAGGATTGAAAATCCGCAATGAGTTCCTTTAGTTTCAGCTCCTTCAAAGAGGAAACCTTACGATAGCAGCCTGTAAAATCACTTGACTCTGTAATTTTGTTTGGTACGATCAGACACGGCATACCTGCTTTATCAGCTGCGATCAGGCCGTTGCGGGAATCCTCTATTGCCAGACATTCTGCACAGGAGCAGCCAAGAAGCTCTGCGGCTTTCAAAAATATATCCGGTGCAGGCTTGATGTGTCTGCTTAATTCCGCTGTGGAAAATGCATCAAAATAATCCAGCAGCTGCAGCCGCTCCAGATGCACCTGCGGTTTTTTTCTGGTCGCAGAGGTCGCAATTGCCAGGCGCAGTCCTTTTTTCTTCGCCGCTGTGACCAGTTCTGTAACGCCCTCCATTGCCGGAAGAGTACGGGTACGCTCAATAAACTCTGCCATTGCCTGTTTCTCAAATTCACGGATATCCTCATCCGTACCAAGCTTTTGCTTCAGGAAAGCAAACAGCCGCTCACTGCTGGAGCCGACGCACACCAGATAATCCTGTATGCTTAAATCATAATGATAGACCTTTTTCAGCCAATCTCTGTATATATAGTACCATTGTGTTTCGGTATCGACAATAACACCGTCAAAATCAAATACGAGTGCCTTTAACATAGAACCCTCCTTTTAAAAAAGGAATCCTCATATACGCTCAGATTCCTTTTTCAGCTTATGATCTCGCTGCCTTGATGCTGTTTACGAGCTCATCATATTCCGGTGCATTCAAATAATCCTCAATGGATATGATTTTGATATCCGGCTGTTTCTCATGTGCCACCTGCCGCAAAGACACGTGCGTAACAATGATATCCGCCTTTGGATCCGGCAGCTCCATGACCCGGGCATGCTCCACCGTGATATCTGTGATTCCGGCCTTTCGCAGCCGCTTGGCTATCACACTCGCGCCCATGGCAGAAGATCCCATCCCGGCATCACATACATACACAATACGCTTTACTGTACGGAAATCCGTCACAGCTTCCTTTTCCTCAAACACAGAGGATATCCGGGATTTCTTTCCCTTCAAAGACTCCATCTGCTTTGCGGCTTCCTTCAGGTTCTTATTTACATCCTCATCATTCTGTTTGGAATGCTTCACAATGACAGCGGCAACCAGAAAGCTGACGGCGGTTGAAGCAAGAACGGCAAGCAGAATCAGCAGCTGATCTCCAGCCGAGGCCATCATCATAATGGTGACGATACTTCCGGGAGAGCTGACTCCCACCAGACCGACATTGAACAGTGTAAACAGGAAGGTGCCGGTAATCCCTCCGGCAATTGCAGCCAGAACGGTCAGCGGATTCATCAGGATAAACGGGAAGTAAATTTCATGAATACCGCCGAAGAAGTGGATAATGCTGGCTCCATAGGCATTTGCTTTTGCATTTCCCTTGCCAAAGAAGCAATATGCCAGCAGTATACCAAGTCCCGGTCCGGGATTGGATTCCAGCAGAAACAACACCGATTTCCCGAATTCATTCAGCTGTGTCGTACCAAGCGGCGTCAGGATTCCCTGTCCGATGGCATTGTTCAGAAACAGCACCTTCGCCGGCTCGATGAAGATCGCTGTCAGCGGTAACAGATTGTTGTTTTCCAAGGTGGAAACACCTGCGGAGAACACAGCAGACAGTGACGTAATGGCCGGAGCGATCCAGACACAGCCGATGATTGCAATAACCGCACCAAGCAGGGCAACAGTCAAATTTCCAATCAGCAGCTCAAAGCCGACAGGAATCAGCGGCTCCACAACCGCATCCAGCTTTTTCAACAGCCATGCGGACAGCGGTGCGATTATCATGGCTCCCAGCAGCATGGAAATATCCGCTCCGATGATAACCCCCATTGTGGTAAAGGCACCGATAACAGCACCTTTTTCTCCATATATCATTTTTCCCCCGGAAATTGCGATTAACAGCGGAAGCAGGTACGTGAGTACCGGTGAAATAAAGGCCTTCAGCATATCATTGGACAACCAGATTCCCAAAGCGGTTAGAATGCCCCAGCCCATAAACGCTCCCAGATTCGGAAGCACCATGGCACTGAGCTTTCCGCCAAGGCGCTGAGCCTTCACACGCAAAGATACATCGTTTGACATGTTCTTATTCTCCTCTTCATATAATGTAAGCTTACGTTCGCTAAAATTTAACGCATGATACTTGCGCATGCCCCCATAAACGATTGCGTTGTTCAACACAGACAGTCTATTTATAGGAAGCATACATTCACAGCTTAAAGCGCTACCTCTTTTCCTTCCACGATGGAACGCTCGATGGCATCAACAACCCGCAGTGCATCATAGGACTGCTTTGGAGTAATGACGGATTTCGTATTTGTCGCAACATTGTTTACAAACGCCATAACCTCTTCTGCCAAATCCCCGCATACTTCACCGTTAACGTAGTACCAGTGACGGCTGTCCGGATACTGAACACCCTTTCCGGTAACGAAGCGGACACCGTGATCACAGGAATCCACATAGGCAACGCCCTTTGTGCCAACAAGCTCTACTTTATCATCAATAATTGTCGGAGAGTTTTCCGGAAGTGTCCAGCATGCCTCCATACAGGCTACAGCACCGTTTTCATAGGTAACCAATGCATAGATCACATCATTCATACCGTTTTCCTTCAACAGCACACTGCGATTTTTCGCGAATACCTTCACCGGCTGACAATCCATCCACCAGTTGATATAATCAATATCATGAATCATAACATGCATACTCAAATCACTTGCGCCGATATAACGCCGCGGTCCGATAATCGGACTGTTTCTTCTCACGTAGCAGTGAATGATATCCCCCAGCTCATTGCTGTCCAGCCGCTCCTTGATCATGGCAAAGCGCGGATCAAAGCGAAGCAGGAAGCCTGTTGTAAATACTTTATCATAATCCTTTGTAATTTCATATAGGGCTTTCCCATCCTCCAACTCCTTTGCCAGCGGTTTTTCCAGAAGTATATGCTTACCTGCCTGCACTGCCAGCTCCACAGCCTCCCGATGCAGATTGTCCGGAAGTACGATACTCACCGCTTCTATTGCGGTATCCTTTAACAGCTCCTTATAATCCTTATACATTGTGATTCCCGGAAATTCTGTTTCCAGTTCCTTTCTGCGGCTGTCATTAAACTCACACAATGCACACAGCTCCACCTGTGGTAGCTTCTGATAAATCTGGGCATGATAGGTTCCCATCTGTCCTACACCGATAACACCAACGTTGATTTTACTCATAAAAATCCTCCTCTCCTACAGCATGATTCGCTGCCTTGAAATCTCTTTCAATTTCTGACTCCATTGTAGATCCGGATTAAAAAAAAGAGAAGACAACCGTTTTCCATATGAAACGGCAGCCTTAAACCATTGTGCTTCAGCAGCTGTTTCCGTTTCAAACGGCCGCTTCTTCAAATATTCTGCCTGTCGCTTTGCCAGCGGAAACGGCGAAGCCTTATGTTGCTTCCGGATAGTAAAATCTATATAATAAGGGTACCAGGGGGATGTAAGGATGAGGAGGTGGATGCGCTTGTTTCAGTACACGCGATTACAGGACTTACTTGACTACTTTCTGTCACATCAAGGCTACATGTCTCCGTCTGTGTTAACCAGACACTTTCAAATATCCCAGCGAACACTGCGCAGCGATATCCACAATCTGAATGAGGAGCTATCCGGCTTTGATGCTCAAATCATCATGAAACGCTCTCAGGGCTATGCCTTAAAGATCAAAGAGGGACAGACACGGGCACTACTGGAGAATATGCTGGTTAATGAGGAGGAAAAGCAGCTGGATTCTGCCGACAAGCGAATCAACCATATCATTATCAAGATGCTGTATGCCAACACCTATCTCACACAGGATGCGCTGGCGGATGAGGTGTTCGTATCCATCAATACGATAATCAATTATCTGAAAACAATTCGTCTGATTCTCTCCAAATATCAGCTCACACTTCAGACAAAGGCAAACCTTGGCTATATTGTAACTGGTGAAGAGGCGGATAAGCGCCGCTGTATCATTGATCTGATTACGACCAATTATCAGCATTATGAATTCCGGTTTTCTCAGGAACAGACAGCCCTGCTGAATCATGTCAACCTGGAACAGATCAAGGATATTGTCATGGAGTTCAATCGAAAGAACGATCTGCACTTCTCAGACTATAATCTGAAAAATCTGATTCTGCATATCGCATTGTCCATATCCAGACTGCTTGTAGCCAAACCAATCGAGGAGTATGCCATACCGGAGCATGAAGCGCTTCGTACATTGCTGGAGCCGCTCATTGCAGAGATTGAGCTTGACTTTCAGGTTGTCTTTACTGCGAATGAAAAAAATTACATTTACTCCCATTATGTATCCAACACAAACGAGCTTCTGGATGCGCAAAAAAACACGGAATACATCCATAATCTGGTCGCAAATATTCTGGATTCCATCTTTGAATCCTATCACTTCGACCTACGTTCAGATTTGATTCTGGAGCATGATCTGACGCATCATCTGCAATCCATTCTGAATGCCAGGTATTATCATCTAAACAAAAAGAATCCGCTGCTGAATACCATTCGCAACAACTATATCCTTGCCTATGAAATAAGCGGAACGGCAATCAAACAGGCATTCGCAAATGAACCGTTTGAGCTGAATGATGATGAAATCGGCTATATCTCTTTACACATCGGAGCAGCCATTGAGCGCTATTTTGATTCCCGTTATCTCAAGCACAAGAAGGCTGTTATCGTATATGACAGCGGGTATGCAGCCGGCAGCTTTCTTGCTTCCAAGCTGAATACGCTATTTAAGGAAACACTGGAAATCATCGGCAGATACCCGTCACACGAAATCGAAGAACAGAAGCTGCAGGCTGCGGATATCGTGATTTCCACCGTTGCCCTCAAGCAGACAGTACTGCCGGTGGTGGTCGTGGATATTCCACTGTCCAGAAGAGATATTGAAAATGTGGCAAGAGCTATCACCATGGATGAGCAGCATCCGATTGATAAGATTGCACAGTTTTTTGATGAGAAGCTGTTTATCAATACAGCTGCAGACAGTAAGGAGGAAATTATCCATACCTTATGTACCCTGCTGCATCAGGAGCATTGCATCAATGATGATTTTGAGGCCAGTGTTCTGGAGCGGGAACAGCGTATTTCCACAGGAATGGATGGTGTGGTTGCCATACCGCATCCTCTCAAAATATGTTCACTGAAAAGTAAAATCGCTGTCGGGGTTTTGCAGCATCCGATCTTGTGGTCTGATAAAGACAGTGCTCAGATTATACTGTTGCTGGGTCTTGCGGATGATGCAAAGAAGGACATAGAGAAGCTGTACGATACCTTTGTCGCCATGACGCACAATGCTCCCTTGCAGGAGCTGCTGTTTCATGCACGAAGCCTATCTGAATTTTTGAATATCCTAAAGCAGAATTTAGATACGGAAGCATACTGACGAGGTATGACATGATGAATTTGAATACTATCAAGACACGCAAGCTCTCATTGTGCTATAGGGAAAAGGCGTGTTTTTCTATTTCACTGAGCATCATTCGGAAAAACACGTATAACAGTCCAATGATGAATGATTTTCCAACAACCTGGATACTTTAGTTTTAACCTAGCAGTCTGGATATTCTCCAGACTATATCTTCAAATCACTTCCTATAGGCCGAATGCTTCAATTTCGTATATGGCCGCTTGTTCAGCATAAAGCCTGATCGCGGTGAATGAAGCGATGCAAAATTAACGCTGTACAGCATTGGCACATCCTCTGTTATACATAAACATTACGCGGGTAGTCAGCTTTTTAAACTACAATGCCGGAGAAGCTGTTTCGCGTAAAGGAGCTGCCTGCCTATGAGAATAAAAAAAGCTGTATCCTACTTCTGTAGAATCAGCCTTTCATCAGGTTATATCTGCATTATTTCATTTCTTTATTATTCAGCCTTTCTTTTAAAGCTTCATACGTATCACAGTCCAGAATTTGAATAACTGCATCATCCTTCTGCTGATCTGACAGTGATTCCACCCATTCATCCTCTATTCCATATTTGTGTACTATAAGTGACTGTAACAATGTCCTTTTCTCTTCATCAAGACCTTTTTGAAGACCTTGTTGGAGGCCTTGTTTAAATCCCCGCTCAAGTCCTGACTTCTCGGCTTCTGCAGTTTGCTCTTCCAAATTGGCCTGTACTGCACGTTGTGCAAATTCCACGGATTCCGCCCAGCTGAATAATGAGCCATCCTCGCGCATCTCATTATATTTTTCCATAGCCACATTCACCATCCTTCTCTTCATGTTTAGTATAGCATCATCCGGATTATATGCAAGTACATAGCAGAAGGTTTCAAATTCCGTCAGGTTCTCTATGCCTCCAACCTCCTATACACGCTGCCTGATCATTGGTAAAAACACAATCGCGCGATGCAGTGTACCGTTGGGCTCCTCCCGATTATCTTCATCCTTTACCGTGTAGTGTCGAATCATGCGCCCTGTGTCTTTGGGCTTGTAATTCATAAAGATAATCTGATAAAACGGCTTCAGCTTTGTGTAATCATTCCCCTGCTTCAGCTGTCTGCCAGCCAGGCGGTAGCCATACTGCTGAAAACGCAGCTGTTCCTCCTTCGTGTACCCGGATACCTGCATTTCCAAATCATAGAGGTGACCTGTTTCATCCTCCAATACAACATCCAGAACCGCTCGTTTTCCGAAAAAGGCTTCCGGCAGGAGCTCCGGATTCAGCACCTGTGTCTTTTGAACCTTCAATCCGTAAATCTCTTCAATGATCCTGCTTCTCAGCATGGCAGAGCCCGCATCCTCACCGATCAGCATGTACTTGAAAAATACATCATTGTGAAAGGGAATCGGATACTCCCTTTCCTTCGATTTATGCATATGTATCATCCTCCTTTTTTGCATATACACTCTTATATACGTATGGAAAGGGCAAAACTCCTAAATTTAACATAATTTTTTTATTATTTTTTACGGTTTCATGTTACGTCAAGCTTATATGAAGTGCTAAAGGGAAAAGCCTGCCTATTTCTTTATTTATATAAGCATCACCGCTTTTTTATTGCCATGTCGGCTAAACGTATGCGATATATGGGATATATAGCTTCCTGTGATATCAAGAAAGACCAGTATCACGTATCATAATCTCCTTATTTTCTTCCCGTATGCTCATGTTAAGAAAAAGAGCATACTTCCTGATTGCATCTACAAGAATCAACAAGAAAAAGCAGAAGTCTTTTATTCTCCTGCCCTTCTTATATACCTTTCTGCACACAAAGAACCGAAAGACTACATGTAGCCTTATACCTGTACATTTCCTGCACCGTAATCATTATAAAGTGCAGGCAAGCCTTGTATGGTAAATGAAAAATCAGCTCATAGCCCATTAAATCTGTTATCCTGTCTCTGCATAAGAAAGCCTTTCAGCCGGCTGTTTTCTCATTCGCCCATGCTCTTAAATTTGCTAAGCGCGGTTCAGGATCAAAGCCCATTTCCTTCCCCATGTTGGCGCACATTTCACAAGGAAACTCCTTACACTCCCCGCAATGCTGCAAATGCTTTTCCTCACAGCAGGTCTTTACCTGACAGAGACTCCCCCAGAACGGCTGCTTCATGGCATTGCAGCCAAGACAATGCACCGCTTCCTTTCTTTCACATGTTGTACAATCCACACCACATCTTGATGAACACATCCTGTACTCCTTTCTCTGCCTTAAGGCAGTTCCTTCATTTTCTCTAAGCCGTCACTGCTCTTTAGCTCCTCGCACAGAGTATGGCACCAGGTAAGCAGGGTTTCACAAACGCTCAGCTGCTGCTCAAGAATACTCCTTCCCACATAGGGAATTTCCTTTTTCACATCCCTTTGCATGCTCAGATATGTACGTGTATCCTGCAGACTTTGCGCTATTCGCTGAACGCACTCCAGCCCCTCTTCCTTATCAACCTTGTTCAGACTGACAACCACAGCATTAAAATCAAACAGGATTTCAAATGGCTGTGCACTGATTTCATGCATCAGCTCATGGAAATATTTTCGACCCTCACGAGTCAATGAATAAATGCTTTTCTCGGGCATGTTTCCCTCCCGCTGCCGCTTCGTCATCAGATATCCCTTCTGCTCCAGCACTCTCAGCTTTTTATAAACAGAAGGTGAGCTGATTTTCACCCAGTGAGAAAGATTACGATATTCCACATGCTTCTGGATATCATAGGCACTGCGGGGCTGATCATACACCATACCCAGTAGAATCAAATCAATGGAGGATACCACACCATCACCTCTTTTCCTAATACTACTATACTGTATACTATATGTCAATAAAAAAAGAGTGCCTATTCCTTTCTCAGGATACAGACAGCCTCTTTCAGATTATCCTCATTGAAATACTTGTCCCGAACCTGTACAAAATGGTCTTTGAAGCTGCGCTCCATATCCAGGTCATCGATCACCACATAGCGTTTAATTTCCGGATATCCCCACAAATACATTTGAATTTCTTCTGCTTTATTACCGGTATCCATCGTTACATCCACCAGATACCTGTCCAGCCCATGCAGGGAAAACAGCAGCTGCAAGGTTTCCAGCGAACGGTGAAGCCGCCATGAGGAGGTCAATACAATGGATGCATGGCAGGTTTCGGCAAGCTGCCGTATATAACGGCTGGCTTTTGGATACCAGTCCAGATCCACAGCAGCGATGTCATAGGCATTCACCGGTGCAAAGCGCTGATCCTGTGAAACATAGTAGGCCTTTAATGCGGCTGCATCATTGCGCAGATATTCATGAGAACCCAGCGGCATCAGTACGCCGTCGATATCAAGGAAGATGATGTTCATGCCCCAGCTCCTTTGTCCAATGGTTCAGTATATGAAGCGCCTGCCGATAACTTTCTTCATCAAGGATGTCCGGCGTAACCACATCATGTCCGGGAAATGCCTTCCGCATGGAGATATCATCCAGAATGACGTAGTTTTCCACTGCCGGATGCGCATCCAGATAGCGCTGTATAGCTCCTTCCTTGAAGAACATTTCCTCATTATCTGTCATGTCAACAATATAGCTGTCCAGTCTCCACAGGGAAAACAGCCGCTTCATTTCATCCAGACTCCGCATGCACTTCCATGAGGTTTCCAGCACAGTTTTTGCACCGCTTTGCTCACAAAGTCTGCGCAGCCGCTCTACCGCAGCTTTCTGGAAACCGCAGACCACACTGCACAAATCCCAGTCTGTTATCCCTTCCGTGGAAATCCCTTCTTTTTGTAATCTGCTTCGCACAGCCTCCGCATGAAAACAGCTTGTCCTTCTGGAAAAGCAGGGGTACAGTACACCGTCGATATCAAGAAATATAACCTTCATGACGATTCCCCCTTTCTTACTCTCAGTATATCATGAAAACCCTTTCCCGTTTCTGAAAAAGTCTTTTTCTTTTTGCACCTGCAGGTTTATGTATTCCCGCACAAGGCATACTATGTATGACAGGAGGTTTTTATTTATGAATTTAGAGCTAGATGGCAGAGTCGCACTGGTCAGCGGCTGCTCGCAGGGTCTTGGATATGCCTGTGTACGCACACTGGCCAGACATGGTGCAGATATATTCGGCGTCAGTATCGGTGATGATTCCGCGTTGAAAAAAGAGGTGGAGGCGCTGGGAAGATCGTATCATTCCCTCACCGTATCCCTTACGACACCCGGCAGCATTCATGATGTCATGAAGGAAGTGCTTGCCGCCTATGGACATGTGGATATTCTATTGAACTTTGCAGGCATTCTGAAAAAGGAGGATACTCTGGAAATCAGCAGACAGGCATTTCAAAGCGCACTGGATATCAATGTAACTGCGGCGTTTACACTTTCCCAGGAGGTTATACGCCAGTTTATCAGGCAGGGGCATGGAGGCAAAATCATCAATGCATCCGGAATCCTGCCCTATGGTACCAGCGAATACTGTGCCTATTTCACCAGCAAGGGTGCCGTGGAAGCAATGACGAAATATATGGCACATGAGTTTGCGGGCAGAGATATACAGATCAACGCAATCACACTGGGCTTCATGAATGAGGGAAACCGGCTGCAAAGCGGAGATGGACAGAATGATGATTTGTCTGTCTTAAAGGAAATTCCCGCAGGACGCTGGGGTACCTGGCAGGATCTCGACGGTCTGCTTCTTGTACTTTGCAGTGCTGCAGGGAATTACATCAATGGTGCCTGCATCCCGCTGGATGGCGGCTACAGTATCTGATGCTATGTAGGAATGGACTGCTTTCCATTCCTTTTTTCATCTCTCATTCCAAAAACATCGCTACGACCCATACCAGAAACAAACCGATCAGCAATACAAGCAGCAGGGTCAGGTAAGCCAGTATGATGTCTTCTCTTTTGGGTTCCATCCGTTCCACCTCATGCTGTACTATGCAGTTTGCTTCCATAAATCTAGGCCTTTATCCTATAGAAAAGAAAGTAATGTTAAAAACATGAATTTTTAGACCGATAAAATTCCGTATTTGATTACTTTTTCTTATGAATGTTACTTTTTCAGATATAATAATGCCGGGCATATTCGGGGAGAGTACATGCCCACAGGAGGAAGACATGAAAAGAAATCAAATTGATACGGATTTGGGTGCCGCAATCAAGGAGGGCATCATACTAAACAATATGACACAAAAGCAGCTCGCAAAGGCTCTTCATATATCACAGCAGACGCTCAGCTGCTACATACACAACCAAAGAACACCGAATATACATGATCTGGTGGCCATATCCCAGATTCTGAGTCTGGATATTTATGTATTACTTGGCTTAAAGAAGGACATACCGGATCATCTGGATCATATTATATACAAAAATATAATGAAGCTGGATCACAAAGGCAAAAAGATGGTATACGATTACGTAGAGCGTTTGTTGAAATACAGCTGTCCGCATTAAAAAAAGCGCCGGCTTTTGCACAGGCGCACGACTGCCTCCAGCCTGCTTCAGAAGATACAGGCTGCCAGATATGCCGTAATACAGGACGCTACCGCAACACTCAGCAGGCCTTTTCCCTGATATGCCAGTACCAGCCCCACAAAGCAGCCGGCACAGCTTGCCAGCGTGTGACCGGTAGCCGTAAAGATGGCTGGAAACGTCATGGCTCCCAACACGGCATAGGGTACATAAAATAAAAAGGATTTTATAAAAGGACTTTTGATTTCCTTCTGAAAAAAGGTTAACGGAAGCATACGGATCAGATAGGTAACGACTGCCATTACCAGAATGTAAGGAAGATACTCAGTCATGCTGCACCTCCTCCACCGGAAAGAACCATGACCCAAACGCAGATGCGGCGATTGTACAGATAATGATGACGAACCCGGAGCTGACAGGTACAACTGCCTGCATAGCGGCAAACAGACAGCTTAGAATCACAGATAAAAGCAATACGATACGCACGGAGCGCAGCTTTCTGGCCGGAGGTATGATAATGGCAAGGAACATTCCATAAATGGCGATACCAAGGGCAGACCGGATTGCTTCCGGAAGCAGCGTACTCGCCGCTCCCCCCAGAAAGGTACCCAGTGTCCAGCAGAATACCGGAAAGGCGATAAGTCCTGCCATATACCATTTCCCGACACGCTCATACGTACTGCTGGCAAGAGCAAAAATCTCATCGGTGACGCCATAGGCTATCAAGGCGCGCTCATGTGTTTTCATATGCCGGTCGACCTTCTGTGTCAGTGACAGGGACATCAGGGCATAACGCAGATTGATGATAAACTGTGACAGAGCCAGCTCCACATAGGAGCCGTGCGCCAGCATCAGCGTCAGACCGGAAAACTGCCCGGCACTGGTTACATTCGTTAAGGATATCACAACGGCAGCCTCCACCGGAATCCCGTTGGAAACCGCCATCATACCAAAGGTAAAGGATACAGACAGATAGCCAAGCCCAATCGGCACACCATCCTGAATTCCCTTTCGAAATCTATTCTCCACTAGTTCCAATTTCATACACCCCGCAATACTTAGGTAACATTATACAAGAATTTTCCTTGTTTTAAAAGGGTGAATCCCGAAACCGAGAAAAGAATACATATAGACAGCCTTACGGGTGCACAAATTCAGCGTTTCGGTGATACGCCATTGCCACTGACAGTGTATGCAGATGTCCGTAATAAATATAAGGAAGGATGAAGCAAATGCTCTGCGAGCACATGATCGTACTGAGAGGAATGCGTAATACATAGCAATCGGTAACACCACGCATCAGCAGTATTGCTTATAAAGTCTCTGTCCTGATTGAACATGCAGCTTACACAAAAACGAATCTATTAAGAATACTGCTTTCCTGTGAAAGCATTTTTCATTTTTGCAGCATCAAGAACATTATAATGCTTCTCTTTCCTTCAGTAAAAATACAAAAGAATCCTTTTCTTCATAACGGGGAAAAGGACTCTTGTTTACCTGAGCTTTCGTATCAGACAAAAATAAACCGCTCGATGACCTCCGCTACCGCACCTTCATTATGGTCGGCTGTACAGACATAATCACACATTTCTTTGATTTCCGGAACCGCATTTGCCACAGCGGCTGAAAGTCCTGCCTCCCTTAGCATTCCCACGTCGTTGAAGTTATCACCAATGGCGATGGTTTCCGACAGGTCAATCTGCAGATGCTCACACAAATCACGCAGACCAAGACCCTTATCCACACCATATGGATTCAGCTCAAGATAGCGGTTGCTGGAAAAAGAGACGGCAACCCGCTGATCGGTAAGCGCATGCAGCTGGTCAGCCAGTGTGTGAAGATAGGGGATACCCGTATTCTGAAACAGAATCTTTGTTATCGGTGTACCCTTTAAAAAGGCAAGAGACGTTTCCTCACATACGATGGAATCCGGCTTGAAGGAAAACAGCCAGGATCGCTCATCCTCATTCAGATGAAACGCATACACATCCTCCGCTGTAAAAACCTGTATGCAGACATCCTGTTCAATACCGAAGGCAAACAGCCTTTCAGCGATTTCATAAGGCAGCTCATGAAAGGAAAGCTTTCGGTAGTTCTTATTCTCCGTCACAACACCGCCGTTATTGGAAATCGTGTACTCCTGTTCAGCATCATAGACTCCCAGCGTATGCAGCACATTATCAATACAGGTGTAGCCCCGTCCGGTTGCCGGTACAAACCGCACACCATACTCCCGCTCGGCACGCTTGATGGCCGCTATATTTCTGGCGCAGATTTCCTTATCCGTATTTAAAAGTGTTTCATCCAGATCACATGCAATCAGCTTATACACTCGCGCTCCCTCCTGCCTTTTTCTGATAATTCGCCTTCAGCCACATCGCCACAGCATCCGCATCATGATCACCGATCACCGCTGTTGCTGTGTTTTTCAACTCCTCAATGGCATTTCCCACCGCATAGCATTCATCACTGATTTGAAACATCGGCAGATCATTGATGGCATCCCCAAAGGATATCACCCGGTCATATCCGCCTTTTTCCTTCAGCTCCAGAATTGCCTGCGCCTTGGAAACTCCTCGTGGCATGACCTCCAGCCAGTATTCCTCCCGGTACAGCTCCTGTTGAAAAACAATCACATAGTCGGTTGTTTCCTCCAGATATTCATACATCGGCTTTAAAAAGGAACCGTCGTGAATACAGGTAAAGTAGAAGACATCCCCCTCCAGCAGCTGCTCTGTGGTATCCACTTTACGAAAACGCTTGTCATAGGGGCGAGATTCCATGTAGTATTTCCCACCTTCATGCATCCCCTCCTCCATATAGCTGACCCTTTCCCTTCCATCAATGTAGGAATAAACAAAGGGTATCATATCATGCCTTAACAGATAGTTCAGAATATCCTGTGCATCCTGTCTGGTAAAGGAATGCGAATACAGGATATCATGAGAATCCGGATCCAGCAGATAGACCCCATTGTATACGATTAAAGGTGTACGAAGATGGAGTCCCCTGGTTACCAGAGAAGCGGACGTTATGGAGCGTGCTGTCGCAAAGGTGAATTCCATTCCCTCCTCCACCAGAGCATTGATTGTCTCAATCGTTGTATCGGTTAATGCAGTGTTGCTGTTGAGCAGTGTACCATCCAGGTCACTGACGTAAAGTGTCTTCATGACGCGTACCTCCTATTTTTTTATGAAAGCAGAAATAATACAGACCATAGGTTATAAACAGAAACAGAAAGAATACCAGTGTAAACTGCAGACTGAAGGTATCGCTGCCCTGCACGATTTTTTCAATCAGTGAGGATGGATGCATGATATCCCAGGAATTCAGACGCAGAAACCGTCCCAGATACACCCCATAGCTGCTCAGCAGACAAATCAGGGCGGCAAGCAGCCAGGTGCGCAGCTGACCCAGCCTTTCCGCCGTGAATTCGTGCAGCAGATAGAGCGAACGATAGCCGCTCATGATGCCGAAGAAGATACCAACAGCCAGATGCAGCAGCTCCAGCCAGGGGAGAAGCTCACGGACATAGACACTTCCGGTTTCCTGAAAGATATAGAAGGTCAGCGGTGAGATATGTATAAAATCCGTAATCAGATACGGTACATTGGGAAACAGCAGCAGCCAGCAGAGAAAGGCAGCCAGCATACCAAGGTGATGACGACGCTGCTGTGCCGCAAAAAACAGCGTCATAAACAGATAGGGTAACAGAGCGAGAAACACATTCCATACAATTGCTCTGTGAATAAATATACCGCTTCGCTCATAGACATAAAGACTCACCAGTGCATAGGCACCAAGTGCAGCCAGAAGCCAGAAATTCTGCTTCCATAGCTTTTTCATCATGGACAGCCCTCCCTCGTTCATCAGTATAGCATATATTCTACAGCCACCGTTTATCATTTCCATGACATTCTTCATCTTTTCTTTCTTACCGATTCGTGATACATTATACTATATCACACGCAAGAGAGGTATCTTTATATGAAGAAAAGTGAAAACAGTAAAATTCTACCCTATACAAAAAAACAGATCGCTTCTGTTATTCTGCATCCGGAAACCTGCAATATACGTGGTTATCAGGTATATAAAAAGCTGGATGAGGATAACTGGATTGAAGATTACGGCGATCATTTTCTAATGAAATTCTATTTTACAGAGGTGAGTGAGGATCGTATCGTTATGGAGCGGTATCCGTTCGCTCAAAGCAGCGTCCATGTTACCAAAACCATATTTGAAATGAAGGATGCGGACAATGGTCAGGTGGAGCTGAGTATCAGGGAAAAGGTTACCAAAGGGGATTTCGTACGAAAAATCACAAAGGTCATAGAGAACCATGATCAAAACGACACCTATTATATGGATTTGATCACAAGAATACAGAAATACTGTGCAAAGAGGAAATAAGATAGGCATTTCCTCTTTTTGTTTATTGATTTTATAAACAAATAGTGATAATATCATATTGTAGTTTATTGTTTTAATAAACAGAAAGGAGATGTGTTTATGAAAGGTGTAAATTTGGACGTATTTTATCAGGCAGAACCATTTACCATCCATCGGATGCCGAAAAAACAGGAACCACGCAAATCAATACTTGCACTGGCGGCTGCACAGCTGCCCGATCGTGATCTCAGCGAACAGGAAGTTAACGCTATTTTAAAACCAATATCTGATGATTTTGTAGAGCTGCGCCGTTATCTGGTCGATTATAAGCTGTTAGAGCGCAGCAGAGACGGGAGCTGTTATCACATTACATAAATAAAATTTTGAGACGATAAAGTATTTGAAAAAGAAACTGCAAAATCAATGACAAAGCTTTTCGTTTAGATTTTACAGCTTCTTTTTATGCTTTTAAAATTGTATAAAGAAATAACTTTAATGAAAACATGATACAACTACACGCTCATTTTAAAACCTAATCCTTATGTCCTTTATGCCGTCTGAAACAGATGATTTCCTGTATCAGGAAGAAAATCAGAATGGCGATACATATATTCACACCTGTAAACCAATCTACTTGTCCGCCAAAATTCATTGATAGAATATATGCAATCAAACATCCTATCCATACGCCAATCATGGTTTTTATAAGACGAATTTTCCTCTTATTCATCATATCCCTTTCCTTTAACTATGATAAGGATAGCATAGTTAATCCAAGCTCCATTAATTTTCGTGCATATCTATCTTTCCACTTCTGAGATGTATAACTTCCGACTTTTTTTGTACATTTAGCATCTTCATATACAGTATAAGAGTAATAGTGCCATTGATAATCTGTCGATACATATTGTGTAAGCCGAATGTAAAACTTTGTATGTCCCTTGTTTACCAGTGCGGAAACAGAACTTACTAATGTTGCTCCTATAGCTCCAAAATTTGAACCGACAATTCCTCCAAGTACAGTAAGAAAAACAGATCTGACATCTATAGCATTATTTATTGTGACAGGATCCAGAGTAATCGTTCCTAGATTTATCCACGAGTGCTCCGGGTAAGGATTACTTGCCCTAAATGCTACAGGAAATTCTGTTGCATGTACAATAGATGTAGGTAAAACACATGTATACAACGCTGATGTTAAAATAAAAGTCATAACTATTTTACTTATTTTTTCATGCAATTATCCTCCTTATAATATGCAAATTTTAAATATATATTTTCTAAAATTACCGCTCATTTAATGACTTACCTTGCAACAGAAATCAACAGTATATCGTAAGAATAATCTATTAGCTTTAGAAATGTTTTTAATCCCCCATTGGTCTTTCCCTTGTTTACTTAATGTAAAATCCTTTCTATATACATAGTATATAATAACTAATGAAGAAATATAAGACTTACATAGCATTGATTAATTTGTTATAATATAATTATAATGCTATAATTAACCACAGTCAGCGATTACTATCTTTTCCAATTTATTAGATAATATGATTATCTTAATATATTCGAATCATCTTCCTTTTATGTCTATATATCATTCTTTTTTAGCTATAATGGCGTATCAATAAAAAAACTTATCAGACACATAATTTTTGGCTCCGAATATGCTCTAAATTCACCTAAATATAAAACCATAACATTTTATAAAGTGTTATGGTTTTATGATATTTTTTTATTTCGCAATACGATAAATATTTTCCATATCCTCTTTCTTCAAAACCTTGAAACACCCGATCGTGCGTTCGTCCTCAAAGCTGCACTTCCATGCCAGCTTTCGGATATCCTCCTCACCTAACGCAATTCCCATTTCATGAATGGATGTCGGCATACCGATTTCCTTAAAGAACTGTTCGGTTGCTTCAATTCCTGCCAGTGCACACTCGATATCGTTTTCTTCCCGGATTCCCATTACATTTCTGGCATACTGCGCAAATCTGGATGGCTGTTCCTGATAGACATAGCGTGCCCAGCTGCCCCATACGGCAGCCAGCCCTGCACCGTGCGCAACCTTGTACATCCCGCTCAGCTCATGCTCCAGCTGATGACAGGCCCAGTCACCGAAGCTGCGGCTTCCTGTTATATCGTTATGAGAAAGACTGCCTGCCCACATCACCTCTGCGCGGGATTCATAGTTGTTTGGCTCCTTCATCAGAATACGGGTATGCTTCATAACCGTACGCATCAGACTCTCTGCAAAGCCGTCAGTGATATCCATGTTGTTTTCCTTTATGAAATAACGTTCCATGGTGTGTAAAATGATATCCGTACAGCCGCTTGCTGTCTGATAGGGAGGAAGTGTCATAGTCAGCTCCGGATTCATAATGGCAAACCGGCATCGTCCGTAATCAGAGCTTAATCCACGCTTCAGCCATCCGTCTTCATTGGTGATGACACTGGAATTACTCATTTCACTGCCGGCAGCCGCAATCGTCAGTATCGCACCCACCGGAAGGCAGCCGGTTACCTTTTTCCTTCTTGCATAATACTCCCATACATCGCCTTCATTCACAACGCCATAGCCGATGCCTTTCGCAGAATCAATCACACTGCCGCCCCCAACTGCCAGAATGAAGTCCACCTGTTCCTTTTTAGCAAGAGCGATTCCCTCGCGCACCTTGGAAAGCTGCGGATTCGGCACAACACCGCCCAATGTGACGGCGGAAATCCCGGCCTTCTTCAAGGACGCCAAAACACGGTCAAGCAGACCGCTTTTCACAGCACTCTGTCCACCGTAATGCACCAGTACCCTGTGACACCCCTCCTGTTTCAATATAGAACCAATTCGCTCCTCTTCTTTTCGACCGAAATACACGCGTGTCGGAGCGTAAAATGTAAAATTGCCCATAAGCTACCTCCTGTATATGTCATTAGTTTACAACGAATCAAACAAAGGCGCAAGTCATGCGGGAGGCTCATAAAAAAAGCAGCGCGCAATACACTGCTTATCCGGTGAATTTTTCCCACAATCCAAACAGAAAAATAAACATTACAATCAGCGGCAGAACATAAGATACATAGCCTCTTGCCTTTTCCGGGAAGCGAAGACCTTTTCCGGCATTCGCCTCTGCCACAAAATTTTTCCAGCCCCAGCCAAGCTTTCTCGTACAGAAGAACAGGAAAACCAGAGAACCAAGCGGCATAATAACATTGGAAACAAGGAAATCCAGCAAATCCAGCACAGCGCTTTCTTCACCGAAAGGCTGAAATCCGGACAGGACACTGAAGCCGATTGCACAGGGGATGCTTCCCACTGCGATAATAATAAAATTCAAGAGAACACTCTTCCGCCTTGTCCAGTTACATAAATCAATTGTAAAGGAAACAATATTTTCAAACACGGCAATGATGGTGGATAACGCCGCGAAGTTCATAAATACGAAGAACAGAGTTCCCCACAGCTGTCCGTTTGCCATTTCATTGAAGATATTGGGAAGCGTCACAAACACCAGTCCGGGACCGCTGTCAGGTGCTACCCCGAAGGACATGCAGGCGGGAAAGATAATCATACCTGCCATAAAAGCCACAAACGTATCCAGCGCCATAACCCGTACACCCTCACCACTCAGGGAATGCTTGCGGTCAATATAGCTTCCAAAGATTGCCATACCACCCATTCCAATGCTCAGTGTAAAAAAGGCCTGCCCCATCGCCGCATAGATGGCATTGAAAATACCGTTTTTCATCAGTTCATCAAAATCCGGTATCAGATAAAAGGAGACACCCTTCATCGCACCATCCAGACTCAGGGACTTTACTACCAGCAGGATCATAACCGCCAGCAGCAGTCCCATCATCCCTTTTGTGATTTTTTCCACACCGTTTTGCAGGCCAAGCGCACATACACCGCAGCCGATAGCGACAATCAGCAGCATCCAGAACAAGGATGCCTGCGGATTCTGCTGTAAAGAGGCAAAGACATGCTTCACCTCCTGCGGATCAAGACCGTTAAATTCCCCGCTGATCATCTTTGCAAAATATGCGAGCATCCAGCCGGATATCGTTGTGTAAAACATGACAAGCAGATAGTTGCCAGCCATAGCCACATAGGAGAACCGATGCCAGAGCTGACCCGGCTTCTCTAAAACATGAAAGCTTCTTGCCACACTTTTTCCGCTTCCTCTTCCCACGGAATATTCCATAACGATAATGGGAAGCCCCAGAAGCACAAGAAAAAACAGATACACGAGTACAAAGGCTCCTCCCCCGTATTTTCCCACCATATAAGGAAACCGCCATATATTGCCAAGACCGATGGCACATCCTGCCGACAAAAAGATGAAACCGAGTCGGGAGGATAATTTTTCTCTTTTATTTTCCATAATTACTCCTTTAACAAAGTGTCCTGCGGATAACGTGCCCCGGGAACACAGACGTTCTTCATTGTAAAAGAATTTTGTATGGAAGTCAACGAAAACGAAGGGAAACATACTTACTGTGTGTTCCCTAAAACTATTTCAAAAAAGTAAGAGATAGGAAAATGTAAAACATGCATCCATTTCCACAGCTTCTTCATACATTTGCCTGAATTTATAAATAAAATGTCACAAATACACTATTCACGGTACTGTGTTTTGAACTTTTTCAATTTCACTCAAATGCTTTTTAGTGACGTATTCTCATCACCTCATCTATACGTTTTGTACAAATGCAGATATCTGTTGCGGTGAAGAAAGACAGCCCTGCGATACCGGACCATCTGTACCCCAAACTGCCAGTGCAGAGCTTACACCGGCTCTGGCAGCACATTCCATATCCGTGTCCATGTCTCCGATATAGATACAGTCCTCTTTTACTGCATTCATCTTCCGCATATAAGCAAGAAGAGGTTCCGGGTCCGGTTTGTGAAGCAAGGTATCCTCCTTGCAAATTATACAGGTAAACAGCGCATCGAAGGAAGGGGATGAAAAGTAAGCTCTGTATTCCTGCCAGTCACGGGAGGTAACGATTCCCAAGGTATATCCCTGATGACGCAGATTTTCCAGTACCTCCAGCATCCCGCTGAACAGCGCGATATGCTCAACCTGTGTCTGATATTGCAGCTGCCAGTATTCATCGAACTGGGCTGCATCAACATTCTCCACCTGCAGCATGGTTAATGCTTTCTCCGTGGTTACTCCCAGTATGGCTTTCAATTCCGTATTAGAAAATGTACGCCAGGGTACATAATAGCGCAGGGTCTTTTGCCATGCATACAGATTTCCCTTTTCCGTATCCATAAGGGTTCCATCCAAATCAAATATGATATGCTGTATTGCCATAAATACCTCCTGTCCTGTTTCCATTTGCTGAACAGGCACTTTTCTCCATTGTATAATGACACAGCAGGAAACGCAATAGCCTGACTTCATAACAGATCAAGAGCTTCAGCTATTCATTTAAAGACAGAAAGACGGATATGGAAAAAGGAGCTATTCCGTATAAAGAAAATCGCTCCTTATCATTTACACTGTTACAGTGAATCCTGAGGACATCCAATTTCAGCGCACAGGCTCCCGGATTTTCTTAGGGAAGCTATACAGCCATTGCTGCCAGGGTTGCATCCCGCACAGCCTCGAGTGCCTGCGCTACGGTTGCGGCATCCCCAACAACATATACATTATCCTGATCTGTCAATGCACAGGCCAATGCCGTATTGCTGCGGGAGCCGGTCGCATACACCACATGTGTGAAATCCTGTCGCTCCAGCGCCTCTCCATGAACATTCAGCTTTACTATGCCGGCTTCCACAGCCTCCAGCCTGGTATGGGTCAGTAGCTGTACCTGTGCCTTATGCAGACGGTCCATGACCAGCACCTTTTCATTTATAACCATACCTGCCGCAATCTCATCCATCATTTCAATCATCGTGATATGCAGCGGTCCGCGCTTGTTATGGAGAAGGTGTTCACATACCTCACAGCCGACCATTCCTCCACCGACTACCAGAACGTTACCGCCCGGAATGAGCTGTTCGTTTTTCAGCACCTCCCAGGCACCGATGCCATGCTCTGCCAGTCCGGGGATTGGCGGTACTGCCTCCATTGCACCGGTTGCCACGATCAAAGCATCATATGCATCCTTCATATTCTCGCAGAATTCCGTATGCAAACGGATATCAACGGATAAGCGTGTCAGTTCATGCTCCAGATAAACAACCCACTTACTGATCGGCTGCTTAAACGGCGGCACACAGGCCAGCAGCAGCTGTCCTCCCAGACGGTCTGTTTTCTCAAATAAGGTTACCGTATGTCCGCGAAGAGCCAGTACCCTTGCGGCAGCCATACCCGCGATACCACCGCCGGCTACAGCGACATGCTTTTTCTTATCAGCCGGAATCAGCTTCATTTCCAACTCTTTACCACAGGCAGGATTGATAACACAGCTCGCCGGGTGACGCTTTGTCTGTTCCCCTACACAGCCGATCACACAGCCTGTGCATGGTGCAATTTCCTCCAGCTTATCTTCAGCTGCCTTATTAACCAGGTATGGATCAGCAAGCAGCGCACGACCGAATACGACCCCATCCAATGCTTTTTGATCAACCAGCTCCATTGCCATAGCAGGATCCAGCACCTTGCCTACCACAAGGACAGGCACACTGCTGACCTCGCGGATTCTTGCTGCCTGCGCAACATTGACGCCCTCATGCTCACCGTGACTTGGAATGATCTTATTCGGGCGCTCATACTGTGTACCGCCACTGACTTCAAAGGCATCGACACCGTGTGCAATCAGCTTTGGCACAAGACAGCACATATCCTCCACCGTATTTCCCTGCGCATCCTTTTCATCCCCGCTGATGCGCAGAATGATAGGAAAGTCCCTGCCGCAGGCTTCTTTGATTGCATCGATCACCTCAAACAGAAGACGTGCACGATGATCCAGACTTCCTCCATACGCATCACAGCGCTTATTGCGCATTGGTGACAGGAAGGAGCCCAGCAGCATATATGCATGTGCACAGTGCAGCTCGATTCCATCAAAGCCTGCCTGCTTCGCCTGCAACGAGGTTTGTGCATACTGTTTAATGATGTTTGGCAGTTCTTCGATTGCCAGTGCTCTTGTCTTTTGCCCCATCGAATTGACATAGACACTGCTTGCAACCGGTGGTATTCCCATAAATGCTGAGATACTCTCTGGCCCCGGATGGGTAATCTGCGGTATGATGCAGGCACCTGCTTCGTGAATTTTATCCGTGAAGGCCTTATAGGATGCTATGGCTTCCTCACCTCGAAAGCACAGTGTATTTCCCAGATAGGGAACGGATGGATCAACGCTTAACGCATCCAGAATAATACAGCCGACACCGCCGCGTGCACGCTCAAGCCAGTATGCCTGCATGCGCTCATTTACACAGCCGTCACTGCTTTCATATCCCAGAGACATCGGTGCCATAAACGTCGCATTGCGCAGCTTCATGGTAGAAATCGTCAGCGGCTGAAAAAGCTTTGAATTATTCATATTTCCTCCTGTTACAGGGAACGTGCAGTTTCATGTGCTTCCGCAATCGCCTGCAGTGCCCTTCTTGCCTTTTTGGCATCTCCTATGATGTGATACGGTATCTGTTTTTTCTCACAGGCTTCTGTCAGCGCCTCATGATCTCTTGCGCGTGCACCTACGGCCATAACGACACTGTCACAAGGAATCACCTGCTCGACTCCTTCGTTTTCCACCAGTACTCCGTTTTCCACAACGGCTTTTACCGAGGTGTTGACAACCGTTTCGATATGATGCATGTACAGCGATTCCATAACACAGATTTTACGCAATGCGCCAAGGTCCTTCGCGACGCCGTCCAGCATTTCGATAACGGTAACAGCTGCCCCCTGTTCACTCAGATATTCTGCAGTTTCCACACCAACCAGACCACCGCCGATAACTGCGACATGACCGGATGCGGTTGCTTTTCCGTTCAATATGTCATGGGATTTGTATACATGTTCCTGATCTGCCCCCGGAATGGACAGGTGAATCGGCTCTGCTCCGATCGCAAGGATAACCTCATCCCAGCTGCCCTCTGTGATCAGCGACGCATCTACCGGTGTGTTGAGATGAATCAAAATGCCAAGACGCTTCGCCTTTTCTCCATAGGACAGCGCCGCATCCTTCATTTCCATCTTCCTTGGTGCCTTACCCGCAGTCACAAACTGACCGCCCAGCTCGTCGCTTGCTTCATATACAACAGGCTGATGACCGCGCTGCTTCAGTATGCAGGCTGCCTCCAGACCGGCAACACCGCCACCTGCGATCAGCACCCTTTTCGGCTTCTGCGCCGGTACCAGTACATCCTGTGCTTCTTTTCCAAGGTATGGATTTCGCATACAGGTAATGAATGGAGCAGCGGGATCGGTAAATCCGTCATAGCAGCCCTGATCACAGCCAATGCAGTATACGATTTCCTGCAGTCTGCCTTCCTTCGCCTTTACGCAGAAGTCGGCATCGGCAAGCTGCGCACGTCCCATAACAACCATATCCGCCTTATTCTGTTCCAGAATTTCCTCCGCCAGCTGCGGTGTGTTGATACGTCCGACCGCAATACACAGCATTCCGGTTTCCCTACGGATTCTGGCACAGTTATCCACATTAAAGCCCTTTGGTATATCAATCGGCGGTACCTCGTATTTCAACCCCGCTGTTATCATATTACCACGCGAGATATCCAGTACATCTACTCCGGCCTCTTTTGCCAGCCTGCAAAACGCAATGACATCCTCTATGGTCAAGCCATTCTCCAGATAATCATCCTGTGCATCCAGGCGCATCAGCAGCGGCATATCCTGCGGTATGCTCTGACGAATGGCGCGGATACAGTCCAGCGGGAATTTACAGCGCTTTTCAAATGTTCCGCCATAGGCATCCTCACGGTGATTGAATGCCGGTGACAAAAAGGAATGCGGCAGATAATTATGTCCGCAATGGAATTCCACACAGTCATAGCCGGCCTTCACCGCGCGCATTGCCGCAGCGCCGAAGCAGGCGACAACCTCTTCAATCGTCTCCACATCCACAGCCGGTATGGTATGCCCGTGCACATGCAAATCACTGGCCACCAGGATTCTTGCCTTTGGATCCATGCTTGCGGCAAGACTTCCCTGCCACAGCTGCACACCGCACTTCCCACCTGCCTCATGAATGGCATCACAGAATGCCTTGTGTGATGGAATATAGGAATCGTTATGCAGTGCCAGAAATTTTCGGGGAGCACTCGGCGCATGGACTGCACATACCTCCGATAAGTTCAGACCGCAGCCGCCCTTTACCCGCGCTACCTGATAATCGATGATCTGCTGTGTCACGTTTCCATCCTCTGCCGCCATTTTCGTTCCCATTGCCGGCAGCACAATGCGGTTTTTCACTTCCATTCCGCGAATTCTGATTGGTTCAAATAGTTTTTCAAACATAAAAAAGACCTCCTGATACTTAAATTATAACGCTTACATGAAAAACGTATATTCAAATTTAAAGGTCTTTTTCTCATTTATACAGATTGCTGTTTGCGATACTGTTCCGGTGTACAGCCCATGCAGGCTGCAAAGTGCCGTTCAAAGACAGCCAGAGATGAAAATCCGCAATCCATGGCAATCGATGTGATGGTACGCTTCGTCGCCGTCAGTAAGGCAGCCGCCTGATGCACACGAACAGCCATCAGCTCCTGTGTCCAGCTCGTATGATATTCCTGCTTTAACAGCTGTTCCAGCTCATAGCTTTTCCGATGGCATTCTCTCGCCATATCCTCTAGCGTAATATCCTGTGAAAAATGCAGATAGAGGTATTGCATAATCTGCAAATACAAATCCTTGCGGCAATAGAAATGAGCATTGTCCAGAATCCGGTGCTTCTGGTAATCCAGTGGTGACATTCCTGTCCATGCCTGAAACTGACGGTAAAAGGCAGCAGTAGAGGAGTAGGAAAGCAGATCCACAATATAAGAAATGGATAGGTCCTCAAAGTGAAGCAGTGCACAGGCATTGATGATTTTGCCGAATGAGCGCAGTTGGGTAAAGCTGTAACCGCAGGCATCCTTGATCTTCTGATTGAGGTAGCGTGGATGCAGCTGCAGCTTTGCTGCCGCATCCTGCAGTGTGGTATGCTCCTGTGAGGCTACAATTGTGCGCTTGATCAGCTTCCAGACAGGTGACTGTTCCTCCTCCATGGATTCCTGCAATGCATAGCGGCAGAACAGCATATGAATTTGCAGGACGATATACATCAGCATATTGCGGGAACCAAAGGCATTGCCGTAAGATTCCTGCTGTGCCCGATGAAACAGCTGGAGTACCTCGCTATCCGCACAGCGAAGACAGGCCGGAGTTTCATATACCAGAGAGGCATTTCTTCCTCTGGGATGTTTTTCCCACATGGCATGCATGAACAAACCGATATAAAACTGGATTCGCAATACCCGCAGCGGCTTTCGCACACAGGAAACCTCATACAGATGATGAGCATACAGACAGAGAAAGGAATCCTGCTGAACGGTATGCAAAACCCCGTTCACCAGAATATCGCCATCCCCCTTTAAAACATACCAGAGCTCCACGCGTTCATGCCGTGTGAGCGGAACCGGTTGTGCAAGGCTTTGTTCCTCCACCAGTATATCCTGTTCCTTATAGGATTGAAAATAGTCAATCCCCGTGTACCAGTCATTTTGTTGCTGCATGCATGTTCACCTCGCTATGCTCTTCATCATCAGAATGCTTCTTTTGCAGAAGCATTCAAGCCTATCACAGAATAACAGGCATTTATCGCTTATCAAGTTTCCTTAATACTCGTGCTTTCCAGTTGCCGTGTGCTTGCTCGTAAGCAAAAGAAAAGGGGAAGCTCCCCTTGTTCGTTATTTGCTCCAGAGCGGTACCGGATACTTGCCAGCTTCAATCAGCTTGCGAATCCCTTCCTTTACCATCGGCTTATCTTCCTGATAGGTAACACCGTACCATTTGTCATCACTGGATAATACAGTTACGGTAGCTTTTCCTTCACGGATCAGCGTATCCACTGTCACCGGAATGTAAAATTCGCTCTTCAATGGATTTTCCTTCACCGTCTCCTGCAGGAAGGTCGGGAAGCGTTCTTCCACTTCCTCCATGAATTTTGGAGTAAAGCCCCACATATTCATGGAAACAAGAGAATTGGCATCCACATCATACCATGTATCGTTTTCGTAATACTGTACCTTGCCCTCGCGTTTTTCAATTCTCGTGCGTTCATCAACACCTGCCAGCTTGCCGTCTTCCACCTTGCAGACACCGCGGGCAACACTGCCATGATCTGTCAGGGTGTTTCCAAGAACAAAGCCAACCATGCTGTATGCTGTTTCATCCGCATTGGATACCAGATAGTCATGCAGCTTCTGGAAGGAAGCAATACCATAGTAATCATCCGCATTAATCACGGCGAACGGTTCATGAATTACGTTTTTACAGCACAGAATGGCATGGGCCGTTCCCCATGGCTTTACACGGTCGGCAGGTATCTCATACCCCTCAGGCAGACACGCATCCATCTCCTGAAATACGTATTCCACCTTGATATGCTCCGCAATCTTATTTCCAATCGCTTTCTTGAAATCTTCTTCAATCGCTTTCTTTATAATAAAAACAATCTTGTTGAAGCCTGCACGAATTGCATCAAATGCAGACATTTCCAGAATAATTTCTCCGTTTGGTCCAATCGGATCAATCTGCTTCAATCCTCCGTAACGGCTGCCCATACCGGCCGCCAGTACAACTAATGTCACATCTTTCATTATCTCACCTCATTGTCCCTATTTTACCATAGTTGGTATTTGATGAAAAGGATTACAACACGATTTTGACAATTCTTCACAAGATACTGAAACCCGGCTACCCATTTCTTTTCAAGGAAATCATCTCTAGCTGAAGATAAATCGTTATTTATTTGTTCCAGATTTTATATGATTGATACAAAATATCTTTTAGAACTAACATTGCGTCTTGTTTGCTATATCCATATTCATTCTTAATTTCATCAAACATTTTTGTAATTCGAAAAGCATAATTTGAAGTATTCACTTCTGTCTGATATTTAAGGAGTATAGGATATTTCTTTCCCCATGCATTTGTCCAATTCACTTTTTCATTTAGTTTTTCATCACTTTTATCAATCATTTCTTCAATTTCTTGTAAATCAATATCAAATTCAATAAGTTCATCTAAAGAAATTTTATAGAGTTTCGCCATCTTCTTTGATTGGTAAATATCTGGAACTGTTTCATTGGTTTCCCATTTTGATATCGTTTGTCTGCTTACGCCGATTTTTTCAGCAACTTCCTCTTGTGATAATCCACTCTTCTTTCTTGCGTGAAATAAACTATTTCCTAAATTCATTGTGTTATCCTCCTTGTTTTTTGATAATCAAATTATAGAGAATATTAAAGAAGAACTCCACCAACTTTTTCAATCAATATCGCACGAGAATTTAACAAACTGGAATTTTTCTCTATCTCTTTACTGAAACAAAAAATACCTTATTAAGATTCATTCAATGTATGCTGACCATTTAATTTCGTTGCTTGATGAAATATGATTTTTAATCTATCTTCTTTTAACCAAATAGATGTACGATAAGTCATTTCATTTTTATCCTTCGTTACATAATGAACCATCCAACAATCCAATTTTAAATTTAGAAATTCAAAATTATATATCGCTATCTCTTTGTTAGATTTCAAAGAAGAAAGTGCCTTCATTGTATCTTGTTTATTGAACACCAAACCTGAACTACCGATTTCTTTAAAATCATCATGTAGGGTATCGTTAAGCCATATTATATCTGTTATTTTACTGATTTTGAAGAAGTCCTTTTCTAATTGCAACAAAGTATTATACATATGATTCACCTCTACAAATTCTAATTTGTAAATCAAACTATATTCTCACCCAAGATTATTTTGGGCATCGTGGTTAAACACCTATTCCAACGTTTATAGAATTTTTCTATGCCAAGTTTTCCAACTCTTGCATGAACTGCTTCATTTTCCATCACCCAATACAAGACATATGTTACCTTACCTACATTTCTTGTAAGACGAATAGGTAATTCTCCCTCTTTAACTGCATTGAAATCTTTTTGTCGGTGAGTACGTTTTATATAGTGTACATCAATAACACCATCTTGCTCCAAATAAAATTCCGCTACTTCCCTCATCAGTTCTTCAATTTCATCTAGCTTGGTCAGTTTTGCCTCATATATGCATATTTCATTAAACATAAAATACCTCCTCAAATTCTAATTTAGTAAATACCCTTAGTCCCTTATGATATTACTTTTACTTTTCGCTTTTTATCAGGATAAAAGTCTAGAAACAGCTTGATGTAATCTGGTATTCTTGCAAGGTCAGGAGAAAAGAACCAAAAAGCAAAACCGTCACAGAATTCATAATGTTGATTATGAACCGTATAGCTTTTTCTATGATTGCATGTCCCATCCTCTTTCATATTATGGCAATGCTTACAAGCTCCATAATCACCAGTAAATGCCTGCTGAATATAGTCAGGAGCTTGTTCAATTGCCTGCTTATGTTTATCTACATTGCTGAAATACATACGGAGAATCAAGTCATTATCACGTAAATAAATTCGAGCATATGATTTTTTGCTTTTTACGCCTGCTTTTGTGTAAATAATCATTTTCCTTCCCCAACAATATCCCTCCCCTATTGCTTGGTTACATGTGTAGCCTAACTTTAACATTTCAGAATCGAAAGCCACTATAAACTGCTTATCCTTAGAATTAACAAAATCATATTCTTCGCTTCTTAATAAATCATTCATAAAATTTATTCCTCCTGTAAAGTTTCTAATACAAATTCTAATTTCAAATCAAACAATAAATCATAATTGCTTGATGGATATATAATAAATATTTTTTAAATTCATATCCTACGAAAAATTCAGATTCTATTATATCGTCTGATATCTCTTCACCTCTATAAAATGGCGGGCATGGATTCAATACAGCTCCCTTGTTTGCTTTTTTCATTACGTGTGTTGTAACTTTACATTTCTTGAAATGATCTAACGTGGTAGCAGGAAGTGAATCAGTACAAATGATATCCTTACCTAAAATGGCCTTTTCAATATCATGATGCGATACGATTCCTTCCATTTCATATCCTCTACCACAGCATTGCTCTAAATCAAATCCCATAACCTCAGAGGCTTCCTTCCAAGCATATCCTATATTTTTATTCTCTCCACAAAAAAGAAGTTTATCTTTTATGAAATGATCCCTTATTTTTGAAAGTGTATATAAATCAGAAATAATTTCACATGGATGGTTAACATCAGTCATTGCATTGATCACTGGAACCGAAGAATATCTTGCTATTTTTTCCAAGATATGAATATCTTTATGACGTACGACTAAAACATCAGCCCAATTGCTTAAATATCCAAAAACATCTTGCAAAGCTTCTTTTTTATCAAGTGTCTCCGTTGGAAACAAAACAGCTTGTCCACCTAATAAATAGACGCCCTTTTCAAATGTAACTCTTGTTCTGATACTAGTGTTAGGAAAAAACATTACTACGGTCTTCCCTTTTAAAAAGTTTATATATTTCCCTTTTAATAGATCATCAGCAATTTTAAAAATTTCAAATATATCGGATTTACTATAATCAGTCAATCTTATAAGTTCTCTCATAATAACCTCTATTGCATTTAGCCTTTTCCATAAATGTTTCCTCCTTTGGATTTAAACCATCATCATATCTGCCTGATATAATTTTAAAATCCTCCTGAAATTACAATTTATAAAACACTGTTTCCTTTAAAACAAACCTAGTCCATGCAGCCTGTAATCAAAAGGAGCTACTATTTAACATATTGAATCCTCTTATTCGCAATAGCCTTTTCCACCATACGTTAAACATGATTATGAAGCCAGCGATCACGTATTTCCTTTTTGTAATTTCTGCACACGATAGGAAAGGTAATCCATAAGCTCCTCCAGCTGCTTCTCATGCCAGTCCAATGCTATCTGCTCATCCTTCAAACAGCAGGCATGATAAATCAGACCCCGGGCAGTCGTCAGCAGTCCCCATGTCACATCCTTTACTGCAGTCTCTGAAACCAGCTTTCCAACCTCTGCCGCCAGTAGCTGAAAAATCGGACGCTGTTCATCAAAGAAATAGGTATCGTGGTATTTGATATGGCAGATATAAATCTGACGCACGGCATGCATGTCTTCCAGCGTGACCATCTTCAGATAGCAGGTCATGATTTTACGAATGCTGCTCCATGCATCCTCCTCCAGCTGTAATGCAAGAAACTGTTCATCCGCCTGACGATAGCCATACAGCAAAGCAGCCTCCTTACAGGAAAAATATAAATAGAAGGTGCCGATGGATACACCTGCCTTTTTACATACACTTCGAATGGTGATATCACTGAGATCCGCTTCCTTCATACTCACATGAATCGCCTCAACAATTTTTCTTCTTGTTTTTTCCGTCTGGTTCGGCCGCCGCCGCATTTCCTTTTCTTTCATAGACTCACCTGCTTTGTGTCTTCATTGTATCGTATCCGCTTAAAAAACACAATGTGAACCACCCCTTGACTTTTTCTATGTAAGCGCTATCATTTAATTAAATGAACATGTTCACTTAAAGGAGGGACATCATGAAAAAGGAATATGAAGCTTTATTCACGCCGCTTCGTATCGGTAATGTGGAGATACGAAACCGTTTTGCTATGGCTCCGATGGCGATGGGCCAGCTGGATGACCATTGGGCATATAAGCAGGAATCCACAGCAATCGTTCTCTGTATGATCAGATTTTGTTGAAGGCAAAGGATATTTATAATATCGGTGACAGCTCTCATCCAAAGGATATCATGGAGGGCATCTGGGATGCCTATGAGCTGTGCTCGCACCTGTAAGCAACAATTCCCTATCCCGATACCTCGGCTGTTTCATCAGCCAAAGGCTTTTATTGGATATTTACATGCATGCTGCCTCTTCTCATAAAAAAACATACAGGTTTCCCTTCTATCAATGTTAGAGAATAAGCACAGGGTATCTTTCACAAGCAAAAAAAAAGAATAGTCTTCCGGTTTCGTTTCATCAGAGATGGGTAGAGCTTTTACCCATGAAAGCTAAAAGGAATCAAGTACATCGCTTTAATGATGCATTGATTCTTTTTTTCTTGTTGCTGATGATATTCAAAAGGAACTATCCTCTTTATCTATTCTTGTTTTAGCGTATCCCTTCGACATATACAACGCTTTAGAAAAAGCATCTTCCACAGCACGAGGACATACAAAATACAAGAAAAAAAGGTCATGCATTTCAAACCCTTTTCTAAGGTCTTTGCCATACGGCGAAATGAACACAACCTGAATATATCATATGGTGCCGGAGAGGTGAATCGAACACCCAACCTACGCGTTACGAGTGCGTTGCTCTACCATTGAGCCACTCCGGCAGAATAAGGAAATAGCTTTCTCACGGACCGTTTCCCTGAGACCGCGATTATTATACCATCTTTTCTTCCTTATGTACAGAATCAAAAAGAAATTTTTATAAGATTATTTGCTTAATTTCCGCATTTCTTCCTGGCATAGCCATATGCAGCAGCTCTGTGTGGCTGTAATTATTGAACTATGCAGTCACATTTATGTACTGCTTACCTGTCAAGCTGTGCTATCCTATGCTCATAATCACGACGTATTTCCTGGTACATTGCGATTACCGGTGTACAATCGCGCTTCACCGTCTGCAGGATGTGAGGAAGATTGTCACAGGCGATCTGTACAATCCTATCGTCAAGATACTGCCCCTCAGCCATGTCCTGTAAAATTTCTTTGATTTTCTCCAAGTCATATGCTTCCTTATAGCTGCGCTTTCCTATGAGAGCGCTGATGATATCCGCAATTGCTACAATGCGTTCGGATGTCGTTAAAGCTTCCTCCTTCAGCCCCAGAGGATAGCCTTTGCCGTTCAGCTTTTCATGATGACGGACAGCGATATGCTCGATTTCCTCATCGACAACACCATGCAGAATTTTCATGGAATATGTCACATGTGACTGCATAACTGCCATGTCCTGCGGACTGAGTCTGCCCGGGAAGTCAAGAATCGTCACCGGTATGGCAACCTTACCGATATCATGCAGCAGGGCTCCGTAATACACCTTTTCTATTTCTGTCGGATGATAATCACATAGCGCCGCAAGTGTTGTGGAAACACTTGTCGTTGTAATGGTATGTGCTACCATATATTCACTGCGGAAATCTATTGCATAGCTGAGCATATGCAGATATGCCTTTCCTTCTGATTCCGTAAACGGTATTTCATCGAAGACCGCTACCTTTACCTCCTGATGCTGCACATAAAGCTGATCCAGCATGTGGCATTGTGCATCTGCGGAAAGGAACAGATCAATCGCCTCCTTACTGAAATAATCCTCCTCGAACTGGCGAAGAAAGGCTTCCACATTTTGAAGCGGTTTCTCAAGCTGATAGACATCCAGGCGATCACAGAGGCTGAGAAGCTGTGACACAAGAAGGTAGGGAATATCATGATCTCTGAGCTTTCTGTAATATATGTGATGATATAGAATGATATCCGCATACGGGCCGAGCGGGGACAGATTTCTAAGGAAAAGATAGCCGTATACGGAATGCTGGTAGATATCCCATGTTTCAAACTGAATCAGCTGCTCGATTTCCTCTGTCTTATAAGCACCTATATCATGAAGAAAGCAGGTCATGACAATATCCCGCAATTCCTTTCCTTTAAAGAGTCCTGCATGACGCAATGTCTGTTCCATCAAAAAAGCCACACGGTAGCCATGATCCACCAGCCGCGCATCCAGTGCATTTAATGTATTTCGTATAATCGGTATCACGTGTTTGTGTTCTATGACCTTCATGTATCCTCCTGTGAATGCAACTGTACCCATTATACTGTACACACCTGGTTTCTACAATAAGTTTCTGTGTGAAAAAAGAGGCAGCTTTTCTCTGCCCCTCTGAATTTAAAACATCTTTGAGAAGAAATTTGAAATCTTATCAAAGAAATCATCCTTTGTTTCTTCCTTTGTTTTCTTTGTTTCCTGTGTGTCTGTCTTTTTTTCCTTTTGCAACTCTTCTGTTTTATAAATATATTTGACCTTGCTTTCACTGTTTTTCGGTGCACCGCTGAAGGTGTGCTCCTGCTCTGCTTCCTTTACAATTTCATCCTTGATAGCAAGAAGCTGTGTGACATCATCCAGTGACAGGGAAACCTGCTTCTGCATTTCATCAATACCGGTTGTTTTGAATTTGCTCATGCCTGCATGCAGTTCCCCTGTTTTATCCTTTAACAGAGTTGATGCATCATATAGCTGCTGTGCTCCGTTACCGATAGTCGCAGAACCGCTTTGCAGAGCACCTGCGCCCTGATCAACACGCTGTAATCCGGATACCAGAGCCTGACCGCCCTTATATAGCTCGCTAATGCCACCGACTGCCGTTGTCATACTGGAGTCCAGTGTGGAAATTCCCTTTTTCAGTTCTAAGAGAGAGGAGGATTTTTCACTGAGCTGCTGCGTACCCCGGGCAAGCTGCTGTACTCCCTGTGATGCAGTATTCAGACTTGCTTTGAAACTGCTTAGCTTCGGCAGCATTTCAGCAGCAGAGGCTGCCATGTCGGATAGATTTTTCAGATTTGCTGAATCTGTCTGCAGCTGGGTCAGCTGTTTTTGCAGATTGACCGCAGAAGCTGTAGCCTGCGTTTTATAATTTAATAAGTAGTCATCCGCACTTTTAAGGCTTTTCAGAGCCTGCGCTGCCTCTGCATCCACAACCTCTCCTTTATCATTAAAAGCTTTTTTCTTTAGATATTCTGCAGTTTCTCCCAGTTTTCCTGCTGCGTTATCAACATCTGTGCTTGTGAGTGCAGCCTCCAGATCAGCGGCAGCCTGCGCCACATGTTGCTGATCCTTTTCAAACATCGCCTGTAAAGCAGATACATTTCCTAAACCATCTGTTAAATTTTTCAGCATTTCATCACTCAGGGATGCATTCAGCTCATTGCTTCCATCCTGCAAGCCCTTTGCAAGTGCCTGCATATTCGTATTGATCTCATCAACACCGCTTACCAGTGTACCCAAACCGTCTGTTGCTTTATTCAGCTTGGCAGTTCCCTTCTTCGCCTGATTCATTCCGGTATGCAAATCCTGCAATCCGCTGTACAGCCTGGTTGAGCCGCTCACCAGCTCCTGCGTACCATTCTTTAATGCAGATACACCGTTCGTCAGTGTCGGCACACCATTTACCAGCTCCTGCATTTTACCTTGGAAGGTTACTGTACCCTCAGAAAGCTGTGAAGTACCATTCAATAGCTGTGCACTTGCATTGGTCAGCTCATCCAGCCCCTTCGTGAGATCATCCATGGAATTGATATCCTTCAGCTTATCCACCGGCACCTCCGGTGTCATTGCAAACATAATCGGACCAAGCTCAAAATCCTTAGCTTCACAGGTAATGGTGATATCATCCTGCATCGGCAGTTCCTTTGCGCCAGTTACACCGCAGCTTTCCAGCGTATCCTGCAATCCGGGAACACTGATGAAAGCGACCATGGTATTGTTGCCCTCGGAAAGCACCTTACCGTTTTCACACTTCACATTTGAAAAATGATCGGTGGAAAGATCAAGTACACCTGCCCCCATATAAAATGGATGAATGCGTGTCTGTCTGCCATTCACATTCACTGTTTTACTCTGCGTATTTTTCAGTGAAATATGAATTTCCAGCTTACCGCTTTTCCCGATCAGGTCCTTTCCACTGATTTCCTTACCATCCAGCTTATAAGTCACCCTTACCTGTATCGGTAGAGTTTTGGTGCTCGTTCCTTCATAATAAATATCATTGGAATCTGCATTCCAGGTATAGGTCTTTCCGGAAACCTCCGGCTTTTCGTCACTTTTCACATTCTTGACATTGCTGAGGTCCAGCTGTTCCTTTATATTACGAATACCGTTATCGTTGTGCAGCCAGCTGCTTACAATTTCCTGATCGACACTGCCATCACTGTTCAGCATTGCGTAAACCGTTTCATCCTTTACCGTTTCATCATCCTTTGCATACAGCACCATGCCGGAATTAACCAGCAGCATACTCAATGCCACACACGTTACTGCTTTCACATTTTTCTTCATATGAATACCCTCCTTATTTCAGATTGGCTTTTGGCCAGCCCTTGGTTGTTTTCTCTATCAGCTTATGGAATATAATCAGCATAGCTGGCAGTACCAGCAGAATAGAAAGCATAGAAATCACTGCCCCGCGGGAGATCAGCGTACACAGACTCTTGATTAAATCCATTTTGGAAATAAAGGATACACCGATACATGCGGCGAAGAAGGACAGTCCGGATGTGATAATACTCGGTGCAGATTTTGCTGCTGCTTCCTTCGCGGCCTCTATAACCGTACTGCCGTTGCTGAGTTCTTCCTTATAGCGTGTTGTCATCAGGATGGCATAATCCACCGTCGCTCCCAGCTGAATTGTACCGATGACAATGCTGGCGATAAATGGAAGCGTTGTTCCGGTGAAGAATGGAATCCCCATATTGATACAGATTGCAAATTCGATGGAAGCTACCAGTATAACCGGTAGTGCAAGCGATTTGAAGGTGATAGCGATAATCAGAAAAATCGCGGCAACAGATAAGATATTCACCATTTTAAAATCAATATCCGTCGTAGTAATCAAATCACGGATTAATGAGCCTTCCCCGGCAATCACCGCATGCTTATCGTATTTATGCAGTATCGTATCTATCTTATTCAGCTGTTCATCCTCTTCATCCGTTGCGGAACGATAGGTGCTGTTGACCAGGATCATCTTTCTGCCGCCATTCTGCAGGATGTTTTTCACTGCTGCAGGCTCCAGCTCATTCGGAATACCGCCGCCAATCAGACTCTCATAGGAAACGACGGAATAAACTCCCGGTAGTTCCTCCACAGAATCACAGATTTCCTTGATTTCATAATTTTCCAGCTTCTCGTCCACCAGTAGGAAATGCGTCGTCGTCATATGGAACTGGTCCTTCAGCTTATTCGTACCGATGACACTTGGAAAATCCTTAGGCATTGTCGCATTCAGATCGTAATAGACATTGGTATGTGCCTGTGCATAAATCATCGGAATGAAGATAACGACAAAGACCACCAGAATTGTTTTATAATGTCTTGTCAGAAAGCCCGGAAGCTTTTTCGGTTCCTTTAAAAGGATCGGATGCTTCCATTTCTCAATATATTTATCGAACAGCATCAGCAGCGCAGGCAGGATGATGATAGTCGATAATACGCCGAATACAACACCCTTTGCCATAACGATACCGATATCCCTGCCCAGGGTCAGCTGCATTGCGCATAATGCCAGAAATCCAGCGACAGTCGTTATAGAAGAGCTGGTGATGGAGGTGAAGGTAGCCTGTATCGCATTTGACATGGCTTCATCACGATCACTGCTTTTCTTTTTTTCCTCCTGATAGCGGTGCAGCAGGAAGATGGAGTAATCCATCGTGACACCCAGCTGCAGGACCAGAGCCAGTGCCTTGGTGATATAGGATATCTGTCCCAGAAAGACGTTGGTTCCGAAGTTGTAGACGATTGGGAAAACGATTCCCAAAACGAAGACAAACGGTGCTATGGAGGACTCCAGCCCCATAAACAATACAATCATACACAGGATGATGGCAGTTACGGCATACAGCGGAGTTTCCTCGTTCATCAAATCCTTGGTATCCTCAGTGATGGCGGAAAAGCCGCCCAGATAGCATTCACGATCGGCATAGCCCTTGATGGTTTTAATGGCATCCATCGTACGCTGGGATGAGGTTTCCTCCTGAAATGTGATTACCATCAGTGTTCCCTTATCAGAATACAGCATCTCACGAACATCCTTTGGCAGTATCTCCTTGGGAATGCTGATATCCAGAACATCATCTCTCCACAGGACATCCTTAACGCCGTCAATCGCCTTGATCTCCTTTTTTAATTCCGATACATTCTTATCCGGCATATTCTCAACGACCAGCATACCGGTGCTCGCCAGATTGAAGTCATCACTCAGTGACTTCTGTCCGATCATGGACTCGGCATCCTGCGGCAGATAGCTCAGCAGGTCATAATTTACTTTCGTACGCGCATATCCGATAACACTGGGTATCAGCAGCAGTACGGCAACAAGCAGAATCAGATTTCTTTTCTTTACAATAAAATCAGAAAGCTTCTTCATACATTTCATCTCCAATCTTGTTTATGATCGTTCGATCATTTTGCGAATCGTAGTAAACAGCATTGGCTTCAGCTGTTCGATATCGTCCGGCTGATGCAGCACGATTGCAGTATAGCACAGGGTAGAAACAAGCTCTAAAATCATAAACAGCAGCTGATAGGCTTCATTTCGGGTATACCCGAGTGTTACCAGAAAGTCACAGTAGCTGTTCATATGCACTGCCACCTCATAATTGTCATCCTCCTTCAGCTTTCCGCCAACAAGATTCCAGGACAGGTTTTTCTGTATAAGCTTGATAACCTCCGGATGTCTGCAGAAATAGGCGATGACATGGTCGATCAGAAAAATCAGTTCGTCAATTTTATCATCAATTCTTTGCCGCTTGGCTTCAAGGAGTGCGTCGTTGATGATCGAGGAGCTTTCCTTTACGATGAGATGATTGATCAGCTGCACCTTGTCATGAAAGTAAAGGTAGAACGTACCTTTGGCAACTTTCGCTTTTTGGGCGATCTGATCAATGGAAATCTGATGCACCTCATTGCAGGAAAACAATGCAAGTGCGGCTTCTTCAATCCGTTTCTTTTTCTCACTCTTGTTCAATAGTACCTTGTTCTTCATATGCTTCTCTCCCGTTTTCGCTGAATGACGATTCGTCATTTTTTTCTAACCGATGAAAAGGATATTGCAAAAATGACGATTCGTCAATAATTTATATGCGGCTTTGAAGCAGGTTCTCTATACAATTTCTGATTTTTGTCTAAATGCTTAACATTTGTTTTTCTTATGGCCTATTTTTCATCGTACCTTACAGTGGCTTTATCTGGAGGTGTTTGCTTTTGTGCGTGAACATCAGCAGCTTTGATTTTCACAGCTCATAAATGACTGAAACCGGATAGCAGCTAGTAAAAGAATTAAGCAGATATTCTTTCATTCACGATTAAAACACTAGTAAACACAAACATCATTTAATATAAAAAATGTTTCTTTTTTTAGGAGTTTCATCCTTTTTTTACGTATGTAATAGTGTAAGGCATAGGAAAGGAATTGATACCTATGCATACAAAAGATGTAATCGGAAACAAAGAAATAAACGTGGAGGTGCAGGAACGGCTAACATATGATAACGATATTTTTCAAGTTTGTTCTTGGTTCGGAGGATGAAGATGCTGCTTTTATCTGTAACACCGTTATTAAACGAGTGACAGGGAATCCCCCTAGGGAGAGCACTGTATTGAACCTCAGTCTGGATCCCGCTATCATCAAAAAGAAAAAAATGGTATAGTACATCCGTGTAAAGAGCATGAAACAGAAAAATGCATGTTTCATTACAAATTGCTTCTTTGAATCAGGTTTATACTATTCATATAGACTGTAGCCCGTAACAAATAAATACAAATATTATGATTTCACAAAAAAGTAATTGCAATTTAAAATCATTCATGGTATTATAGTTAACGTTGATGGAGGCTTAGCTCAGTTGGGAGAGCGTCTGCCTTACAAGCAGAGGGTCGGGGGTTCGAGTCCCTCAGCCTCCACCATGAATAAACGTGAAACGGACTCTAACCTTATCAATAAGGCAGAGCCGTTTTTTTTATATTTGCTTTCAAGTTCTTTGGATGCGTTATATCCGGCTACGGGAAAAGCAAAAACTGCAGGTTTCTCTCTATGGATGAGCTTATACAACAGAGCTTTCTTAGATTCTGAGTTTGCGCCACGAAAAATACTCTTTGATCATACACTTGCATTAAAATAGCGAAAGGATATAAATTTCCATGAATAGCAAAACCATATTCCTTTATAGTAGCTTCGCCGGTGTTTGAATTCTTACAGCTATATTGCTGTCTACATATAAGCTGATTTTCGTAATTTTTCAGAGGTTGCTGAAACAAAGGTAAGCACGCTGTATGTTTTTTCTGGTGTTTCACATTATAAAAAGGGAATCCGAATTTCTATTGTTAAACACAATAGCTTTGAATTCCCTTATTTTTCATAAAGAGAGCATGAACAGCTTAATTTTCAAGCAGCTTTTGTACATGCTTTTGCATGAATCGCCTATTTTCTCCACCCTGCATAAAAGGTTTTATTACCAGTAGTTCCCTTTTTAATAGCGGTTACCTTCTTTTTACAGGCAGCATCCGTATACCAGCCTGTGAATCGATAGCCTTTTCTGCTTGGGTTTTTTAGCTTCACAGAGGATGTGATCGAGTATTTGGCAGGATTGGATTTCGTATTCTTCCCGCCATTCAGCTTATACGTGATACGGTAGCTGTTTTTGCTCCATTTCGCATACAGTGTTTTGTTTCCGGTTGTTCCTTTTTTAATTGTCTTGATCCGTGTCCGATAGCGGCTGTCACTGTACCAGCCCTTAAAGGAATAGCCCTTACGGCTTGGATTTTTCAGAGATACAGTTGAATTGATTGTAAATGCAGATGGATTGGACTTTGTATTTTTACCACCGTTCAGCTTATAGGTGATGCGGTAGGAAGTGGCGCTCCACTTCGCATACAGTGTCAGATTTCCTGTTCTTTTCTTGATGTTGGTTACCTTGTTCTTATATTTACTGTCGCTGTACCAGCCCTTGAAGGAATACCCCTTACGGCTTGGGTTCTTCAAGGAAATGGAGGAAGTTACAGAATAGGTGGATGGATTGGACTTCGTATTTTTCCCGCCATTCAGCTTATAGGTGATGCGGTAGGTGTTCTTGCTCCACTTCGCATACAGCTTCTTGTTTCCCTTGGTTCCTTTTTTATAGGACGTTACTCTCGTCTTATATTTGCTGTCGGAGTACCAGCCCTTAAAGCTGTATCCGCTGCGGGTAGGATTGTACAGCTTGACTGCCTGATTGTAATACACGCTGACATTGGATTTATGATTGCTTCCGCCATTGAGCACATAGCTGATACCATAGCCGCTGAAAATTCTGCTTGCTGCTTTTACCTTGCTGCCATCCTTTGCCTGTGCAGTGATCGTAGCTGTTCCAAAGCCCTTCGCATAAACCTTTCCGCTGCTGCTGACCGTAAGGATATTCTTGTTGCTGGATGTCCAGGTAAGACCTTTGTTCGATGCATCCGATGGAGATATGGACGCCGACAGCTGCAGATAGCTGCCCTTGGTCATATTCGCGGATGCCTTATTCATTTTCAATGCGCTGACCGGGTTGGTGACCGTCACATAAACCACATCACTGCCGTTATCATACGGGGAGTTCAGACTGACGGATGTCACCCCTGCCTTGTGTGCTGTTATGACACCCATTTGATTCACAGAAGCAATATCCGGATTGTTGCTCGTCCACTGGAAAGCGACATTCACGCCGGCAGGACTATAGGCGCTATAATTCAGCTGATAGGACTGTCCTCGTTTCAAATTCAAGGATGCTTCCTGAATACTCACCTCCACCAGAGGCACATTTACATTGATTTCGCAAAACGTTCTGATATTCTCATTATCATCCGACGTTGCATAGATGTAGGCAAACCCCGGTTTCAGAGTCTTATAATGGCCGTTTTGATCCACGGTCACAACACTGGTGTTTGAACTGTGCCAGATCACCTTCTGATTGGTCGCATCCTGTGGATACACCGTTGCCTTTACATCTCCTGTATTTGTAACAAATACCGCATGAGCTGTGCTGTCTAATTGTATATGATCAACAGCGATTTTCACTGTAATCCTACACTCGGCACGTATGCCGTTCTTCATAACAGCTGAAATCACTGCAGTTCCACTCTTCAGGGCGGTAACCCTGCCTTTTTCATCCACAGAGGCAACTGCAGAGTTGCTTGATTTCCATGCGATGGATTTGTCCGTTGCATTTGCGGGCTGTATATCTGCCTGCAGGGCTACCGATTCATCCGGATGCAGGGTTGCACTTTGCTTATTCAACTTCAGGGAAGTAACCGGAATATCCTTCACGGTTACTTGAAACGATGTTTTTGCGCCATGATAGCTGACAGTGATCGAATGATTTCCGGCAGTCAAAGCGGTATTCTCCACCCTGTATGCCGTGGTTTCCCTCTTAGAGCCGTCCGCATATACAGCCTCTATGCGCATTCCCTTCAACGATACTTTCTCTCCGGCTATATACTCCAGTTTATCGGGAGGCGTAAGCATATGCAGTGATACAGGAGTTTCCCGTTCTACTGCAATATTGTTTTCTGCCGGCATCCCAAACGGGAGCTTCCATGTGATATTTACGGTATCCTTTTCTCCGATGTTAACAATACCGGCGTCAAAACGCCCTCGATAATCGGTTTGCATTTCTTTTCCCTCCACCGCAATCGTGATATACGGCAGGGACACACCCTTAAGAGCCACATCCCCGTTACGGGAAGCCGTGAGCGTCTGATCAATGCGAACCGGAACCACCGCTACCGGCCGGTTGGTTGCCTGAACACTGTGAATACTATTTGTTCCTGACCACATAAACGTACCCTGTGTGTTGTTATAGCCTGTCGTACTCATTTTGCAGAACACGGTTCCATCAACCTGAATACCTTGGGAACGCAATACACCCAGTACATAGACATTCCCTGTCACATGCACATTTTTCATTGTAAGGAAAGCATTTTCCCCGACATACAAATCCCCATCGTAAACATAATCATTTACTGTTTTAGAATCCGTAATATAAAATACATTGCTCAGTCCCTGGGCGACATCCGGATCAGGCACTACCTGAAATCCCTGTGCAGACATATCTAAATAGCGCATATTCTCATAGGAAGATGAAAGTAAAGGCTGATTGATATAGTTCACAAAATTCATTTTGTAATCCCACAGAGCTACTGAATAAATGGTCCAGTTTCCTTCCTCCAGATCGCTGTCTGTAGGAATTGTCAATTCATATACCGTTTGATCCTGCGAATATTCCACGTTTTTCCTCAACGCCTTACCACTGGGAGAATGCAGGGTGATTGAAATTCTTTTGATTCCACTCATATCATCACTTGCATCAAACTGATATTTAATTGCGGAACCAGGATAGACTTCTTTTGTCAAAACGGAAATTCCGTGCAGCTCCGGCCTTGTAATATCGGCGCCTGTTGAATCTGTAACCGTTACATCCAGAGGGGAAAAGTCATATGCATATACCGCATAGCTTGGCAGGTCAACGGTATTATATATCAAAATTCTGTCACCATTTTCCAGTCCTGCATCGATACGATCAACCCTCCATATGCCGTCTTCCTCATCCTCAGACGTTTGAAATATGCCTGTGTATCGTCCGTTTCCGTCATATTTCATAGTTACCCCTTTTTCCTTTTTTGTAATCGGGGCAGTCAGATGTATTGTTATTCTGGAGCTCATCGGTTTTTCACTTTGTACATCTATTGTGTACGTAACAGCCTCTTTTGCTTTCACCGTGTTGGATGATACACCGATATTCGTAATCTCAAAAGGCAGGGCTTTCATCTGCTCAACAACCTCCTGTGCCTTCATGCTCTGCGGCATACAGGACACTGCCAGAGCCAGGGCTAGTGCCAGCTTTCGCCATTTCATTTTCTTTTTCATGTAATCCCTCGTTTCACCATCTACCATCAGTATACTCCAACCTTTAATAAATAGAAACATCTTCTGATGGACTTTAAAAGCAAATGCGGTTTTGTTCACTGAGAAATCGCAGATCAATGCATGGGTTCATAGCGGGCAATCATGATTTATGAAATCATTGTCATACAATTAATTTGACTTCTTTCCCCTTTTCTTTGCTGTTTATATGCGAGACAGATTGGTGAATAGGAATTGAATGTGTATCTGTATGTAACGGAAGAATGCAAAAGAATCCCCTGTCTGTGCAAGAGGATTCCTTCCTTGTTTTTATGGAATGCATTCCTTTGATAGAAAGCCATATGACGCATGCGGTTTCCTACAGCAGCTTTGCGAGTTCTCCGATATCCTCGATCACGATATCCGGCGTTACCTCGCTCTTTTCGATATCCGCTTCCTTCGTTTCTCCGCTCATCACCAGAATGCTGGTAACCGCACTGTGATCCGCTACGGCGATATCCGTATACAGACGATCCCCGATAATGGCGATCTGGTTTGCGTCAAGACCGGTTTCCTTAATGATGTATTCCAGTGTTTTCGGACTCGGCTTTCCGAAGAATTTCGGATAGCGACCGGTACTTGCTTCAATCAGCCTTGCCATGCTTCCGCAGTCCGGGATAAAGGTATCGTTTTCCATGGGACAGTTGAGATCGGGATTGATGCCGTAGTATGCGGCTCCCTCCCGGATGAAATGACAGGCCTTTGACAGCTTATCGTAGGTCAGTGTCGTATCAAAGCCCAGAACAACGATATCCGGATGCTCCTCATCCAGCTGCCAGCCATGATGTTGAAACTCTGCCTGCAGAGCAGGTGTCCCCACCACATACACGCGTTTTCCCGCATGATGCTCCTTCAGCCAGCGCAGGATGACATGGGTGGAAATCATCATCTGCCGCTGTTCGATATCAATGCCCATGGTATGCAGCTTATCGATATACGTCTTAACGTCCTTTGAGGAGTTGTTTGTAAAGAAATAATATGCTCTCCCGCTTTGTTTTACCGTATCCAGAAAGCTGCGGGTATAGGGGAACAATGCATTCCCTAAATAAATTGTTCCATCCATATCCAGAATGAATGCCCGTATGGGCTTCATCGCTTCCTGGATCTGTTTCTTATCTCGTATCATAATATCCATCCTTAATACGGCTTGCAGGGTCTACTGTCCATAATAGGCATTGGGACCGTGCTTCCGTTTGAAATGCTTATCCAGCAATACCTGCTGCATCGGCTGTACCGCGTTGTCCTGCAGCATGATGCTGACAAATGCCATCGCAGCACATTCCTCCATCACAACTGCATTATGCACCGCTTCAAAGGGGTCTTTTCCCCATGCGAAAGGTCCATGGCTGTGTACAAGCACGCCCGGCATCGTATCTGGATTCAGGTTTTCCTTTGTGAAGGTTTCCACGATCACATGTCCGGTTTCCAGTTCATATTCTCCGTGAATTTCCGCTTCACTCATGAGTCTGGTGCATGGAATATCTCCATAGAAGTAATCCGCCTGCGTAGTCCCTAATGCAGGGATTGCTCGTCCTGCCTGCGCAAAGGCGGTTGCCCAGCGGGAGTGTGTATGCACCGCTCCGCCGACATTGGGAAAGCTCTTATAAAATGCAAGATGCGTCATCAGATCACTGCTTGGCTTCAGCTTTCCTTCCACCACGTTTCCATCCAGGTCGCACAGCACGATATCCTGTGCCGTCATATGATCATATTCCACACCGCTCGGTTTGATGGCGACGATGCCCATTTCACGATCAATTCCGGATACATTTCCCCAGGTAAAGGTGATCAGTCCGTGCTTGGGAAGCAAGAGATTCGCCTCCAGCACACGCTGCTTTAATTCTTCCAGCATAGTGATTCCTACCCTTCTGTGATTTCATCATAGAAATCGTAGAATTTCAACAATCGCATGAAGGTCAGCCGCTGACGGATATACGGACTCAGACGCTGTGTTGTCGTTTTCAGTGCCTCATCAAGTGTCAGCTCCTGCATCGTCGTCAGACCGTGTACCTTTTTCATCCAGCCAATCATAGTTTCCGCATCCGGCAGGTCTGCCAGAATCGTCAGGATATCCGCTTCCTTCTCCTTCAGCATGTTCCCGGTGATATCTGCCATCAGATTCGGTGTGTTTTCCTTCAGAATCTCCTCCTGCAGGACAGGACTGGTGATATTGGCTTTGATGAACTCTGTTTCCAGCTCCATGTGATCCTTCACCTGATAGCCTCCCGCACGCAGCTTCTGTTCTGCTTTCTTATAAACTGCCGTGGCCATACAGAGTCCGACACCGACCTTTTCTCCGTGATAGAAATCAATCGGCTCATTGATTGCGGACATCTCCCACAAATGTGACATATGATGCTCCGCTCCGGATGCAGGGCGGGAATTACCAACCATCTGCATAGCGATTCCGCTCAGCAGCAGACCATACATCAGATTTTCGTAGGCACTCAAATCGCCGTTGCGAATACCGTCCAGATTGTCACAAAGCTCCTTCAGTACCTTATATTCCATATCAACGACGGTATCGCAGATATATTCACCGGTTAGGGCATGCGCGATTCTCCAGTCACACAGTGCCGTAAATTTTCCCAGCAGATCAGCGACGCCGCTTGCACTCAGACGAAGCGGTGCCTTTGAAAAGATTTCACTGTCCGCCAGCACAAAGCGCGGAGATACCGCCGTAAAGCTTTTCTTAAAGCCGTGCCATGTCATGGCGGCAACGGTGGAAACATAGCCGTCCACACTGGCAGCCGTTGGTATACTCAGAAACGGAAGCTTTTTCTCATACGCATGATAGCGGGTAATGTCATGAATCGTTCCTGAGCCTGCCGCAATCAGAAAGTCAATTCCCGCATATTTGTCCAGCTGCTTCTGTGCAGCCTCCACACCATGCTCATCCGCATGCAGATTTTCAGGGTTCAGCCGGATGGTGATGATATTGGGAAGAAGCTCCTCCACGAGCTTTCCTACCGCTGCATACGTATTGTCATCGCACAGCATGGCAATCGTTTTGTATTCACTGTAATATGTTTTCATGATGTGAGGAAGGCGCTGTATGGCGCCCTTCTCAATAATCATATCATCTACAACAATTTCATGTGTTCTTCCGCAGGCACACGGCTTACGGAATTCCTGTACATCAATATTCATAGCCTAAGCCTCCGCCTCTGCATTTTTCATTGCCTGTGTTTCCAGATACTCCTCTACGTTTTTCTGTTTCATGCGGTATCCGGCATAGCAGACCACATATGCGACGACGGCGACACCGATCCATAGCGGACTTCCGCTCAGGAAGGCGAGGAAGATCAGCCCCATCAGCGGTTTTCCCAGTATATTGAAGCTGGTAATCATGGCAGCACCTGCCGGAATCGCATAGCCTGCGCCCTTGGCAACCTCGGTAAACAGCGGTGCTGTATACGTACACATCAGTAAGCCGACACTGAACCAGATGGCACCGGTAACGATGACCTTTGCCATGTTTCCGTTGAATACGGCAACAAGTCCCTCTACCATATAAGGAATTGCGACCAGATCGACAACCGGCAGTGTCTGGTTGCCAGGCAGGAAGAATGCAATCAGTACCATAACCGGCATCAGCAGCAATCCACACGTCAGCGTTGCAGGCTCTCCATAGCCGACAGCATCATTGACGGCGATATACCATTCGCGATCTCCGGTATTGCCCATGAATTTACGGGCACCCTCGGTGATCGGCGCAAATGCCTGTGCAAAGAACCCTGTGATTTTCGGGAAGATGGCCATAACCGCAGCCGTGGCAACAGCAGCCGTCAGCACAGATCCCCAGCCTGCCATAGAGCCAAGATTGGACAGGTTTCCCAGAATACCGATAATACCACCCAATACAAAGCCAATGGTCATCGGTTCCCCCATGAACCCGATTTTCTGCTGGATCGTCTGCGGATTCAGCTTCAGTTTGTTGAAGCCGATTGCATTCAGAATCGGATCGAAGACAATGGCGAAAATACCCGGTTCAATGTTATGCATAGCAATGATGGTGCAGTTTGGATACTGATAATACGTAGACCAACGTTTTGCCAGCATATCGGATATCAGCAGAGAATACAGGTTCAGCAGCACCATGCAGGCGATGCCCAGTGCAAAGTTGTCTGTCGCAAAGATAACCATGGCTCCCCATACCATATAGGAATAGTTGTTCCATAAATCAGAGGGCTGGAAGCACTTTGTCCATTTGATCAGAAACAGCACTGTCTGTAATACAATACCGAGTCCCAGATAGATCATACCGGCACTTGTCGAGAACGCTACCAGACTGGTTGCCTGCCAGCCGACATCGAATACATTCAGATTTACACCGGTGATGTTGACCATGGCATCCGCCATATTCTTAACCAGCGGGGTGATAATCGGTGTGAATGCCCCAACCATCAGGGAAATACCCTCCAGAGATACTCCGGCATATAAGGCGGAAAGGAATGCTTTCTGCGGTTTGACACGGAAGAACAATGCGATGATTCCGATGATGATCGGTACGATAACCGCAGCCCCAAAATTGTCGATCATTGATTTCAGAAATTCTAATATAACCATACGTTTATCTCTCCTTTATAATTTATGTTGCGTACTGCGAAGTCGAATGCCTATTTCCCTATTGACTGCAGTGCCTTGAGGAAGTCCTCGAAGAACTTGTCCTCTCCCATTCCTGTGATGCAGGCAAAGGCATTGACACAAGGAATCCCATAATCTCCCTTAGGAAGCGGTGAGGTGTGTGCGATAATGTCAAAGCGTTTTGACTGCGCCAGATTTAAAGCCTCGGTCGGTTTTGCCTCGGTAGCACTTACCTGATAGCCGTGCTCGGACAAACGGTCCTTCAGCTTAGCGGCCACCATGCTGCTGGTGACGGTTCCCGAACCACAGATTGATAGAATGTTTACTGATTTCATAAGTTTTCTCCTCCTATTTCTATTTCCTTCTGTTTTACTATATCTATGACCTCGTCGGCACTGGAGGCTTGATAGATCTTCTCCAGAACGGCGTTGTCCTGTATGATACGCAGAATCTGCTGCAGCTTCTTAATGTGGTTTTTGGGATCCTCAATCGCCAGCATGAAGACAACCTTCACCTCTACCTGTGTATCATCACTGCCCATTTGAATGAACGTTACCGGATGCTTCAGTGTCATGATTCCTTCAGTTTCATGCAGTACATAGCCGGCATCCGTATGCGGTATTGCGACACCGAATCCATTGATATCCAATCCGGTTGGAAACTGTGCCTCTCTTTGTTTCAGGGCCTCCACATAATCGCTTCGGCTGTAGCCCTCGTTTATGAAGCAGGTGCCCAGCTGATCAAAGATATCATTGGCATGCCCTGCTTCCGCCTGTAGGTGAATCAGTTTTTTATCTAAGTCTTCCCAAATCATTTCCATACTCCTTTTTGTCGATCATGAGGGATGCCACCCCTTCATGTATCCCGCTGTTTCTATCCACCTACAGTGTAATGCAAAAAGCGCTTTCATAAAAGAGTAAAAGACTGCGCAGAGGATTGCAGAGTTTTGAACAGTGGAATTCTTTGCACAGCAGGCATACTGCAAATTGTACCATAGAAAAAGACCCTGTATCAGCGTACAGCGTCTTTTTGTGACATGAATAACAGCCGGGATTTACATGAGGCTATCATAATATTTTTGGTATTTTTCTTTGAATTCCTTCCGCTTCAGCAGACTGACACGAATCGATTCCTCCTTCAGCTGCAGTGTATGCCCCGCTTCATAGTAATAGCCGCAGGACGGATTGATGAGTAGACCGTTTTTCGGACAGACAAAATAATCATCGTATATGCGCTGAAAATCCTGAAATCGCATGAATAGGTATAGCGTGTATTTCCCATGTCCAGACAGAGCTGCTTTTTTATAACGCTCACTTTATGGATTTTATAAATCGGTACAGCGATGCTTTTGTCCCCATCTTTTACATGGATGCGTATATTGATGTAATTCAGGCGGCGTTCCAGATGCTGAAGCAGCGGCAAAAGCTCCTGATCCAGTTTGGATTTGGGAAGAAAGGTAAAGGCGGAAAACTGCTGGGTGCGCTCAATGGCGAAATTATCCAGCGAGGACATGAGTATGATAATGGCATCCGGATTTTCCTTATAAATCATATTTCCGATTTCTATACCGGAGTGAACCGGCATCATCAGATCGCTGAGATAGGCATCATAGGTGCCCTTTAATGCATAGCTTGCGTCATTGGCGATATCAGCATGAAAGGCGGGATGCAGGGCTTCAATTTTCTTTTTGATTTCCTTTGCCTGTTCTCTTTTGTCATCAATAATCAGTATAGTATAGTGCTGCATAAGTACCTCCCTGTCGGCATGGTGTTGCCTTGTTTCCAGTTATATGGTGAAGCACACAGGATAGAGGAGGGCTTCCTTTATGGATACATTCAGGTGCCGGCTTCTGTCCTTCGCGCGTTATATATACAATAGCATAATTTGAAAAGATGAAAAGGCTTTTGGGACAAGCGGTATGCCACAGGTATCATTCGGTCATTTTAAGATGTAAAAAGCTATCTGATGAAAAATCTGTTGTATCGCCTGTACATCATTCATCACCGCTATATCAAATACACCGGGACTTATACCTTCGATACCACTTCTCAGTTGCTCTGCCGCATCCGCCTGATCATCCACAATCAATAAGGTATATGTTTTCATTTGTCTCTTCCTCCACCTATCATCGTCTTCATCATAAACATTATGATCATAAAAGTAAATAAAAATGGGACAAGCGGTCGATTTAGGTAGGAAACGGTAAAAAATTAAAAGCATAACTGGCTCTCCTCCTATTCTGGTAACACATAGACCGTTCCCTCCTGGATAGATACCATTCATCCCCTACATATTTACATTTTCCACATTCCATGTAAAATAAACATAGGGAAGTAGATGATAAGGTAGTGGTTTTCCCCTTCTGTAAATCAAATCATTTTCCTGTTTGCAGCTATCTGCGTACCTGATGATGTTCAATGCCCAACCATTTAGTTACGCAGCAGGCATGCGAAAGCTTATATAAATAGAAATGGAGGATCTTTATGTCAAATTTTAAAAAAATAGTATTGCCTTTTCTGCTTCTCTGCTTATTGGGGACACTGGCTATTTCCATGGTATTCTTATGGACGAGCGGAATCGCCCTGGATGAGATGATCAGTGTCACAGAATATTTCGATTCCTATGGGATGCTGTACTGGCTTCTGTTGCTTATCTCTATCCTTTCATCACTTTCCTGTATCATACTGCTTGTGGCTGGAAACAGGTCCATTCAGAAGTAAAAGAGTTTAACTGTTAGCGGTATGAAAAAGCTCCGGTCAAGCATAGGTCATGACCGGAGTTTTATTTATCTACTTTTTGTAAAGAAAACGTTCATCCAGTATTACTTGGAACGCTTCCTGCAAATCACGGAAGCCCTCCACAGGAATCGTCTGCAGCTTATCCTGTCGGCAGGAATGCACCTTGATCCACATCTCGGCACTCTTTTCAATCGTATGCATCAGACCAAAGGTGGAATCAAAATCCACGCCGCTGCAGAACATTCCATGATGTGCCCATATGACCGCATTATAGGTTTCCATCAGCCTGCTTGTGACAACGGCAATCTCGCGACCTCCCGGTACCATCCACTCCACGACACCGATTCCCTCAGGAAAGATGATCGGACATTCCGTCATCATCTCCCAAATCTCTCTTGTGATAATTTCCGACTTCAGCGGAAGCAGAAAGGTAAGTGCAATCACATTGGGACAGTGACAGTGATAAATCACGCGGTTTTCATTATTTGTAAGCTTTGCCTTGACTGCCATATTCATAAGATGCGTAGGCAGCTCACTGGTAGGACGGCCTCCGTTTTCAAGACCCCAGCGAATACGATACTTTGTACCGGTAGAATCAACCTGTATGATGCCTATTGTATGCCGGGGATCCTTTTTCATATTGTGAAAATACTTTCCCGTGCCGCTGATTAGAAAATATTCATTTGCAAGATTATCCACATTGGTACCAATCGGCAGCCATTCCCCTTTATCGTGCAATTCATCTTTTACATCCGCAACATTTTCCGGCTTCATCCAATAGGTGAAATTCCCGCCGTTGCGCTCATGCCAGCCCAGTCTGTCGCCATAATCCGCCATAGCGATATATTCATTTAAAAATGATGTTTCTTCTACTTTCATATGTTTTCTCCTCTCATATCCCACAGGATAGCAAGCAGCTGTAAGCCATCCTTATCTTAAATCATGCATAAGACATTGCCCTCTGTGTGCAGGGCAATCATATAGGTTTTATATCATGTATTTCGTATGTCCTGTTTGCACTGCCTCCTGCAGCTGTTCCAGCAGCAGCTCCGGACTGCGTTCATAGGAATCCAGAGTATCCCCGCCGCGATGATTGGTAAGTGTGCAGTTATCCAGTTGTACGACAGCATCTTCTTTAGTCAGCGGCTCCTTCGGAAATACATCGATCGCAGCCCCCATGATGCTGCCGTTTTGCAGCGCCTCCTCCAGCGCCGGCATATCCACCAGTACCGCTCTTGCCGTATTGATCAGATAGCTGACCGGTTTCATAAGCTTCAATTCCTCACGCCCGATAATCGGGGGATCATTGGGTCCGATGCGACCGTGAAGGGATACGATATCACTTTCCTGTAACAGGGTTTTCTTATCAACCGCGATACAGCCAAGTCGCTCAATAACAGATGCATCCAGATAGGGATCATGTACCATGATGCTGCATCCAAACGGCTGCAGGCGCTGTGCGACAAGCTGACCAATTGCACCAAAGCCAATCAAACCTACCGTCATACTTCTAAGCTCCCGTATCGATCCGGTATTCGGATAGGATTCTCTCCAGATACCCTCGCGCAGGGAGCGATCTGCTCTTGTCACATTTCGTGTTTCACAGATCATTAACCCAACCGTCAGCTCAGCAACGGCAAAGGCGTTGTGCATGGGACAGTGAATAACTCTGATTCCTTTTTTCTTTGCACTTTCCACCGCGATGTTTTCCACACCGCCCCTTGCCGTAACAATATACTTCAAGTGCGGTGCCTGCTCAATGATATCCTTTCCCACCGGACACATATGAATGAAGATCACGTCCGCATCCAGCATAGCCTCCTTCAATTCCCCTTCGACTGCATATGCCTCACTTCCCTTTGTTTCAATCTTGCGAATCAGCGTACGTGTAGATACACGATCCAGATCCGCCTTCCATGAAAAGCCGTGATAGGAACAAAACAGTGCGTGATGTTTCAATACCCTAGCGAATGCCTCCTCTGACAGAAACATATCTCCAACAGCAACACATTTCATATACATTCCTCCTAATTGTTCGTTTCGCACATTCATCATAGTACAAAAATGAAAATCCAGAAACACTATTCATGTTTATTGTTTATATTTCATCTTTTTTTTAATTTTATTGTTCGAAACGCACATTTTATGATATAGTGAAGGCAGGTGATAACAATGACAAAACAGGAACGGCAGAAAGCAATACTTGCGCTTTTGCAGGAAAAAGGAGAGCTTCACGTACAGACGATATGCCGAAGCTTCCACATAGTGGCCATGACCGCTCGTCGTGATCTCATGGAGCTGGAACAGATGGGAGCATTGATTCGAACACATGGAGGTGCCATCGCAAAGGAAAAGAAAACCTTTGATGCGCAGACACCGTTTGCAAAGCGCCGTAAGCTGCATACAGAGAAAAAGCGGCAGCTTGCCCATATTGCAAGAGGCTTTCTGAAGGAGCATGATCGTATTTTTCTTGCCAGCGGCTCTACGATGGATATGTTTGCGTCTGCCCTTCTGCACTACCTGCCATTGACCGTCGTAACCGATGCTGTGAATGTGGCATATGAATTGTATCAGGATTCCAGATTAACCATTTTTATGCTCGGTGGTGAACTGCGCAGCAATTCCCTCACGCTGACCGGTCCGATTGCACAGACAAATCTAAAACAGTTTCAGCTGTCAAAGGCCTTTTTAAGTGTGAATGCGATAGATGAAAAGGGAAACCTGTATACCGACAGTGTGGTGGAAAGCGGTCTGCTGGAAACACTGTTCTCCATTGTGGAGGAGGTCTATGTCCTGTGTGATTCCAGTAAGCTGAACAGCCGTGATTTCATTGCAATATCTCATGAACAGAGCTATACGCTTATCACAGATCAGGGCGCGGATGAAAGTCTGCTGGAGGCATATCGGCAATGCGGTATCCGCGTGGTGAAAGCTGCACCACAAATTTAATTTCATAAACTCAGATTTTATTGTTATGCATCATTTTACAATTAGCCTGAAAAATGAGGAGAACCCGTTTTTTATGGTATAATACTAGATATAGTTCTAATCACTGAACAGAAAATAGGGAGGAAATGATGTTATGAAGAAAAAGCTTTTACCATGTGCTGCACTTATGGCAGCCTGTCTTGCCGTATCCATGCCGATCGGTGCAAAAGAAAATCCGGAGCCATGGAGCAATACCTTGTCACAATCGGAAGAACATGTAATTAAGGAAACCGGAATTGATAAGCGCTTTGATATCGGTAAAGCCGTATCCGTAAAGCTGGATAGTGCATATGTGACAAAGGACACAAAGATTCAACTGACAGAAAATTCACTTTACAAAAAGGTTGGGAAACTGATTCCTGCACCATTCCACTTTCGCAGTGTTACCATAACCAAGAAATCGGGAAAGCTTATAGAATTTCCGGATACGCTGCAATTTCAGGAAAACAGCGGCTCCTTATCCCTGCATGGTCAGCTGCAATGTATCGAAATAAACCGTATGGATATAACGGGGGATACGATGGCTGCGACCTATACGGGTGTTCTGCTGGCAGAATAATAAAAAAGCTTTCAGATGCGTATCGCAGCTCTTCAGAAAGCTTTTTATTTTATGTGTGATACTACTTCATGAGCCCTTTTACGCATGGTAGTACGTTCCTACAGTATCCTGCAAAGAGCTGTTTATAAAATGGATTCATATTCATAAATTATCTGATATACTTCCTCTGCGGTTTTCGCCTTTCTGATATTCTCACAGAAATCCGCTTTCGATAACAGATTCATTAAATGAAACATTGCCTTCAAATGCGAGTCCTTATCTATCGTGGACAGACAGCATACAAAATCCACAGGATCATAGAACTGCGAATGAAACGGTACCGGATGCTTCAGCCGAATCAGCTGCATCCCCAGCTGCATCCCACCGACATCCGGCGATTCATGCGGCAAGGCAAAGCCCTGTGCCAGTACGATATACGGTCCCATTGTTTCAATATTGCGAATCATCTGCGTGATGTACTGTTCACTCAGATAGTCCTGTTCCAGCAATGGCTGCGCACTTCTTCTGACAGCCTCCTTCCAGTCTGCACATTCCACATCCACCTCGATATGTCCGGCAAGCAGTTCACGAAGCGTTGCCTTGTCACTTGGGGCTATCGGAAAGAAATGCGATTGCAGATCCCGGATAATATTCTTATAGATTTCATCCTTATCCAGCGGGCTGATGGCAATGGAATTCGCAATCAGTGTCTGAAGTCGCTGAAAATTCGGATTGGAATTCACACGGTGCATACCGCTTTTCAATGTTTCCAGCTTTTCACCCAAAAGGATACAGTCCTCATCACTCAGATACGGATGCAGAATGATGGTTTCACAGCGCTCCTCCTTCAGCGGTACCGTTGATATGATCAGATCGATTCCTGTAACATCATAATTCGCGAGTGCATGCACCGGCAGAACATCCGCTACATAAAACTGAAAGTATTTTTTCAGCCGGCTTAACAGCAGCTGTGAGGTTCCCACACCGGAGTTGCACACAAGAAGAATCGTGAACTGCGCACCCTGATAACGGTTGCGCTCCATTGCCGCACAGACATGAATGGTGATATAGGCGATTTCCTCACGGGTGATGGCTCTTTGTACAAACAGCTCCAGTGGCTGCAGATTTTTCTCAATCGCTGCGACAACCTCCGAATTCTTCTTCACGATTTCATACAGAAGCTCATTGTCACTATCATACCCCATATCCAGATCCTTAAATGTGGATTGCAGATGATTGGTCAGATTCTGGTAAAACTGAAAATCATTGCGCAGATCAATATTCAGATCATGCGCTACGGCATCAATAAACTGCTTGGAGATGACCTGAATCTGCATGATCTTCTCATCCGCATCATTGCGTTTGAGATAATGCATATTGTACAGGATATCCGCCAGCAGGTATTCCTCCTGCAGCCGATGCTCCATACCGAAATAATCCTCCATTTTGTTCATCAGATGGCTTGCCATTTTCTGCGTGGACAGATGCTGGGATACATAGTCGATCTCCACAAACCGATGCTTATGGTAGCGTTCAATCATAAGCATTAGATACTGCCGCAAATCTTCAAAGGAACCGTCAGTAAAAAAACGGCTGCTTGATAATTCCGCATCCTTGATCATACGCTTCAGGCTTTCCAAATCCTGTGGGGACATCATATCTTTATATTCTGAAATCCGATACTGCTGCACATACGGCAGGCGCAGCAGATGCATCAGCATGATCCGGCGGCTGCTCTCCCTGCCCTGAATACGCAGACCTCGGCGAAGGGATACGATTTCCAGATCCTGCTTCTGAATGCTCTTGCGTACATCATCCACATCATGAATGATTGTGGAACGGGATACAAAAAGTATATCCGCCAGCTGCTGCAGGGTTACATGCTCCCCCGTATTCGCTATCAGATACAGAATCATATGCATGCGTTCCTCCTTGCTCAGCTTGAAGGAATAAAAATCATTCTGTCCCAGCAGCATGCGAATGGTATCAGTATCCTTCTGCAGCTCAATCACGCCATGCTCACAAAGCTGAATCGGCTTCTGCTTGTTTTCCAGAAGAAAATCCGTGATTCCCTCCAGATCATAGCGAATCGTTCGTTCCGATACCTTGAATTTGTCCATCAGATCATTGATGGTACAGGTTTCCTGATAATCCCGCTTTTCCATTATCCAGAAAATGATTTCTCGTGCACGTTTATTCATTAGCTATCTACCTCACCATATATCATATAGAAAATATGTCAAAATGCAAAGGTTAATTTTCTGCAAAAGACTCCGCAAGAAGTTAATCAGCTGAAAACGGTTTCCTATCGTATAATGGAAGCATAAAGTGAGGTTGGTCATCATGCAATTTAAAACCTATGTTCAGAAAAACAAACCGGTCTATATGTATATCCACGGAGAATGCCTTTCCGCCTTCAGCTTTCAGGAAGAAATACGGGAGCTGAAAAAAGATTACACCCTCATCGTCCCCGTCTTAGACGGACATGGAAGTGAAGCTCAGAAACCATTCATCAGTATACAGCAGTGTGCAGAGGAGCTGCTTACCTATCTTCAGGAGTTTTATAACGGGCATATCCAGGTGCTGTCAGGATTTTCACTGGGTGCGCAGATTGCCGTTTCCATGCTGTCTATGAAGCCGGATCTGTGCGAATACGCCATGATTGAAAGTGCGATGATGCAGCCGGTAAAGCTGCAGAGCTGGAGTGCCTATGCCGGCATCTACACAAATGCACTGGCAAGAAAAAAATGGTTCAATAAATTCATGTACTACACTGTTTTCAATGATGATTTTGCCTTTGAGGATTATTATCAAAATTATCAGGCAATGACAAAGGAAAACCTGAAAAGCATACACCATACAGTCAGTACCTTTCAGCTTCCCGAAAATCTGGCGCAGGCTACATGTAAAACAGCAATTCTGGTTGGACAGCGTGAGAAGAAGAGTATGAAAAAAAGTGCCGATCTATTGAAAGAGGCACTGAGTGATGCACAGATTTTCATGCTGATGAATTATACGCACGGGGATTTCAGTCTTGGCAATCCAAGGGAATACCTGCGCTTTGTCAAAAGCTGGATACAGAACAAGGATATCCAGCAAAAGCGAAAGGTTCGTAAACAGAAGGAACAGCAGGAGGGGGATTACCTGCCGAACTGGAAGCATCTTGTGAATAAGATCAAGGATAAAAAAGCAAAGAAAAAGCTGCAGAAGGCAGGCTCTTAAAATAGAAAAAAGAAGCTTATCCATGCTATATAAAAGATAAGCTTTTCTTATGTATAATCGATTAGGCTATACATCCTGCAGCTGCACAAGAAGATGCCAGTCCATATTCTCACTTTCACTGTGAATACGATAGGCAAGCAGACTCTTTTTTAAAATATCCGAATCACTGCTTACAGCACTTAGAAGCAGCGCTTCATTCTGGAAGACGATATTTCCATCTTTTTCCTGAAATGAAATCTTCACCACATGATGGTACAGCGGCTTTCCGGAAGCATCCAGAAGCTCCCCGCTCACAACCAGATCCTTTGGAACAGATCCAAGCTTCACTGTAATATCCGTATCCTTCGATGAAACCTTCAATATGTCGTCATCCTTCACCAGCTTTGAAAAATCGCTTTCCTCCAGAATTTGTTCCTGACCATCCGCAGTGGCTGTATTCCCGGCTTTACTGCATGCGGTAAAACTGCCCAGGAAGAGAAACACCAGACACAGAAGCAGTATTTTTTTCATATGATACCCTCCATCCTTTTCCATATATATCGTAACATAGAGAGCAGGAATTGCAACCTCGCGTCCTGCTGTTTCGCATGCATTCTTACAATCTGAGCGAAATCTGTATCATAAATACATCATTGACGATGTGCTGACTGCTCCATTCCATGCCTTTACAACGATCAGGATGATGCAGGACACGGGACACGGAAACGGTATCCGAAGGATTCTTACTGGTGGTATCGGAATGTGATCGCAACAAACGGAAATGTGTTATAAATTAAACATGTAAGCAGTGCATATCATGTACGCTTACATGTTTTTATTCTCCTTCCATATACGGTGTAAGGGCTGTCCGGCTTTGGCATACAGACAGACAGCAAAGATTCTATACTTTCTATTAACACTGCCGTTTTTCCTTGCTTTTCATGATGAATTCCTACATAATGAACATGCAAAGGGGTGGTAACATGCGCTATCGAGATATATCCATACGTAAAAAAATACTGCTTTCCAATTTTCTTATGGTACTCATTCCCATCATTTTTGTATGCTTCATTCTGTTTTCCCTGCTGCTGGGATTTTCCTTTGTGACACACTCTCCGGCTGCACTCATCCGCAATGTCCTGTTAAACACCTCAAACTACGGACCTACACTGCTGATCAAAACAATGAACGACGAGCTGGCAGGAAGTGAGCACATCACGGACGAGGCCAGACGTATTCTCGCACAGCTTGAAAAATCAGGTCTTCATATTTTCGTCGAGGAAGCACACGATCAAAAAGCGGAGGTTTTATACCACAGCAGCGGAGTCAACCGGAAAAGCATGCAGAAGGAATTCGAAAGCATAGCCGAAACAAAGCAGTATGAGCTTCCTTATATCATATGGAATGCAAACGGCATGGCATATCAGGCTGAGCTGAAAAATGCGGCGGATAAAACCCTGCGCATAACCTTTTCCGGGAAGGATCTAACCTTCCCTCAGGACTCTTATGAATCCTGGGAGCATACCAAGCTGATGATCAAAATAACGATTGTCACAACCGGTGTATTCATGGTATTATTCATTGTAGCACTGGGTGCCGTACTGACAAGAAAGCTGGCACAGCATATCCTGATTCCGCTGTATGATCTCAATCAGGCTACCAGTGAAATCCGAAGCGGTAATCTGAAGCAGGAGATCTCTGTGGAGAAAGAGGATGAAATCGGCGAGCTGTGCTCAAACTTCGAAGCGATGCGCAAGCAGCTGATCGAGTCGGAAAAGCTGCGGTCCCAATATGACCTGAACCGCAAGGAGCTCATTGCAGGCATTTCCCATGACCTTTCCACACCGCTCACCTCCATGCAGGGGTATGTCAACGGACTGCTGGACGGGATTGCGGATACGCCGGAAAAACAGCAGCACTATCTGCATATCATACAGGAGAAAACAAATGCCATGAATGCGCTGGTGGAAAGTCTCTTTCTCTTATCCAAGCTTGATCTGGGACAGGTGCCGTTTCATGATGAATGTGTAAATCTGGCAGACTTTTTACAAGACTGGTATCAGGAATGTGCTTCCCGCTATGAGCATGCAAGCATAAAGCTTACCGTCAAATGCACGCAGCCCGTGCAGGTTTTGATGGACCGTACACATTTTATTCGGGTATTGGACAATCTGTGTCAGAATAGTATAAAATATAGAAGTGAGAATCCGGTGCACATTGATGTCACACTGGAATGCGATAAGAAGGAATGCATTCTCACATTTCAGGACAATGGAATCGGAATCGATCCATCCCAGGCACCAAGATTGTTTGACAGCTTCTATCGCAGCGATCCTGCGAGAAGCTCCAAGGTGAAGGGAAACGGACTGGGTCTTTCCATCACCAAGCAAATCATAACCCAGATGAAGGGTGAAATAAGCGCCAGCGGTGAATTGAACAAGGGTCTGTGTATTACGATAAGACTGCCGCTTTTACAAGGAGGAACAACGCTATGAAACGAATACTGATTGTAGAGGATGACAGAGCGATTGCGGAACTGGAACGCGATTATCTGGAAGCGAATGACTATGAGGTTGAAATCTGTGAGGATGGTGAAAGCGGATTAAAACGCGCCTTGCAGGAGGATTTTGCTTTGATTCTGCTGGATGTCATGCTACCGAAGGAAGACGGCTTTCAGGTATGCCGGAATCTGAGAGCATCGAAAAATGTACCGATCATTCTGGTATCAGCCAAGCGTGAGGATATGGATAAAATCCGGGGTCTTGGTCTGGGTGCCAATGACTATATCGTAAAGCCGTTTAATCCAAGCGAACTGATTGCAAGAGTGAAATCACAAATCGCCAATTATGAACGGCTGACACAAGGAGCACAGAAAAAAGAGAATCTGCTGCAAATCGAAAATCTGATGATTGATTTAAACTCCCATGAGGTTTTTTTGGATGGTGAATCCCTCGTTCTCCCCAACAAGGAATTTGAGCTTCTCGTATTCCTTGCCAAAAATCCGAATATCGTTTTCAGCAAGGATCAGCTGTTTGAAAAAATATGGGGACTGGATGCCATCGGTGAAATCTCTACCGTTACCGTACACATCAATCGGATCCGTGAGAAAATCGAAAAGGACAGTGCCAATCCGAAATTTATCGAAACCGTATGGGGAAGCGGCTATCGTTTCCGCAAATATTAAACGCACACGAACGAATTATCAAATAGAAGCTAGTTATGCAGAAAAAAACAGGGATATCCAAAGCTATTGCACTCATAATCGCCGGATTCCCTTTTTTTTACAATCAAACATGACGGATATCTCCGTATATATACCGCCTTTTCACAACACATCATATTTTGTATGCCAATTCATATGTTTCTATTTACAGATTCATTTCCCTTCATAGCACGGTATGATTCACCAAGTAAAAGATACACCCCGTATATTCCCGTATTACCAGCACCTACAAACATCCGTCTGTAGATAAGTACACATTGTTTTATCTGGTGGAAACACACGCACTGCATTCTGCACTCTGAGCCTGAAAGCCAAAGAAAATGCAGGAGTCCTGCACATAGGCAAAGGTATTGTAAACTCTTTTAAGAAATAACGAGTATCAAAGCTATTCAGCGCTTCAATACCCGTTTGTCCTGAGAATCACCCGCTTACCATTCCCTGCTCCTCTATTTTTTCAAAATCAGATCAATCTTTGTCTGCAGGGTATTGATGCTTGTCTTGATATCCTCATCCGTCCCCAGCAGTCTTCGTATCTCACTGTCCGCTACCGAAATCACCTGGTCGTAATCAGTAAACTTGGTATTCGGAATTGCATGCTCCATCGTATCATTAAAGAAATCCATATTGAAGGTGGAATCCCCCGGGGCATCCTTCAGTAAATACTCCATCACCTGTTTGGAGCCCGTGATATCCTTTAACACGGAAACGCCCTGAGAATATTTAAAAATATCCTTCTGTGCTGTTGTATCATAGCACAGCGATTTCAAAAATTCCCACGCCAGCTTCTTATGCGAGCTGCTGGCACTGATTCCCATACTCAGCGTATCCAGCTGCGATACATTATCCCCCTCTGGTCCCGCAGGCATTGGAATGCAGTCCCATTCAAAATTCGTATATTTCTTCACACGCCACGGATAGGGCTTGTAGGTTCTGTATTCGCTGAATTTCATCGGACAAAAGGCAACCATCCCCTTATCAAACATGGCACTGTTCACACTCTGCCCCTTATTCAGCTCCTCCAGCTTTCTCGTAAATTCCACAGCCTCATACACCTTGTCATTCGCCAGAGTCGCACTTGTTCCGCTGGCATTGAATATCGTCGCATCGTTGGAGGCAAGCGCATTCTGCCAGCCATAGCCGTAAACACCAAAGGTATCCAGGGAACCGTCATGATCCGAATCCAGTGTCACCTTTTCACAGATTGTATAGAAATCATCCCATGTCCAGTTATTATCCGGCAGGGCGATACCGAACTTGTCCAGCAGCGTCTTATTCACATACATCATGGTCGGAACACTTTCATATGGCAGGGCGTACTGCCTGCCATTCATCTGTCCGCTTTTCAATGCCGGTGTAAAATAGTTTTTCACCGTAAGCTTTTCATCACGCTGTATGTAGGAATCCAGCTCCTCCAGCATTCCGATATCCGCAAAGGTATACAAATCATCGGACAGCACCATGTATACATCCGGCAAATCACCTTCCAGTGCCTGCTGGGAAAGCCATTCGGAGTAATCCGCCTTCTGCAGACCGCTCACATATTCCACCCGCACATTCGGATGTGCCTTTTCAAAGCGCTCAATGGCCTGATCGATAATTTTGTAGCTGTCTCCGTTGGGAACATCCCAGTTGCTGCCGGCAAACATGCCGAATTTCAGGACTACTGTTTTCTGCTGCATATAGGAAAACCATCCGATTCCGCCGATACACAGCAGCAGCAACACCAGAGTGATCAACAGACGCCGTTTCATCCGTTATCGTCCTGTTCCGCTTTTTCCCGGTGTATATACCAGATGGCCAGCTGCGTACGATCGCGCAGCTCCAGCTTATCCAGAATAACACTCAGATAATTTCGTATCGTACCCTCTGTAAACTTCAGGATTTCTGCGATTTCCTTATTGGACAGCCCCTGTGCCACCTGCTGAATGATTTTCCACTCCGTATTGCTCAGTGTGGGAAGATCATCCTGACTTTGAAATTTCTCAGTAACCACATTATTCTTCGCCATCTGCGAAAAGATACGAATCGCCTTGCTTGCGACATTGGGATTGAAAATCGCACCACCCTGCAGCACGGTTTTTATCGCATTGGAAAGCTCATCCAGTGATACGCCCTTCAACAGATAGCCGCTGGCTCCGTATTTCAAAGCAGAATATACATATTCATCATCATCAAAGGTTGTCAGAACAATAACCTTCACATCCGGATACACTTCCTTCACAAACTTGGTACAGTGTACCCCATCCATATCCGGCATCCGCATATCCATCAAAATGACATCCGGCTGCTCCCTGCGTATTGCCTCAATGACCTCCTTACCGCTTCCTACGGTGGCGATCACCCTGAATTCTTCTTTTGTACTCAATATAATTTTCAGACTTTCGCGGATCAGCTCCTGATCATCCGCAATCATAATCTTAATCATCAGATACCCTCCCTGATTGGAATTTCTGCAAGGATCACAAACCCGTTGGATCCGTAAAACCGGATATCTCCCTGCAAGAGGGCGATACGCTCCTGCATGTGGTGCAGTCCAAAGTCCGGCTTAATAGTTTCACAGCCGATTCCATCATCCTCGATAATCAGAATCAGCGTATCATTTTCCTTTGCGATGGATATAAATATCTCCTTCGCCTTGCCGTGTCGGACCGCATTCGTCATTCCCTCCTGAATAATGCGGTATATGACCTCTTCCTCGTCCTTATCAAAGGTTAAATGCGGAAGATGACATACAAAATGAATAACGACATCGGTAACCCCCTGGAATTCCTGAATCATTTTATCCAGAGCTTCCTTCAGCGTATAATGCTCCAGTGCATCCGGACGCAGCTTATCCACGGAACGCCGCACATCCTTCAAGCCGTTTCTGGCCGTTTCCGCCAGCGTGCTCAGCTGATTCTTTGTTGCGGCCGGATCGATTTCACTCATCAATACACAGGCATCGATACCGACGGATAAGCCGGTCAGTGTGTGCCCCAGCGTATCATGAATTTCTCTTGCCAGACGGTTTCGTTCTCTGGTCGCTCCCATCTTTTCACGGATGTTGGCATATTCCTTCAGCTGTTCATTCAAATCCTGCAGCTCCTGATTCATCTGTAGAAATTTCTTGCTTTCATTGATTTTCTCCTGTACAAGAAAGATCATATACAGGATAAACATGATGATGTTCAGGGAAGCCAGCGTGTTATGGATACTGGACAGCACGGACTGCGTCATGGAGTTATAGCATGCGAGATAGTCATTGAAGGAGACGATGGCAAAGCGTCCGGACAGAAAATCATAATTCCCGCACAGATAGATGACAATCATCACGGCCAGACAGAGTGCCCGTTCCCGGTTGGTGCTGATATACGTCAACAGATCGGCCATCACAAGAAGCAGAATGCTGTTGGTGGAAAAGCTGAGAGACTGCATGATAATCAGACAGAGACAGGTTTCCAGCAGAAAGCTTCCCGCCAGCTTCCAGGTGGTCAGCTGAATCTGATGCCGCAGCCGCATCACAAACAGAAGTATCGGAAAACAGGCGACCGATGTAATCATGATGCGCAGAGGATTGGAAGGCAGACACGGTAAGGTCGAAAGAAAGGTCCTGGCCTCATACATATCACAGATGCGCAGTGTGGTAATGTACATAATGACACTGATAAACAGAATGATTGTCAGATTGAGAAAGCACATCATCCAGTGAATCGCCTTCAGCTTCTCATCATTGCTCCATTTCATAAACCCCATGATTACTGCCACCCTTCCAGAGAGAACTGATCGATATTATTTTCATTGATCAGCGTTACCGGTATTCTGGCCTTGCTGCTGTACGGCTTGTTTTCCAGTATTTTATAGACGATCTCCGCCGCATCCTTTCCCATCGTTTTCGGTGACTGGGAAACGGATGCCGTCATGATATGATCCTTGATCAGTGCCTTAGTTTCCGGCGATCCATCCACACCATAGACAAGTACCGACTGCAGACGATCCTTATCCTGCATGGCGGCAAGGGCACCCAGCGCACTGGGGTCGTTCAGTGCCATAACCACATCAAAGGAGATATCCTTATTCAAAAAGGCATCCATTTTCGGCATGGCGATTTCAAGCTGTCCCTCACACTCGATTCGCTCCACAACACGGTACTGCGGCTTATCCTTAATGGTATCGACAAAGCCCTGAATCCGCTGGACAGCAGAATAGGCGGTACTGTGCTGAAGCAATACGATATTCGCCGATTTCTTCCGCTTCATCATATCCTTGGCACACTGCACACCGGCATCGTAATTATCCGACATCAGAGAATACGCGACAAGATCCTCATCAAATACATCCGTATCCACAGTAATGACCGGTATATTCGCTTCCCTTGCCTCCTTCAGCTCCTCACTCAAGCCCGTAAAATCCACCGGATTGATAATCAGCGCACTGACACCCTGTTCAATCAGATAGTGAATCTGTTCCTTTTGCTTCTGCAAATCAAGTGCAGGATCCAGGGATATGAGAACATCTCCGTTTGCCTCGACGACATTGCGTACCTCATCATCGATTACATTGAAAAAGGGATTGTTCAGCGTCATATAGGTCGCCCCGATTTTCAGAGGCTTCTTGCTGCGATAGATGAACTGCTCGCTGGTATAGCGGCTCAGAAGTGACAAGCCGGCCACAACAAACATCAGGGCGAACAGAAACATGACAATGGAACGTATACTCACTTTCAGTTTTGACATAAAGACCTCACTTTTTATCAACCATTATTATATCATAAAAAAACAAGCCACTCTCTCTTTTGGCTTGTTCTTTTCTATTTTATCGTATATTTTTTGATAAAATAGGTTGCATATTGACTGAAGCTTTGCATTCGGTATGAGATACTCCGCGCCTGTATTGGTGTTGAAGGGTTTCATGTCTATTCCAGATTCAGGATTTTAGCAACGGATCAGATTATGAATGGGTTTTCTGCATAGGAATGTTACCAGCAAACATCTGCAGAAGTCATACCGTGCGATTCAAGCAATGTTGTAGATTGGAATTTAAGAAAGACCAATTTCTAAATTCACCACAATACCATAACTGCTTCTGCACTACCACCATGCAGAACCAATATCTTATTGCACGTATATTTTACAAAAGGTTCCCTGTAAATTCAACTTTCAAATGTCATTTGTTTTTTATTACATTTGTCATTTTTCCACATTCCGCTTTCCCGTAATTTCCTGCACGGTGATGCTCCACACAGCAGTAACGCTCCTTAAATCGCGGATTTCCTGCTCTGCCATGTCCATGCTCTGTGGTATAAAGGTCCTGCAGAGGGCAAGCAGCGCGCGATGCCGTTCCTCTTCATCAACCACCTCCTGCGCAATTCCTCTAATTGTACAGGATGCATAATAAACAGTAAACCCTTCTGCACAGTTCTCCATACGGGCAACGCTGTGCAAACAGACATTTGGATTTTCACGCATGGCCCTGATTTTTTCCCCGTCACGGGCACAGTGAAAGTACAGGGTCTCATTGATACGTGCTACCGATAGTGCAGTGGCATACGGTCTATTCCGGTAGCTCATGGAAAGCACGGAATATGCGCTTTGATCAAAAATGCGCCATGCCTCTTCTCTTGTTGTTTCTCTGTCTGTTCGTCTCATATGTCTCCTTTTTATATAAGTATACCATGAAACACAAGCAAATATATTCAAATATTATTTTTTCTTAAGTTCCTGCTTTTCCCACATCAAAATGATATACTATAGTTATAAAAAGGAAGGTTTTGAACAGGTGTGGTGATGTTTGGAAAACAAAAGGCAAGACTGCATGGATATGAAAGCTATGGCCGTATAATAAAAATCGATGATGGTTTTTATCTGTATCGCGGATTACCCTCCAAATATGTAACTGTGGAATATCACGTTAACCAGCAGCGCTACGAGGTCAGACAGCTGATTTACAGTATCCTTCCTGCTCATGAGAAGAAGCTGAAGCTGCAGGAGCGCCTGCGCATTAAAATCAGTGAGGACAATCCTAAAAATGCCTATGTCAGTGAGTTTGACGAGCCGCAATATAAGCTTTGGTATTATGTGGATAAAGCTAATAAATAATACCTGTTCTCAAATCTGATCAAAGCAAAGAGAAAAGGATGTTTGTCATACAGTATCAACAGCCAATGAAACAGATGCAAACCGGTCGTATGCAACCATACCTTTTATCAGTCACTTGGAATTGAAAGAAAGTGCGCTTGCGATTGCTTTTTGTAATTCCCATGAATGCCTTATGTGACAGCAGCTTACAGTAATCTGCTTTTATGATTTCTTTGACAGCGCATATTTTTAAACAGGAGTCCATAAAAAAGTATTCCGTTATAACAGGAAACATCCCTTATACAGAATACTTTTTTTATGTATTTTATTTTTTCTCATCCAGCTTATAGCGCTGTACCCAGCTATCGAATTTTTCCTCCGTTAAGCCATCATCACCGTTTTCCAGTAGATTTTCCAGCTTTCCTTCCTTCACATAAAAAAGGGAAGGTGTTTCGTTCATTCCCGGAAAGGTTTTCCGAATCGTATTCAAATCAGATTTCCGCTGTGAGGCAGGTGCTTCATCCAGAACAACATCATACAGTACAACGTTATGATCCAGCAGGTAACCATCCAGCATTTTCTTGAATTCTATACAGTGTGAGCAGGTAGTCTGCGTAAATACAATGGCAAAGCTTTCCTTCTTATCCACCATTTCCTGCATCTTTGCAACGGTGATATTTTCCACCCTTCCCGGCTCATCATCACGTTCATATTTTGAACTGCAGCCTGTCAGAAGCAGCAGTGTACAAGCTGCGATTCCACATAATCTGATAAATTCCTTCATATCCGACCTCCATTTGACTGATGCTATCAGTATAGCGTATTTTCCACAAAATGAAAAGCAGGGCGGCCTTGCAAAATCTGCCAGCTACTGCTCATGTAAAGAACCAATCTGCTGTTCGATCTTTTCCTTCACCATTTCCCGCCTGTCTGCCTTCACCTTATCCAGCAGATACAGCAGCATGCGCTTCAGCTCACCCATGTCAAATTCCTCTTCGAGAAATACATCCATAGCCATATTGCATTCTTCCTCATAGGTACGATCCATATTGGATGTAATCAGTACGAATAATCTTTCCGCAAGTCTTGTATCCATAACAGCTCCTCCGTTTCTTCTCTATCATCATAGCATATTAAGAAATGGATTTCCGCATTCTGCATAATTTTTTCTTCTACACAATGAAATCCTGTGCTATGCTTACAGTAGAAAAGAGGCGGAAGTGTATGATAAAAAAACAACCGGTGAATGCAAAGGGTCAGACAGAGGAGGAATTTTTAAAGGCATATGATGCCAGCCGCTACCCCTGTCCTGCCCTCAGCGTGGACATGCTTATATTTTCTAAATACGAAAACCGGCTGAAGCTGTTATTGATTCGCAGAAAAAATCATCCCTATATACAGCAGTGGGCCTTACCGGGAGGCTTTCTGAATATCAGGGAAGATATTCTGGATGCCGCCTATCGCGAGCTGAAGGAGGAAACCTCCATTGAACGCAATCAGGTGCAGCTATACCAGCTGCATACCTATGGGGCTGTCCACCGCGATCCCCGTATGCGTGTAGTTTCCGTTGCCCACGTTGCGCTGATCAATCAGGATGTAAAGGTTGAGGCAAAGGACGATGCAGATGATGCGGCATGGTTTGAAGTACAGATAAACGATAATACGCTTACCCTGTATCATGCACAGCATCGCATGCAGTACCATATGAAAACAGCGCGCAGCGTAAATCCGGATCAGGAAGCACTGGCATTCGATCATATACAAATGATACTGGATGCGCTGAGCTTCTTGAAGCTTCTACCGGCTGCTTAGAAAGTTATCCCGATACGGGACTGCTGGACAGATGATGCCGAATGACTGCTTTTGTCCTGCTTCTGAATAAGAAAACTATAAGGATATATGCAGAGTTGGCAATTTCGGGTTTTGACCATGACAAAAACACAAAGCGTTATCGGAGTCCTTATCCGGCTTTGTGCTTTTTCTCATGGAGGGATTCACTGTCTGTGGCATGCTGCTTCAGGCATTTTCTAACAGAACAGCAGCTAAACACAACACTGCAAATATCTGTTATGTACAGGTTTTTGAAGCTGCCTATTCTATGCTGCCAAAGCGGTCACGCATATCTCCCCATATCTGTTTGTAAGCTATGTGCTGAGCGATCCTCATGACAGCTTTACCGTCAGTGTTTTACAGACGGCAGCCGCATGCTGAAGGCGAGGCAGTTAACGGATGGGATTCGGCAACAGAATGTCACGTACCTTATGTACCGCCTTTTCATATTCCTCTGTAAAATAGCGAATCGTCAGAATAACAGGTCCGAAGCTGTTGAAATCATCCTCTGTCAAAGACCCTTGTGTATACGCCTGTACAAACGGTGTAAGCTTATTCAGATGCTTCAGCTTGTCCGCAGCCACAGCCTCACTCATATAATCACGGATTTCCACGTCACAATTTGCGAATCGCTTCTGCCACTTTGCAGGAATGGTCATGATAATGTCTCCTCCGATAAATTCAGACCAGTGCAGCTGATGGCGGTAGTAAGCCGTCAGCACTCTGGTTTTATATCCGCGTTCCTGAAATATCCGGTATACCTCTTTACAGATGGCCACACCACACCATGCAAATGCGTCCGGGTGTATGACGATATCCCTGCTCTCCGCATAGGATTTCAGCCAGTCCTCCTGCATTCCCAATAGAACCGCACACACCGGATTCAAATCTGCATTGGACAGCCCCTGCGCAGTTCGCCGCTTCATTCCCCGCTCGATCGCCTCAGCTGCCGCGACTGCCTGATCCACGCTGAAGCAAACGGTCGCCATCACACTGATTCCTTTGAAGGTAGCCTCCTCCATCGCCTTGATTCCTTCCTTTGTGGATGGAATTTTCACCTGCATATTCGGACCGCAGCTGTTTACCTCCTCTGCCATGCGTACCATTTTTTCCGTATTGCTGTAGTCATAGATGGATGTCTGAATAGAGAAACGCCCCTGCTTCGGATTCCCCTGTTCCCAAAGCGGAAGCAGAACCCTGCTTCTGCGTTTTCCCATTTCCAGTGTCCAAGCCCATATCATTTCCTGTTCATTATATTCAGGATGCTTTCCCTGCAGCTCACAAAGTATCTTTTCATGCTCACTACCTTCCTCATTGCACAGCATACGGGACACCCAGGTAGGACTTGTCGTGATGCCTGTGATCCCCTGTGTCAGACCATATGCATGATCAGCTGTATGGAAGGAATCCGTCCATAGCTCCGTCTGTGGATATTTCTCACGCATTTCAATCAGTTTACTCTTCATAATCGGTTTCTCCTTTTTCTTTTTCTAACTGTGCCTACATCATAAAGCATTTTTACACAAATGCAATATGATTCCTGTTTTTTCAGAATAAGCAATCAGAAAAGCTTGTTTTCAATAGTAAAGAAAAGAATTTATACAAATATTTACAAAGAAATCCCAACTCCATATGTGAGATTATATTGACGAAAGCCTTTGGCTGCGCTACCATGGAGCTATAGAAATGAGGGAGACTCCATGGCAAAAACAACACAGCAGAGAAGAAATGAAATCTATCGCATCATTGTATCACAGGGAAGCGCACGTGTAAGTGAACTGGCGGAGCAGCTGCAGGTCACAACCGAAACGATTCGCAAGGATCTCAACAGTATGGATGAACAGGGCATCATCATAAAAAATCATGGCGGCGCTGAAATAAAAAACACCTATTATCAGCTGCCGCTGGATGTGAAAATGAGCGAGCATGTATATGAAAAGCAGCTGATTGCACGCAGGGCACTGGATTTCATTCAGGACAACACTGTTCTTTTTCTTGATCCGGGCAGTACGATTCTATATCTGGCAAAATATCTGCGACTACGCAAGGGCTTGACCGTTGTCACGAATTCTCTTGCGATTGCGTCTATGGTATCGGAAACCACACATCAGCTGATGATTGCAGGAGGGCTGCTGCAGAAGCAGGGCAAGGCTGCGATCGGCGGTTTTACAAACAGCATGATTGACGCCATCCATATCGATACCGCCTTCATGGGCTGCGACGGATTTCTTGATTCGTTTGGACCGGCAACCTTTTCCCATGAGGAGATGGAGGTCAAGCAGCATGTGCTGCGGAAGGCACAGCAGAGGATTCTGTTATGCGATTCCTCCAAGTTTCGAAAATCCTCCTCATATACCTTCGCAAGGTGGTCCGATTACGACGTATTGATAACAGATCAGATTACTGAGCAGGAGCAGCATATGGTGAAGGAGGTCAGGCAGCTGATTTGTGTATCAGATGAGGACTATGAATTCCTATGATGCGACTGTAAAGACAAGAACGCTATGTTTATGCTGTGTCTGCCGGGAAGCCTCTCATCCTTTACAGACTGCAAAATAACACGGCGCAAGCACAAAAAATCAAAAAAGCAGGCAGACTGTGTATATAAGACCACAGGAAAGCCTAGCGAATTCTATGCTGTTTTATATCGGCATTCATCATAGTGTAATAGCGTAAAAAGACGTTACCTGTTCACATACCATCCAATAGCATCCAGAAATCGAAAGGGATGCTTAGTCAAGCAGAACTGCCACCGTATCCTTTAAGGGATTCGCAGAGGTTTTGCGAATCATGTTGTGGATGTATGTAAACAAACTATCATAGCATTCCATAACAGCCTTACCCTCTACCAGATAATCCACGCCATCGGCACTCATATACAGCTTTTCGGAACAATACAGCGGTGAGACAATGGTGCATTTTCCATACCATAGACAGGACGGCATGCGGTTTTCCTTTATCCATTTCATATAATCAGGCAGGCTTCTGCTTTTCAATGCTTCCACCTCTTCCTTGATTTCTTCCGCATCAAAATCATGCATAATCTGTGTCTGTTCCATAAGAAACGAGAGAAAATGCTCCTGAAACACATCCTTTTTGAGTGTAAAGAGAACGCTGTCCTCAAGCTCCTCTGCATCATAAAGCTGCATGTTAAACCATGAATTGAGCATGTCCGTTATCCTGTCCGTATCATATGCACACCCCCATCTGTCCTTTTTTAGCACATAAAGCTCATTCGTCAATCTCAATCTGATAAATTGTCCCATGTCAAGACACTCCTTTCCTGCTCGTGATAACAAAAAAAGGCAAGCACACTGATGGTATCCTCCATCAATGATACTTACCTCTCTAACAATCCATGAACCCCGGTATATTCCGGATTCCGCCAGGTTTCTCACCCTGTAGCCTTCATATCATGCTCAAAGTTATCACGATCACATTCCTAAAATTATTGTATCATATTTTTTAATAATTAAAAGAACTTTTGATACATTCACACTATTATCTTTTCTTAACAGAATAAAGAATGTGATAGTTATGAATGAATGACAGCCGCCAGTATATTCACGCTTTTTCCATATACATTGGCAGACTGAGCCTTCGCCCTTCCTCCATGCAATAAGCCAGCGTTTCAGCATCCGGACAGGCATCCTCCTGTATCGGGTATGCCAGCTCCATGCTTTTATACTTACCTTCCCCCAGTGCATGATATGGTAAAAGCTCTACTCTTTGTACCGCAGAACCCAGTGATGCCGCAAACTGCAGTCTTTTCCGCAAATCCCTTCGATCATCATTATATCCCTTCACGATGACCATGCGAATCCACATCGGCTTGTGCATTGCCGCCAGTCTTCCTGCGTTATCAAGAATTCGGCCGTTGTCCGCTCCGGTGATTTTTTTGTGTAATGCTGCATCAAAGGCTTTGATATCATAGAGAAACAAATCGCAGTATTCCGCAGCCCTTTCCATATGCTCCCATGCCACATCACCAGCGGTATCCACACATGTTGCTATGTGCTTCTGCTTCAGCAGACAGAGTGTATCCGCCAAAGCCTCAGCCTGTAACAGCGGCTCCCCGCCGCTGAACGTCACGCCGCCTTTGGACTCCTCATAATATGTGAAATCCTTTTCCAGCTGCTTTACAAGCTGTTGGCACTCCACCTGCATACCAACCTGTTCAAGGGCATCAAAGGGACATACCTCCTCCAGCTCCCCTGCCATATGCTGTGCACAGGGATGCATGTGAATAGCACCGTCCTCCATGTATACAGCTGTTGGATACGCATGCACACAGCTTTGACAGCCGCGGCACAGAGATGAAAAATGGAGCAGCTTATTGTACGGCAGCATCAGCTCCGGATTGGAGCACCATGCACAGCGCAGATTGCAGCCAATCAGAAACACGGTGGACCGTATTCCAGGGCCGTCCTTTGTGGAATAGCGCTGTATGGTCGACAGGTGAATGGCTACCATGTATTCTCCGTACGTGCGATAATGGCTTCCTGTGCTTCCGGCATCAGGGAAACAAACTGAGCACAGTAACCGGCAACACGCACAATCAGATCCGTATAATCCTGCGGATGCTCCTGCGCCAGACGCAGCGTTGCACTGTCTATGACATTGAACTGATTATGGTAGATGTGCTTTTTCGCAGAGGCCATCAGAAAGTCGACAAATTTATCGAGATTTTCCTCTCCTGCCAGTGCACCGCTGGAGAAACGCATATTCAGCAGCTGTCCTGCCGCCACCTGCTCGTTTGGCAGCTTGGCAACCGAATTGATAACCGCGGTAGGACCGCTTGTATCTGTCCCCTGTGTTGGAGAACAGCCCTCGTTTAACGGTGTTCCCGCAAACCGCCCGTCCGGTGTTGCGCCGACGACAAAGCCGTTTGGTACATAGGAGGTGATGTTGCTGGTCGACATCGTATAGCAGCTTACTGCAGGTCCCTGCTGATAACGCTGTGTACGATACTGCGGAAGCAGCTTCAGGTAGGAATCAAAAACATCCTTAACAATTTCATCCACCGCATCATCATCATTTCCAAACTTGGCTACATGACGTATTTTTTTATGAATTCTAGCAGATTCCAGAGACTGCCAGTTATCCTGCATAGCAGTCATCAGCTCTTCCCAGGTTACCGACTGCTCTTCAAACACCAGCTTCTTTATTGCGTATAATGCGTTTCCGACAACGCACGGTCCGATATTGGACTGTGAAATCACATCGTAGCGGCAGCCACCCTCCTTCAGGGTTTTCCCCAGCTTCATGGAGTCCTGTATAAAACAGCTTGCGAATGGATCAGCATCATATTTTACCAGAGAATCATCACAGATTGCATCGCATTCCACCGATATATCAGAATAGAATTTCAGCAGCTTTTCCCAGCCCTGCCACAATTCCTCATAGTTTTCAAACGTAACAGCATCCCCGCCTTGTCCATTGACCGACAGCATTTGGATGCCGCTTGCAGGATCCACACCGTTATGCAGCAGAATCTCCAAAACCTTGCCCCAGTTTACATAGGTCATCCCGGTAGCCCGATGCCCGTATTTCCCCGGAACTCCGGTTTCCACACAGCCAATCGGACAATAATCCAGCGCATCCTCCTTCGGTATTCCCAAATCCTCGATTCCCTTTGCGGCAACCTCGTCATTGAACATGCTCGGCATGCCGCATCCGGTGCGAATCAGCAAGGCAGCCGCCTTCAGAAACTGCCTCGGTGTTTCCAAATGATAACGGACAGAGAAATTCGGTTCCGCTAAGGATGTCAGATGCATCGCCTCAATACATAGATAGGAAAGCTCATTGGTGCCGTCGCTTCCCTGCGGTGTTTTCCCGCCGACGACCAGATTGGAATAAAGCGGATAGCCCTGTGAGTATTTTGTATGACCGTAGGGACGCACCTTGTTACAGGAGGAATTCATAATGAACATGTGCGTGATGATTTCCAATGCCTGATCCTTTGTCAGCACGCCCCGCTCTACATCCTGTTCATACAGCTTTCGCATGTACTGGTCGAAACGGCCGTAACAGAAGGAATGCCCGTTGCTTTCAATCATCTGCAGAACATGCACCATATAGCACACCTCTACTCCTTCATAAAAGCTTCTGGCCCCCTGTTCCATCATGGTCCCGGCCATCTGTGCTATAACTCGCAGCTCCTGTCTTCTCTTTTCATCCTGCTCATGCTCCGCCATTTCCTCCGCCAGCTTGGCAAAGCGCTGAAAGAACAGCAGAGCCCCTTCCAGTGAAATGATAACCGCCTGATAGTAATTACGCTGTGCATCCTGCAAGTCAGTATTTGTCAGGGCATGCTTCGCCTCATCGATGATCGAACGAAACCCTCTTTGCAACAGCATTTCATGATCCGGTACAATATGACCATCCCCGGACATGGAGATGCCACCGCGGTGTAAAACTCCCTGCTTCTCTGCAAGACGGATATTCTCACTGAGATGTGCATTGACCTCATCCTCATGGGTATGCTGCAGCCAGTATGGTGCTATGCGTTTCAAATCCTGTTTTACTTCCTCGCTGATCTGAAACACATCACCACTTCGCTGATCGAAGGCTTCCAGCTCGTCAATGACCCACTGTATGGAATATTCCGGAAATATCGGAGCCGCGAAGTTTGCGGACGCCTGATTACCGAATATCAGGGAATGGGGCTGGATATAGATATCCATATGGGCAAGGGTGTGGGCGAAGGCCTTTGCCTTGCGAATGATATACGGTTCTCCTTCACTTTCCTGAAAGGATTGTGTATACAGAAGAGCACGCTGCGAGCATATACTGGCAGTGCGTTTCTCCATGACATGGCGAAGAGAATCGATGCGCTTCCAGTCAACGCCGGATGCTGCAGGTGTATAAAATAGAAAATCTTTCATAAGCGCCCTCCTCATAGCGATGCGCCTGCTTCTGGTATGGATCGTCTGCGTGTGCCTGCTGATTGCAGCATCATGACACCCGCAAACCGTCCATCCATAAATTCATGCAGGCTGCGTCAAAGAATCCAGCTGTGCTTTGATTCTTTCTATGCATATTATAATGGGATTCCAACCGGGACGCAAGCCATTTGCGCTCATATTATTTTGTTTATGCATATTTTTGTATGTTTAATCATGCATTATCATACATTTTCAATCATCAAGTTGCTTTTTAGCCAATATGTCCCGAAACCAGTATGCCGATTTCTTCGGAATCCGCTTTCCTGTTTCTATATCCAGCTCCAGCAGACCGTATCGGTTTTTAAACGCATTGATGGCGGACACATTATCAATATAGGACCAGACGAGATACCCATGACAGTGACAGCCTGCTTCCCTTGCTTTCAGCGCATACCGCAGATGTTCAGAAAGGAAGTCGATTCGATAATCATCGTCAATGCTTCCCTGCTCGTTTCGGTAGCGCTCCTCATGTGCAATACCGATACCGTTTTCACTGATCAGCCAGTCTGGATTGCCATATTCATTTTTCAGGCGCATTCCAATATCATAGACAGCCTGTTCGTAAACCTCCCAGCCGCGGTCCGCATTGAATTTGCGATCCTCCTTGATCCATGGCTCGTAGAACTGCTTTGGATGAAAGGGGCCGGAATACGGATGACTGCGCGCCTGCACGCGTATCGGAAAATAATAATCAATACCGAGCATAGCAATACGATGTGCTCGGATATGCTGCAAATCCTCTTCCTTATAGGTGAACATACAGTCATGCAGCTTAAGCTGATGCAGCAGCTCCGCTGGAAACTCTCCCTTCAGGTACGGGTCCAGATACAGACGCACATGAAACAAGTCGGCATACCATGCGGCTGTTACATCCTGAATCTCTCCGCTTTTCGCATAGACCGGCGTCATGTGCACCATAGCCCCCATGCGGCATCCATAGGAGCGATACTGCTCTATGCATGCGACTGCATACGAGGTTGCCAGTATCTTATGAAAATGTGCCTGATAAGCGGTTTTCGGATCATGAGTGAACGGATACCATATGGCATCCATATATCCGTTGTCTATTGGTATGTTTGGTTCTGTAAAGGCGAACCACCAGGTTACCTGATCCGCAAAACGCCGCAGCACCTCTTTCACATAGATGATGTAGCAGTCCAGCGTTTCTCTGCCTGCCCAGCCGTTAAAGCGTTCGATGAGCACTGCCGGAAGGTCCCAGTGCTCAAGGGAAATCAGCGGCTCCATTCCCTCCTTCCGAATGGTTTTGATCACATCAAGATAATATGCAGCTGCCTCCTCATCCACAATGCCGGCTATCGGATCCTTCATAAACCGCGCCCATTGTATGGTAAAGCGGAAGGCTTTCATATGAAGAGATGCCATGGTATGAATATCCTCTTTGTAGCGGTAATAGAAATCAGCCGCCTTTTCCGGTCCGACTCCATCATGCCATTTTTCCGGTGCTGATGCATAGAACAGCTCTGCCCAGCTTTTCTGCTCTTTGCTTTTTCCTGCCACCCCTTCGATCTGCCATGCACTGCTGCTTGTTCCGATTAAAAAATCTTCAGGTATCGTCCTTATCATAAAACCCCTCTTTTCTTTATACTCTTATGATAAATCAGGAAGGGCAAACAGGAAAGCGTTTTCTTACTATTTCGTCTTGGTATTCATAGAAATTACGCATTTACATATCCTATACGCTGTGGTGAATTTAAAGCAGATGTCTTCCAATACGTAAAAACACTATCCAATATCTCATACTGCACTTTTTCTCGATAGCTTCTATAAGTGCATTTGATGCGGAATCAAGTGACAATCAGCTAAGATAAAGCAAACCTATCTCCTTATTCAAAAGAGACAGGTTTGCCTTATCACCATCAAAATAGAACTATATAATTTCATATATCTGATTCACTGTATAAGTTTACCGCATTTTTAACAAAAGCAGCAGACTGCCCGTATGTTGACAGCATATGATAGCTTCGTTTCTTTCTTACTTTAGGGTGTTTGCAAAAGGGAGACTTCAACTTCTATTGATAACTACAATCGTATGGAAGTCTCCCTATGTTAAGTTTACCTGTAATCGAGAAAGAGCCTATTACTTTCTTTTAATGCTGTATAGATTTCTGTAATTCTGCTCGAATAGCTGTTTAAGTATTTAAGAGCAAACTTTTTAGCGCTCCTCAAGAACATCCTTTTTCAATACCTTTAGCAGCAGTGCTGTGATGACAGAGCCGACAAGTATTGCAACAACAAACCAAAGTTGATTTTCTACGACCGGAAGTACAATGAATCCACCATGCGGTACCGGACATGCCACATTTCCAAAGGCCCCGATCAATGCCCCGACGATATTTCCGATAATACATGCAGGATACACAGCCTTCGGATCTTTGATAGCATACGGAATTGCTCCCTCTGTTATCCCCAGACATCCCATAATACCTACAGCTTTCGCATTATCACGTTCTTCCTCACTATATTTTTTCTTAGCAATAATCGTGGATAAAAAGATTCCAATCGGAGGAACAGCTACCAGAATTCTGAATATTCCATTAGGCTCCATGATCCCTTCATTGATCATAGAAAGTGTAAACATGGAGACAGCTTTTGTCACAGGTCCTCCAAAATCAATTTCACTAAAGAACCCCATAAACACTGCCAGCACAGCTTTCCCACTGCCGTTCAAAGTCACCATCAAATCTGACAGCGCCTGCATCAGAAAGGAAATCGGATATCCTATTATAAAATAATAAGCAAGGCCTAGTACAAGGACAGTTGAGATTGGAATGACCAAAATAGGCATGATGGAGCGAATCGTTTTCCCTACCTTTAATCCCTTCATCCATTTCGCCATATAGCCCGCAAGCAGACCTAAGATAAGTGCTCCCAGAAATCCTGCCTTAACCTCAACACCATTGATCATGATAGCATTGTTTGCAATATAACCTAAAATGAATCCCGGTGTAAGACCCGGTTTCCCGGCTACAGAATATGAAATATAGGCAGCGAATACAGGAATCATCATCGCCATTCCTGCTTTTCCCAGCTGATTCAAATAGGTCAGCAACGGCCCATTAGGAACAAGTCCTGTTTCCGTCTGCGTTGCACCCAATAAGGAAACTGCCAGGATCACACCACCGGCAACGACAACCGGCATCATAAAGGATACGCCACTTAACAAATGCTTTTGAATATCTTTCCAAATCGTTTTCATAATTATCAATTTCCTTCTACGAGTGCAACCGCTCTATCTACCAGCTTTTCCACATGCGAAATTGCTTCATCCACATCAGTATGTAATACACGCTTATTCTCAAATCGTTCCTCCCCCTCAATAACGACACTGACTGCCAGAATTACAACATCAGCTTGAGCTACATCCTCTTCACTTAGTTCATTTTCTATCCCCAAACCGCCCTGTGTTTCGATTTTCACATCAAAGCCTCTTTTTCTGCATTCCTTTTCCAGACACTCCTGTGCCATATATGTATGTGCAATCCCTGTTGGGCATGCTGTTATTCCTATAATTTTCATGTGTTTTCCTCCATCACTTTCTCATTAATTTCATGTAACATAACGAATACCTCGTGTTCATTATCCGCATTCCGCAATCGTTCCCTGAAGCTGCTATCCATCAATTTTTTACTGATTTCCGAAAGAAACCGGAGATGCAGGTTATTCTCATTTTTTTCAGGCACGGCAATCAGAAATATCAAATCCACCTCATTATTGTTTCTCGTATCCCAGATAAATTCATGCTTTGTTTTCATGAAGGATACAAATGGTTCTCTGACGCTGCTGCTCCGGCCATGCGGTATAGCTACTTTAAAGCCTACAGATGTGGGTAATATGTGTTCTCTTTCCTGAACACTTTTTAAAAACAGGTTTTTATCGCTTAATAATCCAACAGTATCTGCCATATCTGCAATATATGTGATAACTGTTTCACGATCACGGATATCTTTGTTTAAATATAAAAGATTTTCTCTAATCAAATCGGCTTCCTCCAAATATATATTTTATAACAGCCTTCTTATTCTTCATGGAAGACAGCTTTTCTATCATTTCCTTTGTTTTGATAAGTGAAAAGGCTTCTTCCAAAATAACCTTTGTTTTTGCTGTATCCTCGCTGTTCAATGCGAAAAATACAATCACCTTCACACGGTATTTAGACCATTTCACCGGCTCCTTATTGATCCATAAAGCCAATTGTGTTTTTCGTACAGTGGAAACTGCGCCATGAGGTATTGCACCTCCAACCGCGATATCCGTTCCTCCTTTCTGCTCTCTTTCCCATACACTGGTTTCAAAATGCGCATCTACACAGCCTTCTTTATTCAGGCCCGTACAGACCTGATGAATAATTTCATCCTTTGTTATTTTCCCATCATTAATATAAATATTTTTCTCATGCAAATACTGTGGGATTTCAATAAAGCGTACATCCGCTTCCTTGGGTATTGATAACTTTTTCTTATACAGCTCTTCAATCCTCTGTATATCAGAATCATTGATCAGCATTGAAACAACTACAACCGGTTTATCAAGGCTTTTCAAAGGTATGGTTGACACTATAAAATCGATACTCCTTAATTCAAATGAGTTGATCGTATCAATCGATGCCGCTTCAATTATGTCTAAAGGCGGCAGGACACTTCGTATCCTGTTGGCAATCAATTCCGAAGTTGTTATCCCGTTTGGACACACAACCAAAATACGCTTACTCTTTTTTTTCTTCTCCAATGCATTCTGGAAATGAAGCATAAGAAAGCCAACCTCATCCTCAGTAAGCGTGACCCCAAGCGTTGTCCTTATAGAGTCCATAATCATCCAGGTCAAATCAAACATCAAATGATATTGCTGCTTAATTTCAAATAACATCGGGTTAGTGATATAAATTCGATTTTTCAACCGATATATCATCGGTTCCAGATGCAGACAGAGATTGTAAAACAAATCCTGATCCTGCGTTAAATCAACATCGACGCAGTTTGACATTCTTTCAATTAAATTCTCAACTATATGCTTAAATGGATTTGCCCGTCTATGTAAAGAGCTGTTGAGCATAATCCGATTTGCACTCAAATACATAGAAAGGAAATATATATCGCCATCCTCATAAGTGATGTTTAAATCCTTCTTCAGAATACGAAGTAAATCATCACCAATCAGATAATACATCATCGCCATTATCTGATCGCTGTAAAATGCATTATGGATAATTTTGTGATGGTATCCTTTTCTCAAGCGATGACATAATACAATCATGACATTGAACAGATTGATTAAATAATGCTGTGCAGCAATATATATGTTGAAATCATCCAGCGCCTGAATTGTTGTGTAGCATGCTGTTATGATATCTGTATCATAGAATTCCTTAAACAATGCCAGCATTGCATCATCCGTGAATGTCAGATTTTCCGATGCTATCAGATATTCATTAAATGAGATTAACGCCTTTTGCCATTCTATTTCTGTCCCCGTCAGCCTGGTACCGTTTTCATCTCCAATCAGTGACACTGTCGCATCATTTAAAATATGCTCTTTTATGTAATGGATATCTGCAATAATCGAGCTTACCCCCACCATATAACACGCAGAGGCTGATTGAAAGGTGATTCTATTTTCATAAAACAGTAGTTCTTTCATAAGCTGCTTTCTACGCTGCTCCGGCCGATATTTATCCATATGCTCTACAAAGCGGGCCTCTTTTCTGTTTTTCAGCTTTAATCCGGCACTAGGCTTTTTTTCAAATTCTATTCCCTGATTTTCCAGCTGCGCAATATCATTATGTATTGTTCGCTTTGATACAGTAAAAGTATCAGCAAGACTTTGAACAGTCATATAATTTTCGCTGTATGTTAATATTTCCAGTAGCTTTTTTTGTCTTTGCGCAGCCTTCAAGTGAATCTCTCCTATCTATAATAATTCTTTTTCGAATACTTCTAAAGATTTCAACATATGATCCTTTCGCATGTTCTGAATATCTTCCTTCTCAAAAAGACCGCCTGCTGTTCCTACATAAGTATAACCTGATTGTAAAGCTTTTTTCACATTTCCTGCCTGAATACCTCCGACCGCCATGAGAGGAAGCTCTCCCATTGGTTCACAGAGCTTTTTTGCATAATCAAAGCCTACTTCATTCGCTGGAAATACCTTTACGATATCAGCTCCCATTTCCAAAGATTCTGCGATTTCGGATGGTGTAAAAGCCCCGGGAACTGCAATCACATTGTGCTGCTTGCAATAATCGAGCATCTTCTGATTCATTTTTCTCGGAGATAAAACAAAGACTGCCCCTGCTGCAATCGCCTGAACCAGCTCATCATATGTCTGAACGGTTCCAGCGCCAATATGCAATCTCCCTTGAAACTCATCAGCAATCTTTTTGATGATTTCATATGCATTGCTGGTATTTAAAGTAATCTCCATGTTTTTCACATAGCTGCTGTTAATCAGAACTTCAGCAACACAGCGTACCTGCTCATAGGTATACCCTCTTAAAATCATCGTCACTTTCGATAATTCCATATCAAATCCTCCTTTACAGGAAAATAGTATCACGCATTCACACCCTCGAAAATGCCTTTTTTCTGCAACAATATTGTTGCAATTCTATTTACTGCTCCCGTATTTTATGCAAGCAATCGCATATAGAATAGTAGTGGGACACATTCATCACCTTTACCGTGATATAAGAAACTACAGGTCATACTGATCAAATTATCAGCATTTATCCTTACGAAAAAAGCATAAAAAAACCAGCGATTTTCACTATTTGTGAAATGCTGCCGGTTTTTTTATACAATATCCATATATTGCTTATTCCACAAATTTCATATTATCTGGCAGGTTTTCCACAGTCTCATCCAGCCTATTGCAGAATATCTGTTCAAAGGCATCCGCATTTGTGAATTTGCAGAAGCCCTTTACAAACAGCTTGCTGTCATCGATCAGCAGATAGCTGTGATTGCTGTTTTTCATCGCAATTTCCTTCAGTTCCCTGGTTCCCATTTCCGCAGTATAACACTGCCCGCTGATAGGGTCCATGCCTGCACAGCCGATAAAGGCTCTGTCGAAATTATACAGACCAAGCATATTCTGCGCCATCGGTCCCTCACTCATGTGATATTTCGCATTGAAATCTCCACCGATGATGATGATTTGTGCAACCGGATCGTGCAGCCGCTGTACAATCAGCTGGTTATGCGTCACGATTTTGATGGGACGGCTTTGCAGATAGTCAATCATGGCAACGATACTGGTTCCTCCATCCAGAAAGACACATTCACCATCCTCAACAAGCTCACTGGCACTGCGGCAGATTCTGGATTTTCTGTCAAAATTGATCAGCATACGATCCTGCATCAGCAGCTCTCTGGATTCCGTCAGAATCTGATTCAGGCTTTCTCTGACAGCACCGCCGTGCACTCTTCGCACCTTTCCTTCCTGCTCCAGCTCCATCAGATCGCGTCGAATCGTGGTCTCACTGATGTTAAGCTGCTTTGCGACATCCCGTACATGGATGGTTCCTTCTCTTTCCACCTTCTGCAGCAGATATAATTTACGCTCTGTAGACAGCATACAATCACCTCATTTATGTTAACAGTATAGCATACGCACGACAAAAAGTCCGCAATATGATGTAACAAAGGTTAGACAAATCAGAAAGAAGAAAGAGCATTCCTGACAGCAGGGCTTCGTTATGGCTATGGTCATCTCTGACAGCTTTCCCTGTTTTTAGACCCTTACGGATGTTCAATGGAAACACATCAACACCTGTTTCATCCGCCATGGAAATTCACAACAGCATACAGACACCCTGCATGAAACTGAATATGCCTGTCACTATCTAGGGCTTCATCTATCAACCGTTATGGCTATATATATGTATATAACTTACAGAAATACAAGTCTCTCTGGAATATCGTCAATACATATTTATGCAGACAGCATAGCTTATACTGTATCAGAAAGCGAGGTGAGCAGTATGCATTATGATGATTATGCCTGCATGGACAATTGCTGTGCAGAGCAGGCGCCATCCTGCAGCAGTGCTGAGAGCTGCTGTTGTGAGGGACCACAGGGTCCGCGAGGATATCGTGGAGCTACCGGACCAACGGGTGCCACAGGATCAAGTGGAGCAACAGGCGCTACCGGTCCCACAAGACCTGCCGGGTCTTCGGAAACCGTTTGCTGTGACTGTAAGGAGCAGATAAGAAATATCCTCCAGCAGATCATTACGCTTTATCCGAATCAGGATTTATTTATTACGTTGGAAAGCGGAGTTGCCGCTGTCGGACGTGCAGGCGCACTGCTATTGGGACCGAATGGACGTACCGGCGTATTCGAGGTTATAAACTCTCAAAATACTTCCCAGTATCTATCAATCTGCAGTATTGATACGATTCAGATCAATGATGCCGTGTACAATGACGCCATTGTATATTTACCAGAGCCGGTGCCTGCCTTGACGGATTGCTGTGCTGATTGTGATGCTGTTATCCGTTCTCTACTCCCGGTAGGAAGAGAAAATGTCTATATCACTACCAACACACAGACGCCTTCCATTGGAACGGTTATAAGAAATGAATATGGTATGATTGTTCTTGCCAATCAGACAAACAGGAATATCACCTTTGTTTCAAGCTGCAGTATAGATTTATTTATCCTGTAAAGGGATGCGCGGAGGTTAGGACATCTCCGCTTTTTTCTGCCTCCATAGCAAGCCGGCGGAGGTATTGCCATAAAGATGCCTGGAAGCAGGTGAATTTTCCCTGTGTTATGTAAAGAAATTGCAACGGATATGGGAGAATGTAAATACAGGATTTGTATGTTCCCCATATACTGGAACGTATTATGCACTATGATGAATACGATGACAGCTGCTGTGATCCATGCAGTATGCCCTCCTGTCATCCATATGACTATACCCCGTGCTGCTGTCCGGGGCCGCGCGGTCCACACGGTTTTCAAGGTCCGACCGGGGCAACAGGACCTATTGGAAATACGGGGCCGACAGGAAATACAGGTGCCACAGGTCCAACCGGGACTTCTGTTATCACGAATGCACTCTCCGCACTGAATATTTCCGCTGCTACCGTTTCGGTAACATCCGATGGAACGAATATTCCTCTGCCTGTTCAGCCCTATATAAACGGATTTATGGCAAATGCTTCGAATACGCAGTTCACAGTTAATCAAACAGGTACCTATTTCATATCCTATGTTATCAAAATGACATCTGGATTGCCAATGTCATCAAGAGTAACACGGAATGGTACGCCGATATTAAACTCTATCAGTACGTCCTCAACATCCTCAAATGAATATAGTGTATCATTCATGCAGTCTTTAACAGCAGGGGATGTTTTATCATTACAAATTTACGGAGTAAATGGTACGGTTACCCTGCAATCCGGCACCGGAGCATCATTAAATATTGTTAGAATAGCCTGATGTATAGAAACAAGATTCTGACATTTTTATCACAATACCTGAATATTTGCATTCTATTAATTGATATCCTCTGGTCCTGCAATACCATTCACATCATGTGACTGGTATTGTTTTTACGAGGGGTTACCCCAAAGGAGTATCCGATGAAAAGTCTGAAGACGCTATCCTTTCGTTCTATGTAGGATGTACTTCAGACAGATTAGAAAAAGGAGTGCTTTTTTTGCTTTGGGATATGTATTTATATAAAATCCGGGACTTTAACACGACACGAATTTTTATCTTACATATACTGTACTGTTTTAGAAAGTGAGGTGAGCAATATGCATTACGATGATTATAATTACCATGATGACTGCTATGGCGAGGATGCTTCTTCCTGCAGCTGTGACTGTAACAGCTGTTGCCAGGGACCGCGGGGACCACGCGGATTTCGGGGAGCAACCGGACCGACGGGTTCAACAGGGGCTACCGGGGCGACAGGACCGGGTGTAGGCGCTACCGGGCCTACCGGAGCTACCGGGGCTACCGGAAATACCGGAAATACAGGACCGGCAGGATTACGCGGAAATACCGGACCGACAGGAAGCATAGGAGCTACCGGAAACACGGGAGCTACGGGCATGACACCTGTGATTACCGTTGCAGGAACCATTACCGGAGATCCGGGAACACAGGCCAGTGTCACTGAGACATTTACACCTTCCGGCGCTTCATTGCTGTTCACTATACCGGCAGGACCAACGGGTCCGACCGGAAGCACAGGCTCAACCGGAGCTACGGGGAATACCGGACCCATCGGGCCAGCAGGCGCTACGGGGGCGACTGGTGCCAGCGGCATAACAGGAGCTACTGGAAATACCGGAGCGAACGGTGTAACCGGACCAACAGGACCTATGGGTAACACCGGAGCCAACGGCGTTAGCGGACCAACAGGCAATACGGGGGCGACAGGACCGACCGGTGCGACGGGAAGCACGGGGCCTACCGGACCAACGGGACCTGCCGGGGCTACCGGTATTACCGGAGCAGCTGGTGGAATCGGTCCTATCGGACCGACCGGGTCAACAGGCAGTACCGGAGCTACCGGAGGGATTGGACCAACCGGAAGCACAGGGGTAACAGGACCGACCGGGGCTACCGGAAACACGGGAGCTGACGGCGTAACAGGTCCGACCGGAGCCACGGGAAATACCGGCGCCGATGGTGCTGCCGGGCCTACCGGACCGACTGGTGCTACTGGAAATACCGGTTTAACAGGTGCTACGGGACCGACCGGGGCTATGGGAAACACCGGGGCTGACGGTGCTACGGGACCAACTGGTGCCACGGGAAATACCGGACCGGATGGTGCTGCCGGGCCTACCGGACCGACAGGCGCTACGGGAAGTACCGGTTTGACCGGAGCAACGGGACCGACAGGAGCAACCGGAAACACCGGGGCTGATGGTGCCACAGGACCTACCGGAGCCACTGGTGCTACTGGAGCTGATGGCGCAATCGGTGTCACTGGAGCAACCGGAGCTACCGGTCTGGCAGGAAGCTCTGCAATCATTCCTTACAGCTCCGGTATTCCGTTATCACTAACAACGATTGCTGGCGGACTTGTTGGTACACCGGGCTTTGTCGGCTTCGGCAGCTCTGCGCCAGGTGTCAGCATTGTAGGTGGTGTTATTGACCTGACCAATGCAGCGGGAACGCTGACAAACTTTGCATTTTCCATGCCAAGAGCAGGTACCATAACTTCCATTTCTGCTTTTTTCTCAACCACTGCCGCTTTGTCGCTGGTTGGCTCCACTGTAACGATCACAGCAACACTTTATCAGTCTACAGCACCAAACAATTCCTTCACAGCTGTCCCAGGAGCAGTTGTGACACTTGCTCCGGCAATAACCGGGGTAATCGCTATCGGAACGATATCCTCCGGTACAACAACAGGTCTATCGATTGCAGTTACGAACCAGACCAGACTGCTGCTTGTATTCACTGCTACTGCTGCCGGATTGAGCCTTGTCAACACAGTTGCCGGCTATGCCAGCGCAGGAATCGCTATATCCTGATAGACAACTGCACATCCGAATCGTTTTTCTTTCATAAAACCGGACAATCAGTTAACAGCTGATTGCCGGATACTTAAAAAAATCATGTCTTTTCATCGGAACCGGGACAATACCATTCCCCATTTTTAAGCTCAGCCATATACTAAAATGAATTAACATAAATGAGGTGAACGATATGCATTATGATGACTATGATTTTGATGACAAAAACTGCTGCAATGAATGCAGTTCTTCATCCTGTGACCAGGGTGACTATGATGTATGCTGCTGTCCTGGACCGCGGGGGCCGCGGGGATTCAGAGGTCCGGCAGGAGAAGCAGGTGCCACTGGAGCTACAGGAGCTACCGGAAATACAGGTCTCACCGGCGCTACGGGCGCTACCGGATTATCTGAGACGATAACCATTCGTTCCACAACAACAGCTGACCCGGGAACACCGGCACAGGTACATGACAGCGGGGGGCCAAATCATGTACTGGATTTCGTTATTCCCCGCGGTGATACCGGAGTTACAGGGGCTACGGGACCGACAGGACCCGGCGTAGGAGCTACCGGGCCGACAGGCGCAACTGGTGCTACTGGAAATACAGGGGCAACAGGCCCTATCGGAGCTACAGGACCAACTGGGGCAAACGGAAATACCGGACCGACGGGTGCCATTGGCGCTACGGGTGAAAATGGAGCAACTGGGCCTACCGGACCTGCCGGACCGACAGGGGCTACCGGAAGTACAGGCGCTGCCGGAGCAACCGGTGTAACTGGTCCTACCGGAGATATTGGGCCGACAGGACCGACGGGAGCCACCGGTAGTACAGGCGCTGCCGGAGCAACTGGTGTAACTGGTGCTACTGGAGATATTGGGCCGACAGGACCGACGGGAGCCACGGGACCAACTGGGGCTACCGGAAATACAGGTGCTACAGGTACCACTGGTGTTACAGGGGCCGATGGTGCCATCGGACCGACAGGTCCTATTGGTGATCCAGGCCCACAGGGGGAACCAGGGCCGCAGGGAGAACCCGGACCACAGGGTGAACAAGGACCGCAGGGTGAAACAGGAGCTACACCGATTGTAAGAGTTGGAAGTACGACAACCTCCGAACCGGGTACTCCTGCCAATGTGTCCTACGTTGAAACACCGGATGGCATCGAGCTGAATTTCATCATCCCGCGCGGGGATACTGGACCAGGCGGTGGCGGAGGAGGTCTACTTGCCTATGGTGGTAAGTATAATGATTCCGCCCAGACACTGAATTTGTTAATCGGTGCTGAGCAGCAGCTGCCTCTTCCTGTGGATATGCCTGCTTCCAATGTTGATCTTGCCCCTGTGAATGCATTAACCATAGTTACCAGCGGTGTCTATGAAATCAACTATATGTTCAACGCTTCCGCTTCACTGGGGGCTGCCGTTACCCTTGCTGTACGACGCAACGGTGCAGCCATACCGAGTACGGAAGAACGCCATCTGCTGGCAATCGCAACAGAGTCCATCTATTCCGGCAGTGTGATTGAAACCTTATCAGCCGGTGATATAATCGATATGGCAGTCAGTGCGGCTATCGCCTTAACGCTGACCCTGAGTACAGGCGTTACCGTCACACTGAGTGTGAAGCGTCTGGATGATGCTTTGGCAAACTAGCAGCACTGTCTTAAAGAAAAACACCTCCCTTCTGCTTAAATGCAGCTATGAACGGGAAGTGTTTTTTCTTATACATGCTTTTCAAAGGAACGGGCAAGGCGGTAGCATGCAATGGAAAACAGAAAATAACCAAGGATGGAAAACAATAGATTCCACATTCCGGAAACAGATGTCATACAGCTTTCATTATACAGCAGCGGATACAGACTCACCGCATCCAGAACATGAATACCGGCGGCAGACAGCAGCAGTGGAAACAAAAAAATCAACAATGCCGATAACAGCGTAAACAGCTGCTGACGGACACGGACAGAAACCATAAAGCAGAACATGATAACCGGAAGCAGGGCACACATTCGAAGGATTGCCGCCATTATCATAAAGCCTGCAATATGGATACCGGCTGGCAGCTGTGCAAACTCCTGCAGGGACGTAATCGACGCTGTAATGCATGGAAATCCATAGGTTTTTGCATGAAGGAGCAGCTGTGGAAGACGCGCCATGATAAACAGGGCAGTACCGCATAGTAATGCAAGTATCAGCTTTCTGTTTACCAGCGCCTTTTTTGCATGCACGCATGTCTGTAACAAAATCTGCCGTTTATTGCGATATTCAATGCATTGAAGATTCGCTATACTCAGCAGAAACAGGAAGAGAAAGATCAGTATACTCCAGCGATCAGATACAAAAAACTGTCGCCGATAGCCAAAGGGAGCTACAAACTGACGTGAGGAATCCTGCTTTACATATTCATATTCCTGCAGCACCTCCTGAAAGGTTTCCTCCTTTAACAGCATGTTGGAAATCGGCTCCACCTGGCGGCGATACTGCGCCATACTGATTTCTTTTTGATCAAGACGCTGTTGCAGACGTGCCTCCTGTTTGTGCAAATCCTCATAATAGGTCTTTTCCTTCTGAAGAAACTGCTCCTTTTCTTTGGTCAGCTCCCCCTGCAGCGTTTGCATATAAGAGGAACACAACCGTTCCTTTTCACTTGTATACAGCTGCGTATGCGAATAGCTGTACAGCTGAAATCCGGCAAAAGCCAGCAGGACGAGCGCTATTTTCTGTACCCAGAAAAGCTTATAGCACTCCTGTACCCATAAACTGCAGGTGACGGGCATATGTATACGCTGTATCCATGCCGGAAGCTGACAGCTGCGACCAGAGCGCTCCACCATGATATGCAGCAGCACGAACAATAGTACAGCCGTAATGAAAAGCAGGCTGCCGTAAAGCAATGTTAGGGATACAGGCTGTTGAAACACATTGAAATTCACATAGCCCTGTAACAGCTCAATCACCTGAAACAGGCGAATCGGATTCAGATAATACAGTACACGGAAGGTCCCGGTCGGAGATAGGAATATATGCATGAACAAGGATAACAGAACACAGGCAATCATACTTAGACAGCTGATTACCCTATGCTTAAAAACCGTGCAGAGAAGCAGCATTGCCTGAGCGAAAATAAAACAGATGCATATCTTCAGAAAGAAAAACAGCAGAAGAAACTGGAAAATGCTGTTCGGCAGCGTGGATTGCTGAAAAGCCGCAAGCGATTGCAGGGAAGCAGACAGGTGAATGCCGCCATACGCAAGCTCCATAAGCAGAAGATTACTGCCGTAAAACAGGCCAACAATCACAGCTGAGGATACTGCAATGGAAGCCGTCTTCGTATTCATATAGGTATGCCGGCCACGTAAAGTCCCATACAGCATCGGCTGCAGCTTTCTTTGACTCTCCTGCTGATATACCATGGTCGCAAATAGAAAAATTGCAAGCATGACAAGTACAGCGGTTATGGGATATGATAACGCCTTCAGCAAGGCATCCTGCAGCTGGAAATCAATAGATACTGTATGCATTGCCGCATAATCCTCTTTGCTTTTCTCTATATTGCGGATGGAGAAGCTGTCTTCCTTTGCAAATATGGAAATGGCGGATATCGTTTTTGCCTTCTGTTCGACCTCTTTGAGAAAATCCGCATACCGCTTCACCGTATCCGCCTGTTTTATAATCGGCTGCAAGAAAGCATTTTCCGCTGCCAGATCACCGGTATATAAAGAAGGTATAGTTCCGTTTTGATCAAGCTCGGGATACTGGTCGCGCAAGGCTGCAATCCGCATCTCCGCCTGCGGGTCGTGCTGTGTTTTCAGATTGCGGATTTGTTCACGTACAAAGGCGAGCTCCACATCGTGTGCATGCCCCTGCAGATACGTGAAGCGCTCATCACTGGATAAGGTCTGCAGATGGGTGGATAATTTCTGATAGGCTGTTGTTTCTGCACCCTGCTGCCCCCATGTTTCGTAGGAAAGAAAGCCGATATTGCATAACAGCAGCAGGAAAAGAAACAGCAGAAACCTTTTATTTTTCCACAGCTTATACAGCTCCATTGCATACAGATTTTTCAACATGATGCTTCCCCGGCAAACAGATGCAGATACAGCTCCTCCAGTGAAGCGATACCGGGATGGCAAAGCAGCAACTCATCAACACCACCCTGTGCGATCAGCTTGCCCTGCTTTAAAAAGATAACCTCATCTGCAATGGATTCCACATCACTTACCACATGGGTTGCAATCAGCAGGGTATGCTCCTCCTTCAGCGAATCAAACACACGACGAAGAGACACCCGCTCCTTCGGGTCCAGGCCTGCCGTCGGTTCATCGAACAGCAGAATTTCCGGACTCCCCAGCAATGCCTGCGCAACCAGGATACGCTGCTTCATACCACCGGAATATGCACCGCAGCGCTGCTTGAGGTGCTGTTGCATATTCACAAGCTCTGCGACACGCAGCACCTCCTTTCGTATCTGTTTCCTGTCGATGTTTTTCAGCAAAGCCATATAGGTCAGAAACCGTTCCCCGCTGAATTCATCATATAGTCCCTGCTGCTGCGGAGCATAACCGAGCAACGCATAATACGCCTGCTTCAGCTCACGGATATCCTTATCATTGTACAACACACTGCCTTCCTCATAGTGCAGCTGATTACACAGGATATTCATCAGCGTTGATTTCCCGGCACCGTTGGGGCCAAGAAGTGCATAGATGCCGTGGGAAAGACGCAGCTCGATATGATGCAGCACCCTTTTATCCGCATAGGATTTACTTACATTTTTGATTTCCAGCATGCTGCTATTCCCCTTTCACAATGACATCCACCGGTATATAATCCGCCTTGTTGTTCCAGTAGTCCTTCTTTTTTATCAATCCATAGGCATAGCTGCTTGCCTCATACTGATCCGTGCCTGCCCATGTCTTCTTTACCTCTCCGATCTGATCATAGATGACATAATACATGTCCCTGGTTTCTCCAAGCAGGCGGATCGGCTCCTGTGTATCCGACATTTGCAGCGTAGCCGGTTTCAAGCTGTCATCCTTCAAGCTGTATATATATTCCTTTTCTCCCAGATACAGGAACAGGTGGTCATCCTCTCCAAACATCAGGCTGGCTGATGATGTATCCAGCTGCTTTCGATCATATACCTTGCCATCCTTCATATTCAGCTGCTTCAGCATACCGCCGGTTTCCGTATAATAGATACTGTCGTTGACAAAAACACCCAAAGTATCCGCATCTGTATGAAAGCTTTTTTCCACCCTTCCGCTATCCACGTTGACGCGTTCATACGCAATCTCGGCCTGCTGTGATGCGCGGTCATAGCCTGCAAAATCCCCCTTATCCAAAAGCTCTTCCAGATTTTCTTTATAACGGTAGGTATTGACGATGAGATTTCTTCCCATACATCCCAGAATGCTTTTGTTCTTCATATCCGCAACCACCTTTTGTTCGCCGCTGCTCAGCTGTATGGCATACAGCTTTTTTTCACGGACCACCTGTACGGCGGAGCTCATTTCTCCCTCTTCGGTACTCACATTCTCCGTCTTCTCCACAGGAACATACAACACATCCCCGGCTACTGCCCAATCCTCATAGCTGAAGCCATAGCCGCTTGGAAGCTGACAGAGCTCTTTGCGGTTCTTACCATCCAGATCCATTTGTAAAATTCTAGCAGGTACGGTTACAGTCTCATTTTTTTCATTAACAACACTATCCTCATTTGCTATCAGATATACATGGTCCTGCTGAACGATCAGCTGCGTAATCATATCCAGACCTGCATAATATGAGGTGCAGGAAGTGTCATTGTGTCTGCACTCCGGCTTATCACATAAAAAGATTTCTTTCTTATTCTCATAATCGGTATATAAGATATTGGAATACAGGTTCCCTCCACCGTTATCGATAGTTTTTATACGGTAAAAGCCCTGTTCATTTCCATCCCCCTGATTGAGGGAGCGAAACGACCATCTCTTTAGCTGCAGCGCTTCATTGGAGGAACTCTGCTTCTGTGGTTTACCGCCAGCTTTATCCGATATGGCTTGTTCCCTGCTTACACAGCCTGCAAGCAGTGTAATACAGCAAAGCAGCATGCATAGTTTTTTCATTATATCATCTCCTTGCTGCTACTTTAGCATCCGGTTGTATCACAGTTGTATATTCTGCGAGTATCTTTTGTTCACTGTTAATACGATGCAGCTTTGACAAAAACCAATAGAAAAAACGCCGATATTCAGCGTTCTCAATGCTGTATATAATTATACAATGTCGTAGAGGTATGCTGCCCCAATGGTGTGATTCCCATCGTAAATCGTGAGGAATCCCCTAAATCCTCCACCTCGCAATACACCTGTACCTTCGCCTGATAGGATTCATAGCCATATCTGGTATAGGTCCAGTCCTTTAGGGAATCAAGACCCAGATACTGAATCATATTCCAGGCGAATTCCTTACGCTCCTGTTCGCTGTACTGCTTTACTTCATACCTGTAAAATTCAAGATTCAAAATCTTCTCGGTCTGCTTGTCCAGTGTGAAATCCCCGATATTATCATTCGCTGTATTTAGGCGGTATACCTGATTCAGCTGCCAGGCACCGCTTTTTTCACTCATTTGGGACAAAGTGCCGAATTCGACGGAAAAGGGCTCCCCCTTCTTCAAATCCAGCAGCTCATAGGGAAAGATTCCCTGTGCAAGCAGCTGATTCAGCTCCCGGCTATATTTCTTTTTCACCTCTGTAAGCTGACTCTGCTGCTTCTCTGTATAGGCACTCATATCGGACAGATGAAAGCTTTCATTATCCATCATGGTTTCATTACCCTGATAGAAATTGGCATATACTCTGGAGACAACCGGATAGTTTTTGGCGATATCCTCCGTGGATGACTGCCACACGATATCCTTATCCACTGCAACGCTGTCCTGGATGTAAAAGATACCCAGCGGCAGCAATACAGACAGACTGCAAACGCCCAGACACAAGGCAAATGCAATTCTAGTTTTCATGATCGATCACCTCCAGCAGCATCGCAACAACCGTTCCCTCATGCAGTTTACTGGTAATCAGCAGGGGACTGCCATGCAGATCACAGATTCGCTTGACGATACTCAGGCCAAGACCTGCACCGCCCTGTTGCCGGGCTCTTGACTTATCCGCCATATAAAACGGCTGGGATGCCTGCTGGATATCATCTTCCCGCATACCGATTCCATGATCCGTTACCGATATGCGATAGCTCTTCCCGCACAGCTCTCCCTTTACTAATATTTCCTGATCGGCGTCGGATGCCTTGATGGCATTATCGATCAGATTGCGCAGGGCACTGAAGAGTAGCTCCTCCAGCGCATACACCGTGCAGGAAGCACAATGGAAGCAAAGCCGATCCGTAATGGAAACAGCATCGTAATATTGGCGCAGCTGCTTCACCACACTGGCAATAGAAACGGGCTGCAGCTGTATGTCCTTCCCGCTCAGGGATAGAAGATCCATCAGGGTACAGGACAGTTTTTCCAGACGCTTGCCCTCTGTATAAATATAATCCGCACATTTTTTCCTTGTGTCCACATCACAGTCATACGTGCGCAAGGTGTCCGCAAACCCGAGAATCGCCGTCATCGGTGTCTTGATTTCATGGGCAAAATTGCTCATAAAATCCTCCCGCTGTGCAAGGTTTACCTCCAGCTGTTGAATGGTCTGCTGGGTCGCTTTTGCCATCTCATCAAAGCTGCGGCTCAGCTCCCCGATTTCATCATCACTCTGGATACTGGTGCGTTCCTCATAATTCCCGGATGCGATGCGGCGGCTTGCCTCATGCAGCTTCAGAATCGGTTTGCTGAGATAGACGGACAGCCGCTTCAGCAGCAGAAAGGAGAACAGCAGGACGCACAGCAGTGTGAGAAAAAAGGTTTGAAACTGCCGGTTTCGCTCCTGAAAGCAGGATGTGATATCATAACCGCTTTCCAAAAGGTAGGTGAATTTCCCAACGGTGATCTGACTGCTGACCAGCATGATACGGGAATCGTTATAGGAGACAATGCGATAGGTCTGCGGGTCATTCAGCGAATGCTCTTCAAACAGCTTTTTCTCCCCTGTCGCATACAGCACGGTATGCTTTGTATCCAGCAAAGCATACTGGGTTTGCGGCTGGTTCATATGACTGGCAACCTGCTGAAGATAATACATTGAGCGGCTTCTTATTGCCTTTTCATCACTCCCAAAGGAGGTCAGATTGGATGTGGCATCCTGTGTCAGCTTGGATTCCAGAGAAAAGGATTCCAGATCGTGCGTCTGCATATTGCGGGATATATAGGATTGCAAAAGGTGGTCATGATTCTGTACCATCATAAAGGTTGCGCCGGTGGAAAACAGAATCGCGATAACTGCAGTGCTGCTCAGTGTGAGCTTATCGCTGAACTTCATCCTTCACCTCCAGCATATAACCGATTTTATACACGGTCTGAATCACCCTGTGCCAATCCAGTTTCTTGCGCAGACGCTGTATATGCAAATCCAGGGTGCGTGTCTGTTCAAACTCCTCCTCATGCCAGACCTTTTCATACATCGTATCCCGATACAGTGCGATATTTTTATTTTGAACCAGATACAGCAGCAGCTCATATTCTTTTTTTGTCAAAGCGATGGTGCGGTTCTCCTTTTCCACCAAACGGGTCGCTGTATGAATCGTGACGTCCAGTACATGGATATCCTGCATACTTTTATGATAACGACGCAGCACACTTTCCACTCTTGCTGTAAGCTCATCCACCGCAAACGGTTTCACAAGATAATCATCCGCTCCCATATGCAGACCCTTTACGCGGTCCTGCACACTGCCCTTTGCCGTGATAAAAATTACCGGAATCTGCAGCTGTGCAAGATATTCCATCAGTTCATAGCCATTGATTTTCGGAAGCATAATATCCAGCAGAACCAGATCATAGCTTTGTTTCTCCACCATTGCTACCCCCATTTCCCCATCCTGCGCATACTCGCATTCATAGCCGACTCTTTTCAGATTCAGCATCATCACCTCTGCGATGGCCCGTTCATCCTCAACAATCAGAAGCCGCATGCTATCACCTCTTTTCTGTATGATACATAATTTTTGTATCCAAATTGTATCCTGTCATCTTTTATTTTACCATACTTTATTAGAAGCCGCTTGCTCTTTAGCTGGCGGTAGTTCACAACCATTCCGTACAGCTTCCATGAAGTACTTATCAACTTAAAAATACAAATAGCGATCACTACAGTGTAACTTAAACAGTATTGCCATTCATCAGCACACCTTCATGCAGGAAAAGGCATAGCAAATGGTAAAACATTACCTACAGCCCTGTATACAGAGAAAACGCTGATTACCGAAGAACCTGAAAAGAAAAGTCATCCCTTTTCTATACAGGATGGCTTTTCTGTTGTGTTCTAAGTATTTTATTCTGGAATTACAGACAGCTTATTTCTTGTCAGATTTATGTAATCGTTTTCTGAGTGACTCAAAGGTATCACATTCCAGTAATAAAGTGGACACAATCTGCATTTGCTCCACAGTTAATGCCTGCAGCCATGTTGCGCAATCCTCATGAAACTTGATTTGCATCTGTCTGTGTAAGAGCTGCCTCTCTCCTTCCATTTTTCCGGCAGCTTTTCCCTCGTCAAAGCTGTCACGCAAGCCGTTGCGGTAACGTGCCTCTCCCATTTGAATCGCCATAGCCGTTGACCACAGCTCATCATCCTTCTGCATTTCCTCATACTTGTTCATGAATACCCTCACCAGCCTTTCCTTTGACTTCAGTATATCATTTTTTTCATTATTTTCAAACAGGTATATCAGCTGTTCAAAGTCATTCAGCCTCTGCATTTTCTTCTCCTTTACGATGTCATTGATTGCCGGCATATGAATATAGGTACGAAGGATGAGCGGATAGTAGCTTTCATTCTCTCCCTGCTCATTGCGCATCTGATACTGATTGATCAGATTTCTGTTGTTCCATGCATACTCATCAATGAAGATAATTTGATAAACCGGCTTTAATTGATCATAAAACTCACCGCTTTTCAGCTGATTGTTCAATGCTCTGGCACCGTAAAATTCAAAGCGCATCATTTCCGCTATTCCCTTACAGGTCGTCTGCATCTCGATATTGAAATGACGATTTTGTTCATCCTTTACATGCACATCCAGAATGATGCGCTTCTTTCCGATGATGCCCGGATCCAGGTTGGGATTGAGTACGGTGCTTTCCTTTACCCTGATTCCGGTAACACGCTCAATGATGGTGTTGCGGGCGTACACAGAGCCTTCATCCTCACGGGAAAGGGTGTACTTAAAAAATAGATCGTTACTGTAGTTGAGTTGATTCCTTGCATTTGACATTTTTATGTCCTCCATTCTGTAAGGGCTCCTTACCCCCTTCTATACGTATGGAATCTGTCAAATTCCTAAAAAATCCACAAATGCTTGATTTTTTTGTTATATTTTTATGTAAAAGGGGATTTCATAGCAGAGCGATAAACAATGCGCTCCTCAGGATGGTTTAGGATAGATTTCCGTATCCGTAGTGTTTATTTTACATGCTTTGTGGTTGTCCTGCTCTCCATGACGCGATTGGATCGCAAAAAAGCCCGGTACTTTCAAATATTACCGGTGACTCTGTTATTTTAGTGATTTCGCATTATGGTTTCTTACCTTTTTGTGATATTTTTTGAAAACCGTTGTGTTCGCTATCTTTATCTTCTATAATATAACAAGGTGATTTGTGATGAAAGAGTACATATTAAAGACAAGAAAAGATGGTACCAGCATTACCGTACGGGATGTACAGCTCGTACTGCTGGAAATGCTGAAGGATATAGATGCATTGTGTAAAAAGCACAACATTCGATACTGGCTGACCGGCGGAAGTGCCCTTGGCGCTGTCCGGCACAAAGGCTTTATTCCATGGGATGATGATGCGGATATCGGAATGCTGCGCGAGGATTATGAAAAATTCCAAAGGGTGGTTCATGAACTGGGCGATGCCTATATCACACAGTGCTTTGAAACCCACAGCGAGTATAATGTGCTGGTTCCGCCGATGAAGGTACGAAAAAAAGGTACCTATTGTGTGGAATACAACGCGCTGTTAAAAAATAAATGCAGAGATAGTGACGGCTTGTTCATTGATATTTTTGTGCTGGATCATGTAAGCGAAAACAAAGCAAAGGATTTTATATGGCGTGTGCGCAACGGTATTCTGATGGTTTTGATCGTCTTCTTTGAGAATCTGCACTGCAATCCGCTGCTTTTAAAGCGCCGATTTGTACGCAATGCAAAAAAATACGGGCAGATCAATAAGAACACCGCATGGATTGGCTATGATCTGACCTGGACCTTTAATTCCTTTTTTCATCCGGTTGTATACAGCTTGGAAAGTGTTTTTCCTATACAGTACGTGGAGTTTGAGGATACCATGCTGCCGGTACCGAAGAGACCGAAGGATATGCTGGATGTTGAAGTATCCACGCAGCATATGAGCTATCCGCCGTTAAAGGACCAGGCACCCAAGCATATCAAGGATATCGAACTGCAGGCTTCACTGATTGATGATATACGTTAGAAAACGGAGGGATACTCATGGCATACGCACCTCGACAACGAAAATACAAGGTACGCTGGAAAATCGCAGTACCGCTGATTCTGCTGGTTGCTCTTGTTTTGTATGCGGTCGCAGGACTGCTGTTTCCGCAGAAGAAGGAAGAAGCCAAAAAATTCACTGTCTGCGGCTTGAACAGTGAAGAAACGATACATCTGTTAAACAAAAAGGCTGCCGATACCCTCACGGTTCGGGATTATGTCTTTTACGGAGAATCTCTGGGTTTATATACTCAGACATATGATGCAAAAGGCGACAAGGATGAGCTTGCAGGAAAAACCGTAGAGCTGCATAACCTGTGTACGGATGAAACCATTCCGATGACCATGGATTCCACAGCGGATCAGAAAATCACGCTGGAGGATCTCAATCCCGGCTATTATGAGATAACGGTTATTGATAATCTGGTGAAGAAGCGGGTTATCTTTGATCGGACGCTGCATTCGGATACCTTTACCACCGTACAGCGCAAGGGAAATGTCAATGCGATAAAGCTGATTGCGGATCAGGATCTGCTGAAGGATTATGACAGTAAGCTGGATCAGAACTACCTGTTTTTATCCGTGGAAAAAGCCAAGCCCAAAGAGGGAGATATTGATGTTCTGCTGGATCCCTATGGAATGAATATGGATCTTACCTATGTCCCGGATGAGGGAAATAAAGGGAATGGTATCACAGAATATAAGGAAACCTACAAGGCAGCCGTATGGATGAAGGAAGAGCTTGAACAACATGGTCTGCGGGTGGAAATAACGAAAAGCGATGCGTCAGAGCAGCCGAAGCCTGCCTATGGAAAAGATGGCAGACTGGCAGACGGCTATCAGAAGCATGCACGCTATTATATTTATCTGCGGTTTAATACGAACCCGGATGAGAATGTGAGCGGTGTGGAAATCTGGCACAGTGCCTACAGCAGTCCGACGCTTGGAAAAAATATTATGTACGGTCTGGAAAAGAAGCTGAAGATGAGCGGCAGTGCGTATACGGATGCAAACAATCCCGGTGTCGGTGCAAGTCCGCTGATCAGTGGCGGCTACGATATGTATTCCAATATTCGGGAAGCGGGCGGACGTGCAACCATGGCAGGAAAGGGCAGTGAAAATGCCCGTAAGGAAAACCAGACCTTTGTGGATGCGGACGGCATGCAGGGGCTGGAAATAGATTTTGCCTATGTATCAAATAAAGAGGATGCCGCATACTGGTTAAAGAACGGGGAGAAGATTTCCAAACAGGCAGCCGCCTCCTTTGCCAGCGGCATCAATGCGTCCAAATAAATATTACGAATCTAATAAAAGAAGGTGGAGATGATGAAATATCAGATTCATAAAGGAAGCAAATATTACGGTGCAACAACCGTATTTGAAAACATACAGTTTGAAATAAGAAATACTGAGAAAATCGCCATTGTCGGAAGAAACGGCTGCGGAAAGACAACGCTGCTGCGGGTGATTGCGGAAACGGAAGTACTGGATGCCGGAGAAATTCATAAGGAAAATAAACTGCGGATCGGTTATCTGGCACAGACGACCTTCACGGATGAGAATGTCATTGTGGAAGAAGAGATGGAGCAGGCCTTTGAACAGGTGAAGGCGGTTGGTAAACGGCTGGAGGAGCTGAGTGAAAAAATGTGCAGCGACCACAGTGAAGCTGTGCTGAATGCCTATGCGGATGTACAGCAGCGCTTTGAAGAACTGGGCGGCTATACCTATCGCAGTGAAATGATGACGATTTTTACAAAATTCGGGTTTCAGGAGGATGACCTCAAACGCCCGATCTCTACGTTTTCCGGTGGTCAGAAAACACGGCTGGCATTTGTGAAGCTACTGCTGAGCAAGCCGGATGTCCTGTTGCTGGATGAGCCGACCAACCATCTGGATATTGATACGATCGAGTGGCTGGAGGGATATGTGAAACGCTATCCCAAGGCAGTTATCCTCGTATCCCATGACCGTATGTTTCTGGATGATGTCGTGGATGTCGTCTATGAAATCGAATACGGTGTCATGCGGCGCTATCCGGGAAACTACAGCAATTACGTGAATGTGAAAAAAAGTGATCTGGAACAGCAGAAAAGTGCTTATATTCGCCAGCAGAAGGAAATTCAGCGAATGGAGGAGCTGATTGAGAAGTTCCGGTATAAGAAAAATAAGGCTGCCTTTGCACAGTCAAAAATCAAATATCTGGATCGTATGGAGCGTATCGAGGATCCCAAAAGCAACGAGAAAAGCTTCAATGCCCGCTTTGTACCCAATGTAAAGGGTGGAAAACGGGTTCTGGAGGTACAGGATTTGACAATTGGCTATGACCAGCCGCTATGTACCGTGAATCTGGAGGTTATGCAGTCTGCCAAGATTGCCGTGATCGGGCCAAACGGAAAAGGAAAATCAACCTTCATGAAAACGCTGATGAAGCAGGTGAAGCCGCTGTCCGGCAGCTTTCTGCTCGGGCATCAGATCGAGGTTGGATATTTTGATCAGGAGCTTGCGCAGTTCAACAGTGCAAATACCGTGCTGGAAGAGGTATGGAACGACTTTCCGGATTTGAATCGCACCGAGGTGCGCACTGCACTGGGATGCTTTCTCTTTACCGGGGAAGAGGTTTTCAAAACCGTGGACTGCCTGTCCGGAGGAGAGAAGGTACGCCTGAGCTTTGTGAAGCTGATGCTGTCACACCCCAATTTCCTTTTAATGGATGAGCCGACCAACCATCTGGATCTCATCGGTAAAGAGGCGCTGGAGGAATCCCTGAAGGATTATGAGGGCACGATGCTGTTTGTTTCCCATGACCGTTACTTTATAAGCAAGCTGGCTACCGCGATTCTGGTCATTGATGACGGTAAGGCAAGCTATTATCCGCTGACCTATGAGGAATATATGAACAGGGATAAGGCGCAGCCGGTGGAAAAGAAGCAGCAGCCGGAGAAAAAAGAAAGTGCAAAGCCGGAGCGCTACATCAATTACGGCAAGGAAATCAGTAAGCTGGAAAAAAAGATTGCGGTGAAGGAGGAGGAGCTGGAGGCTCTTCGTGAGCTGCGCTTTGAACCGGAGTACTACCACGATTATCATAAAATGCAGGAGCTGGATGAAAAAATTGATCTTATTCACAATGAAATTGAAAATCTGATGCAAAAGTGGGAAGAATACAGTGAGAAAGTAGAAAACTAAGAAAGAAGGGATTCACTTGAAGGTTTTTGAAAAAAACAAGCTGGGGCATATGGAGCTGAGCAATCGCATCGGAGTACCTGCCATGTGTACCTATATGGTGAAAACAAAGGATGGTGTGGGAAATCTGCATCATGTTGCGCATTATGATACGCTTGCCAAGGGGCGGCCGGCCTTTATCGTGCAGGAAGCTACGGCAGTAAATGCCCACGGCTATATCAATGATGAATGTCTGGGGATCTTTACACCGAGGCAGCGGCAGATTCTGAAGGATATTGTGGATTGTGTTCATGCCTATGGTGTGAACATCGGTATTCAGTTAAATCACGCCGGAATGAAAAATACCTTTGGTAATCAGAAGTATGGACCGATGGAGCAGGGGGATGTCATCTCTCTGGATGAGGATGGTATCAATGAGCTGATTGTGAATTTTGAATTCGCAAGCCGCTGGGCACGGGAGCTTGGATATGATTTTGTGGAGGTGCATGCCGCCCACGGGTATCTGATTAACCAGTTTTTATCTCCGCTCACCAATCAGCGCAGCGATGCTTATGGGCAGGACCGTACCCTTCTGCTTCGCCGTATCGTGGAGGGCTGCCGGGATAATTTTGAGGGAGATATCGTGGTTCGTATCTCTGCCGAGGAATATGAAGCCGGTGGTCTGCATCCGGAAGATATGAAGTCAACGGTACAGGTGATTGAGGAAGCCGGAGCTGCTGCGATTTCCGTATCCAGCGGCGGGTTGAATACAGGAGCTGTACATGCGTACCCGCTGTATCAGATACCCTATGCGGAAACAATCCGTACCATGACGACGTTACCGGTCATGGGGGTTGGCTGTATTACCAAAGAATCAGAAATCAGTCAGATCCTGCAGGAGGAGCGCTGTGATTATGTGCTTCTCGGGCGGAAATTACTGCGTGATCCGTTTTTTCTGTTGAAATGGCAGGATGAGCTGGGATTGCTTCGTGAGGAAGAAATCGGTCAGTGTCTGTATCGTGGAATCCATATGAAATAATGTAGAAACAGTCTTCGGACTGTTTTTTTCTGGAAAACTGGCAGCATGTGTCAAATTTGAAACAGCGGATATTGTAATATACAGACAGGTGATGGTATGTATTTGATAAAACTGTGCGAATTTACAGATGCCCTACTTTTTAACAATTATATAGGGGAAGGAACAGGATTGGATACAAAATCAGCTGTGCAGATGGTGGGTATTTATTACAGGATGTCTTGTAATGGAATGCAATGATAAACGTATTTTTGTACAGGTGCTGAAAATGAGGTTGGCAGGGGATACAGCAGTATCGTCTTACTACATAATGAAAGGTGTGCGTTTTATTTACATCATGTGTTATGATATCTGTCTGAAAGATAAAGGAGATTCTATGGGAAAGGTCACAATTAAAATTTTTGGTATCGGTGATGGCGGGAATACTATCATCCGCCATATGCTGCAGCATAGACTGCACGGTGTGGAATATATTGCGGTCAATACCAATCGGCTTGCTTTGCTGCAGCTTTCACAGGAGCATAAACTATTGATTGGAGAAAAGCAGACGAAAGGATATGGGACAGGAGCAGATTCTTTATTGGGCAAGCGTGCAGCAATCGAGGCGAAGGAGGAAATCTGTAAAAGAATGAAGGGTGCGGATATGATACTGTTATGTGCCGGTCTTGGGGGCGGTACAGGGAGTGGAGCACTTCCGGTATTTGCACAGCTTGCCAGAGAGCTGCATGCGCTGACCATTGCGTTTGTAACGCTGCCCTTTCCCTTTGAAGGAAAAAAACGCATGCGCACTGCCATGGCATCTATGGAAGAAATATATTCGTACACGGATACCTGCATTACGCTCTCTAACCGTCATATCCTTCAGCATCTTGGCAATGCTCCGATCACCAGTGCATTTTCCACAGCAAACAGCATCATTCAGCAGGGAATACAGGCACTGTACGAGCTGATTACCATTCCTGTTTACATCAATATTGATTACGCGGATATCTGTACAACGATGGAAAAACAGAAGCACGGGTTTATCGACGTCGGATATGGAAGCGGGAATCGGAAAGGGGAAGATGCAGTCAAGGAAGCTTTATCCGCAAGTCTTTTAGAACATGACATCAGGGGACTGCATCACGCGATTGTTCACATATGCGGTAACAGTGAGCTGACATTGGAGGAGGTTCAGCAAATTGTCAATTTCATACATACGGAGGCTGGTGGTGCACTGGATATCATATTCGGCATGGCAATCAATGATAGTTTAAAGGACGAGGTCATTGTAACGATTCTTGCGGCAGGATGAGCCTCTTAAAAAATATTTACCGGAAGTATAGCAATGAAAGCAGCTAGAAGAAAATCTATATATTCTATGTATACATTCATGAATTCCTGCATAATTCCTTTCATTCTGCACACGATAACAGCAGGTGATGCAAATGAAAAAGGAATATGAGAAACTGAACACCCGCCTGAAAGAACAAATGCAGACGGATTTAAACTTTGATATCGTTGTAAAACCGCTGCTCGTACAGGGAATCCATATGAATCTGTACTTTGTGGACGGCTTTGCTAAGGATGAAATACTGGAAAAGATGATGGAATTTCTATTAAAAGCCGATTTACAGAAATGCGTGGAAACACAGGATATTCAGACCTTCTGCGACTCCTGGCTCTCCTATCTCGAGGTGGATGTGCAGCCGGATTTTGCGGCGATGATTACATCTGTTTTAAGCGGCAGTGTCCTGATGATCGTAGAAGGCTATGAGGAAGGTATTGTGATTGATGCCAGAACGTATCCCACACGCAGTATGCAGGAGCCGGAGGATGATAAGGTGCTGCGCGGCAGTCGGGACGGCTTTGTGGAAACACTGATTTTCAATACAGCCTTAATACGGCGAAGAATCCGCGATACACATCTGCGAATGGAATACCATACGCTGGGCTCTATGAGCAAAAGTGATATTGTGCTGTGCTATATGGATGGACTGGCTGATAAGGATTTGCTGGATGATATCCGCAATAAGCTGTCGGAAATCCATGTGGAGGCGCTGACCATGGCACAGGAGAGTCTTGCTGAAGCACTGGTACCGCACAAATGGCTGAATCCATTTCCCAAGGTTCGCTATACAGAGCGTCCGGATGCGGCCAGCAGTAATATTCTGGAGGGAAAGGTCATTTTAATGATTGACAACTCGCCCAGTGTGCTCATCCTGCCGACCAGCTTTTTTGACTTCATACAGGAGGCACAGGACTATTATCTGCCACCGATTACCGGAAGCTATCTGCGCATCGTACGCATTCTGGTGTTTTTCCTGACACTGCTTGTCACACCCATCTGGTACTATCTCAACTGCAATCCGCAGCTGACACCGGACTGGCTCAGCTTTGCGATGATACAGGACCATATGAATCTGCCGATCATCGTGCAGTTTCTGGTGCTGGAATTCGGTATTGATGCTCTGAAGATGGCATCTCTCAACACCCCAAGCTCCCTGAACAGCTCCTTCAGTATCATCGGTGCACTGATCCTGGGGGATTTTGCAGTGAATGCAGGCTGGCTGGCACCGGAAATTATCCTGTATATGGCATTTGTGGCACTTGCGAACTTCACGCAGCCAAGCTATGAGCTGGGCTATGCGATCAAATTCATGCGTGTGATGCTGCTGGTGCTTACGGCGATTTCACCGGTTTGGGGCTTCTGGCTCGGTATCGCACTTATGCTGATTATCATGGCAAGCAACCGCACCGTGACAAACACCTCCTATTTCTATCCGCTGTTCCCGTTCAATCCACATGATTTCAAAATGATATTCGCACGAAAAAAGCTGCGCGGGAAAAGCAGCAGCCGTTCCTGAAACTTTTGCTTCCATAATCTGCGAAACGTGTTACCATATGCATGAGGATGTGATTTGCATATGGTAAAAACAATACAGGATAATATACTGGCACATTGTATGGAGCTGGCGCTGATGCCTGCTTTGCTGTACAGCTATCGCGACGGCGGTGTTCTGTACTGGATCGTATTGATTTTGATGGATGACTATATATTGAGGCATCAGGATGTGAAGGGACTGCTGCCGCTGTGGGGGGATGCACGCTATAAAAAGGATATCCGTCTGCTGCTGATTCTGGAGGGCTGTATGCTGGCAGGTATTGTGATCATCGCCTTTAAAAACTGGCAGGTTTCCGCGATTCTGCTTGTGAATGACCTGATTCTTGATTTTATCGGTATATTTGGACAGTATAATACAAAGAAAAACAAATAGGAACTTTAAAAATAGCGGATTATGTGCTAAAATAATGCCGTAATGTTAAATGTTAATAGGAGGAATTATAACATGGCAAATTGTTTAGTTGCACAGTCTGGTGGACCAACTACCGTTATTAACGCTTCTTTGGCAGGTGTGGTACGCGCAAACCAGTTGAACCCTGTATATGACCACGTATATGGTGGATTAAATGGTATTGAAGGAATTCTGGAAGACCGTTTATACGATCTGACAAACATGAGCGAGTACGAAAACAGACTTCTGCGTCAGACGCCGTCTTCTGCACTTGGAAGCTGCCGCTACAAGCTGAAGAGAAACGATGAAACAGATTACCGCAAGCTGGTTGAAATCATGGACAAGCATGATATCGAAATTCTGTTCTATATCGGCGGAAATGATTCCATGGATACTGTTGATGCACTGAGCCAGTGGGCGAAGGCAAACAATATCGACAAGCGTTTTGTTGGTATTCCAAAAACAGTAGACAATGACCTGATGGTTACTGACCACTGTCCGGGATTCGCTTCAGGAGCTAAATTTGCTAATGAAGTTGTAAACGCTACTTGGCTGGACTACAACGTATATACACGTGAAGAAGTATTTATTCTGGAAACAATGGGTAGAGATGCAGGATGGCTTGCAGGATCTACAGTTGTTACCGGAAGAGTTGACCTGATCGTTCTGCCTGAGGTTGATTTCGATAAGGAAAAATTCCTTGCACAGGTTAAGAAATGCATGGATGAAAAAGGAAAATGCTACATCGTTACAAGTGAGGGTGCTCACTATGCAGACGGTACATACATTGCAGCCGGTGAAGCTGTAAATGACGGTTTCGGACACGCTGTATTAGGTGGTGCCGGTGAAAACCTGAAAAATATGATTCTGGAAGCTGGTATCGCTCCTCGTGCTAAGGTGCAGGATCTGAGTACTGCAGCAAGAAGCTCCAACTTCGCACAGTCACTGGTTGACGTTACAGAAGCATTTGAGCTGGGTATGTCAGCACACAACAGAAGTGCTGATGGCAAATTTACAGGACACGTAGTTGCCGTACAGAGAGAATATGTGGATGGAAGATATAATGCAAAATTCATCTCCGGACCTGCTGAAAACTTCGCTAACCATGTAAAACATGTACCTGTTGAGTGGATTCTGCCGGATTACCAGGGTCTGACACAGGAATTCTATGACTACATCACACCACTGATTCAGGGTGAGCCTACACTGATCATGGAAAACGGAATTCCTAAGACAATCGTTCCTTTCAACAAACGATAAGATTATACATGAACAGCAAAAAGGATGTGTTCTCATATTGAGAGCATCCTTTTTTTCTGCAGCTGCCTGGGAGCGAAAGGGTGTCCATATATAATGCACAAATTTATCATTTTGTCTGAAAATAAAGTGATACATAGCATGCTAATGCATTTGGTTTCATAAAAATGACGGTTTTCTTTCATGAAAATGTAAACAAAAATGACATTTTCGTGTGAAAGTGAGAGTTAAAATATTGTATTTCTATGTGAATTACGATATAATAAGGTCATTATCAGGAATGATAGGAGGGAATTAGATGAAAAAGCTATTCAAAGTGATGGCCGCAGCAGCATGTGCGCTTTCACTGACAGCCTGTGGAGGATCTTCTAAAAAAAGTGATACATTAGTTGTAGGAGCTGAGGAACTTACAGGAACATTTTCACCATTGTACTACACTGGTGCTTACGACGGATACGTAATCGATCTGGTGTACAACAAATTGATGGAGTATGACGTGGATGGTAATTTACAGCCTTCTCTGGCAGAAAAAACGGACGTTGCCAAGGATGGTAAAACAATTACATTCAATCTGAGAAAGGGTGTTAAGTTCTCAGACGGAAGCGACTTTACAGCAAAGGATGTTGAATTCTCATACAAGGTAGTTTCAGATCCAAGCTATACAGGACGTTTCATCTCTACTTGCCAGTATCTGGAAGGATACAAGCAGTACAACAACAAAAAGAACAAGGAAGAACCAGATTATCCTGGTATCGAAGTGAAGGACGATTATACTGTCGTATTCCACTTCACAGAAGCAAGAAACGATAATCTGCAGAGTTTGATGAACATCAGTGTTATCAGCTCTAACCAGTTTAAGGATTCCTATGCTTACAAGAAAACAAAACCAATTCAGGATGCTGTAGGTAAACCAATCGGAACCGGACCATACGTATTGGACAAATGGGAAGCCGGTACAGGTGCTTCTCTGAAAAAGAATGAGAAATACTGGGGCGATGATTACAAGGGTATTGCAAATGTCATTATCAAACCGGTAAAGATGGAAACGGAATATCAGGAACTGAAATCCGGCAATATCGACCTGCTGGCAGGACAGATTGAGCCTAAGAAAATCGGACCTGCTTCCAACAACGAGGATCTGACAATCAACCACTACCCACGTGGTGGTATGGGTTACATCACTTACAACACAGTAAATGGTGCAACAAGTGAAAAAGAAGTACGTCAGGCACTGTCTTACGCATTCGACCGTCAGTCTTTCGTGAATTCTTACTATGAATGCAAGGACTGCAAGGATCTTGATGGTGTAGAAATCGGTTATGTACCAACAACTTGGAACAACCCAATCTCTAAGCTTGGTAAAGTTATCACAGGCGAGGAAAAGGTTGACGGCTTAACAAACTACAGCTATGACATCGAAAAGGCTAAAAAGCTTCTGGATGATGCAGGATGGAAAGTCGGAGCTAGCGGATTCCGTGAAAAAGACGGACAGAAGCTGGAAATCAAAATCATGGCAATCAAAGATCATGATATCCTGAACAACCTGATCCCTATGTGGAAAAAGGCTTGGGGTGAAGAGCTGAAAGCTGATGTTAAGGTTGCAACTGTTGACTTCAACACACTGATGGATAAAGTATACTATGACAAGAACATTGAAGAATGGAACGTTTACTTCATGGCTACTTCTTTCACAGATGATACAATGTCAGGTGCTGTAACGAACTTTGATTCCAAATATGTTGGTGATGGTCTGGACAACACAAGCCGTCTGAAAGACGAGAAGCTGGATAGTCTGATGGATGCTGCATTGACAGAAATGGATATGGATAAAGCAAAAGACAAATGGGTAGAGGCTCAGAAACAGGTAAATGAAGACGTTTCTGCACTGCCTGTATATGGTAACACTTACTTTGACTTCTACAACAAGAAGATCAAGAACCTGAAGACAAGTGCACTGTACCAGTGGACACATGGTCTGAGGGATGCTACAATCGAGTAAAGTTAAGTAGTAAACTGTAAAGTGTTCAAATAAGAGCAAGGATACACTTGCTCTTATTTATGTTTTAATTCAACTTCTATGTTTCAAAATTAAGTTTTTTTGGAGGTGATCTCATGCTGAAATATATAGTTAAACGTTTGCTAAATCTAATTCCTGTCATATTTATTATTTCAATCGTCATTTTTGGGACCGTAAAAGGAATGCCAGGAGATCCAGTTGATGCTTATCTGGGAATGGGAAGCAAGGCTACCCCGGAACAGAAACAGCAGATTCGTGAGGAATTGGGACTTGATAAATCTCTGCCAGAACAGTATGTAATCTGGGTTGGAAATCTTGCTAAAGGAGAACTGGGGACATCTACCAAGTTCAAACTTCCAGTTTCTGAAATCATTGGAGACTACGTATGGAATACATTCCTGCTGAACCTGGTTTCCCTCGTTATCGGTATCGGGCTTTCTATTCCGATTGGAATTAAGCAGGCAACAAAAAAATTCTCTAAATTCGACAATTTCTGGACAGTATTCTCCTTATTGGGTGTATCTGTGCCAACTTTCTTCTTTGCGCTGATTCTGATTTTCTTCGTAGCGCTGCCTTCCGGCGTGATACCAGTCAACGGTATGCGTACCCCGGATCTTGCAGTCTTCGGATATGATAATATATTCCAGGAAATCGGAGATGTTGCATTGCATATGCTGCTGCCGACAATTGTTCTTGCGTTCGGTAACTTTGCGACCTTCTCCCGTTATGTACGAAGCTCCATGATCGATGTTATCAATCAGGACTATGTACGAACCGCGCGTGCAAAGGGCTTGAAAGAGAAAACAGTGATTTACCGTCATGCATTTAAAAATGCGCTGATACCTCTTGTCACACTGCTGGGTCTGTACATTCCTTCCCTGTTCAGTGGGGCAATGATTCTGGAATCCGTATTCCTGTGGCCTGGTCTGGGTAAGATTTTGATCGAGGCAATCAGTGGACAGGATCAGAGTATTATCACGGCGTGTCTGATGTTCTCTGCCATTTTGATGGTGCTGGGAAATCTGTTGTCGGATATTCTGTATTCCGTTGTCGATCCACGTGTTAAAGTAGAATAGAGGTGATTAGAATGGCGAAAGAAAATGTAAATCAAACTGAAATAAAGCTGGATAAAAGCGATACCATGGGCCCTTGGCAAATTGCATGGAATAAATTCAGACAAAACAAAATCGCTATGGCTGGTCTGATCATTTTTATACTGATCGTTCTTGCCGTGATTTTCGTACCGATCATAAGCGGTGTTAATGTAAATGATTATAGCTTTGATACAAAAAATATTGGACCGAATGCTGAGCACTGGCTGGGTACTGACCAGCAGGGGCGTGATGTATTCTTCCGTTTGTTCCTGGGTGGACGTATTTCTATCATGGTAGGTATCATCGCTGCCCTGATTACGGTGCTCCTTGGCTGTGTGATCGGTGGTATATCCGGTTATTATGGTGGATGGATTGACAATCTTCTTATGCGTTTTGCGGAAATTGTGTACTCTCTGCCATTTACACCACTGATTCTTGTACTGGCATATAATATGTTATGGACACCGTCAAATGTGAAAATGTATATCGTATCGTTTCTGATCGGTGTGCTGTCGTGGCCGGGACTGGCGCGTCTTGTGCGCGGACAGATTCTGTCACTTCGCGAACAGGAATTCATGCAGGCCTGCGAGGCACTTGGTCTGAGTGATTTTTCAAAAATATTCAAGCATCTGATACCGAATGTTTTATCCATGATCATTGTTAATGCGACATTGTCCATGGCGAGTGCTATTCTGACAGAGGCCGGATTATCTTTCCTTGGTATGGGTGTTACCGCACCTACGCCTTCCTGGGGAAATCTGATGGAACTGGCAAGAAATACCGAAGTCTTCCAGGACTTTCCATGGAACTGGCTGCCTGCCGGTATCATGTGTCTGCTGACCGTTATCTCCATCAATCTGATTGGAGAGGGACTGCGTGATGCGTTTGACCCGAAAGATATACGATAGGAGCTGGTGAGTATGGAACAAGTAAAGAACAAGAAAATATTGGATGTTGAAAATCTGAAAGTATATTTCTATACAAAAAAGGGTGTTTCCAAGGCGGTAGACGGAAACAACTTCAAAATGTACGAAAATGAAACACTGGCAATCGTTGGGGAATCCGGCTGTGGAAAGAGTGTTACGGCCATGAGTATCCTTGGTCTGGTGGATGAACCCGGTAAAATCGGGGAAGACAGCAAGATCATGTATGGTGACAAAAACCTTGCGACATTAAAGGATGATGAAATCCGTAAGATTCGTGGTAACGATATCTCTATGATTTTTCAGGAGCCGATGACTTCATTGAACCCGGTATTCACAGTAGGAAATCAGATTATGGAGAATATCCTGCTGCATGAGGATGTAAAAAAGGAAGAGGCACACGAACGCGCTGTCAAGCTTCTGGACATGGTTGGAATTTCCCGCCCGGAAAAGGTTGTGGACAACTACCCGCATCAGCTTTCCGGTGGTATGCGTCAGCGTGTTATGATCGCTATGGCGCTTGCATGTAATCCAAAGCTGCTGATTGCCGATGAACCGACAACAGCACTGGATGTTACCATTCAGGCACAGATTCTGAAGCTGATGAATGATCTGAAGGAAAAAACAGGAACCTCCATCATGCTGATTACGCATGACCTTGGTGTGGTTGCACAGATGGCGGACCATGTAAATGTCATGTATGCCGGTAAGGTAGTGGAAAGTGCTCCGGTATTTGAAATCTTCAAAAACCCGAAGCATCCGTATACCGTTGGCTTAATGAGCAGTATGCCTTCCCTGAACAGCGGAAGCAAACGTCTGAGTACGATTGAAGGGAATGTACCAAACCCGATCAATCTGCCAAAGGGCTGCTATTTCGCAGACCGTTGTCCGAAGGCGATGCCAAAATGCAGGGAGTCCCAGCCGCATGACGTGAAGGTCGGATCCAGACATCACGTTAGCTGCTTCCTGTTTGATGATGCGAAAGGGGAGGAATAAAAAATGGAAGACAAGAAAGTAATTCTCGAAGTCAAAGACCTGAAAAAATATTTCCCTCTTGGAAAAGGTAAGCTGGATAAAAATAAAAAATATGTAAAGGCTGTTGATGGTGTATCCTTCAAGCTGTATGAAGGGGAGACGCTTGGTCTTGTTGGAGAATCCGGCTGTGGAAAATCCACACTAGGACGTGCAATTCTTCGTCTGCATGAACCGACAAGCGGGGAAGTGCACTTCAATGGTGAAGATATTCTGAAAAAGAACCGTAAGGAAATGCGAAAGCTGCGTGAGGAAATGCAGATCATTTTCCAGGATCCATACAGCTCTTTGAATCCCCGGATGAATGTATACAACATTTTGAGTGAACCGCTGGTTGCGCATGGCTATTATAAAAAAGGTGACGAGCTGAAACAGTATATTCTGAATCTGATGGAAAAATGCGGTTTGCCGCCATACTACTGCTACCGTTACCCGCATCAGTTCTCCGGAGGTCAGCGTCAGCGTATCGGTATCGCCCGTTCTCTGGCACTGGATCCAAGCTTCATCGTATGTGATGAGCCGGTATCCGCACTGGATGTTTCCATTCAGTCACAGATCATCAACCTGATGATGGATATGCAGGAAGAACGAAAGATTTCTTACATCTTTATTTCTCATGACCTCAGTGTTGTGAAGCATATCAGTAACCGTGTAGGTGTTATGTACCTTGGTTCACTGGTAGAGCTTGCGGATAAGGATGAAATCTATGAGAATCCGCAGCACCCTTATACAAAGGCGCTGATGGCTGCGATTCCAAAGCCGGATCCTACACAGCGTTCCAGCATGGAAGCAATTCATGGAGAGATTCCAAGCAATGTCAACGTACCAAGCGGATGTAAATTCCACCCGCGTTGTCCATACGCGAAGGATATCTGTAAAACACAGGAGCCGGCAGCGAAGGAAATCAAACCGGGTCACGTTGTTCTCTGCCATTTTGGCGGTGAGTTCTAGTGTTCATCAATAAACCGAAATTTAAGGATCTGTTGAAAAAGAAGGAAGTGCGGGAAGGGAAGGAAGCAAATCTTGAAAAGGGTGACTTTCTGGCTCTCATTATGGCTGCATTCTCGGTGTTTGTACCGGTAATTCTGCTGTTCTGTGCCGTACTCGGTATATTTATCTGGCTCTTTCTTCTGTATATTCACTAAGTCGTTAAAGACGAAGGCACAGGTGTCTGCAAATATTTGTAGAGCTCTGTGCTTTTTTTGTATTGGCTTTTTATGACTGTATCCAGACGGAAATGACTACAATTGGTATTTTCCTTGAAGCTTTCAGCTGCAGGACGTGCGGTGGTACAGCTTTTCCTTTGTCGAAAAAAGCGCTTTGTAATGCATTCTTCCATTGCTTATAGGCTCAAAAAATGTTATTATTTTAGGTAGAGATAGACTCATGGAAGCGTTGTGATTCTATCAGATAAGGACTACTTTTAATAAGTATTACATGAAGTAAGAGGAGGACATACTTATGTTAAAAGGTATTGCAGCATCCGCAGGGATTGCGATTGCAAAGGTTTACAAGCTGGAAACACCGAGCTTCGAAATTGTTAAGACAGAAGCAACACCTGCAGAAGAGGTAGCAAAATTCAACGATGCTTTGGAAAAAACGAAATCTGATATCGAAGGTATCAAGGAACGTGCCGCAAAACGTCTGGCACCGGAAGAGCTGGCAGTTTTTGATGCTCACCTGATGATGGCAGGGGATCCTGAGCTGGCAAGCCAGATTATCTCAATGATTGAAAACGACAAGGTAAACGCAGAATTTGCGACCAATGAAGTTGCGAATATGATGGTTGCCATGTTTGAATCCATGGATAACGAATACTTTAAAGAGAGAGCAGCTGATGTTAAGGATGTTACATTCCGTTTGAAATGTAATCTGCTGGGACTGACGATTCCTGATCTGAGTGCAATCAACGAGGATTCCGTTATTATCGCACATGATTTGACACCTTCCGACACAGCGCAGCTGAATGAATACGCAAAGGGCTTTGCGACGAATATCGGTGGTAAGACAAGCCACTCTGCTATCATGGCAAACTCTCTGGAGATTCCTGCTGTTGTAGGCTGCAGTGGTGTTCTGGATGCCGCAAGCAATGGCGATACGGTAATTCTGGATGCATTGGACGGCGTTGTTATTCTGAATCCAACTGCTGAGGAAATCAAGGAATATGAAGGAAAACGTGCTGCTTATATGGAAGAAAAAGAAGCACTGAAGGTATTAAAGGATGCAAAATCCATTACAACAGACGGACATGAGGTTGAGCTTGCCGGAAATATCGGTACACCGGATGATGTAGATGGTGTGTTGAACAATGGTGGGGAAGGTATCGGTCTGTACCGTACAGAATTCCTGTATATGCACTCTGATCACTTCCCTACTGAGGATGAGCAGTTTGAAGCTTATAAAGCAGTTCTTGAAGGTATGGGAGGACGCCGTGTTGTCGTACGTACACTGGATATCGGTGGTGACAAAAAGCTTCCTTACTTCACGTTCGATCCGGAAATGAACCCGTTTTTGGGATATCGTGCAATTCGTCTGTGTCTGGACAGAAAAGAAATTTTCCGCACACAGCTGCGTGCACTGATCCGTGCTTCTGTTTACGGAAGACTGTGCATCATGTTCCCGATGATTGCGACGGTTGATGAATTCCGTCAGGGTAAGGCAATCTTTGAAGAAGAAAGAGAAAAACTGATCGCAGAAGGCGTTAAGGTTGCAGATAAAATCGAAGTAGGTATGATGGTGGAAATTCCTGCTGCTGCAGTAAATGCAGATAACTTTGCGAAGGAAGCAGATTTCTTCTCCATCGGTACAAACGATTTGATTCAGTACTCTATGGCAGCTGACCGTATGAATGAGAAGGTATCCTACCTGTATCAGCCATACAATCCATCTATCCTGCGTCTCATCAAAATGACGATTGACGGAGCACACAAGGAAGGCAAATGGGCTGGTATGTGTGGAGCAATGGCTGGAGAAGAATATGCGGTACCTGTACTTCTCGGTCTTGGACTCGATGAGTTCTCCATGTCAGCTACACAGATTCTGAAGGCTCGTAAGATGGTTACCAACCTGAGCAAGAAGGAAATGGAAGGTCTTGCTGAGGAAGCACTGAAGCAGGCGACTGCTGAAGATGTTCTTGCACTTGTGAAAAAAGCAGTGGAATAATATTTATAAATGGAACCGAATGGCAGACTGCTGTCCGGTTTTTTTATAGTGAAACAGACTGAATTTCCAGTGAAAAATACGAACGGTACTGCAGCTTTTGCTGTATCAATCATTCAGACAGCGTATAAAATCGCTAAATAGTATGTAAAAAACTGCATTTATAGACACTTGTATCGACAGAGTGTTTAAAAACATATATGATTGTGATATGATAATACCATGAAAACAGATAAGTTAGAGAGCTTGTATACACACATTGAAGAAAAAAAGAGTCCTTCGTGATTTTGAAGGCATTTTTCATTATGCCTCCCTGTTATATACAGCCAGCAGGGAACAAAACAATGACCATTATTTGATAATCAGCTGTTATTTTCTTGGCAGCTCCTATTTCAACACAGGTGTTTATGATAAAGCGATGAAATATCTGCAGGAGGGAATTCGCATCGGAGAACATACGCCCTATCCATTTTTTCAGATGATGTGCTATAATCTGGCAGGGATGGTGAGTGGAACGCTTGGCGATGATATCATGTCGGTTGAATATATGCTGAAGTCCTATTATATCGCTTTGGATCATCAGGAGCTCGGGTATCTGTATATCATTTTAAACAATCTGGGTGTACTCTTTTTTAACCTTGGTTATTATGAAATCGCAAAGGAATATTTCACCAATGCCTTTGAAGAGCGCGGAATCGGTAGCTATGATGATCTTAAAATCAATGATGGCTTCAATATCATCAATCTGATGGGGACAAGCATTTATCTGAAGGATGATCTTGAATATGAGCGCTGGCTGATCTGGTACCGAGAATTTCAAAAACGATTTCAGATCGTTACAGTAGATAATGACTATCAGATGTATCAGGTTCTCTTGTCTGCCCATACGCAGGATATAGCAAGGCTGCGTGCTGAAGTGGTCCGCTTTCTGGAAATTGCCGGCAGAGAAGAGGATCGTTTGCATACGTTTAAAAATCTCCTTAAGGTATTTAAGGTCTGCATGCAGTTTCAGGAACAGAAGCTTTCCTCACAGATTTTATATGAGCTTCAGCTGATTCTTCAGGATTATCCGAATTATCAGAATCATTCCGAGCTTAAGGAATGTCAGGTCATTTATGCGAACACGTTTAAAGCTGAACAGGAGCGTCTACAGGCGCTGGAGGAGTATTATGATATTCGGCAGCTGGAGCTTTCGGCTGCACACAACAACATGAAGAATACGCTGCTGTTAAAGATAGACATGGAACAGCTGCTGTATGAACGTAATCAGATTTTAAAGGAAAACAGGGAGCTGGAGCGTCGTTCTGAAATAGAGGAATTCACAAATGTCATGAATAAAACGGCGTTTCGGACACATGTGAGTGCAGAGCTTGAAACCATGCATCAGGATCAGTATGTCTGCCTGTTGGTCATTGATATTGATAAATTTAAAAGCATCAACGACACCTTCGGTCATCTTGTCGGTGACCAGGTGCTTCTGCATGTCGTTAAGGTGTTGAAGGAGGTTCTTCGCAGCAGCGAATTCATCGGTCGCATCGGCGGTGATGAGTTCTGTGTGTTTATGAAGAATATCCTTTCTCTGCCCTATCTGTATGAGCGTCTGGATGAGATTTTAGATCGTCTGGTAAATACAAGAATCGAGGACAGACAGGTCCTGAGTGCCAGTATCGGTGTATGTATGAGCAATCATATCTGCAGGTATGATGAGATATTCCAAAAGGCGGATGAAGCGATGTATCACGCAAAGAACGCCGGTGGAAACTGCTATGATATTACAGAATTGAGTACATGACAAGATATTGCTAAAAATGACAAGATATTTTATATTTGATACTGTATACTATGTACTGTAGTCGGCAGATATGCCGCTTAATCACAAAGTTATCAGAGAGGAAAACAGCCGCGGTAAACCCCGGACATGAATGCAGTTCAGCGGTTTTTCAATGATGGAGCGATATGAGGATCGTCTCTATTGCTGATAATCTTGTATAAAGAAATGATTCTTACGATCCCTTTCAAGAATCATTTTTTTTATTTTTCACGCGTTTTCAATTTGTCTGTGATGTGATAGAATGATTCCATGAGAGCGGGGATGAGAATGAGAAAAAAAAGACTATGCGGAATCGTGTGCCTGTGTCTGGTGCTGAGTGGCGGATGCAGTGCAGCTGAGCCAAAGGAGGAGAAAAAATCCTCACAGTATTTTCTATTTGCCACACCTTTATCTACACATACGCTATGGCAAAAGGCCAGAGAAGGGATGCAGGATGCCTGTACGGAGCTGGAGGTGCATTGTGACTGGAAGGGACCTATTAAAATTTCCACCGATGATATGGTGGATGTCATCAATACAGGTCTTTTGAAAAAAGCAGATGGCATAATCACACAGGGGGTCATCAGCAAGGAGCTGATCCAAAAAGGAAATGACAAGGGTATCCCCTTCGTCCTGGTGGATTCTCCTGTTGAGGGCAGCAGTCCGCTAACAACGATCAGCAAGGACTTTGATGAACAGGCCAGACTTCTGTTAGCCGATATCGAAGAAAAGCTGGGTAAGAATAAAATGCTTCGCATCGGCATTCAGGTCAGTGATTTGAGCTTTGACCTTGCAAGGGATCAGATTGCATCCATTGAAGCTGTATTTGCACAGCATCCCGGCGGCTTTGAGATTGTCGCAAAAAGTGAATCGCGCAGTGACCAGCTCACCTCCCGCAACGAGTGGATCAAGGTGCTGCAGAAGGATACCGGTATGAATGTTTCCATCAACCTTGCAGGGGAGAATGCAATCGGTTTTGTGGATGCAAGCGAATATATGGACAATCGCGATACGATTCTTGTGTACGGCGTTGATGATATGAAGGAAACACTGGAGCTGATACGGGAGGGGAAGGTGGAAGGCAGTATTGTGACATCCTTTTATCAGTACGGATATGAATCGGTACATATATTATATGATTATGTCACCAGGGGAGTACGGCCGGAAAAGGAAAGGATTCCTTCCTATCTTGTGCTCGTTAACAGGAAGAATCTGAATACCTATGCCTCCGCTTTGCAAAAGGAGAAAATGCATGTGGAATAGATCGAAAAGCTTTCGCAGTAAAATCATGAACTACAATCTCATGCTGATCGTGGTGATGGTACTTGTCTGCACGACCTATGTACTTATCAATGATCGAACGATAAAGAAATTCAATTCCACCTATACCACCTACAATGAGCTGAATCAGTTTTATGACAATTTGAAGAATCTCAACGATGCGTTACAGGTGTACCTGTATTCTCCAGATGATCAGAATTATAAGGATTTTCACAGATATCGCACAGTTCTGCAGGGAAATGTGGAAAAGGTAAAGGCGAGTCTGAAAAATCAGGATCATGTCTGGCGTTTCGAGCTGCTAAACAATATGGTGGATGGCTATATGGCGCAGGCAGAGCTGGTCATCGCTTCCGATCTTCAGCAGGAAAAGGAGTTCAGTGCGAAGTATCAGGAGCTGCTGTATGAATATGATCTGATCAATAAGACAGCTAGTGAATATTATGGCTTGGCGACGCAGGATATGCAGCTGCAAAAGGCGGCAGTCAACAGCAATCAGAAGACCATGCAGCTGGTGTCGCTGTTCTTTATCCTCTATCTGATTGTATGGATGATCTATTTTTCCATATCCACTATCAAATCCATCACCGATCCTCTGGAAAAGGTAATCAATAATATGAACCGTATCAAGAAGGGAGCATATGACCTTACGCAGATTTCCAATACGAATAAGGAGATGAATGTGCTTTGTCTTGCCCTGGAGGATATGGCGGACAGTATCGAAAAAAACATCCAGTATGAAAATGAAAAGGCAAGACTGGAACGCAGGGTTCTGGAACAGCAGAATGACAATCTGCGAAAAGATGAGCTGCTTGCCCAAAGCGAGCTGCGCATTTTACAGAATCAGATCAATCCGCATTTCCTGTTTAATACACTGAATATGATTTATAAAAAGGCGTACAGTGAGGGAGCCTATGAAACAAGTGAGCTGATGGAAAAGACGAGCCAGCTGCTTCGCTACGGTCTTGATAATGCAAGTAAAATCAGTTCTCTGAAAAAGGAAATCAAGGCAATTTACAACTACAATTACATACAGGAAAAACGATACGGTGACAGAATCCGCTTTCTGATGGATATTGAGGAGGATTTGCCGGATATCCCGATGCCCTCCATGGTGCTGCAGCCGCTTGTGGAAAATGCGGTGTCACACGGCTTACAGGATATTATCGAGGATGGAGAGGTTGTGATTGAGGTAAGCCGTCTCAATGATGAAATCATGATATCTGTCAGTGACAACGGTACCGGTATGCCTGCGGATGAGCTGGAGAAGCTTATTCTGAACGATTTCCGCATGAGCAGTGATGAACGCTCTCATCTTGGGCTTTATAATGTTACAAGGCGCCTGAAGGCCTTCTATGGCGATGGGGTACGTATCATTGTCAACAGTCTGGAGGAATGCGGATTTGAAATCAATATACAGATTGATTTGAAGGAGAACGGATATGTATAAAATCATGATCATTGAGGATGAACAGATTGAGCGGGAAACGCTGTATAAGATCATTCAGGAGGGTTTTCCGGAATGTCAGGAGCTGTATGCTGCGAAAAATGGTAAAGAAGCACTGACCCTGTTTGAAGAGCATCATCCGGATATCATATTAGCCGATATCAATATTCCGGGTATCAATGGTCTGGAGGTGATTCGCCGCATTCGGCAGACAGCGGGGGAAGTGGAGTTTCTGATTTTATCCTCCTATAATTACTTCGAATATGCACAGGAGGCGATTCGTCTTGGTGTAGAGGATTTCATCTTAAAGCCGTATACGATTGATCATTTAAAGGATGCTCTGCGAAAAACGATGGAGCAGTTACAGCAGAAGCAGAATGAAAAAAAGCATCAGAGTGATCTGCTGGAAAAAATAGAAAGGATTACTCCGGTTGTGGAAAATGAATGTCTGTTTGCCATATTGTCGAATGAGGATGAGCTGGTGCTGCGCAAGAATCTAAGACTGCTCAGTCCGCGCATCTGCAGCGGCTTCTGTTTCATCATCCGATCCTCTCATTACGATCAAACCTATATGGAAAAGGTGTCCGCAGGCTTCATACAGCTGGGCTTTCGCTGCCTGAAGGAGCTCTTTCATGAGCTGCAGATTTTTTATATCCTTGCAGAGCGGGCTATTCCGCAGGAGGATTTGCAGCATTTGGAGAGCTATATCACAGCATTGCAGTCGGATAGCCTTGAATTTGGTATCGGACCGATTGTAAATGACATTGCGCTGTTTCACCATTCCTTCCAAATAGCAAGAGATCGCATCGGCATTCAGGAGCCGATCTGTTCTCAGCTTCTGCAGGACAGCAGCGATGATTGCAAGGTGGATATCGATCTGGATAAAATTGTTGCACGATTTGTGTCCATCTTTCAGAAAATGGATGAGGAGGGTCTAAAAAGGGCAGTTCATCAGCTCTGTCTGACACTGATTCCTCATGAGCGCAGGCAAATCGTTCAGGAGGTGGCCGATTTGTTTGAAAGGCTGCGTGATACGTTGCAAAAGGAGTATGCGGATATCAATCTGCAAAGGATAGAAATAGCACCACTGCAAATCAGTACGAATATTCATCAGGAGGTGCCGCTGTATCTACATATGCAGATGCATCGACTGTATGATCCCATTGTTGAGGAGCGCTTCCGTAACACCAATCAGCTGGTACGTCAGGCAGTCCGCTATATTGATGCCAACTACCGTAAACAGATCACCCTGAGTGATATGGCGGATGCATTGCAGGTTTCACCGTTTTACCTGAGTAAGCTGTTGAATAATTCTCTGCATAAAACCTTTACCGAGCTTGTCAGCGAGCGGCGGGTGGAGGCGAGTAAGGAGCTGTTGAAAAGCGGTAAGCGAATCAAGGAGATTGCTTATGAGGTCGGCTTTCAGGGACAGAATTACTTCACAAAAATATTTAAGAAGTATACCGGTGTAACACCGAAGATGTATAAGAATTCCTTCGACGACAAATAGGAAATAAAAGGAAACTGCAAATAATTGCTAAAGATAACAAGAATTTACTAGTTTAACAGTTATATAATAACATTGCAGATAAAAGACCAATTTAACAATCATAATTATATCTGCAATACCATAATGGTAAGGCTGTTACCAGCCGGCCTTACTTTAATCCTTTTTCTTTAAAAAAACCATGTTTCTCCCAGAACATGGTTTTTTTATGCCAAGCGTAAAAAGAAAAGCAATATCCGAATGGGATGTATTCCACAAGCGAATATTGCATATTCATTCATTGTTCAACCGACTTCAAAATTCATGTATGCACAATGCTGTTTTCATAAACAGATATTGCGGTATCTCTTTTTATTTGGTCAGCTCCAGGAATTCATCAATACGCTGTGCGCATGTATCCAGACAGCTTGTCCAGAATGCTTCATCACACAGGTCGATATCAGCCATCGCTGCAACATCCTCAACACTGGATACCGTTGTTGCTTTTAGAAGCTCACGGTATTTTGGTACGAAAGCTTCTTTCTCTTCCTGATACTTCACAATCAGTCCCCGTGCAAACAGAGCTCCGAATGCATATGGGAAATTGTAGAAGCTCAAACCGCTGGAATAGTAATGGGACTTGCAAATCCACATATACGGATGCAGATAGTCGGGATCCAGACCGTCCCCATATGCCTGCTTCTGTGTTTCGATCATGATGGCTTCCAGCTCGTCCGCAAACATAAAGCTGTCTTTGCGCTTTTCAAATACTGTCTTTTCAAACAGGAAGCGGGAATAGATATCACAGATAACCTGTGTCAGATCCTGCAGCTGATTTTCAATCAATGTGATTTTTTCCTGACCCTTCGCCTCCTCGATTGCGGCATTCATAATGATGTTTTCATTGAATGTTGAAGCAGTTTCCGCAACCGGCATGGAATAATCGGTATTCAGGGGACGGTGATTCTCAATCATCATACCGTGATAGGCATGTCCCAGCTCATGGGCAAGCGTAACGATATCACCTAGCGCACCGTCATAGTTCGTCAGAACACGGCTCTGTTTTACGCCGCTTAAATTAGCACAGAAGGCACCGCCGACCTTTCCCTTGCGCGGGAAGAAATCAATCCAGCTTTCGTCAAAGGCACGCTCCATCATATCTGCCATATCCTCTGCGAAAGGACGGAAGTGCTTCAGCAGGTATTCCTTTGCCTCCTCTACACGATAGGTTTTTGTTTCCTCACCGAGTGGCGCAAACAGCTCATACCAGGGAAGACCGTTCTTATATCCGAGAAGCTCTGCCTTGCGTCTGAGATAGGCATGAAATTTCGGCATATAGGATTGCATGGTATGCAGCAGGGCATCCAGCGTTTCCTGCTTCATGTGCGCATTGTGCAGTGTCATGGCAAGTGGAGAAGCAAAGCCGCGCAGCTCACATTCTGTCAAAACCTGTGCCTTGATGCTGTTTAAGGAAAAGGCAACGGCATCACGTATTTTATCATAGGCCTTCAATTCTGCCTCATAGGCACTCTTGCGCACCTTTGCATCACTGTCATAGGCCATATTGCGAATCTGAGAAAGGGTGGAGACTTCGCCCTTATACTCTACCTCTACAATACTCGTCAGATATTCCTGCAGATTGGCCCAGGCTTCACCGCCGCTGATATTCATTTTGGATAATACATCCTCTACATCATCACTGAGCAGATAGGTACTGTCCTCTTTTATTGTATGCAGCAGGTAGCTGTATTCCTTCAGCAGTGCATCCTGTTCAATACACGCATCCAGATCCTCAATTTCTGCCACGTAGCGGTTGAACTTTGCATTTGCTTTCGTGATGCCGCTGAATTTCTGTGAAAACTGATTCATCAGCGAAACCGTTTTTCCATCCGATGTATTCGTGGACTGCTTCAGAGAAATAAAGTGCCCGACGCGATCGGCTAGTGTGTGGAATTCCTCCAGCAGGGACAGCATATCGTGTAAAGCTTTCACCTCGTTATCATGACACAGCTGCTCAGCAGCCTGTGTACAGCGTTGAATAACGGTATCCATTTTTTTGAAGTCATTAACAAAGGCTTCATCATAATATCCCTTGTATAAAACATCTAAAGACCATTCATTCATAAGTATCTACCTTCTTTCATCCTTTAGACAATACCCATATTATATCCCATCTATACAGGAAATGCACAGTTTTACAAAGCTTATTTCAGGAAATTGTGCAGTTGAGAGGATGACATGTAAAAAGACTCCACTTTTCATGGGGTCTCTTATGCAATTCAAACAGGAATACTCTGTTGTGCTGATTGCGATTTTTTTGGTATTTGTAACAGGTTGCAGGAAGGTGTTTTTATCCGCGTGTTCCAACGTGACGACGTGAAAAGGTGTAAATTGCGTAGGCACATACCATAAGCACCGTGCTGTATCCGATGAATATCAGATTGTTGCCAGGAACGGCTTCAAACAGGGTCAGAGAGCCGAAGAGGAAAAAGATGAAGGAGCTTCCCACCTTGACCGTATCTTCACGAAGGTGAGAGAAGATCAGCTTGCCTGCAAAGATACCGAGTATATTCGCCATAATCAGCCCCAGAGAAGCACCGAGGAAAATCGGAAAATGCTCACGCATGTGATCGGCGGCCAGCGCAACGGTGGCAAGCTGCGTTTTATCACCAAGCTCTGCGATAACAAAGGTAAATGCAATGGATACTACGGGGATTTTCAATGCAATATGATGCCCTGCTTCTTCCTCGGTGCTGCAGCGAAGATTCATCAGTCCAAAAAACAGAAACATGGCACTTGCCGCCAGCTTGATCAGACGCATGGGAATCAGATCACCGATCAGATCACCGGCCAGTACGGAGACACCGCTGATGGCAAAGACACCGAGTATCATGCCGGCAATTACGGTTTTTACGGAGTAGCGGTTTGTCAGCGCCATAATCATCAGCTGTGTTTTATCGGCCATCTCTGCCAGAAAAACAAATAGAAATGTATGAAACAGCATAGGTTCACCTCTTTCAACTATATGCGTGGGAAGCAGGCGGTATGCAGGGAATATAAAAAAGATTTTCTTCAGAGCATGGTTGCATATTCTGAAGAAAATCAAGGGGAAAGCTAGGAAATATATGCGAGAATCAGCTTCATGGTGTTTTCCACACCATCATAATGCGTTCGTTCCATTCCATGGGATGCATGTACGCCCGGACCGATCAGTGCACCGCGGATATCACAGCCTCCGCGCAGTGCTGCGCTGACGTCGCTGCCATACATCGGATAAATATCAACGGCATAGCACAGCTTCTTTTCCTTAGCCAGCTCAATCAGCCGGCTGGTCATTTCATAATCATACGGTCCGCTGGAATCCTTGGCACAGATGGAAACATCCTGTTCACTGCAGGCCAGATCAAGACCGATACAGCCCATATCCACGGCTATCAGCTCATTAATGCATTCCGGTATGTGTGACATGCCATGACCGACCTCCTCATATGTGCTCATCATGAAAATAAGATCGTATGCAGGGGTGATGCTGTGTTCCTTCATATGCTGAAGGACGCCCATCAGGGCACTGGCACTGATTTTGTCATCCAGAAAGCGGGATTTGATAAAGCCGCTTTCCGTAATCTGAACCTTTGGATCGATTGCCACAAAATCACCGTTGCAGATGCCGAGTGCTTCCACATCCGCTTTTGTTTTCACAACCTCGTCAATGCGGATTTCCATCTCATCGACCTCACGTTTTCTGGTCGAAGCGTCTTTATATACATGTGATGCGGGAGAACAGGAAAGTACGGTACCGGTATATACCCTGCCATCTCTTGTATGAATGCGGCAGTATTCCCCATCCAGTGTGGGAATGATCGGGCCGCCGATGTTGGTGACTGCCAGCATACCGTTGCTTTTGATGGAGCGTACCATCAGCCCAAGTGTGTCGCAGTGCGCACAGAAGCCGATTGTTTTTTCACTGCTGGAGCCCTTTACATAAATCAGAAGGTTTCCCTTATTGTTGCGTTTTGTCTGATATCCCAAGGCTGCTGCCTCGTCGGCTACAAGGTCAATTGCCTTTTTTGTATAACCGGTTGGGGAGTCCGTCCCCAAAAGTCTTGAAGCAAAATCCAATACGTATGTCTTATCCATTTGTCTACCTCACTTACTTATAGAAACGCCGTCGTTTCCGTCAATTTCGCTGACTCTGACCCGAATGACCTCACGCAGGGAGCTGGGAATATTCTTTCCTATATAGTCAGCGCGAATGGGAAGCTCCCGATGCCCGCGGTCCACCAGCACAGCAAGCTGAATTTCCCTGGCTCTACCATAGTGCATGATCGCATCCATCGCAGCCCGTACGGTTCTTCCCTTGAAGAGTACATCATCCACAAGGATGACCTTTTTATCCTTTACCGGCAGGGATTCCATCGGCATGGGATAGGGCTTTTCCCGATCATCTCTCCAATGCGATACATCCAGGGCAAAGCAGGGAACACTGACATCCTCCACGTTGCATATAATGTCTGCCAGTCGTCTGGCAAGAATTTCTCCTCTTGTCTTGATACCGATTAAGACGATATCCTCTACGCCGCGGTTATGCTCGATGATTTCATGCGATATGCGGATGAGAGAACGTTTCATCTGGAGCGCGTCTATGATTTCCTTTGTTTCCATGTACTACCTCCTGACGTACAGCTACTATAAGTATAGCGGTTCGTCTTCGTTTTCGCAATCATTTCCAAGGATTTCACGTAAAATCGAGGCTGTATATTCCTCATACAGCTGCGTATTGTTTTCCGCCCTTCTCGTGTACAGAACATAGACCGGAATATCCTGCAGATAGAGGATGGTAAAGAAATCCCGCAGGAGGGCGTCACAGACAGGCTTGTTTTGAGCACAGCCAAGCGGATTGATGAAATAGGAGGAAATCAGCTGTCCGTTTCTGCGGCAGGGTCCCTTGCGGAACAGGTCCAGACATTCATCCAGTGTTTCCAGTCGCCGATAGCCGTATTCATCGCTGACATTATCCAGATAAAACAAATGTGTAACCTTGTGAAACTGCAGGGTATTTGCATGCTGAATAAGCGGCAGAATCTGATACAGCTCCTGATTTTCCTGTATCAGAAACAGGCTGTCGGAAAAAGTGGAGAATACCGAGGTGATACGGGAATGTGTGATGTTTTTCAGCGCACTGATTTCTCCGCCGGTGCTGACAATTTCCTCATCCAGATAATGCAGGGTTCCATGATCATCATAAACGGGGGCTGCCGATAGCCCCTTCTGTTCACAGACTCGAAGGCAGGCATCAAGCAGCTCACTTTTGCCGGTTCCGCTTTCTCCGGCAAAGACCAGTCCTTTCTTTGTATCACCTGCCTGCATCTGAAGCATGGAAGCATGAATGGGCAGATCGTGCTTCTCCATGCAGATTGCATTGTAAAGGGTCTGCAGCATATCCTTGAGATAGCGTATATGATGCATATGCGGGGTTCCGCTGACCAGTCCAATGGTGATCTGATTCGTTTCATCGTAATAGTAGCAGGCCTGATCCTTTGCGGAGGCTAAGGCAAAAATGAGAATGAAGTCCTGTTGCAGGGACAAGGCAGTGAGCGGATACAGGGCGGCGAGACAGACGCCCAGCTGTACGCATTCTCTGGACAGATAAACAATGCCCTTTTTATCCGCAATCGCAATACTCATTGCAAAAAAAGCATTTGCATCCATACTGATATCGCGGTAGATGAAGGTGGAGGAGCGCTCAATAGAAATATTGGTGGCATCCGGCTGCTGAAAGAGTGGTACATGATGCAGCTGTACCTGTGAAATAAAGGGAATCTGCTCCAGAGGAAGGTGCGCATAGGGATGGGATACCTCACATACACGCAGCTGCAGGGTAGCATCAAATCCAAAGGGCTGCATATGCAGCAGGCTGCTGTCCTTTTGCTTCAGGACGGCCATGTTCTGAAACAGGGTGTCCAGAGAAGGGTTTCGTGCTGCTTCACTGCTGCACAGACGAAATTTTGAAAGTGTCGCGGCATAGGTCAGAAATTCCAGCAGATACGGACTGGGGTGCGGCTGTGCGGTAAGCAGGGCGAGTACTCTTGCTTCCTCAATATCATAAGGATAGGCGTCTATCAGACGGCGCAGGTATTGCTCACCGTCACAATCCTGTGGAAATAAAAGTTCTTTTTTCATATGGGATCACCTGTTTGTAAGCTATGCGGCGGCTGCCGAAAAAAGTACAAATTTGCACAACAGTCAGCAGAGTGGCTCTATTCTACATCATATCGTTTTCTACAGCTTCAGATAGAAAATGCGGAGGTATGCAATCCACTGATGATTTTAAGGGGAAAAGCGGCTACAGAATGCATGTCTTCGCTGTATACGGTTATGGAGCATTTAAAAATCAGAAGGCATCGTTCGTTTTTCTTTGCTAATATGGGAATGAGATGCAAGAAACCGCTCATTTTTATAAGCAGCGAAAGAAATAACTTGTAATCGGTTGCTTAACGGAGAAAAGATATGCTGCCAGCATGCTTCCCTATGTCTTTCTCTTCCGCAAATGAGTAAGGCAGCCATTGCGCTGTGAAAAGCGTTCAGAGGTCTATAGTAAGGTTGGATATAGAAAAAGACGCAGTACATGGGAGTATCCAAATGTATATGCGTCTTTGTTATGATAGCTTCAGCTGTGCATTATGCCATGCTGTTATAAAGGACAGCCTTATAAAAATAGCAATGAAATTCAGCTTGTGTAAGTATCTCTATTTTTGTACATGACCTTGTCAGACAGAGGCAGGGCGTTAGAACAAATTCATCAGCTCTTCCTTGCTCATACTGGTGATGATTCCCTCGTTATTGTGAATAATGGAGTCGCTGAGGTCCTGCTTCAGACTCTGCAGCTGCATGATTTTCTCCTCGATGGTATCCTTTGCTATCAGCTTGACAACCTGTACATTGTTATGCTGACCGATGCGGTAGGCGCGATCCGTTGCCTGATTCTGTGCAGAAACGTTCCACCATGGATCAAAATGGATAACGACTTCCGCACTTGTCAGATTTAAGCCGGTACCGCCTGCCTTCAGGGATATCAGGAAGATGGGGGTATCATCACTGTTAAAGCTGTTTACCAGCTGCTGCCGCTGCAGCTTCGGTGTGCTTCCCTTCAACAAATAGTAAGGGATATCCTGGCGTACCAGCTCCTTTTCCAGCAGCGAAAGAAGCGAGGTGAACTGTGAGAATAGGAGAACCTTTTTTCCGGATTCCCGGCAGCTTTCAATAAACTCCATACAGGCACTGATTTTGGCACCAATACCGTTATAATTTTCATACAGCAGGCGCGGATCACAGCACAGCTGACGCAGTCTGGTCAGCATACTGAGAATCATGATTTTACTGTTTGCGAAGCCTTTTTCCTTAAAGCTTTTGTTAAGGTCATCCCGTATGAGGGATACATTGGCCATATATAATTTTCTTGTTTCTTCATCCAGCTCAATCAGCATGGTGTTTTCCACCTTTTCCGGCAGTTCCTTGAGGACATCCTTCTTCACACGCCGCAGGATAAATGGTTCAACCATACGTTTCAGCTCCTTCAGCATTCCCATATCGTTTTCCTTGACAATGGGCTGCTCATACTGCTTTTTGAAATAGGAATAGGTATACAGATAGCCGGGCATTAGGAAATCAAAGATGCTCCACAGCTCTGCCAGTGAATTTTCAATCGGTGTTCCGGTCAGGGCGAACCGATGGCGGGCCTGTATCTGCTTTACGCTGATGGCATTCTTGGTGTTGTGGTTTTTGATATACTGCGCTTCATCGATAATCTGATACTGGAAGGTGAAGTCCTCGTAGGCTTCAATATCCCGTTTTAAATAGTCATAGGAGGTGATAACGACATCATAGTCCTTACAGCTGCGGATTTGTACCTTTCGCTCATCACTGGAGCCGCTGATAATGATGCTCGTCAGCGTCTTGGAAAATTTCTCAATTTCACTTTGCCAGTTGAGTATCAGTGAAGACGGGCAAACGACCAGTGACAAAGAATCTTTGCGCTGCAGCCGTTCATCCTCCAGCAGCGTGATGACCTGCAGGGTTTTACCGATACCCATATCATCTGCCAGTATACCGCTAAAGCCATAGGCAGCCATGGTTTTCATCCAGCGAAAGCCGGTTTTCTGATAATTACGCAGTGTTGACTTCAGCGCTGGAGGGACTGCAAAGTCACTGTCCTTGACATTGCGGATGCCGCGAATGATATCCTTGAAGGAGGAATCCCGGTCGACCTTGATCATATCGCTATCCTTCAGACTGTTGTCAATATACAGAGAACGATATTTGGGAACCTTGATCACACCGCTGCTGATTTCCTTTTCACTCACGTGCATACCATCCAGAATTGCACTGAGCTCCTGCAGTGCACTATCCTCGATATTGACAAAGGAGCCGTTTTTCATACGGTAATACTTCTTATTCATACGATAAGAGGCAAGGACCTCCTGCAGCTCATTAACAGGGAAATCGTAGGTATCAAAATTAATTTCCAGCAAATCACTTTCAATGCGGACACCCATGGAGATATTGACACTCTCCTTGATCTGCAGCTTTTTAAATTTATCTGTAGCAAATATCTCACAGGTATTGCCAAGCTCCTTCAGCCCCTGATTCAGAAATTCATACATGGCATCCTGCGAATGCTCGATATAGGCAATGCCGTCCACTGCATCGATTCGGGTCATGTAACGGGTAAAGACAAGCCGTGTCGAAATTTCATCATTGAAATTTCTGGAGGTGGACAGGGCACTTGTGCTGAAAGCGTTGTATTCCTCATTTCCATAGCAGTACATCAGGCGTGCGGAAATCACATTGTGCTTGGGCATATCGATATACAGACGGCATTCCAGAGGAAGCGGTGCAAAGGCAGAGATATCCACACCTCTCAGCGGAATATACCGGCGTGTATTCATAATGACATTATTATAGAAGGTGGGCATGAGTTCACTGCTTAACAGCAGCGGTTTTTTCTTTTCCAGATATGTCTGCAGCAGGCGGCTGCAGGCTTTGGAATAAGCGGTATCACAGCGGTACAAAATATGATCCATTAACAAATATACATGGCTGCGGCCTTCAAATATGCGATAGCTCAAAGAGCTCAAGGCGATTTCATAGGAGTCATCCTCCTGTTTTTTAACTTCCATGGTAAGCTTTGGATTTTCATCCAGAAAGCGCATGTTGATCAGCATTTTTTCCTTCATGCGATGCATAATATCCTCACCGGCGTACAGCTGGAAAAATTCATCAAGCGCATCCGGTGTCATACACAGGTTACGCGCCTGTGGACAGCGCTCCAGTGCATGGCGGTTCTGGAAATAGAGGACATCATGCTCATGGCGCAGCATAAAGTCAAGCAGCTTCTGACTATCTTCATCAAAGCTTAAGCGGTTATGCAGAAACTCCAGCTCCTTGCCATAGCTTTTTTTCACATTGTTGCGGATATCGTCAAGAAACTGTGCAATATCCTTTACGATATAGCGCTTTGCATTCCCCACCTTCAGTGTCAGTGCCAGGATAGTTCGCTGACGAATCTCCAAAACAGGCTCGATATGTACCGCCTGCTTCAGATTCATAGCCAGCGAGGAATAGATGATTTGTTCCTCATAGGCATTCATAAGGGAAATGGCGTAGCTGTCATGCTGCTGAACTGCGGTATGTGCATCCGTCTCCTTCTGCTTCTTTTCATGCTCCTCATTCAGCTTTATTAAAACAGCTGTACAGTGCTCACAGGACAATGTATCTTTCCCATGCTGCGGACAGCTGCATAAATGTGCGCGCACCGTTACATCATCCTTGTCGATGGACATGTTGACTTCCCGGTAGTCCTTTCCATCCTTAATGGTAGCGTTGATCATGATGATTTCCCTGGAAGAAAAATCATCGATATCCAGAGATACGATTCTCTGCTCATCCACCAGTCTTTTCGCTTTTTCATATTGTTCATCACTTCCGGCAAAATCCCGGATTTGTGCATTGGTAAACTCCATACATACACCCCTGCTTTCATCTTATTATTGTACCATCTTTTTCACGTAATTTGTCCCTGTATATGAAATGTTTTTCCATAAAGAGAAGATATGTATACCGTTCAGTGTTTGTAAAAATACACCTGCTGCTCGCATTCATCAGTGTCTGTGAAAAAAATGTTGTAAGGCAACAGTTGCTGAAGGTACCGGATATACATAAAGGATCAAATGACTAAGACGAGATTACACAAAGATAAGTCAAAGCTGCTGTTTACAGTATGAAGCATGTATATACTGTGTGAGGATAGCATGTTAATAAGCTTTTCGTTATGTTTCATAAGTATGAATGATATATTCCTCTATATTTCTTGTAGATAGTACTATTCTGATACTATAATGTTAGGCTTTTACCTTCAGTATACCAACTATGAAAAATTGATATTATAGACGATTCAAGAAAATGAAAGTCGGATATGCTTTGCATAAAAAGAAGCACTGAAAAGGAGTCTCTAAAAAATCACTTGACGTATCAGTGTCCTAACGTATAATATTAAGTAAAGGATTTAGAAAGACAGAGGAACAGCTGCGATGAGAATTTGATAATCTAATTTACAAAAACGTGAAAACTAGCAGACATACCATAGCGTATGTACTGTTTTGCGGACTGTGGGTTAAATTATCATTGTGTTTTTTTATCAATCTGTTCTTTTCTTATACTTCAATGCATGTAGAATGCAGGTAAGATAGATATTGAGCATAGATTTTTTATATATGATAATCCACCCGCTCATAGGGAGGGATTCTATGCTGCTGGAATTACAGCATGTAATAAAAAGGTTTCATGATAAAGAACTGCTTCATATACCGGTATGGCAGATTCATCAGGGTCAGCGGATTGGACTGATTGGCGCAAACGGATGCGGAAAAACCACACTTTTGCGGATTTTACAGGGAGTGTGTGTGGTTGAAGAAGGTGTTGTACGTAGATTTTGTACGCTTTCCTATTTTGAACAGCTGTCACAACAGGTTTCTTATGGGGATGGAAGACTACTGAGGGAATTATCTGTTTCTCATCTGCAATTGAAGAAACAGGTAAGCGGTGGGGAACAGCAGAGGCTGCGGTTGTCAAAAGCACTGAGCACCCCCTGTCATCTGTATCTTCTGGACGAGCCGACAAGCAATCTGGATCAGCAGGGAATTGCCTTTGTGAAAAAAGCCCTGCAGAATATGGATTCCTTTGTACTGGTTACGCATGAGCGTTCCCTGTTACAGGAGGTATGCAACCAGATCATTGAAATTAAGGATGGCAGGCTGCACATATATGAAGGTAATTATGAAAGCTATCTTTATCAGAAAGAGGAACATAGAAAATATCTGCAGCACCGCTACGATACAATCGAGAAGCAGCGTCACCAGCTGCAAAAGGCGTATGAGCAAAAAATAAAGCAGGCACAAAAGGCGAAGCGGAAGCCGCGAAATGTTTCAAACAGTGAACGTAAAATGCGGGGAAAGGTCGCGCTTCGAAAGTCCAAGGACGGTATCAGTAAGGCGATGTATCGGCAGGCGGATGCGATTGCAAGCCGTATGGAGCATTTGGAAAAGGTTGAGGTGTTAAAAGAGGAAGAAGCAATTGTGATGGATGTACAGGCGCTGGATCTGCCAAAAGGAAAATGGCTGTTGAAAGCAGAAGGACTAAGTGTTTCCTATGGAAGGCACAATGTGCTAAAGAATGTGCATTTCTTTATGAAAAATCACAGTAGAGTAGCTCTTGTTGGAGAAAACGGCTGTGGCAAAACAACGCTGCTGCAAGCGATTGTACAAGGAAATCCTGCGATATGGAAGGCACCAAAGGTGAAGATTGGCAGATTGTTTCAGCAGTTTGAGAATTTGAAGGATGAGCAAAGTGTATATGAGAATGCCATGGCGGATAGTGTGCAGGGGGAGCATGTCGTGCGCACAATTCTGGATCGGTTGTTATTTCAACAACAGGATTTGAAAAAGCCGGTAGCTGTGTTAAGCGGTGGAGAGCGGATGCGGCTTGGCTTTGCGAAGCTGATGGTAGGTTCCAGCAATCTGCTGCTTCTGGATGAGCCGACAAATTATCTCGATCTTCCTTCCATTCGCTGTATCACAAAGCTGCTGCAAAATTATGAGGGAAGTGTATTGTTTGTATCTCATGATGCGGCATTTATCAAAGAGGTCGCAACTGAGGTATGGGAGCTTCGCGAGCATGCGCTGTCCATGCCGCAGGACTGTGTGAAGTCATGCAGTAAAAAGCAGGGACAAATCGATCCGGATATAGCGACAAAGCGAATGATTCTGGATATGCGCAGAAGTGAGGTGGCACATCGACTCATACAGGCATCAGGTGATCGGGAAGTACTGGAGAAGGAATATGCTGAAATTATGGAAAAACTGAAAAATCTATAGAAAGGGATTTGTCAATCTGTGCTTTTCATGATACCATGGACGGTAGCAGGTAGTCCGGATAGGAAAGAGATGCATGATTCGCGGATTCATGAAACTTCACAGGAGCATCAGGGCGATGAAATTCTTTCCAGGTCACTGCAAATCGTTGCCGCAGGGGGATTTGTGAACAGGTATATACGACCAAATATCAAACAGATATTACTGATTCGACGGACTGACACGCTATCTTATATGAAGATAGCATTGCAGATGTCTTCTATGGAAGCTTCAATTCATTTTTTGATGCAGAGACGTCGCAACGATACAGCAGCTGTGGATATGTCGATATTCTGCACAAGGTTGGCAAAGAATATGAGGCGATGATGAAATGGAAGGCATTATAAGTGAGCGTAGCATTCGATTACGTAAATGTTAACAAGGAGAAGCATACATGGACATACATAATCATAATCTGAATATACATTATTCCATACCGGAAAACTTATGGAATGAGCTGGTAGAAATGTTTGCACAGCTGCCGCATTATCGGGGCTTTAGTGATGGCTGTCCGCAATGGTATGGATGTGACGGAAAGCTGATTGAGGCTTCTTTGGAGACCAGTGGTCTGCAGTTTTACGCAGAGCTTCCACAGGAGGAATGGGATGCGTGGTTTGCGCAGTTTCAGCGCAGAGCAGAGGAAATCCTGGGATATCCCATAGGAGAACCGGAAGACGGATATGAATTTCGGATTTATGACTGAATAGAAAGATGAAATGATAAAGAACCGCTCAGATGGCAGTGGACGATGATTTTCTTCGCAAAAATCCATTGGCATTTGAACTGGCATCTGCCATTGTCAATGATTCTGTTACCAGAGAAGTGAATACCCGGAAACAGCAAATAGATCTATTTGACAAAATTCGAGATAGATCCGAAACCTTGCAGTATATTCTGGGTCACGCAGACATCAGTGTAGCCTTGAACACATACACCCATGTGAAGTTCGATATGCAGAGGAAGTAGTATATCGGATAGCGAAGGATTAAAAAAGCCCGTTGGTAAGGATGCTTGCTTTACCGATGGATTTACAAGGATTGCAGGAGAAGACATGAGAAAACACGAAAAGATATGAGAGGATACCTTGAAAAACGGAAAACCCTGAAATATCAAGCGTTTGGAAAGAAACATAAGACTTAGATGGAGATATGAGCACATGATAAAAATACTATTCGTTTGCCACGGCAATATCTGTCGATCCACAATGGCGGAATATGTTATGAAGGATTTGGTGAAAAAAGAAGGAATGCAGGACAGATTTTATATTTCATCCGCCGGCACAAGCCGCGAAGAAATCGGAAACGGAGTTCATTATGGAACACGCCGTAAGCTGCGTGAAGAAGGAATACCGATAGGAAATCACAGGGCTGTACAGATGTGTGAAGCAGATTATAAAAAATACGATTATTTGATTGGTATGGATAGCGCAAACATGAGAAACATGGAACGTATTGTTCATGGTGATCCAAAGCATAAGCTGTATCTGCTGCTTGACTTTACAAGCCGCCCGGGCGCAATTGCCGATCCATGGTATACTGGTAACTTTGATGCTACGTTTACCGATGTGATGGAAGGCTGCAGTGGTCTTCTGAAGTATTTGAAATCACAGTGGACAGATGAGAAGTACTGACAGTGATATACGCAAGAAAAAACACGCATGAAATTGTGAAGGGTTCTTTCTTACTTTAGGGTGTTTGCAAAAGGGAGACTTCAACTTCTATTGATAACTGCAATCGTATGGAAGTCTCCCTATGTTAAGTTTACCCACAATCGAGAAAGAACCTTGTGAAGAGCATGCGTGTTTTATGCTATACAAAGAATCTGAAGGGCGAAAAGAGCAGATACTGCACATATAGGAAGCTTGCCAGTTCACTTCTGTTATAAAAGCTTTACATTTTGTTTAGATTGCCTTTTCGTACCTATGATATAGTTCTTACAGCCACATACTACCTGTATACTGTGGCATATTCATTTAATTCCATAATTCTGGATATGGAATCCACAAAGAAACCGCCGGTGTCCGTTACATCCGGCGGCTTTCTTATTTCTGGCAGTGTGGACAGTAATAAATACTTCCCCCCAGATATTGCTCTTTCTGAATTCTGCCTCCGCATTTCGGGCAGCCATCCTTATAATGCCCTGCTGACATGACACAGTGATACCCGCCCTTTTCACCATAAATGTTCTTCTCACTATCCCTGCCGCCTTCCTGTACCATCTGCTGCAGCGTCTGCTTCATTGAGAAAAACAATGTGTTTACTTCATCCTTTGTCAGTGTATTCATTTTCCGTTTCGGATGCAGTCCCGCATAAAACAGGATATCCTGACAGACACCGTTTCCGATTCCTATAAACCTCTGCTTTGTCGCCAGAAAGGCTTTCACACTCAGCTTTTCTGTTTCATGATGCAGCTTGCTTAAAAAATTTTCGTACGTGAAGCACTCGTCCAGCAAAGAACAGCTTTTCAGCTCTGCCTCATAATAGGCATCCTGTGCACCCTCAGTCTTTGGAAAAACATGTATTGCCGCATACATGGAGGTTGTAACGTGCAGACAGCTTCCATCTGTAAACATAAGCAGCAGCTTGCTTTTCTTGAATTGCTGTGGTTTTGCAAACCATCGGATATTTGCTCCATCACGAAAGGTCAGCACCTCATCCTCAATCTCCAGTTCCACGTAGAAGCTGCGCTCTACTACAGCGGTTACGGCTTTGTTTTTCAGTCGATCGTGATAGGTATCCGGATTACCATAATAAAACGTGAATTTGTGATCTGTGAAATTTCCGGACACACTTTGAATAGTTTTTCCAAGAACCTCTTTACGTAAATCTGCTGCTATTGTTCTTGCTTCAGGAAGCTCAATCATATACATCACCTGTATAGATTGTATCAGAAAAAGGTACAGCTGCCTATGATCCTCCTGTATTTCCCAAAGATGATGAAAAAAAAGATGCTCGAATGAGCATCTGAAGATGTAAACTGGCAGGGGTAGAGAGGATCGAACTCCCATCAGCGGTTTTGGAGACCGTTATACTACCATTGTACTATACCCCTAGGCTTTAACGCTTTATTATATTATCACAGAAAAAGATTTATGGCAATAAGAAAATCGTAAAAATTACAGGAACCGCGGTACCTGATCCATCCATTTCTCAGGTTGCCGTCTCTGCAATATCATTGATCATGCACATCGCTTTTTGCATATTGCGACACAACTCCTGAAATCCTAAAAGGGTATGGCATACTGCTTATTCATAGCTACAGCACCTGGTAGCCAGCAAACCTTCATAGGGAAACACAACTGCGTATCAAAGCACTTCCCTTCATACCATGGGCATAGTGAATATATCGCTGCTGCACAGCTTACTTTCAATCTATGACAGCGAACAATCATATGAGTATCACAATATTACTGTGAGCAAATAAGTTTGCATATACAAAAAAAGGTGATACAATAACCATGCCATCAATCTTCTCTATAAACTCCCGATGGTGCTGCTCTTCACATCCAAAGAGCGGCTTTTTTTGTTCCTCAGCTGCTTATGCTAATAAAGCGATACTTATGAATACATGAATGCACAGTCCCAGGAAGTCTCTATTCAAAAAAAGGCTCCCATGAAAGAGAGCCTTGTGTCATTTCCTGCTAGCTATATCTGAATGGAGATTTCGTAAATTATCTGCCGCAATCAGCCATCACTGCCTATATCCGTTGCGTTAGTTCTGCTTTTACAGGCGGCGATACACATTGTCTGATCATAATCACCACATGGATTTCCGTTCATATCACGGAAGAATGCTATGTTTGTAAAGCCTGCCTCCTGCAGTGCTTCCTGCAGCTCTGCTTTCGTAAAGGTATGCTCCCATACATGAAACTGACGGATATCATCCTCTGTTATCGCGATATATCGGTTCAAAACAGTATTGTCTTCCTCATAGCGAAAAACATCATGCAGAGTCAGGCATCGCTCATCCGCCCAGAAGCCATCTTCTGTAATTTCCCATGTTTTAGATTCAGGGACTCCGTCGTAGCGGGAAGGAAGAAATACATCAAAAAGCAGGACGCCCTCCGGCTGTAACCAGCTGTAAACGGAAGCCAGCAGTTTTTTTCTGTCCACAGCAGACAATACACCAAAATCACAGTAAATCAGGGTGATGATGTGAAATCTGCTGTTCATGTGCAGCTGTGTATAATCAGCACACAGATAGTGTATGGAAAGCTGCTGCTGTCTGGCAGAATGCATTGCATAGGTAATCGAATGCTCGGAAAAATCCACACCGGTGACTGCATATCCCTTTTTGCAGAAGCGCTCCGTATAAACACCGGGTCCGCAGCCAAGGTCTAGTAGTGTCGGATATCTTTCCGCTGGAAACTGCCTGCTTATCCAGTTGATGGCTTTTTCCACGGTTTCGATCCTACGAGTTGCGGAGTCCTCGGTAGTATCCAGATGTGCTTTCAGCATACGTTTTACAGTATGCGGATCACTCCAGATATTGTCCTTGCTTGTTTCATACAATGCCGGTTTTTGCATTGCCATGGTAAATAGTTTTTTCATTTGTTCTGTCCTTTCTTTTCCTGATGGCAGCTTACGAAAAGCCTGTGGATATCCCACAGGCTGTTATAAACATTTCTGTGGAAGTAGCTGATACAATGACCACGATATAAACCCTGTCTGATACAGGCTGTTTTATATCTGTTTTCTGATCATTTTCTACTTTTCCACGTTTCGCTTCATTACGCCTTCAACAGCGTCAAGTGCGCCGGACAGAACCATCTCCTTTAAAAGCCGCCACGCTCTCATTATACAGAATATGGACGACAGATGCAATTGAATTTTCAAGAAGCTGTAAATCTGTTAGCATCTACCAATTTACATTACCGATGCAGTCGCATACATAGCATTGCTTTTGATAGTTCAAAATGAAGGTATGTTAAAACTACCGCTCGAAAAGTCGCTTTTGTGGCGGGAAAGTTCCTGTGAAAGCATGCACAGCATGCAGGGGTAGCTATATTAGCTTTTTCTATCAGGCAACCTGACGGGCACGGGTTGCACTGCCTGATGGCATCCATTCCTGTATAGATTCAAACAGAAAAGATTAACGGCTGTTTTTTTGTGCAATGAAAAGATTGTGATTGCTGTGTCCCAAAAAGGATGGTTTTTCACATGTTTTCAAATGGTATCGCATCCATACCTGAAATTCCTCTGAAGTAAAGCGATTGATACGCTCACTCATCAATTCCGCAAGACCGTCTGCCGCAACATGCTTCAGCTTTTCTAAGGGAAAGGGATGAAACAGCTCATCTATGCTTTGCTCGTCATGAAACACAAACGGGTCATTGTGAAGCTGCAGGGTTTTCGTATCAAATTCATCTCCCGTAAGGAATCCCTCCACATGCATGATTTCCGTTGCCATAACCATATCGTGTGGAATATAGGCAAACATCAGGATGCCCTTGTTTTTGCATACCCGGCAGGCTGCCTCGATAGCCTGTAGCTGCTCCTGTGTTCTCGAAAGGTGATACAGGGGACCGAAGCAGAGAACCATGTCAAACTTTGAATTCCAGTCCTCCGGCAGGTGTGCGGCATCACATTCCAGAATGGTGATATCCATATCCCTTGTTTTTCTGCTTTCCATAATCTGAACATGCTTTTTAACCGGTTCCACCGCAGTAAGGGAATACCCCTCCTTCGCTAAGGCGAGAGAATATGCACCACAGCCTGCACCGATTTCCAGAATCTGCGCCTGTGTATTTGCATATCGATGAATATAGTGCATGGTTGTCAGGTACTCAACCTGACTTGCATAACCGTGAAAGAGTCTTTTTTCCTCCTCAAAGTGTTCATACAATTCCTGTAATTCCATAATCACTACCTCCTCTTGTTTCCCAAAGTATACAGGAAACCGTACACCGATATGGAAAATCTGCAGATTGCTGAGAAAAGAGGTGTTAAGCTGATGAATTCCTTATCAGGTGCAGAAACACTTTATCAGAAAAGGGAACTTCAAGGCTGTTGCAATATCAATGTATTAAAATCTTCAAGTAAGCCGTGTAGGGAATTTGATTACAGCCGCAGCTGTTTCATATAAAGATGCAGATCCTTGTAATATCTGGTTTTGGGAATCAAAAGTTGAAGCTCATGAAGAAAAACGATTTGAAATTCCACAGCAAGCTCACTCATCAATGGCAGACATCGCTTCATAAGATATTTCTGGGAAGTCTGCGCATCCGCATGAGGCAGCAGTTCATAAAACCCCCACAGAGTCTGCAGACGTTCACTGCAGTCACGCATATCATAGGATTGCGCAAGAACCTTTTCAATTCCTTTCCCTTGAAGCCGCTGATTATGAATATACCAAAACATGAATGGCAGAAGCTGGCGGGTATGATTTTTCAGAAACAGGCAAAGATAATATTCCTCCTTCTCATACTCCTTCTGGTTATGATAAACACCCGAGAGATTGAAATAATAGGTGATTCTGCGCTCTGCCTTGATTGTATGCTCCTGCAGCAGCTTTTCACACATCCTGTGCAGGTCCTCAAAGGCAGGTACATGAATGCGGGCGCTGATCAGACAGAGCCAGTGATACAGATCAAACAATGCTGTCCAGTTTCCGCTGTGCTCCTCCTTCTTTCGAAATTTCTGCAGCTGCTTCCACGCAGGCAGGTCATTATGCTCCAGATTTGTCTGATGAAGCGCATAGGTAATACAGTTTTTCACAGAATCGGGATGAGAAAGCATAGGAAATATGGTTAGCAGATTGCGCAGCTGATTTCGATCATGGGGAAGGGTATATTGATAGTGATAAAGGATGGAGGCATACACAGATTCCAATTCTCTTGGCAATACGCTATGAAACTGCATCAGCCAGTCATATTCCTCTGACTTCAGCAATCTGTCCTTTTTCAAAGCATCCAGCAGGATGGAAAGACTTTTTAAAACCACGCTCTCCCAGCTGTATTGTCTATAGGGGGAAAGAAGCAGCAGCAGCTCCCGGATACAGCTACAGCATGCCTCTTCCTCATAAGCGTTCCAGCTTTCAAAGAGCTTCTGCAGAAAAGGCGTCAGCAGGGGATTGGGATTGCATGCATAATTATACTGCAGATCAAGCAGGGCAAACAGCTGATCATAGATATCCATATCCTGCAGCGCTTTTCCGTTTTCCAAGGCAATGTAGCTGCGAAGTGAAACAGCATGACCCAGCGTTTCGACAAGCTCCTTTTGGGTATAGCCGAGTGCTATTCTTTTTTGCCGAATCAGCCAGCCATAGCGTTTTCTGTGTTCTTTACATATATCCAGCAGCATATGATCATGTCCTTTCTTACAGGTGAAGACTCTCATACCAAATAACACGTATAGAAAATCATGTCGATTCCTACAATGATTGGAGCTTGTCTATTTTGTCGTTCTAACAGTCTATCCCCGCTTTCTGCCAGTCTGCATAATGGAAGTAGGTACAACTCCCCATTATGGAGGATATGCAAACGCAGCTGCTTTCTGCCAGCCTGCAAATGGAATTAGAATGTTCACGTTGCATGTTTAAGCCTTTCCTCCATTATAGCATATGGATTGGGATTGCAATAAGCAAACCAGTGTTTCATATAGGAAAAACGCGGGGTGGATTACAGGGCATTCTGCATGATTTCCTTGATGCTTTCGTATATTTCAATAGAAGAAATTCGTATTCTGCTATAAAGAAGCAAGCTGCTGCATACCTTTTTAAGGTACAGGAAATATCAGAATAAAGGAAGCATGAGTAGAAAAAGATTTGAAGAATGATATGAAAATATTTAGAGAAAGTTAAGATTTAACTGCTATACTTACTCGAGAGCTTAGAAAGCGGGGTGTTTTATGCAGACTACCTGGAAAAAACGAATCCTACAGATTCTATTGCTTCTGTCACTGACAGCCTTTGCCTGCTGGTTTGCGTTAAAGGATGATTGTGCAGAGGTTTTATATAATATTTCTCATATATCCTGGTATTGGATTGTGCTTATTGCGGTACTGGGCACCGCTTATTATCTGCTTCAGGGAATCGTCTTATACAGGATAGCAAAACCCTATAAAACGGATATCCGCATATGGGACGGAATACACAATGCGTATATTGCAGCTTTTTTCAACGGTGTTACCCCGTTGGGCGGAGGACAGGTGGCTCAGACCTATGCATTTCGTAAGCTGGATATGCAGTACAGTGATATCGCCAGTGTACTTTGGAAGGATTTCTTCCTTTATCAGAGTACAGTCCTGTTTTATGTGAGCATACTGCTGCTTACACGGTTTCCCTATGCAATGGAACATTTTCAGATCTATTTTTTTCTGGTGCTGCTTGGCTTTGCCATCAATGCCTCTGTCATACTGATTTTATGGACGATGGCCAGATTTCCAAAGCTGTATGTGAAAATCAGCCGTGGAATTGTCAATGTCGGCTTTCGTTTTCATATTGTGAAGAATAAGGCGTATACACTGGAAAAATGGCAGGGACAGATTTTATACTTTAATGAGGAAATCAAAAAGCTGAAGGAGGACCGCCGCATGATTGTGGAGGCTGTTCTTCTGAATTTTCTGCGTATGACAATTTTCTATGCAATTCCTTATGTGGCGGCATTGGCGCTGCAGGTACCCTTGTCCCTTTCTGATTTGATCAATGTTTTGCTGATGTCTGCGTGTATCCATATGCTGAATGCCTTAACGCCTCTTCCCGGAGATACCGGATGGACAGAAAGCGCATTTATTCTGATATTTGCAGTTCTGTTTGGTAGAACAGAAGCGAGCAGTGTTATGATATTATGGCGTGTGGCAACGTATCACATCCAGCTCATTGCAGGAGGGATCATTTTCCTGTATGTGAAATCAGCAGACACCAAAAGACAGAGGCAGCTGCCAACAGCGAAGTCTCTTCCATAACGTTCCAACCACAGGTGAAATGCTGTAAATACTGTAAATACTGAACTGCGAACGAACAAGCATAAGCTGGAAAAGAGGGCTAATGAATGCCAATCTCAATGAAGCAAGCAATATCATGCGAAAAGTATATCCAAGTATGCCAGAGCGAGAGCGATTCGTAGAGGTACTGGGAACGTACCAGCTACGTGTATCTGAACACGAACAAAACGTTTTGATGCATGCGCAGGCATGCATTAGAAGCCGCTTGTTCTATAGCTGGCGGCAGTTCACAAAGCTGTATCATCCATCATGCTGTTACCCAGGTGCATATTCCTAAAGCAAACGGTGCACCTTTTTCTGCTTTTTATGTATGCTTTCAGGCCAAAACCTTACAGCTGAACGAAATGCTGTTACGCCGCATGATGATAACAATCGTGTTCGCTTTCGGATATCCGCATCTGCAGCCTGCTTCCACGTTACCCTTGCTACAAACGGGCAATGGAAACAGCCGGCAGATGGAAACTTTCCTGTTATCTTATGAATAAAGTGTGGTAAAATAAAACAGATAAAGGAAAAAAGGGTCAAATATTATGAAGACTGACAACAATGGTACGGTGCTGTACAATCGTTCAGAGCTACAGGCTGTTTTTTCTCAGCTGCAGCCGCGCGAGGAATATTCTCTTCTGCATTTTAATGTTAAGAAATTTCGATATTTTCTTGGCCGATATGACCATGAAACAGGGGAGGAGCTGCTTCAACAGATTCTGAAGACTTTCACAAAGGGTTTGAAGAAAGGACAGTATCTGCTGTATACAGGCGGGGATGATTTCATATTCCTCATTCATGAGTGGCGAAAAAAGAAGATTATTGATGAGCTTATTCAAAGAGACTACAAGGGCTATGAGTTGAAGGATTCTCGGTTTTTCAACAAAGTGTTTTTTTCCATGGGGGTGTGTCGTCTGCGGGATTTCCCGGAGGCGGATTTTGAAACCTGCTGCTTATATGCATGGCTTGCCCGCATAACATCAAAAGAGCATGAAAAGAAAAGCTCGGATTTTAAGTTTTTTACCAGAAAACAGCTGCAGGAATTTCAAATGCGATCGCAGCTTGAGGTGAAGACAGTCGAGGCCTGCCGCAAGGAAACCTATGCGGTTTATATTCAGCCTAAGGTTGATGCCAAAACCCTGAAAATATGCGGAGGAGAAGCATTGCTGCGCTGGTTTGATGAAGATGGTACAATGATTCCTCTTTCATTGTTTCTGCCGGTGCTGAATGAAAACAGCTACATCCGTTATGTAGATCAAATGGTGTTTGAGCTGGTATGTAAAATGATACAGGAGAGCATACAAAAGGGGATGAAGATGGTTCCCATCAGCTTTAACCTTTCCAAGGCAAGCTTTGAGGATGAACCGTTCATGCAGGAATATATGGAAGTGTTTCAGCAGTTTGACATACCGAAGGAGTACATCGAATTTGAATTGCTGGAAAGCATAAGCATGGATAATTCCGATAAGCTGATCAAGGTGGTGGATACGATACATAAGGCAGGATTTCGCTGTGCGCTGGATGATTTTGGCAGCGGCTATTCCTCCATGAGTGTACTTGCCAGGGTTCCCATCGATATCATTAAGCTGGATCGCTCCCTTTTTCAGAATCCATACAGGGATATCGATAAATTTCTGATTGTGGATGGTCTGCTGGATATACTGCATCATTTTCCTGTACAGGTCGTGGCAGAGGGAGTTGAGGATGAGACTGTGGCAGAGCATATGCGCCAGCATGGATGTGATATGATTCAGGGATTCTATTATTATCGTCCGATGCCGATGGATGAATTTCAGCGTCTGATTGCAGAACAGGGAGAGTGTTAGCCTATTCATAGCAGACCCTTCCCGGTATGCACGCTGCAGGCTTGTGTAAGCTTTTCGGATAATCCGTTATGGAGTGCAAAAAGGCTGTATGCAGAGACTATCTCAACGCATACAGACCTTTTTTTGCTTAGCAGGATTTTTCGTCTTCCGCATATTAAAGAGGATGAAGCATTGCTTTGCCAAGCAGCACTCCAAGCAGGCATAAAAGAACGGAGGAAAGAATATAGGTGATTCCCATCCCTGTTTTATGCTGCTCCAGCAGGGAAACCGCCTCCAGGGAAAAGGTGGAGAAGGTGGTGAATCCCCCGCACACACCGGTTTTCAATAACAAAAGACTGTGCTCCGTTAACAATGACTGCCTCATGCTCAGGGCTGCCAGTATCCCGATTGCTACCGCACCGAGAAAATTGATAAGAAGTGTCATATACGGAAACTCACTTTTTACATGCACCATGGACATTCCATAGCGTAGCATCGCTCCTACGGCACCGCCAAGGCCGACAAACAAAAACTCTTTCATAAACATCGCTCCCGCAACCATTTTACCATACTTTTGAAATGAAACCGCATACCCTGCAAAACTTTTTCACTTCCGGCAGGAGTTTTCTCAATTCACTTGCGCATTCCCTGATATGGGCTATAATAGTAACATTCAAAGGGATGATTGGGAGTGTGATGAAATGTTTACAAATGAGAATCTGAAGCGGCTGATTCTGCCACTTGTTGTCGAACAGATTCTGGCGGTAACGATCGGGATGAGCGATACGATCATGGTGTCGAGTGTGGGCGAGGCGGCGGTTTCCGGTCTTAGTCTTGTGGATACGATCAACATCCTTCTGATCAATATCTTTGCCGCACTGGCTACCGGAGGCGCTGTTGTCTGCAGTCAGTATCTCGGTGGTCGTGACCGCGATCGGGCATGTGTGTCGGCAAAGCAGCTGATTGTTTCAACCGGTATTTTTGCTGTTATCATCATGGGAATCGTTCTGATTGGCTGTACGGCAATCCTGCAGCTGGTCTTTACGGATGTGGAGCCGGCAGTCATGTGGAATGCAGAGATTTATTTTAAAATATCCGCATGGTCCTACCCGTTTATCGCGCTGTATAATTCCGGAGCTGCACTGTTTCGCTCCATGGGGAATTCCAAAATTTCAATGATTACCTCATTGTTCATGAATGCCTTCAATATCCTCGGAAATGCCGTTTTGATTTACGGCTTCCATATGGGGGTGGCGGGTGCTGCCATATCCTCGCTGGTTTCCCGTATTCTGGGTTCCCTGTTTATGCTGTATCTGCTGCGCAGTCCGGATAATCTGATTTATATTGATTCCTACAGGAAGCTGGAATTTCATCCGGATATGATACGCCGTATATTGACAATCGGAATACCAAACGGTTTGGAAAACGGTATGTTCCAGATAGGAAAAATCCTTGTTCAGGGACTGATTGCGGGCTTTGGTACGGTTGCGATAGCGGCCAATGCCGTAGCGAACAATATTGCACAAATGGAAATCATACCCGCTGCCGCAATCGGACTTGCAATTATAACGGTCGTAGGGCAGTGCGTTGGGGCTGGGGATTATGCGCAGGCCCGTCTCTACATAAAAAAACTAATGAAAATCGCATATATATCCATGCTTGCAGTAAATCTTATCATCCTGTGTCTTGTGCCTTTGCTTCTGAACATATATAATTTAAGTGCACAGACGTATGATACCGCATTGGAGCTGCTGCTGTATCACGGCATATTCGCCATGGTGCTGTGGCCGGCATCCTTCACCTTTCCCAATGCATTGCGTGCAGCCGGAGATGTGCGCTTTACAATGTGCATCTCCATTGTATCCATGTGGCTGTGCAGAATCTGTCTGAGCTGGCTGCTAGGGGTGATACTGGGGCTTGGTGTATTGGGCGTCTGGCTCGCGATGTATACCGACTGGCTCTTTCGCATACTCTGGTTTTACTGGCGGTATCGAAGCGGCTCATGGATGAAGAAACGCATTATCACATAAGGAGAACATATGAAGTTTACGACGCTGTTATTTGACGCAGACGGAACGCTGCTCGATTTCGATGCAACGGAAAAGCGGGCTCTGCAGAGGGTATTTGATCTGCATCATTACCCGTTGACAAATGAAATGAAGAAACGCTATCAGGACATAAACGCACAGCTGTGGTCAGCGTATGAGGAAGGCGAAATCTCAAGGGAAGCAGTGATTTACACACGGTTTGGAAAGCTGTTTCGTGAATTCGGTATTGCGGATGATGGCATCGCCTTCGAGGATATCTATCAAAACGAGCTGGGCAGAGGGCACGATATGATACCGCATGCTATGGAGGTGGTACGCCGCCTGTATCTGCAGTATCGTATGTGTATCGTGACCAACGGTGTTGTCGCAACACAGTATGCGCGTCTGCGGGATTCCGGTCTGGACGCGTATTTCCATCATATGTTTGTATCGGAGGAAATCGGATTTCGGAAGCCGGATCGATCCTATTTTGATCACTGCTTTGCCAGATTAAATGGAGCGAAGCGGAATCGGACCCTCATAATTGGTGATTCGTTATCCAGCGATATGCAGGGAGGTATCAATGCCGGTATTTCCACCTGCTGGTATAATCCTGATGGGAAAAAGAATCACAAGCAGCTTCCGTTAACCTATGAAATTCGGGATTTGCGGGAATTATATACAATATTGGAGGAGGAAAATGATGGATAAGGATATCCTGTTGTTTGATTTGGATGGAACATTGACAGATCCAAAGGTTGGTATTACCAGATCGGTAGCCTTTGCTTTGGATAAAGCCGGTATTCATGTGGAAAATCCGGATGATTTGTGCGCATTTATCGGACCGCCCTTAAAGGATATGTTCATGGAGCTGTATTCCTTTGACGAGGCGCAGGCCTTGCAGGCAATTGCGGATTACCGCGTTTATTTTCGCAAGCAGGGAATGCTGGAAAACGTGGCATATCCGGGGATTCGTGAACTGCTGGAGGCATTGCAGAAGCAGGGCAAAACGCTTTTGGTCGCTACCAGTAAGCCTGAGGAATTCGCCTGTACCATCCTGAAGCATTTTAAGCTGGATTCCTATATGCTGGATATTTGCGGTGCCACGATGGATGGTACCCGCAGCGATAAGGCGGATGTCATTGCCTATGCTGTGCAGAAGCACCGGCTGCCAATTGAACGGTGTGTGATGATCGGAGATCGCCGGCACGATATCATCGGTGGGAAAAAGAACGGCATGCGCACGATTGGCGTATTATATGGATACGGAAGCCGTGAGGAGCTAAAGGAAGCAGGCGCTGACTGCATCGTGGAGGATGTGCAGAGTCTGTTGGATGTATTGAAAAAAGGAGGTTCATAACATGGCTGATAAAAAAAAGAAGAGTACAGCAGAGCTGCTGGAGCAGGCCCGCAAAGCCAAGCAGAAGCCCCGCACCAAAGCTTTGGAAAAAACACTGGGTAAGGGGAAGAACAGCGCCAAGTTTAATAAAGTAAATTTTAACGGATAAGAAAAGAGCGGCTATACCAGAATGGTAACCGCTCTGTTTTTATTCAGGATATGGGCAAGTGCTGTGCTTCCCCCATCCTCACCATCCAGTGTCCAGGGAATCTGTTCCCGGGCTTCTATGCGGATATCACAGGCCTTTCGAAAATACATCCAGGTTTCATTAACCTCATGCTTTATCAGCGCTGCAATGATATTTTGTACATCCAGTGGATTATTGGGAACCCGGATGAGCAGAAGCTCAAACTGACCATCATCCAGCTGAGCATCCTTTGAGTTTACGGCAGTAAAGCCTGCGACAAACTTGGAATTGGTAACACAGCCGAAGATACAGGAATCCTCAATGACTTCATTCTGATCAATGACGGCTTTGACATGATAGCGGGGAATATTCGTCAGTTGCTTGACGCCTTCCAGAAAATAAGCGATTTTTCCAAAGGAGTTTTTGGTGCTTTGCGGTGTGGAGTAGGAAATTTCTGTGAAGATACCAAACGCCGCAACATAGGTGAAATAGCGGTTATTGAACTGGCCGATATCACAGGAAAACGGACGGTATTGTGCAATGGTGTCCATGAGCTTTCCAGCACTTTTCGGCAGCTTCAGCGTAGCCGCAAAATCGTTGACTGTCCCGCTTGGAAGATAGGCAAGCACAGGCTTGTTGTCTATTTCCATAATGCCGCTGATCACCTCATTCCAGGTACCGTCCCCACCGATGCATACGAGAATATCACAGCAGCCTTCACTGGTTTTCGCAAGCTTTTGTGCATGTCCCGCATACTGGGTTACATAAACCTGTATCGTATCCTGCATGGCACAAAACCGGTCACATAACGTAAATAAAGCCGTTTTTGCCGTCTGCTTTCCTGCCTTTGGATTCATAATGATTCTGATGCTTCTGTCCATACACACGCCCCGTTTCCTTTGCATATAATTGTATAGCATAAAGACGGAAAAGGGAAGTGGAGTGCAGGAATTAGTGTTAATATCCTAAGACACCGTCGAGTGATTCATCCTGCAATACCCAGTCGTTGTATACATCAATCATACGGTATTGGGAAGGCGTATCCCGTATATAGACTTTTGAAATTCCTGCATTGATGATCATTCGCTTGCACATGGAACAGCTGTTCGAGCTTTGAATCAGCTCCCCGCTGACTGCTTCATAGCCTACCAGAAACATATCGGCTCCCAGCATTTCACTGCGCTGTGCACTGATGATTGCATTTGCTTCCGCATGGACACTCCGACATAATTCATAGCGTTCTCCCCTTGGAACCTGCAGCTTCTCTCGGATACAGTATTCCAGATCCAGACAGTTGGTACGTCCCCGAGGGGCACCCACATATCCGGTGGAGACAATTTCATCATGCTGAACGATTACCGCACCGTAAATTCTTCTGCGGCAGGTGCTTCTCTGCGCGACTGTTCCTGCGATATCCAGATAGTAATTGATTTTATCTACGCGCTCCTGTTTCATAAAAACCTCCCTTTCTTTATCAAATATTATTATAAGGGGAGCTGCTTTTTAATACAATCATCTAAAGAAAGCTGACAGAAAAGCTATGGGAATGCTTGCGGAAGTAAAAAGAAATCATATCGGTATATACAAGTAGGATAAGAGAAAGTCGTATGCTAAAAGCAGTGAGTAAGTCCATGGATAGCAAACAGCTGTGTGAAAAGAGCTGCTGTATATGGTGCAGCTTGCATCATAACTACATGATTACGGTTTTTTATATAAAGAGGTCGACCACATCGAATCAAGTCTTCCATAAAGCTTCCTGCTTACGGACATCCTGAATCTCAAAGGGTTGCAGGCAATGAAAAGTGTGCGGGTGAGCGGTGAAGCTGTTTATTCTGCATTGGTATGAAGAGATAATGGAAATCCATATCTTCTTCCTTTTCGAAAGGAGTAACCAAAAAGCAGACGATACGTTTATCAATCGTCTGCCTTTCAGAAATTAAGCTATTGCATTCACTTTTAACATGCGCCCTGCAGACTCATGTTGCATGCTGCATTCAGCTTCTGTTATTACGAGTACCTTCAGATGCCTTTCACACAGGAAAGAACAGCCTCATAATCGGGTTCGTCTGTAATTTCCCTGACATACTCGACATAGCGCAGGATATTGTCCTTATCAACTACAAATACTGCCCGCGTCAGTAAACCTAACTCTTCGACATAGGTTGCAGTTGCCGCTGCAAAGCTGTGCAGCTTGTAATCACTCAATGTAATTACATTTTCATTGTTTTTTGCCTGACACCAGCGTTCAAGAGCAAATGGCAGGTCCATGGATATTGCACATACGGTAACATCCTTAAGCTCCTTTGCGTAATTGATAAACTTTGCGACCTCCATACTGCATACACCGGTATCCAGGGAAGGTACACTGAGGAAAATACGTGTACCTGTACTGTCCTCACTTCGCCACTCGCTCATATCATTTCGTATAGCAGTAAACGGCTTTAATGTCTCGTTTTCCTTCACTGCCTCATGCTTTATTGTCACAGGATTTCCCTGAAAGGTTATATTCATTTGATATCCCTCGCTTTCTGTACATAGTATACCCGGATTGTTTGAAAAGGTGAACTTATTTGCCTGGAAATTTATGAACAAGGATACAAAACGAAAACAGTGTGTAGCTTCTGCTTTTTCTTGTATATTGTTTACAAAACTGTTTCCATTTCCCTTCGAATCCGCTATACTGTTAGAGGAAAGTTGAGGGGTTGTGCATGAATACAGATCAGCTGCTGGATGTGGCCAGCTATGCAGGGAAACTGCTCATAGAAAGCGGAGCGGAAATCTATCGGGTGGAGGAAACGATGGTGCGGCTCTGCACGAGCTTTTCCGAGGTGGAGGATGCACAGAGCTTCGTTACCACAACCGGCATCATGTTCTCCATCACGGTTGCCAGCAAAACACATACAAAAATTCTTCGTGTGCATACACGCGGTGTGGATTTAAACTGCATTGATAAGATCAACAGCCTCTCAAGAGAAACCGCCGTGCAGAATTACACAATCGAGGAGCTGGCGCTAAAGCTGAGAGAAATAGAAAATGAACAGCGCTATTCCTTTTGGATCATCATGTTCTTCGGAGCATTGAGTGCAGGCGGCTTTGCGGTTTTCTTCGGTGGAAATTATCTGGAGGCAGGATGCAGCTTTTTGATCGGACTGCTGATCAAAGCGGTAAGCGCCCTTATGGAACAGCGCGGCCTGCACGGCTTTTTTACGAATGCAATTGCGGCGGCGAGCGGTGCGCTTGCGGCACTGGGGGCACATGCCCTCTGTCCGGATACGGATGTCGATATCCTTATTATATCCAGCATCATGCTGCTTGTTCCCGGCTTAGCCATTACCAATGCCATACGGGATACGGTTTCCGGGGATTATCTGTCCGGTGTTGCCCGTGCAACCGAGGCCTTTCTGGTGGCGATTGCAATCGCTGCCGGTATCGGTGTTGTCCTTTCCATGTCCATCGGACTGAGCGGAGGTATGTGACATGTATCTGATCAATATGATGATTGCCTCTTTTTTTGCCTCACTGGGATTTGGCGTAATGTTTAATATTCGTGGAAGGAAACTGATTCTTGCAGGAATCGCAGGGTCAATCGGCGGTGCAGTCTACCATGCGGCACTGCTTGTGGGCTGCTTTGAGCTGACTGCCATGTTTCTGGGGTCGGTTGCACTATCGCTGTATTCTGAAATTTTTGCCCGTATCTGCAAGACACCGGTAACAACCTTTATCATTTGTGCCCTGATACCGCTGGTACCCGGAGGTGGAATGTATCGTACGATGCTGAAGGCGATAGAAGGGGATGTGATGCAGGCGTTGTCCATCGGTCTGGATACGCTGACCATCGCAGGCGTACTGGCTCTGGGAATCCTTGTTGTTTCAACAATCATGAAGGCTGTATTCAAACCGGAGAGAAGGAGTGTGAGAAGGCATGTGGAAAACTGAAAGAAAAGTGGAGCTGCTGGCACCTGCCGGCTCTATGGAGGCGCTTCGTGCGGCAGTCCAAAATGGTTGTGATGCCGTGTATCTTGGTGGCAGTATGTTTGGTGCCAGAGCATTCGCCAATAATTTTGATGAGGATGAAATTCAGGAAGCAATCGCCTATGCCCATGTGTATGGGGTCCGTGTGTTTGTTACCGTCAATACCCTGATTCGGGAAGAGGAATTTGAGGACTGTGTCCGGTATGTTCGGTTTTTATATGAGCATGATGTGGATGCGGTAATTATTCAGGATTTGGGCTTATTCTCTGTGCTGCGCCAACGCTTCCCGGATATGGAGCTGCATGCATCCACACAGATGCATATCCATAATGCGCAGGGAATTCGCTTTATGGAGTCCTGCGGTGCCAGCAGAGTGGTGGTGCCAAGAGAAACTCCGCTAAAGGAAATCCGAGCATATGCGGCTTTGGGCGTAGACCTGGAGGTTTTTGTTCAGGGAGCCCTGTGTGTATCCTACAGCGGGCAGTGTCTGATGAGCTCACTGACACTGCAGCGAAGCGGAAACCGCGGCGAATGTGCACAGAACTGCCGTATGAAATATCAGCTGGAAAAGCGGGAGGACGGTCATAGGGAAATCCTGCAAGGAAAAGGGGAATACCTGCTGAGCCCGAAGGATATGAATACGCTGGAAAGAGTTCCGGAGCTGATTGAAGCGGGAATTGCCTCCTTTAAAATCGAGGGCAGGATGAAACGCCCGGAATATGTGGCATTGATGGTTGCCTTATACCGTAAGGCGATCGATGCGTATTATGAGGGAAGAGCATTTATCTATGATGAAGCTGTGGATATGCAGATGAAAAAAATATTCAACCGCGGCTTTACCCAGGGGCATTTGTTTCATCATTACGGGGCGCAGCTGATGAATCCTATCCGTCCCAATCATATCGGAGTCAAGGTTGGTAAAGTCATTCAGGTTACCAGAGATAAAATTGTGATACGCCTGCAGGATACCCTGCGGCAGCAGGATGGTATCCGCATTTTGCAGGAACCGAAGGATATCGGCTTTCAGGTGAATTTTCTGTATAAGGACGGATTGCTGGTCAATCACGGAGCAGCAGGGGATATTGTGGAGCTGGATAAAACAGCACCTGTTGTGAAAGGAAGTATTGTCCTGAAGACCAGTGATGCACAGCAGCTGCAGGCATTGCAGAAAAGCTATGAGGCAGCGCCGCGTAAGGTCGCCGTTTATGCACAGTTCACCATGCAGGCAGGCAAACCGGCCGTCCTAAAGATTATGGACGAGGAAGGCAGAAGTGTACGAGTGGAAAGTGATGCCGTATGTGAAACAGCACGCAGGATGCCGCTGAAAGAGGAGCGAATTGCTGCGCAGCTGAAAAAAAGCGGAGATACGCCGTTTGTATTCGAGAACATTTCCTATCAGCTGGATGTGCAGGGAATACTTCCTATCCGGGAACTCAATCAGATGCGTCGAAGTGCATTGGCGAAGCTGGAGGAGCAGCGAAAAATTCTGCATAAGCAGCGCCGTATTCTTGCGGACAAGCAGCCCGTAATCCATTCAATACAGGACGCTCCATCACTCTGTGCTGTTGTGCATACTGAGGAACAGCTGCAGGCCTGTCTACAGGAGGGCTTGGATATGATCTTTGTGGAAAATCGCAGCCTGTATGCATTGATGAAGGGTACAGAGGGAGTTTATCCGCGTATGCCACGAGTGATGAAGGAGGAGTATCCTGCTTCCCTGATGATGATTCAGGAAACCGGCGGCTTGCAGGCGGGAGAGGTCTTCTGTGATACCTCGCTGAATATGACGAATTCCCATACCGCCGCATTTCTGCTTACTCACGGTGCAAGGGGGATCAGCTTTTCTCTGGAAAGCAGCCTACAGGACTGTATCGCAATCAAACGGTGCTTTCAGGAACGATATGCGGTGAATGCCCCCTTCTTTTATACGGTATACGGCAGAGCTGAGCTGATGCTGAGCGAATACTGTCCAATCAATTCCGTTATCTGTAATCATACAGACAGAAACTGCGGTCTTTGCAGGCAGGGGGCGGATTACGCTCTTCTCGATGTGAAACAGCATCGCTATCCGATTTTGTGTGACGAGGCTTGCCGTACGCATATTCTACATTATGAGGTGCGCAATCATATCGATTCGATTCCGGAAGCAAAGCAGCATGGGATTCAGCATTTTCTATGCACGTTCACCATGGAAGGCGCGGCTGACTGCCACAGGATTATCACAGCCTGTAAAGCGCAGCTGCAAATGAAACAGGGTGTATAAGAAAAGGTATGTCATAGGATATACCAAATTGAAAAGAGGGCGTATATATGGTGAATCTTATACAGGCAAAGGAGCAGTTTGCCGCCTATTGCAAAGGATATGATACCCAGGATGAGCGGGTGGATCTTAAAATCATGCATTCACAAAAGGTGGCTGAGATTTCAAAGCAGCTGGCGATCCACAGAAACTGCTCTGCTATGGATGTGGAGCTGGCCGAGGTGACAGGCCTGTATCATGATATCGGAAGATTTGAACAGCTGAAGCAGTATCATACCTTTCTGGATGCGAAAAGTATCGATCATGCGGCACTTGGGGTACAGATTTTAAAGGAACAAGGGCTGTTATCTGTTTTCTGTGATGATCCGCACCAGCAGGAAGTAATACTGCATGCGATAGCAAACCATAATAAATTTCAGATTGCAGACGGCCTAAAGGAGCATGCGTTTCTGCATGCCACGATCCTGAGGGATGCGGATAAAACGGATATCTTCCGTGTAAATCTGATGGAGAAAGCGGAAAATGTCTATCTGTGCAGTGAAGAGCAGCTGCTTCAGGAAACGGTTAGTGAGGAGATTCTGCAGGATTTTTTGAACAGCCGTCCCATTCTGTCCGCAAAACGGAAAACGCATCTCGATATCCTGCTGTCCCATATGGCATTTATATTTGATTATCATGATGCCTATGCACTGTCTCTTGTTTTACGGCAGCATTATATCGAACGCATGGTAGAACGTTATCCGTTTCAAAAAGAGCAGGCACAGCAGGCAGTACAGCTTGCTGTACAACATGCACTGACATATATGCAAAAGCGAATCACTGCATAAAAAAGAGGCTTTCGTGCCTACCAAGGAGTAAAGCGTTTTCCCTTTCTGTAAGAATATGGAGGATGTAATAAGTTTCCCCTGCTGATTTACAGAAAGCAGGGGATGAATGCATGGCATTTTGTGAAGCATACGTTTGAATTATGAGAAAGCAGGAATCCGGTTATGGGAAAACCTCCATACAATCGGATTCCTTTTTCATCATCACCGTATGGCTGATATACAGCTTATTTCATGTATCCCGACAGGGTAAGCTATGGAAAGCTGTACTGCGTGAATGCGGAAAGGAACACATCAGCTTTTTATAATCGGCTGTTTTCAGCAGTACCTAGCATGGCTTCTTTTTCTGTGAATGTCTGCAGCGAAACCGTCAGCTGAATTGCTTCACTGTAACATGTCCTCTCAGCATCCCTGTCGGAAAGAAAATGCAAAGGATGCCTTTTTCACTATTTTTTGAATTGCGTGACGGATTTAGAAAAGTTTAAGATTTACCTGCGTTTTATGGTAAGAAATTTCCTGCATAATAAGGACTGTAAGGAAGGGAGCTGATTTCATGAAGAAGAAATACATCGTTATGCTGGGTGGTGTTCTTCTATTGGCTGGGCCGGACTTGGTCTTCTTTTTGGCAGTATCGACATGAATCAGATTTCCCGTATGCTGGAGGATATCCCGCATGGCCTGCGTGAGATACTCATGATTGTTTTGATTGCCGCACAGATTTTTCTGGCTTTTCTGCCGGGAGAGCCGCTGGAGCTTGCGGCCGGATTTCTGTTTGGCTCCGTTGGCGGGACATTGCTTTGCCTGGTGGGATCTCTGCTTGGGACAGCCCTTGTATACCTTCTGGTTCAGCGGTATGGGAAACGGCTGGTAACCGTCTTTTTTAAACAGGAGCAGCTGAATGAGTTTACCGGAGTGCTGAAAAAAAGGAATAGCATGCTGTGGATTTTCCTGCTGTTTCTGATTCCCGGCACGCCGAAGGATATTATGACCTATGTCGTATCCCTATCCAATATCGCTCTGGGGAAATGGCTGCTGCTCACAACCGTGGGACGTATTCCCAGCATTGTGACATCGACATTTCTCAGCGGTTCATTGAAGGAGGGAAATTTCGTCGCAGCTGCCGGAGTGGCAATACTTACGATTCTGCTTGTAATTGCAGGAGGCTTTGCTTATAAACGCATGAAGGAGGATACAGCGATATGATACAATTTATTATCTGCACATTCTGTGCAGTTGCAACCTTTCTGGGGTTTCTGCTGCATAACATGGAAGAATCATCCGGAATATAGTACAATTACACTTGTTGAGAGGGAGTGAAGGCTATGGATCATAACATACTCGTCGTGGAGGACGAAAAAGGAATACGGGAGGCTATACAGATATATCTGAAAAATCAGGGATATCGTGTATTTCTGGCTGAAAACGGCCAGGAGGGTCTGAACATAATAAAACGTGAAACAATTCATCTGGCTGTGGTGGATATCATGATGCCGGTTATGGATGGAATCACTATGACGATGGAGGTGCGTAAGGATTATGATTTTCCAATCATCTTTCTGAGTGCGAAATCCGAAGATATCGATAAAATAACCGGCTTGAATATCGGTGCGGATGATTATATCACAAAGCCGTTTGGCTCTATGGAGCTGCTGGCCCGTGTCCGCAGTCAGCTGCGCCGCTATGAACAGATTCTGATGCTGAAGGAGCATGCGGTATCCTCTGCGAATCGTGAGGAGGAAATTTACAGCATTGGGACACTGGAATTAAACAGCACGACAAAGGAAGTGCGTGTGGATAATCAGATCGTCAAGCTGCGGCCGAAGGAGTTTATGATACTGGAGCTGTTGATGAAGCATGCGGGGCGTGTATTTTCAGCACAGCAGATATATGAAGCTGTCTGGAATGAGGAAGCAATCAATACGGAAACCGTGATGGTGCATATCCGTAAGCTAAGAGAGAAAATCGAGCTGGATCCCAAGCATCCGCGCTATTTAAAGGTGGTCTGGGGAATCGGCTATAAAATAGAAAAATAAAAACAGGTGATCTTATGAAGAAAAAACATATATTTCTAACATCGTTCATTGCGCTGCTTTCTGTAATGAGCCTTATGATTTGCTCCGTATATCGAAATGATCAGATTCAGGAGCTGGGCCGCTCCGGTAAGCAGGCAGTCATATGGTATCTTGAAAATGATATTCAGGAGAGTGTGCTGGGTCTTGCACAGACGATACGCCCGAAGGATGATATTATCAAATTCGATACCGGGCTGCCGAATTATCTGAAAAGCACGTTATCCAATGATCTGAAAGAAAAAGTCACAAAGAGCTTTCTGGAATTGAAGGAGGATGCCAATTTTCAATACTATGCGAAGGATTTGAAAAACGGCAGGGAATATGGAAATAAAAAGCTGAGGGATATGTCTCAGAAGGAGCTTCGTGAAAGCAGCCTGCTGTATGGTATTCTGGAATATGATAAAGACGGAGCAGCGAAAATTCTGGGAGATTTCAGTGATATGGATTTCCAGCCGCAATCACTGACACAATATCTGCGCTATTTTGATTCCGTTGATGAAAACGGACCCATGACCACCTATTATATAAATGATGAGGGATTCACACAATCACAGGCAATGATTCAGAACCCGAAGCAGATGAAGATCATCTTCCGTGTACCACAGGAGGTTATCAAGGATCAGGGACTGATAGCACGTACGGTGTACGACTGGTCAAATTATACGCAATTCTCTGTAATTGCCGCTATGATCGGTACAATGGTCCTGATTTTGTATCTGTTGTTTTATCCAATCGCAATCGTCGAGGAAGTGAATCCGTTCCTGACATTTAAGAGAGTGAAGTTCGGTTTTCTGTTTATTCTGCTGGCAACTGGAATCACGCTGGGAACTGCCGGCGTTCTGGCACTGAGTGGAGCAACGATCAGCGGAACATTGCAGAGTGTCATGAATGAATATCATATCATGATGTCTGATGAGCTTCTGTTTGCGGCGAATGTCGTTTCCTGGATGCTGCTGTTTCTGATAATCAGTATCGCCTTGTTTGCAATGAAATATATATTTGTAAAGGGATTCTGGAAATATATGAAGGAGGATACGATTCTGGGCAGTATGATCGGCAGTATCCACCGGCATATAGACACTCTCGCGGATATCGATTTGAAGGATGACGCAAACCGTAAGCTGTTGAAATTCATGCTGATGCAGATTGTCATCATGATAGTGCTGTGTCTGTTCTGGTGGTTCGGCATGTTTCTGGCAATCATCTATGGCTTTGCCCTCCTCCTGTGGCTGAAGCAGAAGCTCAATGCTGTACAGCATGATTATCGTACCTTGCTGAAGCAGACGCAGGAGCTGAAGGAGGGCAACTTCCAGGCAGAGCTGCCGCAGGATGTCGGTATCTTCAATGCCCTCAAGGATGAATTCAGTGAAATCCGTGTCGGCTTTGAGAAAGCGGTACAGGAGGAAACGAAATCTCAGAATATGAAAACAGAGCTGATCAGCAATGTGTCACATGATTTGAAGACACCGCTGACCGGAATTCGCAATTACGTAGAGCTTCTGCAGCAGGAGGGCATAAGTGAAACGCAGCGTAAGGAGTATGTGAGCATGCTGGATCAGTATGCCAAGCGGCTGCATGCTCTGATGGAGGATTTGTTTGAGGTTAGCAAGGCAAACAGCGGAAATATTCAGTTGGATATGGCCCGTCTGGATATTATCGCACTGGTGGAGCAGGTACAGGCGGAGTGCAGTGAGCTTCTGCAGGAACGCGGGCTGGAGGTACTCTGGAATCTGCATGGTGAAAAACAGCTGAGTGTACTGCTGGATGGAAGTAAGGCATTCCGGATATTTGAAAATCTGTTTATCAACATACACCATTATGCACTGGAGCATACCCGTGTGTATGTGGATATCCGCAAGACAGCCAACCGGGTACGGATTGAATGCAAAAATATATCAAAGGAACCGTTGAATTTTGATACGGAGGATATTGTGGATCGTTTCGTTCGCGGAGATAAATCGCGTCATGACGGAGGCAGCGGACTTGGACTGGCTATTGCCAAGAGCTTTACAGAGGCGATGAAGGGAAGCTTCCGCATTGAGACGGATGGAGATTTGTTTAAGGCGGTTATTGAATTTCCACTTGTAAGCGATACTTTAGGTGAGAACCAGGAGTAAGACTGGACGCCTTATAGGAAAATACAAGGAAGGGGCCGGATTTATACAAACCGGTCTTTTTCTATACTTTTGAGCGAAGGGCTGCAGAAGGCTGATTTACAGGTAGCATTATCTTTTCCTGGTATTGTTTTGATTGCATAGTATTTGAGATTTGATTATGTTAAGATATGGTTATAAATTTGAATTTTGAGGAGGTATTATGATTAGAGAAATTTATGAGTATGAATTAAATGATTTATTGAATTTGTATACACATTTACACGAGGATTCAGTCCCTAAGATGGCAGAGGATTTGAAGAACGCATGGCAATCTATTATGAATGATAAAAATCATCATATCATAGTTTTTGAAATAGAGGGTAAGATAGTTTCATGTGTATGTGTAGTTATACCAAATTTAACAAGGAACGTTAGACCATATGCATTTGTTGAAAATGTTGTTACACATAATGCCTATAGAGGCAAAGGATACGCTACAGAGTGCCTGAATTATTCTAAAGAAATTGCAGAAAAGTCAGGCTGTTATAAAATGATGTTACTTACGGGTGCAAAAGATGAGTCAACTTTAAACTTCTATAATAAGGCTGGCTATAATAATTTAGATAAGACAGCATTTATCCAATGGCTATAGAGATAATCCTAGTTTATGTAACTGATAAATCAGAATTTATGGAGGTAACAGAATGGAAGTAAATAAAACAACGATTGTCGAAAAGACAGTAAAATCTGGAGTAACATTTGGAAGTGCTTTAGCTATGGTTATTAGTTATACAACATGGAAGTCGATCGGCTGGGCAATTTTTCATGGATTACTTAGTTGGGTTTATGTCATATATTTCATATTACGTTACTAAACAGAGGTATATCAGATGAACACAATAGTATGGATTTTGATTGGAATAGCAATTTTATGTGCAGGTATTGCAATATATTCTGGCACAAAGAAGAGAAAGTAAATTTGAAGCTGTAAAGGAGCGTTTGTATGAAAAAAGTGCTTATAACCGGTGGAACAGTATTTGTAAGCAGGTATCTTGCAGAATATTATGTGGCAAAGAAATATGAAGTTTATGTACTTAATAGGAATACTAAGAAACAATCGCAGGGGGTAAAACTTATTCAGGCAGATCGACATGATTTAGGAACGGTTTTACATGGTATTCATTTTGATATTGTAGTCGATACTGCATATACTTCGGCAGATGTTGAAATGCTGCTGGAGGCTTTGGATAGTTATACGGATTATATCCTAATTAGTTCAAGTGCTGTGTACCCAGAAAATGCTTCAAAGCCTTTTAAAGAAGATTCTATAGTAAACGTTAATAGATTTTGGGGTAAATATGGAACTGATAAAATAGAAGCAGAAGCAAAATTGATGGAAAGAAATCCGAATGCATATATTATAAGACCACCATATTTATACGGACAAATGAATAATGTATATAGGGAAGCCTTTATTTTTGATTGTGCTTTAGCAAATAGAAAGTTTTATTTACCTCATAATGGTGAAATGAAATTACAGTTTTTCCATGTTCATGATTTATGTAGATTTATAGATATCCTTTTAGAAAATAAACCTCGTCAGCATATTTTTAACGTAGGAAATAAGGATATGGTATCAATACGTGAATGGGTTGAACTATGCTATCATATTACGAATCACCAAGTTGAATTTGTAAATGTTTATGATGATATTAAACAAAGAAACTATTTCTGTTTTAATGATTATGAATATTACCTTGATGTTTCAGAACAATATAAACTAATGAAAGAAATAAAACCATTGAATGAGGGATTAAAAGAAGCGTTTAACTGGTATATAAAGAATTCTGAAAAAGTTAATAAAAAGAATTATTTGGATTATATTGATAAGAAAATGATATAAACAAACACCAGTTTATCAGTTATCGAATGGAAACTGAGGTGAGAAAATGATTACTAGATACTATTGTACAAATATATTTTCTGAGCAAGCGAAAGAGCTTATTGAATTCTATAGAGATATATTAGACATACCGGTTATGAAAACTGATATGGATGAATTCAACGGGGTTTACTTTGGCTTTCCAGAAAGCAAACCCACGCTCTGCATATGGGATTGTAAGGTATTTGGCGTACAGCGGACAGGATATCAGTCCTTCGTTTTTCAAACAGATAATCTGGATATAACGATAGAATGCTTAATGAAAAAAGGTGTGGCAATGGGGGAAGCCGTTCGATACGATTGGGGAACATACGAAGTTCGTCTGCAGGATCCTGATGAAAATGAAATAGTGATATTTGAGACTGTATAATATAGAAGCCGGGTAGAGAAAGGATAGAGAGATGGTGGAAAATACTTTTCAGATTATACTGTGCGATATAAAACAATCAAAAAAAGCAGTGGCAGTCCTTCCAAGCGAAGATAGCATAAAGGACGCAGTAAGGAACACATATAAAATCAATAGCAAAAGCCTGTTGGCAGTCCTTCTTGAACATACCGGCGGAATCATCATCGACCACTGGATAAGGCTTTACGGGGCAGGTGAGGTGAATTTTATTTCCAGAAACAGCTTGTGTCCCTTTGATAATATACGCATTGGCGAGGATATATTAGGCGGTTTATTCATGTTCCTGGAAAACGGAAATATCGGTTACTTCGCACCTGACTGCTTAGAGCTGGAAGACATGGAAATAAGCTTTTCTCAATTTTTATACTGGTGCTTACATGGCGATACGGTTACTTTCTATAAGGACTATTTCTGGAAAGGTTGGCAAAAAGATGTTTTAAATATAAAAAATGATGAAGGAGCTGCTTTTTATCCTTTCCTATGGGCAAAAGCAGATAGCTTTGAGAGCAGAATACGTGAAATAGTGCCGATTGATGAAATTATCAGATTGGAATTTGATTTCTTGAAACAACTGTATGGGCAATGAAACCGTTTTGCAGCATCCGGCTTTCAAACAAACATCAGAAATTATGGAGGATATTGTCATGGAGAATGAAGTAATATCACAAAAAAACATCACGTTTGGGGATTGTAAGGTTGTGATTCAGCTTCCTAAAGGTGAGGATGCAAGTGATTCAGTTGTCAATAATATTGTTTGCTTTAAGTCAGGAAAAGTGTTTTGGGAAATAAAGGATTTACTGGAATGCTATGCAAGGAAAAATCATATAAACTACTTTTATGAGCTGTATTTTGATATTTTCAAAGAAAATGACAAAATCTTAACATGTATAGGCTTTTATAATCACTGTGTTATTGATGTATTTCAGAAAAAGATACTTTCCATTATAAACAATCGCTAATTTGGTATATCGGTGTGTGGAAATTTAAGATGAAAGGATAGAAGGATGGAAAAAATAATAAAATTCATTGAAGAGAATGTGGATGGTAAGACGTTGTATACGAAAGAGCTGATATATGAGCTGGAGAACGGTGCGCTGCAAGGTGTTTACTCCGATCAGATTTCCTTTTCTAATTTAAAATATTCTCAAAGCGGCTTTCAGCTTGATATGTTCATTGTAGCGAATGAAAAGCTTTGGCTTATGGGAGACGATGGTCAACGCGAAAAGCTGCGGAAGGACTTCAGCGCAGTATCCTTATTTCGCTTTGAATTGGCAAAGCGAAGAAGCACGGGTGCTGTAACAGGAAGCTTCCGGCTGATATCTGCTTCCGGCAAGCAGGTAGCGGCAGAGGCTGTAGTGAGTGGAATCTATGATATTCGTCTTGAAAATGATGTATTGAAGCTGCTAGAGGATCAGGCATTATACCGGGATCAGCCGATACAGAATGACTGCTATAAGCCTGTAGCATTTCAGGCAGAGCATCGCCTGTATTGTGCCGATGGCAAATTACATTATGAATATAATGGAAAATGTTTTGATATGGATACAAATACGATGCAGCGTATGCATAGCCCGGATCAGTTTCCTTCCTTTATTTCCATAGAGAAGTAATGATGAGCTTATATGCAAGGAGATGTATCATTTCGGGGAGGACTTAAGGAAGCTTATCGCCGTTGAAAGCATTTATAATGATACACAGGTATGAAGAAAAAGATGTGCTTATGGAGGTGATCACCAATGAAGATGAAGGAAAGCGATATAGAAACGATCATGTTTGCCCCATGCGGTATGAACTGCAAGGTTTGTTATAAGCATTGCTATCATAAAAAACCATGTGATGGCTGCCTGAAAAGTGATAGGGGTAAACCTGAACACTGCCGTAGGTGTAAAATCAAGGACTGTGTTAAAGCCAGAGACTTATCCTATTGCTACGCCTGTTCGGATTATCCCTGTAAGCTCATAAAAAATCTTGAGAAAAGCTATAAAAAAAGATATCAGGCTAGTCTCATGGAAAACAGTGAGATTGTAAAAAAACAGGGAGTAGAGGTATTTATGGAGCAGCAGAAAAAGAAATATACCTGTTCTACCTGCGGCGGCGTAATTTCCATTCATGATAAAGAGTGCAGTGAATGTCAGGAAAAGGCATTCACTACGGAAAAAGGGTAGGTATAGAAGCTGATGGTGGGAATATGATGTTTCATGAAATCTGCATATATAAGCAAAGGTGAATAAGCAGGAGGAAATCGAAGCGCTGATGAAGAAAGTGGCTGAATTTTATTTGAAGCGGGAGGGTGTCCTTGCTGTACACTACATAAAACCTACACCCTGGCAAAAGAATTTCAATGCGGTCAAGGAAGGGGACTTGCCGATCCGTCTTAAAAGGAATGTGGGAAAGGAACCTATGTCCTGTGTTGGGAATTGGTGAATGAAGATGCGCATGCAAGTGTATCGAGGCTTGGACTGGAGAAATTTTATAAACGCTGGAATCGCTGTTTCATCACAATGCCTAAGATTATTTTGGGTGAGAATATTGTCTGACAGTTCTGCTTCCGTTGATCAATGAATGCTTGCGCCCTGTTTCTAAGCTTCGCAATGCTTGACAAGGGGTGTGTGCTATATAAAAAAGAGCCCGAAGCTTAACGGGTTCTTTTTGATGTTTAACAGCATCAGTATAGATCAATGGTTGCCTTACGCATGGCTGCACGCTCCAGGATACGAAACATCTGGTAGGTAGCGCCTGCATAGAACACCATACAAAGCACCTCCTGCAGCATCAGAAAAGTGATCAGCGTATTTTATGTTCCATGGATAAGCAGCTGCATTGCCTGCAGCCCATGTGGCAATGGCAGAACAGAGGCAAGCCATTGTAGGGGGAGTGTCACCACATAGAAAAAACAGCAGGGTGATAAATAAATTATATACAAAATTGATATCCGGCAGGATAATGCCAAAGGAGCCAAGCAAAAATCCGATGCTGATACAGGATGCACAACAGAGAATGATGCATACTATCATACCGCCCGTAAGGATGGAAAACGGCAGATCAAAGATTAGAAAACCGGTCACAATGATAATGCCGAAGGAAATCAGAGTAATCCAGCAATAGGAAAAAATGCGAGCATTCGCATTTTCTTATGGAATAGGTCTGCGCATACACACCCATTATGAATTGGAATTGCTTGCGGCTATTTATGAATCCAATGCAATATATTCTACTATATTGCAGGAATCAATGATCAACTGTATCAGGATTCATGATATGAGGATCAATGGAATTATGGGGCTCATGCATGGTATGCAGCCTTTGGGTGGCAGGACCCTTGATGATTTCTCCGGTATAGGAAAACCGTGATCCGTGACACGGGCAGTCCCAGGTCTTTTCATCTGCATTGAAGCGCAGTGTACAGCCAAGATGCGGGCAGAGGATATCAACGATATACAGCTCATCATTCTCATCACGATACACACCATAGCGGTGATCGTCCAGCTCCATAATGACTCCTTCTCCGATATGCGGATACGCCGTGGTGCTTTTTTGCAGCTTGCTTTTCAGAAAGGCGCCGACAACATTCAGATTCTCTTTGACAAACTGCAGCGAAAATATGCTGGAAAGACGCTGTGGAGAGAACATCATGCGATAGGGGGAGCCGCGATGCAGTGCGTAGGAGCATAACAGCTTGCCTGCGATACAGCTTGTGGTGTTGCCCCATTTGTTATAGCCGCTCGCAAACAATACGCGATCCTCATGCTTATCCAGCTTACCGATCAGAGGCAGCTGATCAAAAGTCATATAATCCTGTGAGCTCCATGCAGAGGTGATTTCCTGCACGATGAAATCCTCACGTAATGTATTTTCAAATTCCTGCAGATTCATAGCCTTATCCTGTCCGCTTTTATAGGTGTTGCCGGCATACAGCAGTGTATCCTCGCATGTGTTGTAGGACTGTACACGATCGTCTATGGACAGCATCATATCCTTTGGCAGTGGATTCTTTACACGGGCACTGATTATGCTTTCCTGATCACAATACATACGCGTAAAATAAAAGTGTCCCTGATCGATAAACGGAAACTGCGTTGCGAAGATTACGATATCCGCATGTACGCACGTACCATTGACTATCAGACGATAGCCCTGCTCCTCCTCCTGCATGTCTGTGACAGGAGAATGCTCATAAATATCAATGCCTCCCTCTCTGGCAATTTCGGCGAGCGCACAGCCGTAGGCATAGGGATCAAAGCGTGCCTGATACTGCATGCGCAGTCCTGCCTCCATGGGGAACGGTGCATCATTTTTTTCGATATAGGTACACGGGATATGCAGATCCAGATAGGCCTGGTATTCCTCCTGCAGTTTGGCTACCTGTACGGCATCACGGGTAAACAGCATGGAATCGCATCGTTCAAAGCTGCATGCTATATGGTGCTCCTGAATAATTGCTTCTATGGAATTCAACGCTTCCTCATTTGCTTCATAATACTGCCGGGCAAGGATACGGTCATAATGCTCAATCAGATTTGCATACAGCAGGCCGTGCTGCATGGTCAGCTTTCCGGTATTTCTTCCGCTGGCACCAAAGCATAGAGAATCAGCTTCGAGAAGAATGGCATCCTCCTCTGCCTGTGCGAGATAATAGGCTGTTGTTATACCGGTAAGACCGCCGCCGATAATGGCGATATGGACATCCGTCTCCTTTTGTAAAGTCGGATAGTTCGTCGTTTTTATGTTTCGTTTCATCCAGAATGATTCTGTCATGTTCTTCACCTCTTCTACAGACTACCCAGAAACCGGCATTTCTTTCTCATAAAATAGAAAGACCTGCAGAAAACTTTGTCGAACGTTGGGTCTATCACTCCACAAGCATCATATACTTGAAGGAGGAGGAACAACATGATTACCATTCAAAATATAAAAGTAAATGTTACACGCGCAGGGAATAACGAGTCTGCCGTGGTACTGTTGCACGGATGGGGACAGAATCAATACATGATGAAGTTTCTGCAGGACCATCTCTGCGACACCTTTACGGTTATCAATCTGGATCTGCCGGGGTTTGGAGAGAGTGAGGAGCCGCCGCGTGTCTGGAGTGTAGACGATTACGTGGATTTTCTGCAGGAGCTTCTGGACCATCTGCAGATTACTCATGTGAGCTTTATCGCTCATTCCTTCGGAGCACGCATTGCACTGCGCTATGCATACCGCTTTCCGGTGGAGAAAATGGTTCTGACCGGTGCTGCCGGCATTCAGGCAAAGCGCGGGCTGGGCTATCATATCCGCGTGAAAACATATAAGCTGCTGAAAAAACTGCATGCTGCCCCTGCCATGGGAAGCAGTGATTATCAGAGTGCTTCAGCAATCATGAAGGGGGTTCTCGTTGCCAGTGTTGAGGATGATCTTTCGGGAATACTGAAGGATATATCCACGGAGACGCTGTTGGTCTGGGGAGAAAAGGATACGGCTACACCGCTGTGGATGGGTCGTGTCATGGAGGAGGAACTGCCAAATGCCGCCCTGGTTGTTCTGCCGAAGGAGGATCATTTTGCCTACTTCCACCTCAGTATGCAGTTCTGCCGCATCGTGGATGCCTTTTTAAGACCATGATGCTGTTCTGTTTTCTGGCGGCGTATCTTTTTTTTCTTTATGTTCCTTTGAAGCAGTCTATGCATATGTTCCAGCAGAACCGTTACAACAAAGGGCGGTATCGGACATGGCTGGTGTCCTATATCCGCTTATCCTGGAAGCTGATTGTGAAAATACTGCTGACGCTGATGCTGAGCTACAGCCTTCTTTTGCTGCAGCCGACTTCCATGCAGGAGGTTCTGCTGCTGATGCTGGTTGCTATCTTTGCCTACATCAGCTGTAAAATGGAGGAGGAGCGCGTCTATCGCAAGCCGCTGGTGAAAACAGCGCGAATTCACCGCCTTGCGATCCTGCTGTATACGCTATACGGCATTTTGCTGTGCCTGCTGCATTGTTTCCTGTCTGCCGCAGCGCTCATTCTTGTGACACCGTTTCTTTTTCTGTCCGCATGGCTCATGGTGCTGCCTGCCGCATGGATTTCAGAGCCGCTGGAAATGGCGATTCGCAATCATTATGCAGCGGATGCCGCAAAGCTGTTAAGAAGCAACAGCGCGCTGTCCATCGTCGGCATCACCGGAAGCTATGGGAAAACGAGTGTGAAAACCATTCTGAATGAGCTCTTGTCAGATGTTTACTATACCCTGATGACGCCCGGCTCCTATAATAATCAGATGGGAATCACTCTCACCATACGCAATAAGCTGGAACGGCTGCATGAGGTGTTTTTATGTGAAATGGGAGCGGATCATGTGAAGGAAATTCATGATCTGATGCAGTTTGTAAAGCCGCAGTATGGTGTTGTGACCTCTGTCGGCGCACAGCATCTGGCAACGTTTGGCTCCATGGAAAATATACTCCATGAGAAAATGCAGATGATAGAATGTCTTCCTGCCGACGGTATCGGCTTCGTGAATCGGGACAATGCCTATATTCGTACCTACAGTATTCAAAACACCTGCCGAATCGTATGGTTCGGGATGAGCGAGGATGCGGATTATCGCTGCTGTGATATCCGTTACAGTGAGGAAGGCACGTCGTTTACGGTGATACAGGAGGGACAGTCTCACCGGTTTCACACAAAGCTTTTAGGAAAACACAATGTCGTGAACATCACCTGTGCCATCGCAGTTGCGCACACACTTGGTGTTTCCTGGGAAATAATGGCGTTAGCTGTCGAAAAGCTGCCCTATGTCGAGCATCGGCTGCAGGTACGGAAAAGCTTTTGCACCCTGCTGGATGACGCCTATAATTCCAATCCGGAAGGAGCGCGCTGTGCACTGGAGGTTTTAAAGCAGATGAAGCATCAGCGGTTTATCATCACACCCGGTTTTCTGGAGCTGGGAGAACAGCAGGAGGAAGAACAGTATAAGCTGGGTGAGGAGATTGCGGATAGTGTGGATACGGCGGTATTGGTAGGTGCTGTCCAGACGAAAAGCATCGCCGCAGGATTGGCGGACAGCGGATTTCCAAAAGAAAGGGTCCATGTTTGCGACAGCTTTCAGGAGGCACTGGCAATCGTACAAAAGCAGGCACAGCTGCAGGACTGCGTGCTGCTGGAAAACGATTTGCCGGATGCATTCAACCACTAGCAGCCCTACTCACATGAACACGTTTTAGGCATTCGCATACACTGATAATGTGTAAGGAAAGGAAGAATGCTATGAAACTTAAAATTGCCGTGGCATTTGGCGGCAGAAGTGTAGAACATGAAATCAGTGTCCTGTCGGCTCAGCAGGTAATGGCTGCTCTGGATGAGGAGCGCTATGAAATACTGCCGTTGTATATTGCCAAGGATGGCAGAATGTTTTGTGAGGAGGAATTACGGGAGCTGGAAACCTTTCAGCATATTGAAGAATTCATAGCGGATCATACCAGTGTAGCTCTGATTCGAAGAGATGCGCATACCTATTTGATTCCATCGCGTCGTAAATTATTTGCCAGGGATAAGGAGGTTGATCTGGTGTTCCCGGTTCTGCATGGAACCAACGGGGAAGACGGCACCTTTCAGGGATATCTGAAAACGATCGGAATACCCTATGTCGGCTGCAGTGTTCTGGCTGGGGCAATCGGGCAGGATAAGGTGATTATGAAGCAGGTATTGCAGGATAGCGGACTTTCGGTTGTACCGTGGTTTTTCTGGACATTGCATCAGCCGATGGAGCAGTCCTTTTTCAAAAAAGCACAGCGTCTTGGTTATCCGCTCATCATTAAGCCTGCGAATCTGGGCAGCAGTATCGGCATCGCCGTTGCCCACAATGATGTGGAGCTGCATAAAAGCATGATCGAGGCCTTTCAGTATGATCACAAGGTTGTGATTGAAAAGGTGATCGAACCGCTGCGGGAGATCAACGCCTCGGTATTGGGGGATGAGGACGGCTGTCGCTGCAGTACGCTGGAAGAAGTTGTCAAGCAGGATGAAATTCTGTCCTATGACAACAAGTACAGCGGCCAGGGAAAATCCAAGGGAATGCTCAGTACCAGCCGCAAGCTGCCGGCAGAGCTTAGTGATGAGCAGGCTGAGGAGGTTCGTACGATGGCGATGGATGCCTTCCGTGCGCTGAATGCGGCAGGGGTCGTGCGGATTGATTTTCTGATGCATGCAGACAGCTCAGCTCTGTATGTGAATGAAATCAATACGATTCCAGGCTCCCTGTCCTTCTATTTGTGGGAAAAGGAAGGTCTTTCCTTTCCTGCCCTGCTGGATGAGCTGATCTCGCTAGCACTTCAGCGGGTACGCAGGGAACAGAAGATGATTTTCAGCTATGACACAAATATTCTGCGGGATTATAAGGGCAGAGGAAAACTGATGAAGTAGAAAAATGCGGACAGTGCTTCGCATCTTTTCTTTTGCAGGAAGACAGAACGATGGAAGAAGGAGGAACGGTAAAGGACGCTGATGTATACTTTGAAGCATAAACAGAAAGAAATTTCGCTGCGGGATAAACATAGGCAGTCACAAGATGTTGCATCCGCTTTTCATACAGGAACGATTCAGCGGGGAAAGGATTTTTTTCATAACAGCATGAACTTCACCGTTGTATTTACTGCAGAATACATACGGTACGGTTCACAGGGGATAGCGTTCAATCAGACAGCGCAAGGACTGCACTTGCAGGTGTGGAAAATCGGCTTTTTGTTTCATGAGAATCATGCGTAAGAAGAATTTGATATTTCATAATCAGTCCGGTATAAAAAGAAGATGACGAGCATAAAGCATTGTCATCTTCGTATCATTCATTCATTTTCAGCTTTTCCGTTGCATATTCGTTCTTTACAGAGAAACAAGAAACACCTCATATGCAATCAAGGACTCCCTGCTTTCTTATTTGAATTTTGAAAGGATGTATGAATTTCAGCTTTCCGGCATAAGGGGGAGCGTACAGCTGCTTGGCATAAACACTGTAAACAGGGCTTCCTACGGTTTCTATCGTGCTATATCAAAGCATGAGCGGCTATGTGATGTCATTTGCGATGACCTTGCCACGATCACTGCTTTTGCGATAGGCATTCGGTGTCATCCCGCATGCTTTTTTAAAGACCTGTGAGAAATAAGACTGAGAGGAAAAGCCGCAGGAGTCGGAAATCTGTGCTATGGAATAATTTGTGGTTTCCAGCAGCTCCTTTGCCTGCTGTACACGCAGTCGGATGAGATAATTGATGGGGGAGACGCCCTTGTACTGCTTAAAGGCATGTACCAGATAAAATTTATTCATGTAGGTTTTTTCACTTAACAGCTCTAGCGTGATATCCTCCTGATAATGATTGTTGATATACTGCTCCACAAAATGACATTCCTTGGTTATTTTCTGAGACGGCGCTACAATCAGGTTCGCCTTTGTCCTGCGTACCATGTTAATGATCAGCACCTCCAGCAGATTCTGACATACCGCCTCGTAATCATCATCCTGCTGCGCCATTTCCTGCACCAGTGTTTTCAGATAAAACAGAATCTCATGCTTGAATTCATAATAGTTGTGGACACTGTAGTCCTCATATTCCATATGGTTGGTAAAGCTGGTAAACTGCAGACCTTCAATACCGAGAACGATATATTCCAAAGGGGATTCATCCCTGCTCATTTCCGTATGCGGGACATTGGGATTGACAATGATCAAATCATCCGCCTTTACATCGAAAACATCATCATTTACAAGAAAGCTTCCCTTGCCGCTGGATACATAAAATAATTCCGTACAGTGATGGGCATGCGGCGTGCTGTGCCAGTCACCCTCATAACGACTTGTTGAAATATAGAGAAGGTGGAAGCTCATCTTATCCAGCTTGCGATTCTTCAACTGATATCTTTGTATACTCATCATATCACATCCTTATATCTGCTTTTATTATAATAGACACCGCTGTCGTTGACAAGAATTATATTTATTGGCAAAAAGTGAAAGTAGCCAATATCTCTAAAAAATGAAATACAATGCTTGTGTTTATCGAATAAATAAGAAATACCGGATTCGCTTTTTTAGATATCTTGCCTGTTTTTTTGCAGATCGACGTGTCCGGACGGTTTGACAAGCGCTTCATAAGCCCATAAAATGAAGATAAAGATGATCAGGAGGAGTTTGACATGAATACGAAAAAGGGGCGCGTAACTGTGCCGAGTGATGTTGATGTAATTGAGGAAACCTTAAACATCATAGAACGATGGGGGGCGGATGCGATCCGGGACTGTGACGGCACCAGCATGCCCGAGCAGCTGCGTGAGCTGGATGTGAAGCAGTATGCGACCTATTATACGACGAGAAAGGATAATGCATGGGCAAGTGCAAATCCGCAGGAGATACAGCAGATGTATCTGATGAGCGATATGGTGACGGCAAGTGCACAGACCCTGACCATACCGTTGATGAAGCATTATTATAAGGAACAGCTGAAGGTCAATACACTGGATGATATAAAGCGGTGGTGGGAGGTGATCGACCGTACGAGCGGTGATGTGGTTGCAGAGGACAAGTGGGAATATGACGCGGAAAAGGAAGCGGTTGTCGTGTTGGAATGTGTGCCGTTTCATGCGTATACAGTAAGCTTTCTGGCATTTGTGATCTGGGATCCGGTGCATATGTACAATGCCCTGACCAATGAATGGAAGCATGAGGAGCATCAGATGACCTATGATGTACGGCAGCCAAAGACCCAGGCATATGTTCTGGATAAGCTGCGCCGCTGGATTGCTGAGCATCCAAAGGTCGATGTTATTCGCTTCACGACATTCTTTCATCAGTTTACGCTCATGTTCGATGAGCAGGCGCGTGAGAAATTTGTAGACTGGTTCGGTTACAGTGCCAGTGTGTCCCCCTATATTCTTGAACAGTTCGAGCAGGAGGTCGGATACCGGTTTCGTCCTGAGTATATCATCAATCAGGGATATCATAATTCCACCTTCTGTGTTCCTACGAAGGAATATCGTGATTTCATGGATTTCCAGATGCGTGAGGTTGCGAAGCTGGTGAAGAAATTTGTGGATATTACACATGAAGCCGGCAAGGAAGCGATGATGTTTCTGGGAGACCACTGGATTGGGACAGAGCCGTTTGGTCCTTACTTTCAGGAGCTTGGACTGGATGCCGTAGTGGGCTCTGTCGGGGATGGACGTACCTTGCGTCTGATTTCCGATATCAGAGGAGTGAAGTATACCGAGGGACGGTTTCTGCCGTATTTCTTCCCCGATGTATTTCATGAGGGCGGTGACCCCGTTCAGGAGGCGAAGGTAAACTGGGTGAGCGCAAGGCGTGCAATCCTTCGCTCACCACTGGACCGTATCGGATATGGCGGGTATCTGAAGCTAGCATTGAAATTTCCGGATTTTGTTGATTATATTGAAGAGGTATGCAATGAATTTCGTGAGCTGTACGAGCATGTACACTCTGCACAGCCGATGTGCATGCCGTTTAAGGTAACGATTCTAAACAGCTGGGGAGCACTTCGTGGCTGGGGAGCGGAAATGGTCGCTCATGCGCTGTGGTATAAGCAGATTTATTCCTATTCCGGCGTTCTGGAGGCTTTGAGCGGCATGCCGTTTGATGTGCAGTTTATCAGCTTTGACGATATACTGGAAAATCCGAAGGTACTGGATGATGCCGGTGTGATTATCAATGCAGGGGATGCCTATACAGCCTTCAGCGGCGGAGATTACTGGAAGGATGCACGCATTGTGAGCGCCCTTCGCAAATTTGTATACGAGGGGGGCGGCTTTATCGGCGTTGGAGAACCGAGCGCAGCACAAAAGGAGGGGCATTTCTTCCAGCTGTATGATGTGCTGGGCGTGGATAAGGAGGTTGGCTTTTCCCTGTCACAGGATAAATATAACTGGGAGGAACAGCCGCATTTCCTGAAGGAGGAGCTACCTGAAGCTTTACAGCTTGGAGAAGAAATACGCAATATCTATGCATTGCCGGATACGACGGTTTTGATCAATGAACATCAGAATATCCGTTTTGCGGCCAATACGTATGGGAAAGGGAAAAGTGTCTATCTGAGCGGTCTGCCATTCAGCTTTGAAAATGCACGTCTGCTGTATCGCTGCCTGTTCTATGCGGCAGGAAAAGAAACCGAAATGAAAAAATGGTACAGCGAAAACTGCAATGTGGAGGTCAATGTTTATCCGAATACAAACAGCTACTGTGTGGTGAACAATACGTATGAGGTGCAGGATACGCGGATTTATACGGACCATGATGTCTTTGATATCCGTTTACAGGCAAATGAAATTCGCTGGTTTTCCATCAGCGGGGAAGAATAAGAATTGTGCGGCATGAATGCCGCATTTTTCCATGCGGTAAATGGACGTAGGAGTGTACAGCGTATGAGATAGAATTTTCATGGTTTCAGTCCTTTCAGGCAGTATTATGAACTCATATCGTGGTTTTCGATACTGTAAAACAGCATTAAGAAATCAGCATATCCAAGTCTTTCAGGTTTGAGATTGAAAACACAGGGATTGGACAATCAGTAAGTAATTGCTTCATGTTCTTTTATACTGTCCTGCAGGGGATTCACAAGAGAAATGTGGTAGCCGATTTCAAGATATAAACGGCCTGCACAATTCTTACATAGAACAAATGTTACACTGCTTTTCCATATTAAAAAATAATTTTTGCTTTTCTGCAACCATTTTCTTTCTTCAGAGGTATTAAGGGTGAACAGAGAAAAAGAGGCAGTTCAAATAGAACTGACGGAGTGTTTTGCGGTATTTGCCGGAATGGACTCATTCTCTGATGATATCGCATTGCGTATTCGGGTACGAAAACGATGGAGATAAACGAAGCTGCTGTATTCGAAAGAAAAGCAATGGGTTCAGGACAGTATGAGGGAGGGTTTCATATGCTGAAGCTGTCAAAATGGAAGAAATGAAAAGGAGAGCTGTATGAAAATCAGAAATTACGGATTGGTGCTGCTGGCATGCGGCATGCTGTTTGCCGGCGGTTGTTCAAAAGAGAAAGCGAAGAAAAAAGCAGAAGACTTGAAGCTTGAAAATCTCACGATCGTACTGCATGATGAGAATATCACCATTTACCAGCCGCTGGGGGATCTTCTGGATACCTGGGAGCTGGATCAGGCGCCGGAGCATATCGAAGCGCTGGGACATGATATGGTATTTTTAACATATAAGGATAATGACCGGGAATCGATGATTCTCCGTGTCTTCAATCCGAAGGATGAAGAAATCAGTGTGAACGATGCGCTGATTCAGCATGTAGTCTTTTCAGACAGAAATACAGAAAATGTGAAGGAATACAAGCTTCCTCACAATTTTAAAATCGGAAGTACTACTGAGCAGGATGTAATCAAAGCACTGGGAACGCCTTATGAGTATAGGATTTCCAACGATGACAGCAATATGGATTATGTCACAGGTACCTCGTATGAAACCTCTGAGCTGGCAGAGTTTTCATTTGAAAAAGGAAAACTGAGCAAGGTTGCATTGTCAGGAAGTGAAAAACGCAAGGAAAAGAAAGAGAATATCAGCTTTGATACGGCTAAGGCAGTTGGGTATTCTGTATATGATATCCCCCTTGCGAAGGGAAGTGCTGCGGATGAATTTGCGAAGGGAAGCATACAGTTCGATGGTGTGAGCATAAACAAAACGACACCTGCGAAGGCACTTATAGAAAAAGGGTGGAAATCCAAATATCTGGATGAATATAATAAAAAAGAGACTACCATCAGTGCAGAAAAAAGTGATATGCGTATTGATTTGCGAGTGGATGGAACGATTTCTTCCACAGATCAGCTGACCGAAAAGCATGTGATTCAGGAAATATTTGCAGCGGATGAGTCTCTGGAAGCTTTGACATTCGCATCTGGTGTTAACGGTACATCAACACTTCAGGATGTGTATCAGATACTGGGAAAACCGATGAGTGTGTGGTATAGCAAAAACGGTGTTCGCGTTCGGTATAGGACAGAAAGCAATACTGCCGTTTCCATGTCCTTTAAGACCTCCGGAGCAATGGAATACTGCAGTGTGAAATTTGATTCCGAATGGGAATAGACGGTGCGACAGATAAAGGATTGAGCCGGGTGCTCTTTTCTTTTGCATTGTTTGTTGAGAAGTAACCTTTGACCTCGCATAAGTAGAAGCTTATCCTTTATGCTTGATACGTGTTGTCCGGAAAAATATGCAACGGTTTTTTCATACGGCGAAAGCCTGTGAAGGAAACAATTCGTATTCTGTTTTTTTGAATACTTTCTATGTGTCCGACAAGTATGCTCAACAGTACCAATTCATTTGTTTAAACATTTAATAAGTGCTTCAGATATGAAAAAGGAACATCTGAATGACCGTGTGGAGAACTCTGTCCGCTGGACTGTCATACGCTCAAAAAAAGGATTCTCGGCTGAGAATCCTCCTTTGTTAAGCCTCCATGGAATCAATGATGCTGTCAACCAGATTATCCATTTCAGATTTATTATTATCATTCAGGGCACTGATCATGGATACTTCAGAATTCAGAATACTCATCTGCTTCATCTGATTATCCAGGAAGTCCTTCATGAGGGAACCGGATTTCGGTGCCCAGGACCCGTTTTCAATGATTCCCACCGTACGCTTCTGCATATTGAGTGCCTTCATATGCATGAGGAAATCATGCATAACAGGATAGATTCCCAGGTTATAGGTTACCGAAGCCAGTACGATATGGCTGTATTTAAACGTATCACTGATCAGGTAGGATACATGGGTATTGGAAACATCATGCACCACAACATTTTTGACACCCTTTTCCACCAGCTTGGCAGCCAGTACCTGCGCGGCGGATTCCGTATTTCCATACATGGAGGCATAGGCAATCAGGACACCGGTTTCCTCCGGCTCATAACGGCTCCATTTGTCATATTTATCCAGCAGATAACCGAAATCATTTCTCCATACCGGTCCATGCAGCGGACAGATGACCTTGATATCAATGGTTCCCGCCTTTTTCAGCAGTGCCTGTACGTGCGGTCCGTATTTTCCTACGATATTGGTATAGTAACGGCGGGCATCATCCAGCCAGTCGCGGTCAAAATCAACCTCATCGTTAAACAGCTTGCCATCCAGTGCGCCAAAGCTTCCAAAGGCATCAGCGGAAAACAGAACGCCGTTTGTTACATCAAAGCTGACCATTGCTTCCGGCCAGTGCACCATCGGAGCCTCTACAAAGGTGATGGTGTGCTTACCGAAGCATCTGGTATCGCCTTCCTTGACCTCCTCTGTGCGCCCGTCAACGTTAAAGCCGAACTGATGCATCAGCAGGAAGCTTTTTTCGGTTGATATGATTTTCACCTTTGGATAGCGAAGAAGAATTTCCTCAATGCTGGCACCGTGATCAGGCTCCATATGATTGATTACCAGATAATCCAGGTCACGCCCGTTCAGAACATGCTCTACATTTTCCAGAAACTGACGGCAGGCATCCCAGTCCACCGTATCAAACAATACCGTTTTCTTATCCAGCAGCAAATAGGAATTATAGGATACGCCATTCGGAATCGGGTGAATATTTTCAAACAGGGCAAGACGGTGATCATTTCCTCCCACCCAGTACAGATCGTCAACTACTTTTCTTACACAGTACATACTACATCCTCCTTCTCTTTATTTAATCCAATGTCTCGATGAACTGATCCTTTGCTTCTCCGCATTCCGGACAGATCCATTCCTCAGGCAGCTTTTCAAACGGCGTACCCGGAGCAATATCATTTTCCGGATCTCCCAGCATCTGATCATATTCATAGCCGCAGCCATTGCAGACATGACGCATATAGGAAGGAGCTTCCTTTTTGATAAACGGACGTTTCATTTTCTTCATTGGCGGAGCCGGTTTCTTTTCTCCGGTATCCAGAGCCTTGCTTAACAGCGGCAGTATTTCCATAACATCACCGACAATCCCGTAGTCGGCATTTTTAAAGATCGGAGCATTGGCATTCGTATTGATGGCAACGATGGTGGTGGCATCCTTGATTCCCTTCAAATGCTGTCCCGCACCGGAGATACCGCATGCGATATACAGATTGCCGGTAAATTTCTGACCGGACATACCGACATAGCGGTTGATCGGTACATATTTCAGAGTTTCTGCGACTGGACGGGAGCTTCCGATTGCGGCCCCTGCACTTCTTGCCAGATCCTCAATCAGCTTCATGTTCTTCTTTTCTCCGATACCCTTGCCGGCTGATACCACACGCTCCGCATTCATAATCGGGGTATCCATCGGGATACCGACCGTGAAATCATAGCCATCCTTCTGTAAGGCTTCCACCAGGGCATTGACACGTTCCTGTGCATCGCCTTCCTTGAATATCTGTTTCTTACGTTCTCCTGTGATTGCACCTTTTTTCTTACGGACACCGCCGTCCTTTGGCGCTTTTCCTATGATATGAGAGGCAATAACGACCCTCTGAATTTCATTGGTTCCTTCATAGATGGTTGTGATTTTTGCATCACGATACGCACGTTCCACTTCCATACCCTTCAGATAACCGCTTCCGCCGAAGATCTGTAAGGCATCGTTGCAGATTTCCAGCGCAACATCACTTGCATACTGCTTCGCCATTGCGGATTCCATGCCATATGGTTCGTGGTGTTCCTTCAGCTCCGCAGAGGAGTAAATCAGCATTCTTGCACAACGCAGCTTGGTTGCCATATCGGCAAGCTTGAAGCTGATGACCTGCTGCTGTGCAATCGGTTTGCCGAACTGCACACGCTCCTTTGCGTATTCCAGCGCATTCTCATACGCACCCTGTGCGATTCCCAGTGCCTGTGCGGCGATACCGATACGACCGCCATCCAGTGTGGCCATTGCAATCTTAAAGCCCTGACCAAGCTTACCAAGCAGGTTTTCCTTAGGTACCTTTACATCATTGAAAATCAGCTCTGCTGTTGAGGATGAACGGATGCCCATCTTGTCGTAATGATCACCGAAGGTAAAGCCGTCCCAGCCCTTCTCTACGATAAATGCGGAGATTCCTCTGGTTCCCATTTCCGGATTTGTGGATGCAAAGACGACATACGTATCTGCCTTATCAGCATTTGTAATAAAGATCTTGCCACCGTTCAGAATGTAGTAATCACCCTCCAGAACAGCCGTTGTTTCGGTACCTGCCGCATCACTTCCGGCATTTACCTCCGTTAATCCAAATGCGCCGATTTTTTCACCGCTTGCCAGCGGTACCAGATATTTCTGCTTCTGTTCCTCGGTACCAAACGCAAAAATAGGGTAGCTTCCCAGTGAGACATGTGCGGACAGAATAACACCTGTACCACCGTCTACACGGGATAATTCTTCTACAGCAATGGCATAGCTGATTACATCCAGACCGGCCCCTCCATATTCCTTTGGATAGGGAATACCCATCAGACCCATCTTTCCAAACTTCGCAATCGCCTCACTCGGGAACTCATTTTCCTTATCGAGCATAAAGGCAATCGGTTTGATTTCGGTTTCCGCAAATTCCCGAACTGTCTTGCGGATTTCCTCCTGCTGCTGTGTCGTTGTAAATAGCATAGTTTACGTCCTCCTCACTTATCTCTATGATATTCCTTCTGCTTTCATGATTTTTCTTAATATGAGAATCATTTTAAGAATGTAAATCACTTTACACTCTGATAATATCATAGCGCTTACAATAAGTCTAAAGATATGCTCACAGAATTTTCCTTTTTTGGATTCGTTTTAAGAAGTACCTGAAAAACGGCGCCAGCGCTTTTGGAATTTCCTGAATTAGGTCCCACAGGTGTAAGATAAGCAGATGCTGGTGCGCAGATGATTTGTAACGTTCTGCGTAAGAGAATACGGCTTCATTTTCAAACAGGTATACCGGCTGTACACTCATTCAGCCTTTGAATTTCCTTCACCTATACGATTTATGGTTTCGCATATACATACAGGTATGAAAGAATGTGTGTTTGTCCCTTCCTACCTCTTTCTGCAAATTACAAATCGATAAGATTCTCTTTTAACATGCTGACTTTTACTTCTCAGCCTGCGGACTTATGGTCTGCCGTATGCTATACTGTACTTAGCGGAAAACAATTGGAAGGAGGAGCTGTATGTCGGAAAAGAAAAAGGCGGAGGAAGGGTTTCTGTATAATGCGAATTACAACGCAGCACTGCTGGATGAGCGTGCCTGGTGTAAGGATCAGTGTCATTTGTGCAATCAGCTGCGTCCAAGCGATACGGAAAAGCGCTATCAGATTTATCACAGCTTATTCAAGCAGATGGGAAAGCATGTATCCATAGAACCACCATTCTGGTGTGATTATGGCTATAATATCAGCATCGGAAATGAATTTTTTATGAACCATAACGGTGTCATACTCGACGGAGCAGAGGTAACCTTTGGTGATTATGTCTATATCGCACCAAACTGCGGCTTTTATACGGCAGGGCATCCGTTGGATGTGGAACAGCGTAAGCAGGGGCTGGAGTATGCCTTTCCCATTCATGTGAAAAGCAATGTATGGATCGGAGCAGGCGTTCAGGTGCTGGCGGGCGTTACCATTGGGGAAGGCTCGGTGATTGGGGCAGGCAGTGTTGTGAACAGAGACATTCCTGATCATGTTCTTGCGGCAGGTGTTCCCTGCAGGGTGATTCGCCGCATTACAGAGGAGGATCGAAAGAAGTACCGTATTCAAATGGAGGAGGAAAGTTGATGGGAAGCAGGTGAAACCTGTAAACGGCGCCCCTGTATAGGCAGTAAAGGTCTTTTTGGATACGCCGTAAGCGATCGCCTAGTCGTCTGTGAGGCTGTATTTGCAGTCTGATGGCGATAGGGAATACGGAAGAAAACGGATATGCATATGACTGATAAGCTATGCGAAAGCTGTCCGTGAAAAAGAAATGTCGAGGAGAGTCTTCCTTTTTAAAGAAGTTATTTGCATGTCCTCACTTGCGGCGGTATGGCTATGATATAATAAGGATAAGCAGGAGGTATGAAACCATGTTTTATGAACAAGTAGAAGAATCAGTGCAATATATTCGTAAGCACGTGAAAACAGAGCCACTTATTGGCATCATTTTAGGAAGCGGACTGGGCTCGCTGGTGGAGATGATGGAGGATAAAGAGGTGCTCTCCTATCAGGATATTCCACATTTTCCGCAATCCAGAGTGGCAGGTCATGCGGGAAATCTGGTCTTTGGCAGAATTGGAAATCAGCGTCTGATCGTTATGCAGGGGAGGTTTCATTATTATGAAGGCTTTTCCATGAAGGAGGTCACCTATCCGATTTATGTGATGAAGCTGCTCGGTGTTCGGGATTTGATCGTGACCAATGCCTGTGGCGGTATCAATCCGGATTTTACACCGGGGGATTTGATGATCATTGATGATTTTATCAATTCGCTGGATGTAAATCCTTTGATTGGAGATAATGATGAGCGCTTTGGACCACGTTTTCCGGATATGTCAGAGCCTTATTCCATCCAGCTGCGTGAAAAGGCAGAACAGGTGGCGGATCAGTTGGCAATTCCTTACCGCCATGGTGTATACACCCTTTTTCAGGGACCGTATTATGAAACAGCAGCGGAAATCCGTATGTATGCCAGAGCAGGCAGTGATGCCATTGGAATGTCCACTGTGCCGGAGACTATAGCGGCAAATTATCTCGGTATCCGTGTGTTGGGAATTGCATGTATCACCAACATGGCAACCGGTATTGCGAAGGAAAAGCATTCACATGAAGAGGTTGTGAAAATGGCAAATAAGAGCAGTGCCCGGCTTTGTACATGGATGGAAGCACTGTTAAAGGAGTGGTAAGAAGGAGGGGGATGCTTCATGGAACAGAATTCGCTGTTTCAAAATGATGTACAGAAGGATCCTCTTGCCGCCCGACTGCGTCCGGCATCGCTGCAGGATTACGTAGGGCAGAAGCATCTGCTTGGAAAAGGGAAGATACTGTATAACCTGATAGAAAAGGATATGGTTTCCTCCATGATCTTCTGGGGACCGCCGGGTGTTGGAAAAACGACGCTTGCCAGAATCATCGCCAGGCAGACACAGGCACATTTTATCAATTTCAGTGCCGTCACAAGCGGAATCCGTGAAATTAAGGCCGTGATGAAGGAAGCGGAGGACGCGCGTCTGTATGGCAGAAAGACGATTGTATTTGTTGATGAAATACATCGTTTCAATAAAGCCCAGCAGGATGCCTTTTTGCCGTATGTGGAAAAGGGCAGTATTATTTTGATTGGCGCAACAACGGAAAATCCGTCGTTTGAAGTCAATGCCGCGCTTCTTTCCCGCTGCAAGGTGTTTGTGCTGAAGGCACTGGAGGTTTCGGATCTGGTGGAGCTGCTAAAGCATGCTCTGCAGGATGAACGCGGCTTTGGCTCACAGCATGTTCTCATCACAGAGGAGCAGCTGCATATGCTTGCCGTGTTTGCCAACGGAGATGCCAGAACAGCGCTGAATACGCTGGAGATGGTGGTTTTAAACGGAGAAAGCTCAGAAGCGGAATCGTCATCACAAAAGAGGTGCTGGAGCAATGTACCTCCCAGAAGTCGCTGCTGTATGACAGACAGGGAGAGGAGCACTACAATCTGATCAGTGCCCTGCATAAATCCATGCGCAACTCTGACGTGGATGCAGCTATTTACTGGCTTGCGAGAATGCTGGAGGCGGGGGAGGACCCGTTGTACGTGGCAAGGCGTCTGGTTCGTTTTGCGAGTGAGGATATCGGGATGGCGGACAGCCGTGCCTTGGAAATCTGCGTTGCGGCTTATCAGGCATGCCATTTTCTCGGTATGCCGGAGTGTAATGTACATTTGACACATGCGGTTACCTATCTTTCTCTTTCTCCGAAATCCAATGCCCTGTATATGGCATACGGCGCAGCGAAGGAGGATGCTGTGCATATGCTGAGTGAACCGGTTCCCCTGCAAATACGAAATGCACCGACATCCCTCATGAAGGACCTGCATTATGGAGAAGGCTATCAGTATGCTCATGATACGCAGGAAAAGCTGACAAACATGGAATGTATGCCGGAATCCCTGAAGGGAAGGGAATACTATCACCCAACGATACAGGGAAGTGAAGCAAGGGTAAGCAAGCGATTGCAGGATATCAAGGAATGGAAACGGAAGCATCAAAATAAATAGAGAGCCGGTGTTTTAAGAAGACTTTCCTGCGAGTGATGAAACGCTGGGATATTGGCAGAACACGGATAGGCGCAGATTTCAGGATGCAGGCATTTGGCAACACTTGTGCATGATCAATGCCTCTTTCCGTAAGGAAGAAAGGCCGCATAAGAAAGCCATGAAAGCATCCGGGCGGCTGTACGCAGACAGTCTGTATGATACAGATGCTCATGGAGCTGCGTTTGCGTATTTCCTGAATTAGGCAGCTAGAAAAAAAGGTAATCCAGCCTTGATACAACAGGTTCGGATTGCCTTTTATATGTTTTCATCAGCGGTAAAGGTGCCATGCATACCGCCGTTATCTGTTTCTTATTTTACAGTTTTTATGACATACTTATCGAACAGCTCACGATTTCGCTCATCGGCACCGTCCATATTGCTGGAGGCGAACACCGGAGCCTCCATGCCATGCTCCTTCAGCAGCTCGACAAATCTTCCCATCACACACTGTGCAAGGAAGCATCCGGTCAGGGTACTGACAGGTCCCATACTGGTTGCATCATCGATTGGTGTTGTCGCATCCCCATACGGAGCATGATTGTCCAGAATCACATCCGCTAGCTCAAACAGACGCAGTCCGCTTTCATGACGGGAAGCGATGGTTTTGCTATGCGATAAGGAGGTGATCACGATAATACGGGCACCCTTTTCCCTTGCTCTCATCGTGTATTCAATCACCAGTGGATTTCTTCCGGAATTACTGGTGACAAGCAGAACATCTCCCGCTTCTATCGTGTAAATTGCATCCAGTACATCCGCATAGGAAGCTGTACGCTCCAGTGTGGTACTCTTTGTCGGGTGGGTTGCCAGCGTCATTTCGATTTCATTGATCGGATAAACCTTTGCATACCCTCCGGCTCTGGCATAGATATCCTGCCCGATCATATGCGAGTGCCCGCTGCCGAAGGTGTAAATGGTATGATGTTCCTTCTCCGCTTCAAACAATAGACGTGCTGCCCGTTCCAGCGGCTCCCGCTCCTGTTTCATTACCGCGAATCGCTGTTCCACTTCTTTGAAATACGTATCAATAAATGCCATAATCAATCCTCACTTTCTTCTGATTTCAGTATACCATGATTATATGTAAAATCTATAATTGGATATAAAGTTATAACATTTTATACAAAATACGTAATTTAACCATTGTTTTCTCACAAAACACTTTTAATTATTCTATTCTGCTAAAATAGGAAAATATTTCCATTATAATAATTACAAAAACTGGAGTGGACGGAATGAAAAAAGTAACGGAAATCAATTTAAGAGTGGGAGATGCTATACGGAAAGGGCTTCAACGAAAGGGAATGACGCAAAAGGAGCTTGCTGCACTGGTTGGTTCCACGCAGCGCTCGATTTCTTCATATATCAATGGGAATGCACAGCCCCCGCTTGATATTCTGTCTTTGATTTGCCGCATACTGGAAATCAATATGAATCAGATTCTGCAAATACCGGATTTCAATTTTCCCGGCCGTATGCTGCATGATCCGTTGGAGCTGGAATTCATGAAGATTTTTGATCAGGTGCCGGAGGAACGGCGGATGACCTTTACAAAGCTGATGAAAAGTATACTCAGCTTTCATCTGGAATAGGAAGTAAAATTGCAACTGTTACATAACATGGAAAATAAGACAATTCTTTTGGTAAATGACAAATACAGAAAGATGGAAAATTTTTATTTTTATGATAAAATGCCGTATTTATCGGTGTTTTTTTATATTTTGCGCAGAATTCGTATGGAAGAAAACATTTTCATTATATATACTATAGAAGTAAAAGGGAGAGAGAGGAGGAATATGGAAGAAAAACATACCTGTGTACTGAATCATGATGAGTATGAGCTGCTGAACTTTTATCGAAAGCTCAGCGAGGAGCGCAAGCAGAAATTTTTCGATCTTGTGCAGACACTGGATATGCTGCTAAACCAGCAGGAGGATACGACTGCGATCGCAGAGTAAATCACAGGTGTTGAAGTCATGGTTCTGTGAGCGCAATCCTTTTCATAAGAGAATGGGGAAGATGTGCGTTTGTTATACCGTGCATTGCTATCCTTACGGCGCAGGATACAGCACGGGGCATCAGCTGCAACATAAATCCTGCAGGATCAATCCATTGGTGTTGCAGTGGCTGAGCATGCATACTGTTTTGAAACCGGATGAGGACCGCAGGGTCCTTTTCTGTTTCTAGGCACCGACTGGCTTTCAGGGCACTGGATGAAAAAGCTGTCCGCCATAACTGACCGTGGTGTGGGGATCATTCCATTTCTGATGCTGAAGCGTTCCACGCAGGGTCCTATGTGATTTGTCGATGTTGATACAACTGTTTCTTACATAATTATTTCATGAAAATATTTCAGAAAATGATTGACTTTTTCATCCCTGGATTGTACTATAGTAATATATGAAATGCGCTGACGGGAAATAGTATGGATATGGACATGACAGAGAGTCTTCGGCTGGTGGAAGAAGATATGCGAAGTATGCGGAACACATCCCCGAGCAGCAGAGGTGAAATTCAGTAGCTTCTGCCGGAATCCTGCATCCGTTACCGTGCTAGAGTATGCTGGTACTCGAAGAGATTGATATCGTGAGGTATCAATAAAATAAGGTGGAATCACGTAAGGTAACTTTCGTCCTTTGGATGGAAGCTTTTTTTGTATAAGCGTATAAGGGAGGATATGAAGCTATGAAAAGATTTGCTATACCGGAAGGAACTCGGGATCTGATTCTGGGAGAATGTACTGCGAAGAAACGATTGCAGGGTGCAATCGAACAGGTGTTTGACAGCTATGGCTATAAGGAAATCGTAACACCGAGCATTGAATTTTATCAGACCTATCAGACCGGCTTTGAACAGGTTCAGGAGGAAGCGATGTACAAGTTTTTTGACCATAACGGAAGCATCCTGACACTGCGCATGGATATGACGGTGCCGATCGCCCGTGTTGCGGCAACTAAGTTCAAGGATCAAAAGCCGCCGCTTCGTTTTCGTTACTGTGCCAATGTATACAAGGTCAAGGAGTCCTTTGCCGGAAAGCGCAATGAGGTGACAGATTGCGGGATCGAGCTGCTGGGGCTGAACGAAAAGCAGAGCGATCTGGAAATTCTGGTGTGTGCACTGGAGGTTATGGAGTGTATGCAGCAGCAGGCGTATACGCTGGAAATCGGCAATGTGAATTTCTTTCACACAGCAGGAAAGCTTCTGGGGCTTTCTGCGGAAGAAACAGAGCTTCTGGCGGATTTGATCGATCGCAAGAGTCTGAGCGAACTGAAGGAATATCTGCATACCCTGCCACTGAAGGATGAGGACAGAGAATTCTTCCTGCAGCTGCCGTGGCTGTGTGGAGATGCAGGGATGCTCAAGGAGGCATTGAACTGCTGTTTCGATGACAGACTGCGCAGTATTGTGGAAAGTCTTCAGGAATTGTATGCACAGATAAAGGCGCTCGGCTATGAAAACCGCATTACCTTTGATTTGGGAAAGCTGCCGCATCTGAACTATTACAGTGGCATTCTTTTTGAAGGCTTTGTACCGGGAATCGGTACCAGTGTGCTGAGTGGCGGACGCTATGATTCTCTGCTGGAGAAATTCGGAGAGCCATTGCCGGCGATCGGCTTCTCTGTAAAGCTGGATGCCGTGCTGCCGGTTCTGGATTTAAAGCAGAAGGAGGCAACCCTCACGCTGTGCTATCCGTATGCGCGAAAGGTGGAGGCACTGCGTAAGGCAAAGGAATTAAGAAAAACCGCACGGGTGGAGCTGCTGTGCGGGGAATATGATGATATTATCGTGAAAGGGGAGAAGGACGCATGAGTATATCCATAGCATTGACGAAGGGGCGTCTGGAAAAGGCCACAGTGAAGCTGCTGGAGGAGCGCGGGTATGGCATTGAATCATTAAAGGATAAGGGAAGGGCACTGGTGTTTCAGGATACCAAAAAGGATATTCGCTACTTCCTTGTGAAATCCAATGACTGCATCACCTATGTACAGCACGGCGTTGCGGATATTGGTGTTGTGGGAAAGGATACGCTTTTGGAGGGTGGCAAGGATTATTATGAAATGCTGGATTTAGGCATTGGAAAATGTAAATTCATCGTTGCCGGTCTGCGGGAACACAATCTGTTTGACAAGGTGGGACATGTGAAAATAGGAACGAAGTATCCCAATATCGCAAAGCAGTATTTCCTGGAAAAGGGCATGGATGTGGAGTGTATCAAAATAGACGGCTCTGTGGAGCTGGCACCGATTCTGGGCTTGTGTGATGGAATCGTGGATATCATGGAAACGGGGACGACGCTGAAGGAAAACGGTCTGGTTGTCTTTGACACCGTCTGCGAAATCAGCGCAAGGGTGATTGTAAATAAAGCGAGCTTTAAGCTGAAAAGAGCGGAGATTCTAGCAATCTTAGAGGATATGAAGAAAGGACTGGAAGCATGCTGAAACGAATGCGAGCATCGGATACAGGGAACCTGCAGACGTATCTGGAAAGCAGAACAGAGGAGATTGACAGTGATATCATTGTCAGGGTCAGTGCCATCCTGCAGGATGTGAAAACACGCAGGGATGATGCTGTCAGGGAATATACACAGCAGTTTGACGGAATTTTATTGGACAGTATGCGTGTGGAGCCTTCCGATATAGAAGCGGCGGCTGCCAAGGCGGATCCCTTCTTTGTGGAAAGTATGAAGAAGGCGAAAGCAAATATCGAGTATTATCACAATGCACAGAAGCAAAACGGTTATCTTTTGCAGAAGGAGCTGGGCATCTATCTGGGACAGCGCGTACTTCCACTGGACAGCGTAGGTATTTATGTGCCGGGTGGCAGAGCACAGTATCCAAGCAGTGTGCTGATGAATGCGATTCCTGCCCGTATCGCAGGTGTAAAGCGCATTGTCATGATTACGCCTCCGGCGAAGGATGGCAGTCTGCATCCCAATATTGCAGCGGCAGCACAGATTGCCGGCGTGGATGAAATCTATAAGGTCGGCGGTGCTCAGGGAATTGCGGCGTTAGCCTATGGTACCCAAAGCATTGCGCCTGTGGATAAAATTGTCGGACCGGGAAATGTATACGTTGCGGCAGCGAAGAAGCTTGTCTTCGGGAAAGTGGATATTGACATGATTGCCGGACCGAGTGAAATTCTGGTGATTGCGGATGCGGATGCTCCTGCGAAAAGCGTTGCGGCGGATCTGCTGTCACAGGCAGAGCATGATCCGATGGCGAGTGCCATTCTGGTGACAACCAGTGAACAGCTTGTGGATGCTGTGGAGCTGGAGCTGCGCAAGCAGAGTGCTCTTCTGCCGAAACAGGAAATTGTGGAACAGTCGCTGCAGGCCTATGGAACAGCCATTTTATGTGAGAGCATGGAGGAATGTCTGGATGTATCCAATGCGGTTGCGCCGGAGCATCTGGAGTTGATGGTGAAGCAGCCGATGGACTATCTGGGAAAGGTACGCCATGCGGGCAGTGTGTTCCTTGGCTATCACACCTGTGAAAGTATCGGAGATTATTTCGGCGGCTGCAATCACGTACTGCCGACAAGCGGGACAGCGCGTTTCTCCAGTGCACTTGGAGTGGACAGCTTTATCAAAAAAAGCAGCTATCTGCACTATAGCGAGGAAGCTTTACAGACCTATGGCGACCATATTATAGAAATGGCGGAGCAGGAAGAGCTGCAGGCTCATGCCAATGCTGTGAAAGTGAGGCTGAAATCATGAAAAATATCGAAAGCTATGCGGCGCGGACAAACGGGAGTGTCATGCTGAATGCAAACGAGTGCTATAAAAATATCAGTGGGGAAATCGTAAAGGAGCTGCAGGAGGCAATCGCGGAGCTGGAGTTTAACCGCTATCCGGATGAATCCAGCAGGGAGCTGATACAGGCATATGCGAATGTGAAAAAATTAGATGCCGGGTATCTGATCGCCGGGAATGGCAGCGATGAAATGCTGGGGCTCATGATTGGCTATTTCCTGGGAAAAGGTAAGAAATTACTGACCCTGTCTCCGGACTTCTCCATGTATGATTATTATGCATCCATGCATGAGAGTGAGGTTGTGAAATTTCCATGTGAGCAGGATGGTTCCTTCAGCATTGCGGATTTTATAGAATTTGGGCGGGAGCATCATGCGGATATGGTGCTGTTCTCCAATCCGAACAATCCAACCGGGCATTTTGTAAGCAATGCCCAGCTGTGTAAAATTGTGGAGGCCTTTCCTCGTATTCCGGTGATCATAGATGAGGCATATGGGGAGTTCGCAAAGGAAAGCATGCTGGCATATCTGGATACCTACCATAACCTGTATGTGACCAGAACCCTATCTAAGGCGTATGGGTTTGCCGGTGCGCGACTGGGCTTTCTAATCAGCTGTCCATCCAATATTGCGAAATTGAAACCGGTGCTGGTACCTTATAATATCAGCTCTTTAACACAAAGGGCCGGTGTGATCGTATTGCGTCATGCGGCGGAATATGAGCTGCTGGTGGAGGAAATACAGCTGGAGCGGGATATGCTGTATCACAAGCTGAAGCAGTTAAAAAACGTTACCTTCTATCCGAGTCAGGCGAATTATCTGTATGGAAGAAGCAGCTATAAGCAGGAGCTGTTGAAGGCGATGGAAAAGGAAGGCATTGTTATTCGCAACTACGAAGGAAAGGACAGCTTCCGCATTACGGTTGGTTCCCCTGCGGAAAATGCCATTGTATTATCCGTATTACAGGAATTTGACAGAAAGGCGGTTGCGGTATGAAACAAGAAACGAAGGAAACAGGCTTTGCGCCAAGAATGGCAGGCCTGAGCCGGGATACCAAAGAAACAAGCATCAGCTGCACGATGCATCTGGATGGTACGGGAGTCAGTGAGATTCACACAGGCATCGGCTTCTTCGATCACATGCTGACGCTGTTTTCCTTCCATTCCGGTATCGACCTTACGCTGCATGCAAACGGCGATTTACAGGTGTGTGATCATCACACGGTAGAGGATTGCGGTATCGCGATGGGAGCCTGCCTGAAGGAAGCCCTGCAGGATAAAAGAGGAATCGAACGCTATGGCAGTATGCTGCTGCCGATGGATGAAACACTGGCACAGGTTGTACTGGATATCAGCGGACGCAGCTTTCTGGTGTATAACTGTGAGCTGAAGCGGGATACGATCGGTACGTTTTCCTGTGAAATGGTGGAGGAGTTTCTTCGTGCCTTTGCCTTTCAGGCAGGCATCACACTGCATGTGAATGTAGTGTATGGAACCAATGATCATCACAAGGTGGAAGCGATTTTCAAAGCGCTGGGCCGTGCCTTAAAAACGGCAATCCGTGTGAGTGGCGATACGCTGCCGAGTACAAAGGGGAAGCTGTAATATGATTGCGATACTTGATTATGGAATGGGAAATCTGCACAGTGTGGAAAATGCCTTACAGCATATCGGCTGTACCTGCTGTGTGACGGATAAAAAGGAAGACCTACAGCGTGCGGATCAGCTGATTCTGCCGGGTGTGGGAGCGTTTGCGGACTGTATGAAGCACTTGCAGGAGCGTGATTTGATTACGGCTTTAAAGGAAGAGGTTCAGGGAAAGAAAAAACCGCTGCTTGGTATCTGTCTGGGCATGCAGGCGCTGTTTGAAGACAGCGAGGAAAACGGCTATACCAAGGGACTCGGCTTTTTGAAGGGCAACATCGTGAAAATGAGTGATGCTGCGGAAAGCAGGGTACGCATTCCGCATATCGGCTGGAATCTGCTGGAACAGTGTCAGAAATCCAGTGTATTTGAGCGGCTGAGCGAGCGTCCGTTCGTCTATTATGTACATTCCTATTATGCACAGAATTATGCACAGGAGGATCTGCTGGCAGACAGTGGCTATGGCGGTATGCGGATTCCCGGGCTTGTACGCAGAGACAATGTGGCTGGTGCCCAGTTTCATCCTGAAAAAAGCGGAGAAGACGGACTGCAGATTCTGCGGTGGTTTAAGGAGGAGTTTGTATGATCATTTTACCTGCAATTGATATACTGGATCAGCAGCCAGTGCGGCTGTATCAGGGAGATTATGAACAAAAGGAATGTGTTGGTGACAGTATCGGGGATATCGCCAAAGCATTTGAACAGCAGGGGGCCCGGTATGTGCATATGGTTGATCTCAACGGGGCGAAGGAAGGAAAGAAAATCAACCAGGACATCATCGTGAAAACTGCACAGAGTCTGCAGATTCCGGTTGAGGTTGGCGGCGGCATCCGCAGTATGGAGGACGTTCGATTTTATCTGGAGCATGGCATTGCGCGTGTTATTCTGGGAACGGCAGCCATAGAGAATCCGGAGTTTTTGCGGGAAGCACTCGCACAATATAAAGAGAAAATCGCCGTCGGCATCGATTGCAAGAACGGCATGGTTTGCGGTCATGGCTGGCTGCAGGAAAGTGAGCTGCAGTATATCGACTTTGCAATTCAGATGGAGGCCATGGGGGTAAAGACGATTATTGTGACCGATATCTCCAGGGACGGCACCATGACAGGACCGAATACAGGGATGCTGGCGGAGTTAAAGAAAACGGTTTCGATCGATATTATAGCTTCTGGGGGTATTCGTGACATCACGCATATCGAGGCATTGAAACAGCTGGATATTTACGGTGCAATCACAGGAAAGGCGATGTATGCCGAAACATTGTCCCTGTCCCAGGCCATCGCACTGTGCGGGGAAGCCTGATGCACACGAAGCGAATCATCCCGTGTCTGGATGTAAAGGACGGCAAGGTCGTCAAGGGAATCAATTTTGTCGGATTGAAGGAGGTCGGTGATCCGGTCGATCTGGCAAGAGCCTATTATGAGCAGGGGGCGGACGAGCTGGTATTTCTGGATATCACAGCGACGCATGAACAGCGGGATACCATGGTTCAGGTTGTCGAGCGCGTAGCCAGAGAAATCTTCATTCCGTTTACCGTAGGCGGCGGCATCCGCAGTGTGGAGGATATACGAAACATGCTGCTGGCAGGAGCTGACAAGGTTTCGCTGAACTCTGCGGCTGTCCGCAATAAGGAGCTGATCCGCGAGGGGGCAGCGATGTTTGGAAATCAGTGCATTGTGCTTGCCGTGGATGGAAAGCGCCGCGAGGATGGCAGCGGCTGGAATGTATACGTTGCCGGCGGTCGTGAGGATACCGGTCTGGACCTGCTGGAATGGGTACAGGAGGGTGTTCGTCTGGGGGCAGGGGAAATTCTGCTGACCAGTATGGATGCGGATGGAACCAAGCAGGGCTTTGATATCGAGCTGTGCAAGGCGGTGCATGAGCTGGTGGATGTTCCGGTGATCGCCTCGGGCGGCTGTGGGACGCTGGAGCATTTCGCACAGGTGTTTGAAGAGGATGCCAGTGATGCGGCTCTGGCGGCAAGCATGTTTCACTATAAGGAAGTAACGATTCCCGAGGTGAAGGCATATGTAAAAGAGAAAGGAATTGCAGTGCGGCTATGATACAGGTGAATTTTGATAAAGGAAACGGACTTGTTCCGGTCATTGTCCAGGATGTGCATAGCAGAGCTGTCCTCATGCTGGCGTATATGAATGAAGAAAGTCTGCGCATGACGATGGATACCGGGCGTGCAACCTATTACAGCCGCAGCCGTCAGGAATTATGGATCAAAGGAGAAACAAGCGGGCATTACCAGTATGTGAAGGATATCCGCATTGATTGTGATGAGGATACGATTCTCCTTCTGGTGGAGCAGGTGGGAGCAGCCTGCCATACCGGACATACCAGCTGTTTTTACCGGAATATGGAGGGAGAAGAGTTATGAAGGAACTGGATGCATTATATGAAACCATAAAGGATCGCAAGGAAAACAAGGAGGAAGGAAGCTATACCACCTATTTGTTTGAAAAGGGTCTGGAGAAGATTCTGAAAAAGGTCGGGGAGGAGTGTACCGAGGTGGTGATTGCCTCTTTGACGCAAACGAAGGAAGATCAGATTAATGAAATAGGAGATCTGCTGTATCATCTTACCGTATTGATGGTGGAGAAGGGAATTTCCATGGACGATGTCAATGCGGAGCTGGAACGCCGTGCTCAGAAAACGCATAACCTGAAGGCGGAGCGAAAGCCGATCGAACATTTGTAAGCCGAGCAGTCGGCTTTTCTTTTCCTTTGGTTCTTAACACAGAAAGCTGTTATATATGGTATGGTGCAGGGACAATATATGTCTCATAGCGGATGTGAAAGAACGGATGCCAAAAATGATGAACGGTATTAAGGAAGTTCTTCTGGTATACTATGTACGAGGTGATTCATATGAGGACTAATCAGGAGATTATACAATCTGTACTGCGCTATATCGAGGAGCATTTGAATGAACCGCTGACGCTGGATACGGTTGCTGCTTATACGGGCTATTCCCCCTACCATCTGCATAAAATGTTTACGGCAATATGCGGTATGCCGCTGCATGCCTATGTGCGGCGCAGACAGGTATCCAAAGGGGCATTGCTTCTTGTACAAAGCGATTTAAGTATTGCGGAAATCGCCTCCGCCTGCGGCTATCTCTCCCAGCGGGCATTTCATAAGGCGTTTTTGCAGCTGTATCGCACAACACCGGACGCCTTTCGGAAAAAGAAGAATGCCTATGTGCTGCAGGAGCCGTTGCAGCTTCATCAGCAGCCGGATATCAACCATATGCATATGGATATGGAAGTACAGCACTGGACAGAGATACAGCTGGAGGGCTATGGTGCAGATACCAGACACGGCTTTCATGTGATTGGTAAATGTCATCGCAAATGCAACCGGTATCTGAAAGCAAATCCGCAAAAGGATTCGGTAGTGTATGGTATCCATGATTATACAGATGCCGATATGGATGCCGGTCAGCCCTGCTTTCAATATTTTGCAGGTATAGCAGTTGAGCGGGTGCACAGACAGAAGCTGACGCATAGAATCCTGCCGACAGGAGCCTATCTTGTGTTTTCCTTTTGCGCAGATCCAAAGACCTCTATGGAGCCGTTTGCACAGGATATTTATCATAACTGGCTGCCCAAAAGTGCATACCGGCTTCGAGCGGACTGCTGTATGGATATTGTGAAATACAAAGAGGAAAATGCACAGGGGATAGCCGGAATTGAATATTGTATTCCGATAATGAAATAAATAAAGAGAAATGAAAACGCTGTCTAGACACTGCTGTCACAGAGCGTTTTTTTTATACCTTCAGCTGTAAATAAGTGGGATAACATCGTGTTATGTAGATATAAATATTTATAATTTCATTTTTTGGAAAAGGTATCGTATACTGACATAGCTGCCTTGCATGTCATGCTGTAAGGCGCATATTCAGAAAATGAGAAAAGGAGAATCGTATGATTTTTATAAAAGAAAAGGGGAAGGGACTGCTGGTATGCTTTGGTATTGCCGCTGCTGCCCTTCTGCTGGGACAATGGATTCCCATTATCGGAGGGCCGGTATTTGCCATCCTCATCGGGATGCTGCTGGCTTTTCGCATAAAGGAAGTGAAAAGTCTACAGGCCGGCATCACCTTCACATCAAAGAAAATTTTACAGTATGCAGTCATTTTACTGGGGTTTGGCTTAAATCTGTCCGTTATTGCTAAAACAGGACAGCAGTCGCTCCCAATCATTCTGGCAACCATCACGACATCCCTCGTCATTGCTTACGGTTTGAAGCGTCGACTTCATATGCCGGCAAATATCTCCACTTTGGTGGGAGTCGGCTCATCCATCTGCGGAGGCTCCGCGATTGCAGCGACTGCCCCGGTCATTGCGGCGGATGACGAAGAGGTGGCACAGGCCATTTCTGTGATATTTCTATTTAATATTCTGGCAGCCGTTCTGTTTCCATGGCTGGGAACACTGCTGCATTTTCATGGCAGTGAGGGCTTCGGCGTGTTTGCGGGCACCGCTGTGAACGACACCTCCTCCGTAACAGCAACCGCAGCAACCTGGGACAGCATGTTTCATTTAGGCTCTGCCACACTGGATAAGGCGGTTACTGTCAAGCTGACGCGTACCCTTGCCATTATACCGATTACGCTGTTTCTGGGTGTTCAAAGAATGCGAAAAGAGGAGCAGGAGGAGAAAAGGGAGGGGAAAAAGCTTGCATGGAAACAGATCTTTCCGGTATTTATTCTTTACTTCCTTATGGCCTCCGTCATAACGACCGTCTCTACGAATGTATTGCATATCCCCGGATATCTTCCTGCCCTTAAAGGAGCTGAGCAAGTTCTTTATCATTATGGCGATGGGGGCAGTCGGTCTGCATACCGATATTGTAAAGCTGGTAAAAAACGGTGGTAAGCCTATCTTTATGGGGTTCTGCTGCTGGGTCGGTATCACGCTGATATCCCTGCTCATGCAGAGGCTGCTGGGCATCTGGTGAGGAATTACAATAGCGTAAACAGCTTTTCTCATGTGCCTTTACAGACAGGCTTGTATATTTGAAAAGACATGAAATTCATGTTCTTGCGGATAATTATGGAAAAATATGATATGATAAGAACAGCTATATGAGGAGGCCGTTGTATGAATTTGAAAATTGAAAATTGGAAGCTTTTGATTCTTTCCATTTTTTATATGATATTTTCCATTTTATCCTATACGATTGAAAAGGAGAAATTCCTGAATTTCTTCCAGATTGCAGGGATTGTGATCATTTTGGTAGGCTTGTTTCAGATTCTTGTATATTTCTTTAAAAAGGAATATATGAAGCCGAATGAATTCAGCTTTTCCTTTGGTGTATTATACTGCATAGCAGGACTGATCGTTGCCACCAAGCCATATCTGATTGTAGATAATTATCCTATCGTTATTTCCGCTCTGGTGGTATTGGATGCGACACTGCGTCTGCAGTATTCCATGAATCTGTTTCGCCTGGAGGATGCACAATGGAAGATTCATCTGGCTCTTGCCGTAGTCCCGCTGCTTATGGGAATGGTGCTGATACTGGTATCCTTCGAGGAAAAGACACTGCATAATCTATTCAGCTTTCTGCTGATTCTGGATGCCATTGCGAATTTCTATACAATTTTGTATTATCGCGGTGTTGCCAGACGCTATGGCCGTCACAGTGAACAGATTCTGGATATTTCCAATCAGGAAGCCACTGCACATGAAGTGATCGACGGAAAAGATAATATGGTATGATAAAAAGCGGTGGAAGCATCGCTTTTTTCAATTCGGACAAAGGAAAGAAGAGATTGACGAAAGAGGGCTGCTTCCGCTGTATGATTGCCGAAGCGTATTAGGGTACGGAGGTACCTGCGGATATGCATGTCCTGACGATACCGGAGGTTACCTGGGTAAAGTTCATGGTGCACTGCAGGCCGTAAATACAAAGCTTTTCTCAGCATGGCTGCAGGAAAATCAGGGATATGATATCGCGGCGAACATGTACATTGTGTGGTATACACCGGATGAGGATGAGGTTATGCTGATGATGGAAGTGGGGTATGGATTCCTGTGAAAAGGTTGACTGAGAAGGGATAGGAGACTGATTCTATCTGCATATCGTATGAAATAAAAGAAGCCTGCAGGGTACATCCTGCAGGTCGTTTTTATGGATGAAAGAAATGTAATGGGAGAAGTAAGGAGTACGAAAAAAATCAGCGCTTTACAGGCTCTCCCTGAATTACATAAAGGCAGCGTATTTTTCAATCGGTTATAAACGCAAATAATCCAGTCTAAGCAGGGCTTTTCCATTTGGCAGGGGGTATATCATGCGTTTTGACAGAGAATACTCAATAGACAGCATACTGTGCGTGAGCTCCACTTTCTGCAGCTGTTCATGGATGGTGTTTCATACGGCAAAGGAATGCAGATACAGGGAGTCGGATACAAAGCCTTCATCCGTATCCTGCATATGTGCTTCATATGTCTGTAGTTCGATATCGGTCCATGGATTGTTCATAGGTTATCTCCTCGTTTTGTATATTGTAACGTACATGGTGCGGAAATACAAAAAAAAACAGAACGTGATGTTCTGTTAGTGAAACATATCCTTTTTCTTGAAGATAAGAGTTGCGATGATACAGCACACAGCTGCAATGACTGTCGGGAACCACCATTCCGGATAAGGCAATCCGCTGACATTCATGCCATAGAAACTGAAAATGATATTCGGGATTGCCATGACGATGGTAATTACCGTCAAAATTTTCATCACGATGTTCAGATTGTTGGAAATGACGGAAGCAAAGGCATCCATTGTTCCGGAAAGGATGTTGGAGTAAATGTTACACATCTCTATCGCCTGATGAATCTCAATCAGTACATCCTCCAGAATATCCTGATCCTCTTCATACAGCTTGATCAGCTTTCCGCGCATGATTTTGTTTAAGGTAACCTCATCGGTTTTCAGTGAGGTGCTGAAATAGACCAGAGACTTTTCCAGACCCAGCATCTGAATCAGCTCCTTGTTTTTCATAGACTGGTGTAGCCTCTGTTCGGTACGGGAGGAAATCCGATCGATTTGGCGCAGATAAATCAGGAAACGCTGAGATATACGAAGCAGCAGCAACAATAGAAAACGGGTTTTCATATCGGTATTCATACCCTTGATTCTACCGTTTGCCATATCCTCGATGCTTAGATTCTCATACAGGGAAATCGTAATCACATAGCCCTTCATGATAACAACACCCAGTGGCAGCGTGGTATACAGCAGGGTATTTTCATCCAGATTGTCATCTTCCTCTGCACTCGGGTAATCGACAATCACCAGGGTCTGGTTTTCATCATCGTCATAATCGATATGGGAGCTTTCCTCTTCATCCAGTGAAGATTTGATAAACTCCGGCAGCACGCCGATTTTATTTGTCAGGAAATCAATATCTTCCTGTGTAGGCGCAACAGCGCTGATCCAGCAGCCTGGTTCCGGCTGTTCCAGTTTTTTTGTGACAGTTCCATATGTCTTGTAAAATTCCAACATAAAAAAGACCTCCTTCTTACAGGAGGGATGTAGATACGCCTCCTGTATTTTGATTTATACAACTTCGATATGGACTTTCGGGCTCAGGAGACATACAAACACCTTCTTTCTCAACTTAGCTATTATAACATAAAAATAGAATTGTGGGAGTGTGTGCGGGAAGGAAAAATCAGAAATTTGGCAGAAATATGGTACAATAGGGATAAATGAGGAGATGAATGGGATATGAAGGTTCGATTTTATGATTCTGTACAGGATGTAAAGCTGAGGTTTGCCGTGATTGCTGTGTGGTGCAGGAGTGGATGGCTGTTTGTACGCCACAGGGAACGTGATACATGGGAGCTGCCCGGGGGACATCGGGAAGCGGGGGAAAGCATTGATGCCTGTGCCCAAAGAGAGCTGCTTGAGGAAACGGGAATCGCAGATGCCCGTATGAAGCGTATCTGTGTGTATTCGGTTGAAGGCAAAACACGGGTGAATGAAACAGGTGAGGAAAGCTTCGGCATGCTGTATCAGGCAGAGGCTTCCTCCTTCAAAGAGCTGCCGCAGAGTGAAATTGCGGAGGTAAGGTGCATGACTGCGCTCCCAGAGGCCTTGACATATCCGGCAATTCAGCCGCTCCTTTTTCATATGGCTATAAAAAGCTGTCTTCGATATGAGCTTTTTGACGGCTGTAATCCCGATGACTCGCGTGCAGTATTAAAGCAGCTTCCGGAATGGTTTGGTCTACCGGATGCTTTGGAGGAATATGTACAGAAAAGCAGGGAGATGAAAACCGTCGGCTGTTATTTCAAGAATTACATGGTTGGCTTTCTGTCACTAAAAAAGACCAGTCCAAAGGCGATGGAGGTTTATGTTATGGGTATTCTTCCGCAGCTGCATCGTATGGGAATCGGTACGAGACTGATGCGGATGGCAGAACAGGAGGTAGAAAAAGCGGCAATGCAGTATCTGCAGGTGAAAACATTATCTCCTAAGGTGCAGGATCCCGATTATTTGAAAACCTACGCCTTTTATGAAAGAATGGGGTTCTGTCCGCTGGAGGTGCTGTCATTGTGGGATGAATGGAATCCGTGTCAGCTCATGGTGAAGTACATTGCGATGAAGCAGCAGCCTGCTTTGTGTAAGCCTTGAACTGCTACAGTAATTTGATTGGTAGTTATACAGACACGCATTAAGGTAGTATATAAAAAGAGTAGCGTATCATCCCTTCGTATGCATATCTATGTAATAAAAAAATAGACGAAACAAGAAATCGCCTATTTTTTGCAGCTTTGCGCAGGTACAAGCTTTTTTAATCCGTAATATGTTAATAATAAATCGATGCCTTCACTTCCTCTGCCTTTTTCCTTCCCTCCAGCTTTTCAATGATGGCGAAGGCGAAATCAATCACAGCGGCTGCACTTCTTCCGGTGATGATTGTTCCATCAATTACCGCATACTGATCCACATACGTTCCGCCGAAATCCTCATTCATACTTGTAAAGCAGGTGTACTTTCTACCCTTGAGATAGCCCTGTCTTCCTAGAATGGTCGGTGCTGCGCAGATTGCACTCACCAGCTTTCCCTGATCCATAAAATCCTTTAAAATGGAAAGCACACGTTCATCGGCTTCCAGCTTCTGATAATGCGGACCGCCCGGCAGAAACAGCATATCATAGTCTGCCGTATTCACATCCTTAACATCTGCCAGATTGCTGATGGTAATATCAAAGCGTCCGGTTGCTGCTGTATGATCAATCGCATAGACATCAATCCTGATACCTGCTCTTCGAAGCAGTGCAATCGTACCGACAGCCTCCAGCTCTTCAAATCCATCCGTTAATATACACATAACATTCATAATGCAAGACCTCCTTAACGACACCATTATATCACCTTTTTCCCGCTCACTTCCCTGTATTTCATTCTTTTTATAGAGGTATAAGAATATAGTATAACAGGAGTGTGAGGTTATGGATAAACTGATGCTGATGAATGATCAACTCAATGCGGTTGTATGGGGGAAGTACATGATCTTTTTTTTATTGTTTACGGGCTTCTGGCTCATGCTGCGTACCAGATTCCTTCCCTTTACCCATGCACGGCTGATTCTGCGTAAAACATTGGGCTCACTGGGAAAAGGTGATAAGGGGGACGGGGTTACTCCCTTTCAGGCTGTAGCGACCGCACTGGCTGGAACACTGGGAGTCGGCAGTGTGGTGGGCGTTACCACGGCTTTGACGATGGGAGGGCCGGGTGCACTGCTGTGGATGTGCGTCAGTGCCATCTTCGGCATGATGACCAAATATGCAGAGGTTGTGCTTGCCATCCATTATCGTACGAGGGAACGGGATGGCACCTTTATCGGCGGACCGATGACAACACTGGAGAACGGCTGCCATATGGGCTTTCTCGGTATTTTGTTTGCCGTGCTTTGTATTTTTGCATCCTTTGGTATCGGGAATGTCACACCGGCAAATACGATTGCACATACGATCACATCTTATATTTCCATACCTTCCTGGAGCATAGGGCTCATCATGGCGCTTTTTATTGCCTGGATCATATTCGGAAAGGGAAATCTTATCATGCGGTTTAATGAAATTACGATTCCTGTGATTTCCGTGCTTTATATTGCCGCGTGTCTGTATCTGATTGTACTGCATGCCGATGCACTGCCGCAGGCACTGCGGCTTGTATGGGATGATGCTATGCGTCCCATGGCCGGGGTTGGCGGTATCGGCGGCTTTGCCATCAGCCGGGCAATGCATTTTGGTATATCCAGAGGTGTATTTTCCAATGAAGCGGGGATGGGAAGCTCACCAATCTCCCATGCCTGCGTTTCTCATGCCAATGCAATCGAGCAGGGCTTCTGGGGGATATTTGAGGTGTTCTTTGATACGATTGTCGTCTGTACGATTACCGGTCTGATGATTTTGACCAGTGGACTGCTCGACAGCGGGATGGAGGGGGTGGCATTAACGGTTGCCTGCTTCACCTCCGGCTTCGGTCACCTCGGGGGTATCATATTTTCTTTTTCCATTGTCGCCTTTGCGATTCCCTCCATTCTCGGCTGGTATTATTATGCACGGGAGTGTTTACGGTATCTGTTTAAGGGAAAACTGATGCTGTATATCTATCAGGGGGTTTTTCTGGTACTGCTGGTTTTCGGAGCACAGCTGCAGCTGACATTCGTATGGGATGTTGCGGATACGCTGAACGGACTCATGGCGATACCCAACCTGATTTCTCTGGTAATTTTATGCCGAGTTGTGGTAAAATTAACGAAAGAGTATTTGGAAGAACATGGGAGTGATTAGATGAAGGTTGTAATTGCCTGTGATTCTTACAAGGGCTGTATGACTTCAAGAGAGGTTGCCGAACGTATGGAACTGGGGATTCGACAGGTGGATGATGCTGTTATCACAACATCCTATGTCATTGGTGACGGCGGGGAAGGGACAGTGGAGGCATTTCATGAAACCTGTCACGGAAGGAAACAGCCGGTAAGTACCACGGATGCTTATGGAAAGAAAATCATGAGTGAGTACACAATCATTGAGAATGGTGAAACAGCAGTGATTGAGGTAGCAAATATCATAGGATTAAATATGCATGAGCGGGATAAGCGGGCACCGTTTTTCGGCAGCAGCTACGGTGTAGGTACCGTTATGCTGGATGCGGCTGCACAGGGCTGCAGGAAAATTATCATCGGCCTGGGCGGAAGTGCAACCAATGACGGCGGAATGGGTCTTCTGCAGGCACTGGGGTGCCGGTTTTATGACAGCTCCCATAAATATCTTTCCCCGCAGGCGATGAATCTGGACAAGGTCCGCTATATCGATTTCAATCGGCTGAACAAGCTGGAGGGTATTGAACTGATTGCAGCCTGTGATGTGAAGAATCATCTGCTGGGAGAAAACGGGGCAACCTATGTATTCGGAAAACAGAAGGGTTTTTTCCCGAATCAGATTCGTAAAATCGATCTGGGAATGGAAAATTTCCGCAATCAGGTGCGGCGGTATCTGCATGTGGATATTGATTCCTTTGACGGCGGAGGAGCGGCAGGGGGCATCGGTGCTGTTTTGATCGGTATCCTGCATGCGAACATGATTTCCGGCATTGAGCTGCTGCTGTCCTTCAGTGACATGGAGGAGCAGGTGAAGGATTGTGATCTTGTGATTACAGGAGAAGGGCAAAGTGACCGTCAGACGATGTTTGGAAAGGTTCCGGTGGGAATCCTGAAGGTTGCCAACCGCCATCATAAGCCATGTATCTGTATCAGCGGTGCCTTGGGAATCGGATATCAGGAGCTTTATGATCTTGGATTTATCGGAATATACAGTATAGCGGATCGGGCTATGACGTTTCAGCAGGCTTTGGATAATGCTCCGGATAAGCTGACAGCCACCACCTATGGGGTAATGAAAACGGTTATGTATTACATGAATCGCATCAACGGGAACAGAGGATGATCTGTTCTTTTTTTTACGGTCATATGGTTCTGCGGTTTTGTAAATCAATGGAGCGCTTCTTTCGTTTTTGAACCGGTATATGATATAGCATAAGCGAACAGGCTGTGAATTTGGCGGTTGTGCGTCTGTAATGCATTGTGTCCGTTCGGCTTGCAGTCTTATGATTTTAAAAAGATTTTATTTTTCTATTTACAAAATGCGGATTCTCACATATAATACATATGAACAGATGTTCATATGTTAAAAGAAATGAGGAAATCAAATGGTAAAGGAAGCTATGGAATGTGAAGTAACAGAGGTGCATACAGATACCGTTGCAAGATTAAAGGATACTCTGCTGAGTCAGGAACAGTTTCAGAATCTGGGTACCCTGTTTAAGATGTTTTCGGATCCGACAAGACTGAAAATACTGAGTGCGCTGTTTCAGGAAGAACTATGTGTATGTGATTTGTCGGAGCTGCTGGAAATGACACACTCCGCAGTTTCCCATCAGCTGAGCGTTCTTCGGCAGAATCGCCTGATAAAGTACCGCAGAAGCGGGAAAAATATTTACTATTCTCTGGATGATGAACATATTCAGCTCATATTTGATGCAGGTTTATCCCATATTATGGAGGGATGATATGCTGTCGAAAAGGTTTTGCTTCAGGAAGGCACAGCCTATGACCTCTGGAATTCTGTATCCTTGCAGGATAGTGTCGCAGTTTCGCAGGCCAACCGGCTTTGGCGGACGCTGTGCAACGCGAGTAATGAATATTATGAATCGCGCACAGTATCACCGGGTCTTAAAGGAGCTGCCGCTGCAGGGACGTATTCTGGATATCGGCTTTGGAAACGGGAACATGCTGAAGCGAGTGTTGAAAAAGGGCTGCTGCAGTGTTTATGGGACGGAAATCAGTGAAAGCTGTATGACTGCGGTGGAATGGAAGCTGCTGCCAAGCCTGCAGCAGGGATATCTGAAGCTTGCTATGGGCAGTGCAGAATCCTTGCCATTTGCAGATGCCTGTATGGATACGGTATACAGCATTAACACGATTTATTTCTGGGAATCACTGGACAAGGGGCTGTGTGAGATAGCACGTATACTCAAGCCGCAGGGTACGCTGCTTTTGGCCTTCTATGATAAGCGTTTTATGTCACGTCTTCCCTTACGTGAATACGGCTTTCAGCTATACGATCCAAAGGATGTGAAAGCGGCACTGAAGCATAACGGATATACGTCTATTGAGGTTCATGAAGTGAAAAAGGAAAAATCCTATTGTATTCGTGCAAAACGCGGAAATGTTTAGGAACGTAGAACATAAAGCTTTTGTACAATTTTATACAGAAGAGGCAATAACACAAGTAATTATAAGGTAAGGAGGCAGCATATGGAACGCATATATATACTGGATGAGCTTGATTGCGCCAACTGTGCAATGAAGATTGAAAGGCATGTAGGAAAAATCAAGGGTGTGAAGGAATGCTCGGTGGATTTTGTTAGTAAAAGGATGTTTGTAGATATGGAGCATGAGGGGATTGAAGCTGTGCTCGAAGAAACGGTGCAGGCGATTGAACCGGATGTAATCCTGCGGCGTAAGGATGATAAAAAGGCAGCTTCTGCCGGAAAGCAGGGGGCAAGCGGGAAAGCTGGACATTCCAAGGCAGAGGAACACTATTCTGCACAGGAAGACTGCGGCTGCAAAAAAGCGCATCATCACGACCATGCAGATTGTGCCTGTGCACACACGGATGGACATGATCACCACGATGCCTGCAATGGGTCGCATGCACATGAAAACGACGGACACCATCATCATGAAGGCTGTGGCTGCGGGCATGACCATGCTCATGAAGCACATGAGGATCGTGAAATTCAGGGAGCACTCAAGCTGTATGTGAAAAATCTCGATTGTGCAAACTGTGCAAATAAAATCGAAGCATATGTCCGCAAGATGGACAATATAAAGGATGCCAGTATGAACTTTTCACAGGGAGTTCTGTTTGTTGAGCTGCAGGATGCAAGCCGCAGCGAGGACACCATCAAAGCGATTATGGCGGTTATACCTACCCTGGAGGACGGTGTGACTGTTGAGCGGGAGAAATCTACAGAAGAGGAAAAGCCTTCCCGAATGTTTTCCTTTCAGGAAAACGCACGGCTGTATCTGGGAATTCTGCTGTTTGCGGCAGCTGTTGTATTGGAAGCACAGTCCTGGTCTGTCTGGCTGTTTCTGGCTGCCTATGTGATGGCAGGAGGTAAGGTGGTCTATATTGCACTGCGCAATATACTGAAGGGGGAGGTTTTTGATGAAAACTTCCTGATGAGTGTTGCGACGATCGGAGCACTGGCTATCGGCTCCTATGAGGAAGCAGTTGCTGTTATGATTTTTTACGAAATCGGGGAGATGTTTCAGTCCTATGCAGTGAATCGTTCCAGAAAATCGATTTCCTCCCTGATGAATATCCGTGCAGACTATGCCAATCTGTGGAAGGATGGAAAAGAGGTCAGAGTTTCACCGGAGGCGGTTGGCCTTCATGATCTGATTGTGATCAAGCCGGGTGAGCGGGTACCGCTGGATGGTGTGATCGTTGAAGGAACGAGCTCTCTTGATACCTCGGCTCTGACAGGAGAATCCCTTCCAAGAGATGTCGGTGTGCAGGATGAGGTACTTGCAGGCGTCGTCAATCTAAGCGGTGTGCTGAAGGTGGAGGTCAGCAAGGCGTATGGGGAATCTACCGTATCGCGTATTCTGGAGCTGGTGGAGAATGCGAGCAGTAAAAAAGCACCGATGGAAAAATTCATCACACGCTTTGCAAAGGTGTATACGCCAACGGTTGTCTTTCTGGCAATCGCACTGGTTGTGCTGCCGATGCTGTTTATACCGGATGCCGTCTTCACTGACTGGCTGTATCGGGCACTGACCTTCCTTGTTGTGTCCTGTCCGTGTGCACTGGTTATCAGTGTTCCTCTGGGCATGTTTGCCGGGATTGGAGCAGCAAGCAAATCCGGCATACTGATTAAAGGCGGCAATTATCTGGAGGCATTGAAGGATATTGATACGGTTGTGTTTGATAAAACCGGAACTCTGACAAAGGGCGTATTTACAGTAACACAGATACATGCCATACAGCGCAGTGCGGATGAGCTGCTGGAAATGGCAGCCTATGCGGAAAATTATTCTACTCACCCGATTGCACTTTCCATTCGCAAGGCATATGCAAAGACGATCGATACGGAAAGACTGAGCCGATATGAAGAGGTTGCCGGGAACGGAATTCATGTACAGCTGGATCAGCATGAGCTGCTGGTGGGAAATTACAAGCTGATGCAGGCTAACGGTATCACCTATGAAGAAAATGATGCATTAGGAACAATCGTGCATATCGCCGTTGACGGCACATATGAGGGCTATATTGTTATTGATGATGAAATCAAGGAAACCAGTAAGGAAGCCATTGCTTCTTTGAAAAGCAGCGGTGTTAAGAAATGTGTTATGCTGAGCGGTGACCGCTATAAGGTGGGAGAGCATGTTGCGTCCGTTCTTGGATTGGATGAGGTTCACATGCAGCTGCTTCCTGCGGATAAGGTGGAGAAGGTCGAAGAGCTGCTGCAGCAGGAGAGTGAGCATGGCAAGCTGGCCTTTGTCGGTGATGGCATCAACGATGCGCCGGTACTTGCAAGAGCTGATATCGGTGTTGCGATGGGAGGCATTGGAAGTGATGCCGCAATCGAAGCTGCGGATGTCGTCTTGATGAAGGATGATCCTTCCGCATTAAGCACTGCAATCCGCATCGCAGGAAAAACCATGCAGATTTTATGGCAGAACATCGTATTCTCTCTGGGAATCAAGGTTGTAATCCTGATCTTAACAGCCTTTGGCATGGCAAATATGTGGATGGGGGTGTTTGCGGATGTCGGTGTGACACTGATCGCCATTCTGAATTCCATGCGCGCTTTAAAGATACGATAATCTAACTGTTTGTATTGCATAGAAGGAGAAGCTTTTGGAAACAGAAGCCTCTTTTCTTTTGCTGTGTTTCACAGATGCTTTTTTTCTGACAGGAAGAAAAGCGATGATCCATACATATGACAGTGAAAGGGGAAGACGCAGCGTTTCAATGTGTCTGATTGCTGTTGAATAATGTAAGGGAAATGGGTATAATAGGGAATATTCCGAAAGGATGAGGTGATATCATGAAAAAATTTATATTATCTGTTTGCTGTTGTATGCTTCTGGTTACCGGCTGCAGTAATAAGGTGCAGGAAAAGGGGAAGGTGCAACAGATTGGAATCGAGGATGCTTTTTCCAAAATGGATAAAAAAGAAACGTTTCTGCTTATGATTACAAGAGATAAATGCTATTATTGCCAGCTGATGCACAAGATGCTGGAGGATACGATTGAGGATCATCCGACGACCATCTATAATGTGAAAATGGATGACTCCACGACCGAGAATCTGTATGCGGATAATGACCTGTTGAAAACCAGACTGGAAAAGCCCGGGACAACACCGCATGTTTATTATATTAAGGATGGGGTGGTCAAGGATGACATCACCGGCTTTGATGAAGAAAATCCGCTGGAGTTCTGGGATTGGGTAAAGAAGCATAATATCGAGAATCTGAAATAGAAACAGGAGGATGGAAAAACGTATCTTTCTTGCTTTTGAATATCGTTGCATCCTGGGATAGAAGGGAATCAATTTCATCGTTTATTAATAATGAGGTTGATTCCTTTTTGTCTCAGTCATTACGGCTTTGCCTATTTTCAGATAGGAAGCAGACAGGGGGTATTCTCTTATGTTATGTGTCCTGCACAGATTTTATGACAGGAGAATGATATAAAATGAAAAAACTTATGAAAATCTTTTAAAAGGATTGATAATTTTTTTCATAACCGCTATAATAGTAAAGTGAGTAAGAAAGCTTTTCATGGAAGTTGAAGAAAGTGATGTGTTGATATGAAAACGTGGCAGGAGGTTTATGCAAACGCAAAAACTCTGTGCGCAAAATGCAGATGCTGTCCGGTATGCAATGGATTGGCATGTCGAGGCGAAACACCCGGTCCCGGAGGAAAGGGCAGCGGGAGTGCATTTGTAAGAAATGCTGAAATGCTGAAAAAGGTATTCATTACCATGGATACAATCAGTGACAATACGGAAATCGATACGACTTCCGAATTTTTTGGCCATAAGGTATCATTTCCGGTGTATGCGGCACCAATCAGCGGTATCCTGCAGAATTATGGTGCAGAGCTGGATGATATGAGCTATACCAGAGCGCTGGTGGATGGCTGCCGCCGTGCGGGTACGCTGGCATTTACCGGAGACGGTATGCATGATGAAATGTTCAAAGATCCGATGTCTGTGGTCGCACAGCATGAAGGCTTCGGTGTGCCGACGATTAAGCCGTGGAGCAGGGAACATATGGCCTGGCGGATCGAACTGGCGAAAGAAGGACATGCGCTGGCAATTGCCAGTGATATTGATGCCAGCGGTCTGACAAATTTGAGAACAAGCATTACACCAGTCGGATTTAAAAATGTTGAGGAGCTAAAGGAAATTACGCGAATCTGTGGAGATGTTCCTTTTATTCTGAAGGGGATACTCAGCGTGAAGGGAGCCCGCAAGGCACTGGAGGCAGGAGCATCCGGTATTATTGTAAGCAACCATGGCGGCCGTGTTCTGGATGACTGTCTGTCCGGTATCGAAGTGCTGGAGGACATCGTAAAGGTGGTAGACGGACGTATGAAGGTATTTGTGGATGGCGCGTTCCGTACAGGAAATGACGTTTTCAAAGCACTTGCACTGGGGGCTGACGGCGTATTGATCGGCCGACCGGTATCCCAGGCGGTTATTGGAGATGGCAGCGACGGCCTTGTGACCTATTTGGAAAAAATCAGACTGGAGTTAAAAGAAGCGATGGCAATGGCTGGTTGTAAGACGATTCAGGATATAACCAGAGATTGCGTCAGCGTAACATTCTAAAGGAGGAGATCATTATGAATTCTTTTGAGAACAATGCATTTTTCTGGCAGAAGCTGGATACTTTGTTTTTATCAAGCAAGCTCGTAATCGACAGACCCAGAAATACCTGTCATTACAAATACAGCAACCTGGTATATCCTGTGGATTACGGGTATCTGAATGATACCACAGGCTCTGATCAGGCACCGATTGATGTGTTCAGAGGCAGTGAGAAAAGCAATCTTGTACAATCCGTTGTAATCAGCGCAGATATATTGAAAAAAGACTGCGAGGTCAAGCTGCTGGTTGGCTGTACGGAGGAAGACGAAAATGATATTCTGGAATTTCTGAATCAGACAGAATTTCAGAAGGCTGTATTGATTCGTCGCGGAAATGAAGTTCCGGAATGGGCACAGAACGATTAGGCTGAAGTAATTCAGCTTTTTTTCATATTTATGGACAGGGAATAAAGCTGTTTTGTGATACAAGGCATATATAGAACGGGGAGGTGCTATCCCCTGTATGTGGAAAGAGCTTCCTGCCGTTTCCCGGTATTTTATGCAGGAGCTGTTGTTTTTTTGATTCTTACCATGCATGAATTCTTCTTTTTTTCCATACAGTAGAAAAGGAGGTCTTTTGCATGAAAAAACTATTGATTATAGGATTGCTGCTATGCCTGATGAGCGGGTGCCAAAAGAATACGGGTACCTTTGCACAGGGGGATAAAAATCTTTCCAGCGTATTTGCGGATATCAACGAACAGATTGCGGACGGAGCCTTTTCAATTCCATTGTTAAAGGACACTGCGCTGAGTGAGCGGGAGGTGGAAGCACTCTATCAGCTGGATATGACGAAAATAGAAAGCTGTATGGTGAAAACCGCTGCTGTGCAGGCACAGCTTGGAGAAATTGCATTGTTTCAGGTGAAGAAGGAACATGAGGGGGATGTGAAGAAGGCGATCAAAAGCCGCAAGGAAGCATTGAAAAAGCAGTGGGGCGCTTATGTTCCGGAGGCGGCAGACCTGCTGTATCAGGCAAAAGAAGGCAGAATCGGTCAGTATTATTACTTTGTTCTTGGTTCAGACAGTGAAAAGGTGGTAAACTATATGCAGAAGATGGATGCATAACGCATGCATTTATGGTATAGTAGAGCAGTTAATGAAGCAAGGCAGGTGAAGGTATGAAGTGGATCATGGATCTGTATCGGGAATTTACATCGTTTGAAGGAAGTCTCTTTAAATACTCCCTTTCTTTTTCTCTGCTGCTGGCACTTGCCCCCAGTCTGCTGCTGATTGCGATGCTGTTTCGCTTTGCATATCTGCCGATGGATATCATTATGAAGTTTCTGATCAGCTTTATGCCGGATATGAGTATGGACGGACTGGATCAGGTATTTCAGTTCTTCGCAAATCAGAATTACAACATCACCTCCTTTATTGTGACAATGTGCGTGTCCTTTTATCTGGCAAGCAGGAGCATTTTCTCCTTTCTGCTGATCAGTGCCTCCCATGAGAGTGTAGAGGTTCCCAAGTGGTCGATTCGCATTAAGTCCGTGGTGCTGTTTGTGTCCCTTGTTCTGTTGCTGGTCTTATCCATATTCATAGCAACAAGGCTGAATGAGTTTCTGCCGATTGTGTCCGCAGTTATCATGCTGCTGTTGTTCACCATGATGTATCGGGCATTGAGCTTTCGGAAGCGGAACTGGTCATTCGGTATCATCGGAGCGATGTTTTCAACCATCTGCATCCTGGGGCTGGCTGCCTTATTTGTAACAATTGTCAGTCATTTTACATCCTATAAGGATGTTTACGGCCCTCTTGCATCTCTGGTCACCCTGCTGCTGGCCATCTATCTGATATCCTGCATCATTTATCTGGGATTTTGTCTGAATCTGATTTGTGAGGAGGATTATGGCAGAGAGGAAGCACTGCCGTTAAAAAATGAGAAGTTTTTTATTCTGTGCAGTGAGCTGACGAAGAGAATACGCAGCCGTTTTTAAAGAAGGAAGAGGAAGAATTATATGAAAGTAACTATAAAGAAAACAGGGATCAACGGGGAAGGAATCGGGTATATCGACCGCATGCCGGTATTTGTACCGCAGGCACTGATCGGTGAGGAAGTGGAAATCCGCATTGTGGATAAACAGAAGCGCTATGCGACAGCGGAGCTGCTGCGGGTGGTTAAGAGCAGTAAGAACCGCATCCGTCCGAAATGTTTTATTCAGAATACCTGCGGTGCCTGTCCACTGATGATTGCCCGTTATCCGGCACAGCTGGAATACAAGCAGGATCTGTTGAAGCAGTCTCTGATAAAATATGCGCAAATCGATCCTAGAAAGGTTGCCCGTGTAAAGGCGAGTGAGGATGTATTCGGTTACCGGAATCAATTTAAGCTGCCCTGTGCCATGGAGGAAGGACGTCTGGTCAGCGGCTTGTTTATGCCGAATTCCAATTATTTTATCGATGTAAAAAAATGCTGGATACATGAGGACGGTCTGGAACGGGTCCGTATGGATATCATGCATGTGTTGAATACACACGACTGTGTGTCCTATAATCCGCATGATAAAAAAGGTATCCGCAATCTGGTGGTTCGCGGCTTTGACAATCGCTACCAGTGTACAATTGTTACGGGCAATGAAGAGCTTGATGAACGCCTGATTTCTGATCTGATGCGGATAAAGGGGCTTACGAGTCTGTGGCAGAGTATACATACAATTAAAAAGACACCGGAGGTGTTCGGTAATAAAATGATGCATCTGGCAGGTGAAACCAGTCTTGCGATGGAGCTGGACGGCTTAAAGCTTCGAATTTCACCGCGGTCATTCTTTCAGCTGAACAGCAAACAGGCAGTGCAGCTGTATCGGACGATTGCATCCATGGTGAAGGAGAACAATGAGCTGATCGTGGAGGCCTACAGTGGTATCGGTGCAATTTCCTTATATCTGAAGGATAAGGCAAAGGAAATCATCGGAATCGAAAGCATAAAGGATGCGGTCGTGAATGCCAATCAAAATGCAGCGCTGAATGGCTGCGAGCATGTTTCCTTTCTGTGTGACGATGCGGCAAACAAGCTGACCTATCTGTCAAAGAAACGCAGTATTGATGTACTGGTTGTGGATCCGCCAAGAAGCGGTCTGGATGACGCCATGCTGGAATGCATTCTGCGAAGTAAAATAAAAAATATCATTTATGTTTCCTGTAATCCGGCAACGCTTGGAAAGAATCTGGCTGTGCTGTGCTCACGTTATAATGTAGACAGGATTCAGCCAATTGATATCTTTCCTCATACTCCACACGTTGAGAGTGTTGTCTTGATGTCACGAAAGAATAAATAAAGTGTCAAAGAACATCTAAAACAAGGGATTTCTGGTGTCAGGCGGAAAAGTGCTGGATATTGGAAATTCCTTTCCTTATATTTGTCAGAGTCAATCTATCTTTTTTCCAGAGGGTTATGTGTAAATAATCGCAAGGATACTAAGGAGACAGCCGTATGGATAGCGAACAGAAAAGAAGAATCCTAGATGCCCATATGCATCTGCCGACCCAGGGAATATCCTTGTCGGAGAAAAAAGAAATACTCCTTAAGGAAATGCAAAAAAACGGCATTGATGAGGGAATCGTCATCAGTGATTCCGCAATTACAAGTGAAATTGGAAGCTTAAAGGATTGTCTGGAACTGTTCTCAGATACCTGCTATGTTCATGTCGTTGGCGGAATCAGTCCTTTCTTCAATTACAAGGAGCAATGTAAACTGCTGGATACGGCTCTATCTGAAAAAAAGATTGTAGGAATCAAGCTGTTTTGCGGACATGAGTCGTTTTATCTGTCAGACAATATACTGGAGCCGGTTTATGCGCTTGCTGAAACATATAATGTGCCGGTGCTGTTTCATTCGGAAAAAGACAGCTCACAATATGCATCCTATTTTGCCGTATGCGAAGCGGTACGACAACATCCAAATATCACCTTTGTCTGCTGTCACTGCCATTATCCGAATGTAGAGGCATGCTTTCAACGGTATAAAAATGTAAATAACATCGTGTTTGATATTTCCTCCATTGCGGATGTACAAATGACAGCGGATATGAGAAAGGCTGTTCAATCCGAATTGCAAAGACATCCGGACGCTATCATGTTCGGCTCTGATTATGCAGGGTGCTCTCAGGCAGATCATTTGGAATTCGCGATGTCTCTGGCAGTATCGGATGATATACAAAGCAGGCTGTTGTATAAAACTGCATACCGTGTTTTTCATTTGGCGTAGGAAAATGAAGCACTGCATAAATTTATGAATATATATAGCCATATTGATATACATACAGCCTGTGTCTGTAGCTATCCACTATGGTGGCAGACAACTCGTGCAGTTGTATCCAATACATTCAGCTTTTCCTATGCCATTGGATGATTTGTATGCAGAATTCGCCTTTTTTTGCGGACTTACAGCAAAGAGAGTTCCTCTTTTCAACAATCTATAGTATAATACCTGTAATTGAATGTTGAGAGGGGGGCGCATATGTATTCCCTGGGAAAAAAGCAGAAAACGCATACAAAGCTGACCATCGGTATTCTGATTCTCATGATCATAACAATGATTGGTTTGAGTTCTATGATGATACAGCAGAGCAAATCACTGATTATGAATGAAACACAGCGGTATCTTTCTGAATTATCGAAACAGACATCAAGCAGAGTGGATCAAAACATTGCAAAGAATATTGCACAGCTGCGTGAGGTCAGTGCAAATCTGTCAGAGATTGCCACAACCGATGCTGTCGGACAGACCATCATAGACAGTGTTCTAAAGGAGAACGACTTCTCCTGGATTGGCTATGTGGATATGAACGGTCTTCTGCATGTAAAAAATCATAAGACAGTCTCTGTCACAAAGCTGGAAATCGTTCTGGATGCTCTCCATAAGCAGAAAAGCGGCGTGAGTAAGCAGCTGGAAACGCTGTATGATGAAACGGGAATTCTGTATGCGGTTCCTTTTTATGTACAGGGGCACATAAAAGGAGCGATGGTTGCCTGGAGCAATACGGAAAATCTGCAGCTGCTCTCGGATACCGATACCTTTAACGGCGTTGGCTTCAGCTATATCATTTCGCAGGATGGCGATTTTATAATGCATTCCAGTAATCCATACGCCGTATTCCTGAAAAATGACTTCTATAAAAGCATTCAGGATGTGGCGGATATCGACAGCGGAAGCTCTCTTTCTAAAATGAAGTCGGATATCCATAACAGAAAAAGCGGTACCATACATTATATGGTGCATCAGGATGTCCGTGGAGAACCTGAGGAAAGGACTCTGTACTATACACCTCTGCAGGAGGGGAGCTTGTACCTGTTGTCCATAGCACCAAGTATGATTTATGCCAAAAATATACAGGACTATACGAATTTTTCCGTTATGATCAATGTATTTATCTTTCTGGTCTTCGGTATCCTTATTCTCTATATTTTGTTTACGAATACGAAATTCAATAAGGAAATCTATCGTGTTGCCTATGTGGATCCTGTGACCAACGGCTTTACTGCACCACGGTTTGAAAAGGAGATGCAGGGAATTCTGGATAATTTTCAGCCCTTTGCGTTCGTTTCCGTCGATATTCGTAAATTCAAGCTCATCAATGACTCCTTCGGGAGCAGGGATGGAGATCGGGTATTGCAGTATGTGCATGACTGCCTGCAATCCTATTTGAAGGAAGGTGAATTTCTTGCCAGAATCTCATCGGATACATACAATCTGGTGTTGTTTACAACGGATATGGCAGAGATTCGTGAACGTCTGGAAGCGATGACGGATAAGGTGAACTCCTATAATCAGAGTAAGGAACAAACCTATTATCTGCCGTTGGATTGCGGCATCTATATTGTGACAGACAGCAGTATTGATATCGTCAATATACGTGATCGGGCAAACACCGCCAGAAAAAACAATAAGGACATGATCAGTCGCCATATGTGCTCCTGTGTATTTTATGATGACTATGACCGTGTGCAGATGCTGAAAGAGAAGAAAATGGAGAATTCCATGCAGCAGGCTCTTGAGAATGGTGAATTTATTGTATATCTGCAGCCGAAAATCAATCTGGAGAAGAGTGAAATCGTCGGAGCAGAGGCACTGGTTCGCTGGAATTCACAGGATGGACTGATATCACCTGGGGAATTTATCCCGTTCTTTGAGAAAAACGGGTTCATTGTCAAGCTGGATCTGTATGTGTTTGACTGTGTCTGCCGTCTCTTGCAGGACTGGGAAAACAGGGGAATCGCGCCTATTCCAATCTCTGTGAACCTGTCAAGAAATCATCTTTTGGATCCGCAGTTTTTGAAAAAGTATGAGGTAATACAGAAAACATATGGTATAGCTTCCCATCTACTTGAGTTTGAGCTTACGGAAACTGTGGTATTTGAAAATCTGGAGCTGCTGAAAAATGTCATTGCACAGATTCATGCGGCAGGATTTCAATGCTCGATGGATGATTTTGGAAGCGGCTATTCCTCCCTGAACGTATTGAAGGAAATACCGGTTGACATATTAAAGCTGGATGGTGCATTCTTCGATAAGGAAGGGGATCCAAGAGGCAATGATGTTGTGGAGACTGCGATTGAGCTTGCCAGAAAGCTTGGGATGAAGACTGTGGCAGAGGGCGTGGAAACCTTTACACAGGTGGAATTTTTGCGAAATGCAGATTGCGATATGGTGCAGGGATATGTATTCTCCAAACCGTTGTCAATTGAGAATTTTGAAGTTTTGGCGTTTTCGGCAAGGAAAGCAAAAACGGACACGAATTCTGAATACAACAGGACGGGGAAGACTTCAAACGAATAAAGACGAAGACTGCCACAAGCACAGGGCAGCCCTTCTGAAATTCAGTTTTAGTGGGATATGATGATCAATATCACCTGAAATACAGGTTTTGTGGCATAGGATGATCAATACCACATATTTGTCATAACCAATACGTTTGAAAGAATAACGGGATCGATTGAGACTCGTTCAGAATCATGTATTTCATAACAGGCACAAGAGGAATATGAGATGATGCAGTTTCTCAGGTGCTTTCTCGATTTGTGGGTAAACTTAACATAGGGAGACATTCATACGATTGTAGTTATCAATAGAAGTTGAAGTCTCCCTTTGCAAACACCCTAAAGTAAGAAAGAACCGTTTCTCGATTTCCTCTTTTTCTTATACCGTTTTCAGAATTCATGATACGTTTGAATGATATATGCTTTTGTGCACAGGGTTTCTTTCAATGCAGCTTTTCGCATAACTTGCGATCATGCTTTGTTTTATTCGCAATCTGCAGGATAAGCTGCAGTATTACTTCACCGGCTCACTCTTATCCTGTGGTAGTATAGGAGCTGTACCTGAGCGATATCATATAAGGAAACATGTCCTGTTCTTACAAGCCGTTCAGGAGCACCTGTGATATCATACGTAAAAAGAAAGGAAGCGCAGCAGAATAGGCACTGCGCAGATTAGACAATGACAAACCTGGATATAACAAAAACAGGCCGATGGATGCATCGCAATGCCAGAGGGCTGGAGCTGGCAAAATGGCGTTTTTACTTTGAGGGTGGTGATGCAGGGGCTGTGGTTGACGAATTGCAGTATTATCAAAATACAGATGGAGGATTCGCTCATGCTTTGGAGGCGGACTGCTGGAATCCTGCCTCTGCACCCTCTCAGATGTTTTATGCGATACATATTCTTCATGAGCTTGATTACAAGGATAAAACACATCCGGTTATACAGGGGATGATGCGCTATCTGGAAAGTGGAAAGGATATGGAGGACGGCTTCTGGATCAGTATTCTTTCCTCCAATAATGAATATCCGCATGCTCCCTGGTGGACGAAGACAGAGAAAAAAACGTTTGATGTCTATATGCCGAATGCAGATATATGCTGGTTCATTCTGAATTTCGCACAGAAAGACAGCTCTCTGTATACCAAAGCGGAATCAATGGTACAGCGGATGCTGGATTTATTCCTTTCGCAGAAAGAGGTTGAACCGCATTCTCTGGAGTCTATGATGTTTCTTCTGCGTGAACTGCAGAAGACGGGAAGCTTTTGCGGACCGCAGACAGATGCTGCCGCTGCCCATGGAATTCAGCTGATGCGGGGATTGATCGAAGAAGATCCTGATCATTGGAATGCATACTGCATTACGCCGTCATTTTTCATACACGATCGTCTTCATCCGCTATATCCGGAGTATAGTACGCTTCTGAAGCTGGAGGTTCAAAGAATTATGGAAACAAGGGATGCCGAGGGTTGATGGAATATCAACTGGGTATGGCAGGGCTATGAGAACGAATTTCGCCTGAGTGCAAACTGGTGGAAGAGCAGCGTTACCATGCAGAAGCTGATGCTGTATGAGACCTTTGCATAAAACCGTGCATTGTCGTAAGACTGTATCAAATCTCTGCTGTAAACGGCTGGATCCATCACATCCATGCCTATAGGACAGCATAGCCAACGGCTTGTGATAAAGCGGTTTTATGTCAGGGTAAATGTTTGACAGTAACGGAAAAATGAATGATTTATAGGAGGATGACTTATAGCGAATGCCTGGTCATCTTCTTTTTCATGCTTACAGGGAGGAGGCTGTGTGAGATCGTGGGAAGGTGAATATATGTAGGATATGTTTCATAAAAGTAATTGCTTCATCAGTATAACAAAGAACACGTGGTGATAAAAAATAGAGGATACAGGGAAGATACCGGAAAGTGAAGTGAACCCTTGGCTGTCCAAACTTTGGGGTTCGTTTCAAAGCATCTGTTTTTTACAGATTCAGCTGATCCTGTTTACTCACTATTATGAAATGCATATAATTATCAGGAACGCTTTTTCATACAAAAACAAACAAAAGGGAAAACAGATGGTTTACCATGAGAAATTACATTTTCTTTAGATGAAATACTATGACGATAAAGGAACTGCAAATCCAGGCTCTCAATATAATGGTTTAGGAAACGCATTGTCGGGATTATAAAGTAAGGGGGTCTATCCGTTAAGCCGCCTATGCATGGCTTGAAAGTGGAAAGCCATACGGATTTCTCTAAAAGACTTTTTATTTCAGGGGTTTTGTACTAGAATAAAGGAAGAGCATAAGAGGAGGGTATTATGAAGGATACAATTAAATTAAAGGATTTTCTGGATTTTACATATCTGAGTAATCTGTCATTTGCACCGGATGAGGAGCATGGTGTTTTTGTCGGAAGTAAGTGTGTGGAGAAAGATAACAGCTATCAGATGAAGCTGTATCTGACGGATGGCGATACTGTGCGGCAGCTGACCAGCCATGGAAAGGAACAGCTCTATTTATGGGATGATAATGAAACTGTTCTGTTTGCCAATATGCGGGATGAGGAGGATCGAAAGGCTGTTGAAAACGGAGAGGAGAGAACCTGCTTCTATCGAATCAGCATTCATGGAGGAGAGGCTGTTAAGGCTTTTACCATACCATTACAGGTAACTTCCATCAAGAAGGCGGCAGATGGAGAATATGTATTCTGTGCGGATTATCATTTGGAATATTCCCGCATGTATCAAATGAATGCCGATGAGAAGGATAAAATCCTTCAGGAAAAGAAGGATATGCAGGATTATGAGGTTCTGGATGAGCTGCCCTTTTATGGAAATGGCATGGGATATACGAATAAGAAACGAAACAGCCTGTTCCTGTATCGCGAGCATGATGAAGATATAGTGCGCATCAGTGAAGAAACCTGCAATGTATATGATGTAGAGCTTTCGGATAATCATGAGATTGTATATTACACAGGTGAGAGCTACGCATGTAAACCCATAAATAAGGAAGGGGTATATGCTTATTACCGAAATACAGGAGAGCATCGTGAAATTCTTCCTGCAGGGCAGTGGTCGATTGGAAAAATTCTGCCATGGAAGGATAACATTATGATGCTGGCGAGTGAACAGAAGCGCTACGGTCTGAATGAAAACGGCATGTTTTATCAGCTGAATCCAAAAAGCGGAGCGGTAGAGCTGTTTGCCTCCTATGAGGATGCTGTTGGCTCCAGCGTAGGCAGTGACTGTCGTTATGGTGGCGGTAAGAGCATCTGTCTGTATAAGGATACGGTGTATTTTATTACGACATTGTTCAATAGGAGCAGTGTATATGCATTGCATAGTGATGGAAGCATTACACCTGTGTATGACAGGGAGGGAAGTGTGGATGTCATCGCACTTGCAAAGGACCGTTTGTATTTTGCAGGTATGCAGGATATGCGTCTACAGGAGCTGTATTCATATGATATGCACGGAAAAAGCTGTAGGCAGTTAACCGGATTCAATGAGGAATTTTACGCGGAGAAGGATATTCGTCCATGCGTACCATGCAATTTCACACAGGATGGAATGGAGCTGTATGGCTGGGTGCTGGAGCCAAGGGGGTTTGATCCAAAGAAATCCTATCCGGCAATTCTGGATATTCATGGCGGACCGAAGACGGTGTATGGCGAGGTCTATTATCATGAAATGCAGGTGTGGGCAAATCAGGGATATTTTGTGTTTTTTATGAATCCGCGTGGAGGCGATGGCAGAGGTAACAGCTTTGCGGATATCCGTGGTAAGTACGGTACGATTGATTATGAGGATTTGATGAAATTCACAGATGAGGTACTGAAGAAATATCCGGCGATAGATACCGCGCGTGTCGGTGTGACAGGTGGCAGCTATGGCGGATTCATGACAAACTGGATCATCGGTCATACTGATCGATTTAAGGCTGCGGCAAGTCAGCGTTCTATCTCCAACTGGATAAGCTTTGCGCACACATCGGATATCGGAGAAATGTTCGGTGCTGATCAGCAGGGTGCTGACACATGGAAAAATGTAGATAAGCTGTGGTGGCATTCTCCTTTGAAATATGCAAATCAGTGTACGACGCCGACGCTGTTTATCCATAGTGATGAGGATTTCCGTTGTCCATACAGTGAGGGAATGCAGATGTACAGTGCCTTGTGCGAGCATGGTGTTGCGACACGCTTGTGCATGTTTAAGGGAGAGAATCACGAGCTGTCCAGGAGTGGAAAGCCAAGACACAGAGTAAAGCGTCTAAAGGAAATTACGACCTGGATGGATACCTATCTGAAGGATTAAATAGAAAAGAAAAACGAGCAGACTGTATTTGTTGAGGATACGAAGTCTGCTCGTTTTAATGCGGTTCAATTTCAAATAAGAGAGTAGGGTATTGTGACTTAGCAGTGCGGAATGCCGGTATGATTGGATATTTCTGAGCTGGTTGTGCAGAGATCTTCCCTGCTGAGGTCGTGAATACAGGTGTGTCCGCTGATTCTTGCGAAGGATTTCAATTCCTCCCGTAGTACATGCAGATAGTTTTCCAGGCGTTTCGCCCCTTTGTCTATGGAAAAATTCTTGCGTAGCTCAGGATCTTGCGTGGCAATGCCCATCGGGCATTTTCCATTGTGGCAGATACGGTACTGCTGACAGCCGATTGCTATCATGGCAGCACTTGCTATTGCGATGGCATCCGCTCCCATTGCCAGTGCCTTGATCATTTCTCCACTTGTACGAAAGCCTCCGGTAATGATGAGCTCCTGTGTCATATGGTGCTGATTCATGTATGCGCGGGCGCGGGCCAGGGCATATACGGTAGGCACTGTAGAATTGTCTTTCAGGTATTTTGGAGATGCTCCGGTTGCGCCACCGCGGCCGTCAATGGTAATGAAGTCAGGCTGTGCATATGCTATCCATTCCAGATCTGCTTCGATATGCCCGGCTGCGATTTTTATACCGATCGGACGTCCTTCACTGCTTTCTCTGAGAGATGTGACCAGCTGCTTTAAATCGTCCTTTGTTTTGATTTCTTCAAATTTCGATGGGGAAATGATGTCCTGATGCAGTGGCTTTCCACGTATGGCGGATATTTCCTCAGTGACTTTTTCTGCAGGAAGATGACCGCCCATGCCTGGTTTTGATCCCTGGCCGATTTTGATTTCGATTGCATCACTGCGTTTCAGGTTTTCATCGGTGACACTGTATTTGTTGGGAACATATTCAAAAATGTATTTGTAGGCATGATCGATTTCATCCGGGAGGATGCCGCCTTCTCCGCTGCATTGCGCGGTATGTACGGCTGCTGTTCCTTTTGCCAGTGCAGTTTTGGCTTCTTTGGAGAGGGCGCCGAAGGACATGTGGGATACGTAGACGGCATGATTAAGAACCATTGGCCTGCGTGCATTTTTCCCAATGATGGTTGTTGTATCAACATCAGCTTTATCAGCAAGTGGCGGGTGAGCGAGTTGTCCTCCTAATAGCAGGATGTCGTCCCATCCTGGTACGGATTTGTGTGTGCGCATTGCTTCAATACGGCTGGCGTTGTGAATAGCCATTTCATGAATGAGGGACATGCTGGTTTCCAGGATGTCTTCCTTTTTGGCATTTTTCTGTATGGCAAGGGAGGTGGCATCGTTGCTTTTGGATGTAGCTGACGCGTCTTCCTCTGATGCTACTTTTTTAAAGCATTCCTTTGGAGCAGTGCATAGCGGGCATTTCCATGTGCTATCAAGGTTGGCCCAGGAGGTGCCTTCAACAGCTTCATCATACATGTAGCCGCATATTTCGCATACATATTTCATATAAAAAATCTCCTTCCTGTAAGCGTTTACTTTATGTGTTTATTGTACGCTGTTTAGAGAGAGATTGCAAATGGTATTGGATGGGAAGTAGTGTGTAGGAATGCAAAATCTGTACTGAGCTGTTTGATCGCCAAGCTCTGAAAAAGAGCTTGGCGGACAATTCGATCATATTGTCGATAAAGGCTGGAAATTTAGATCAACAAGCTCCGCGAAAGAGCTTGACCTGGCGGCAGGGAAACGAAAACCGACGAAGGAAATTTAGATCCACAAGCTCCGGAAAGAGCTTGATTAACTCCGTCATTTTTTAAATAACACTACGAAAGGATTTAGATCCACAAGCTCCGCAAAAGAGCTTGACGCAAAGATTATACGTGGCGGTACAGGAATTGATGTATTTAGATCCACAAGCTCCGCGAAAGAGCTTGACAAAATGGCAGCAGCTTGTGTACGACGATGAGAGGATTTAGATCCACAAGCTCCGCGAAAGAGCTTGACTAAGACGAAAACGGAAGAAAGGAAAAACAGAAATATTTAGATCCACAAGCTCCGCGAAAGAGCTTGACGCTTGTGTTATCGAGTAAATTACAAGCTGCTAAAATTTAGATCCACAAGCTCCGCGAAAGAGCTTGACCGGGTTGGAGCTGGCGTTATCAATCATGTGTGATATTTAGATCCACAAGCTCCGCGAAAGAGCTTGACCCAGCTGATTATCACATCATTATCGGTTACGGTATTTAGATCCACAAGCTCCGCGAAAGAGCTTGACATTGCAAACGTTATTGATATGCTTAACTTGACGCAAATTTAGATCCACAAGCTCCGCGAAAGAGCTTGACATAAAGCCATGGGAACAGATGGTTATATTTGTCATTTAGATCCACAAGCTCCGCGAAAGAGCTTGACGCGTATCTAATGGTGGGATTGACGGAATAGTAGATTTAGATCCACAAGCTCCGCGAAAGAGCTTGACATTCGTTAGCGTATTAACAAAAGAAGAAACCTTATATATTTAGATCCACAAGCTCCGCGAAAGAGCTTGACATAATAAATCGCCGGATTTACCTATTAAAACAAAGGATTTAGATCCACAAGCTCCGCGAAAGAGCTTGACGTTTCAAAATGCGTGTGTATATTATGATGATACAATTTAGATCCACAAGCTCCGCGAAAGAGCTTGACCTTACAATATGAATATGGATGTGAGTTATTAAAATTTAGATCCACAAGCTCCGCGAAAGAGCTTGACTGCGAGATTTGTGATAAACCACTCCGAATGTAACAAAAAATATTATTTACATTTAATTATCTATCGTACTTTTATTGTAAATTGTTACATTTTGTTTTAAAACACAATTATGTGGCGCGAACCTCCCTGGAAAATCATGTGAGCTTGGGGTTCGCGCAAAGAACATGTGAGTGGATATGATATCTCTACTTTTATTATAACAGAAACTTTACAAAGTGCTAAACAAAAATGTAATTGAGGTCAGTTTTTAGAATCTGTTAGTGTACACCATACGAAGGTTGTGAAATTCACCCATCAGCTATTGAAGGGACCGGTCTTTTCTTTTATAATGAGAGAAATATGAAATATCAGGAAAGAGGGAGAATATGAAATTTTCCAAACGAATGGATTTACTTGCGGAAGGTGTTTTCAGCAGGCTTGATGAAGAAAAACAAAACATGCTGGCTAGTGGGAAAGCCGTGTATGACTTTACAATAGGATCCCCTAACATAGCACCAAGTAAGGAGGTCATGGATGCACTAATCACTGCTGCACAGCAGCCGGAAAGCTATATGTATTCACTTCATGATACAAAAGAATTAAAAGAAACAATACAAGCCTGGTACAGAAAAAGATATCAGGTAGAATTGGATACAGAAACAGAGATACTGTCTCTGCAGGGATCTCAGGAAGGACTTGCACATGTCGCATTGGCACTATGTGATGAAGGTGATATTGTTCTCATCCCTGCTCCCAGCTACCCTATCTTTGCGAATGGACCGAAAATAGCAGGGGCAGAGTTATATGAAATGCCGATGCTGAAAGAATATGATTATCTGATTCAATTCGATGCAATTCCAGAAGAAATAGCAGAAAAGGCTAAGATGATGATTATATCCTATCCGAATAATCCAACAGGCGCTACGGCTCCAGATAGCTTTTATGAAGAATTGATTCAATTTGCAAAGGCACATGATATTATCGTCATTCACGATACAGCCTACAGCAATCTTGTGTTTGATGGAGAGGAAGGAAAAAGTTTCTTATATTATGCAGGTGCAAAGGATATTGGTATCGAATTTAATTCCTTTAGTAAAACCTATGGCATGGCTGGAGCACGTATTGGAATATGTGTGGGTAATGCGGAAATCGTCGGTATTCTGAGAAAACTGAAAAGCAATATTGATTACGGTATGTTTTTACCTATTCAAAAAGCCGCAATCGCAGCTTTAACGCAAGACCAGAGCATTGTGAAGGAAACCCGTGAAACCTACCAGAGAAGAAGAAATCGTATTGTTGCCGGCGCTGCAGCTGCAGGCTGGCACATCGCTTCATGCAAGAGTACCATGTTCTTATGGGCACAGATACCGGAAGGCTATGGAAGCAGTGAAGAATTCGCTTTAAACCTGTTAAAATGCAGCGGAATGCTGGTGACTCCTGGCAGTTCTTTTGGAGCATATGGTGAGGGCTTTGTACGAATTGCACTTGTTCAAAGTGATGAAGTTATCGAACAGGCATTGCAGGCTTTAAAGGAAAGCCGGTTCTTTCTGAAATGAAAACACTGATTGCAATCGGCGGCGGAAGCTTTCAAAAGCAGGAAACAATGTCAATCGACACCTATGCGATTTCCAGGTGTGGAAAAACACAACCACATGTATTGTTTATTCCGCTAGCAAGCAGAGACGATCAGGGCTATGCGAAACGCTTCAAGCAATATTACCGCAGCCTTGGCTGTCAGGTCGAAGCTTTGCGTCTGCTGCATACAAAGCTGAGTAATGAAGAAATATATAAGAAATTCCGTTCACAGGATATGATATATCTTGGGGCAGGCGATACCGAGTTTCTCATGGAGCAGCTAAAGCAGAGAAAGCTGGATTTGCTTTTAAAGGAGCTATCCCAGCAGGGAATCGTTATCTGCGGCATCAGTGCCGGGGCGAATGCTCTCTTTGAATATGGCTACAGCAACATCGCATCAGACACATTTGAACTTGTGAATGGTATGGGTATGATCGAAGGAGCGTTCTGTCCACATTATCAGAAGGAAGAACGTAAATCCTTCGATATGGTATGCAGGAAACAGAATTTGCCGGCTATCGGCTGTGCGGATCAGTGTGCTTATGTAGTTACGGATGAAAAGAGATTTTTCCTCGAGTGAAGAATCTTTTTCTTTTATCAGATCTTCGGGTAATATTACTTGCAAATTGTTTCATTTTTGTCTATAATGTACAAGTCTATAGAAACATCGTATATACTTTCGACATGATGGTGAAAGCGTTTCTACCTGAAAACCAATTTCAGACTACGATGGAAGCTTATATACGAATACTGCGGTTTGCGGTGTTTTTTTGTTTTGGGAGACAGAAAAGAGGGAATTATGTTAGAAAAATTATTCAAATTGAACGTGAAGCAGACTTCTGTGAAAACCGAGGTAATTGCCGGTATTACAACCTTTCTGGCAATGGCCTATATTCTTGGGGTAAACCCGTCTATTCTGCATGATGCAGGTATGGATCGCGCATCTGTTTTTATGGCAACAGCTATTTCTGCAGGCTTTGCCTCTATCGTTATGGGATTGGTGGCGAACTATCCGGTTGCGCTTGCTGCCGGTATGGGGGTAAATGCATTATTCGCCTACACGATCTGCGGGCAGATGGGGATGAGCTGGCAGGCTGCATTGGCTGGCGTATTCATTTCCGGTTTGATTTTCATCGTGATTTCTATTACCGGTATTCGCAAGGCGATTATCAATGCGATTCCAAAGCAGCTGAAGATGGCAATTGGTGCCGGTATCGGTTTCTTTATCGCCTTTGTTGGATTGAAAAATGCAGGAATTGTCGCAGGGAGTGCATCTACCTTTGTGACAATCGGTAATTTTGCGGATCCACAGGTGTTGCTTGCACTCTTCGGTATTCTGCTGACCATCGCTTTGCTTGTTAAGAAGGTACCGGCTGCTGTTTTTGTCGGAATGGTGATTACTGCGGTGATTGGAATTGTCTGCGGTGCAGCATTTGGTTTAAAGGGAATGCCGGCATTGCCTGATACATTCTTCGAAATGAATTTTCATCTGAATGCGGCAGGTTCTTTTATGGATGGTTTCGGTGAGCTGTTCGCGAATCCGTTGAATGCGTTTGTTGTGATTTTCTCCTTTCTGTTTGTGGATTTCTTTGATACTGCCGGTACGCTGGTTGCTGTTGCGAACCGAATCGGTCTGGTGAATGAAAAGGGTGAGCTGGAGAATGTGGAGCGTGCACTTGTTGCGGATGCAGTAGGTACTGTTGCAGGTGCTGCGTTAGGAACTTCTACGGTTACCTCCTTTGTGGAATCAACTTCCGGTGTTGAGGTTGGCGGTAGAACCGGTTTAACTGCATGTACGACGGGTATACTGTTCTTTGTATCCATTCTGTTTTCACCCATCGTGTTATCTGCGGTAACAAATGCGGTTACGGCTCCTGCTCTTGTTGTTGTGGGTATTCTGATGGCGCAGCAGCTGAAGGAAATCGAATGGGATAACATGGTTTATGCGACAGCCGGATTCATTACTGTTCTTATGATGATTCTGACATATTCCATTTCCAATGGGATTGCGTTTGGATTTATTGCCTATGCGATTGCAATGACGGCTGCCGGTAAAACAAAGGAAGTACATATCACGGTGTGGGTATTGATGGTGATTTTCCTAATCTACTTCGCACTGCCGCAATTTATGTAGAAAAAGATTTTAAAATCAGAAAAATAATGATATTATAATACACGGAAATCTTAGTATTTCAACGACGCCGATACTATACATATTCGCTATGGTATCGGCTTCTTAATAAGGAGGATACATTCATGGCTGATAAAATTATCGTACTTGACTTCGGAAGTCAGTATAACCAGCTGATAGCACGTCGTATTCGTGAGTTTGGTGTTTATTCTGAATTGCACCCGCACACGATGACACTGGAAGAAATTCTGGCACTGAAGGATGTCCGGGGAATCATTTTCTCTGGTGGACCAAACAGTGTATATGATGAGGAAGCGTTTAAATGCGATTCTGCAATTTTTGAATCCGGTATTCCTATTCTTGGTATCTGTTATGGTATGCAGATGACACATTTTATGAATGGCGGAAGTGTGAAGGCTTGTGAAGCAAAGGAATATGGAAGAACAGAGATTACGGTTGAGACGGATTCTCCGATTTTCAAAGGACTGCCGGAAAAGCAGATTGTTTGGATGAGTCATGGTGATCAGGTGGATACACTGGCTGATGGCTTTGTGAAGGATGCGTACAGTGATACCTGTACATTTGCGGCTACTAGCAATATAGAGAAGAATATTTATACGCTGCAGTTCCATCCGGAGGTACGTCATTCCGAGTATGGAAACGAGATACTGAAAAATTTTGTTTTTGAGGTCTGCAAGGCGAAGAATGATTGGTCTATGCACAGCTTCATTGATATGGAAATTGAGAAGATTCGCAAGACTGTCGGTACAGACAAGGTGCTGTTGGGATTGAGCGGAGGCGTGGATTCCTCTGTTGTTGCGGCACTGCTGCATAAGGCGATCGGGGATCAGCTGATTTGTATGTTTATTGATCACGGCTTGCTGCGTAAAGGCGAGGCGGAAAGCGTTATGGAGACATTCGGGCGCGAGATGAATATCAATCTGGTGAAAATCGATGCAAAGGAGCGTTTCCTGAGTAAGCTGGCGGGCGTGAGTGATCCGGAGAAGAAGCGTAAAATCATTGGAAATGAGTTTGTGTATACCTTTGATGAGGAAGTGAAGAAGCTGACTTCAGGTGAGGATATCAAGTGGCTGGCGCAGGGTACGCTGTATACGGATGTCATTGAGTCAGGGACAAAGACAGCACAGACGATTAAGTCACATCACAATGTTGGTGGGTTGCCTGAGGATATGCAGTTCAAGCTGATTGAGCCGTTGAATACGCTGTTTAAGGATGAGGTGCGTGCATTGGGGACGGAGCTGGGATTGCCTGATGAGATGGTTTGGCGGCAGCCGTTCCCGGGTCCTGGCTTGGGTATTCGTGTGCTGGGCGATATTACGGAGGAGAAGTTGGAAATCGTTCGGGATTCTGATCTGATTCTGCGTGAGGAAGTTGCGAAGGCAGGGCTGCAGAAGGAGATTTGGCAGTATTTTACGTGTCTGACGAATATGCGTTCCGTTGGTGTTATGGGGGATCAGCGTACATATGATTATGCGGTGGCTATCCGTGCGGTGACTTCGATTGACGGAATGACGGCGGATTGGGCGAAAATTCCGTATGAGGTGCTGGATGTTATCAGCAATCGTATTGTGAATGAGGTGAAGCATGTGAATCGAGTGGTGTATGATATTACGAGCAAGCCTCCGGGAACGATTGAGTTTGAATAGTATATTAAACACAGAAAAGTTCGATAAAATCGAGCTTTTTTTGTTTTTCTAGGCTTGAATGATACACTTTTGATACACTTTATAACATTACTTTACTATTCTTTTTTGTTTTTGTATTTTACTCATGATGTGTCAAGTGTGGTTATGATGAATAAAAAAAAGGAAGATTAATCATTATCTTCCACTTTCACTTCAGAAACGTATTTTTTATGTAATGCTTTTTTATAAGCTTCTTCGAAATTTTCCATTGAATCAAAATCTAATTCATCGGAAATAAAACTATCATCATTAATAGGATAAGATAACATCCAATCATAAAGTCTAGCAGTTTCAAATAACCCAGACTTCTCACCTTTTGAAAATTTTAACCAATCCTGAAGCTGATCGAGTAATACATCATTTTTTACTACACCGAATTTGTTTTGATTAAAACGAAAAATTGGCTGTCCATCTAATTCATCAATTTCCAAGCCATAATGCATAGCTAACCAGAATAATACATGAATCACTTTTTCTCCATGTTCAACATCTGGTTCTTCTAACATGAATGGACAAACTTCAAGAGTCTCGGCAAGTTTATAGATTGTTTCTTTACTTCTAGGTTTCTTTGCTCCTCGTTCATATTGGGAAATTGTAGAATATGCTGAACGTTTTGATAGTCCAATACTTTCTCCTAGTTCTGCCTGGTCTAAATTTCTAAACTTTCGGATTTGCTTTAATTGTGATCCAAATGACACTGTGACACCTTCTTTCTTGTAAAAATTACCATCATGAATAATAAAATAATAGAATTTATGATTTTAGTATATAAAATGGATTACAAAGTTATTATACCAGAAAAAGTTCAATATTGAAATAAAATTGAACGAAAAATAGGTTAATTTTATTGATTTTATAAAAAAGCGATGTTATAATGCAATTGTAATTGACCGATATATAGGTCAACAGAGAGGAGGAGATAAAATGAAAAACAGTTTATTTATGACAGCTGAAGACATTGTTGCTGTTACTGGAATGAGTGAGGCTTATGCTTACAAATTAATTCGAAAATTGAATGAAGAACTTGAAAGCAAAGGCTATATCACATTGAAAGGACGTGTTAGTCGAGATTATTTTGAAGAAAGATTATATGGAGCAAAGGAAGTGAAAGAAAATGCCAGCTTATAAAGATAAGAATGGGAAATGGTATGTAAGTTATTTTAAAAGAAAATATACAGGAGAAAAGAAACGTACTGTAAAGAGAGGATTTAAAACCAAAAAAGAAGCGGAAAAGTTTCTTGCTAGTGAACGTTTAAAAGATGCTAAAGACTTAGATATGACTTTCAGTGATTTTGTCGAAATCTATATTAATGATTTGTCAAATCGAATTAAAGAAAACACTATGCAGACAAAAATATGTTTAATTAACGATAAGATTTTGCCTTATTTCAAAGATTTGAAGATGAACGAGATTTCGGTTTCAGATGTTACCCAATGGCAAAATGAGTTATTAGCTTATCGTAATGAAAATCAAGAACCTTTTTCTCCAGTCTATCTTAAAACAATTCATAATCAGCTTAGTGCTATATTTAATCATGCTTGTAAAAGATATGGCTTAGCTACTAATCCGGCAAGAAATGCAGGTAATATGGGCAAAGAAAGAGCAAAAGAAATGAATTTCTGGACAAAGGAAGAGTACTTGAAGTTTTCTGAAATTATGATGGATAAAGATTGCAGTTATCATGCATTTGAAATGTTATATTGGTGTGGACTTCGTATGGGTGAATTACTTGCGTTAACACCTTCCGATTTTGATTTTGAAAAGAAAACATTACGTATAAATAAATCTTATCAAAGGATCAAAGGGAGAGATGTTATTACTGATCCAAAAACAGTAAAAAGCAATCGTATTATTCCTATTCCTGTTTTTCTAGCTGAAGAAATGCAAGATTATATCAGCCGTCTATATCGTATTGGTAAAAATGATCGTATTTTTCCAATTACAAAATCATGGCTACATCATGAGATGGATAGAGGAAGTAAAGAAGCGGGTGTAAAACGTATTCGTATCCATGACCTTAGACATTCACATGTATCTTTATTGATTGAAATGGGATTTTCGGCTTTAGCGATTGCCAATCGTGTTGGACATGAAAGTATTGAGATTACTTATAGATATGCTCATTTATTCCCAGCACGAGGACAGGAAATTGCTGATAAGCTTGAAAATGAACGAGAGGAGGTATTTAGTCGTGTCAGCTAAAAACAAAGATATGCAAGGCAGATATCGTTCTAAAGTGATTGCTTTTAGGGTTTCTCCACAAGAAGATGAAGTCTTAAATGCAAAAGTGAAACTATCTGGTTTGACAAAACAAGATTATTTAATTGCCTGCAGCACTGATAAGGAAATCACAGTGATTCCAAATCCTTATTTATTTAAAAATCTTCGTAATCATCTCCAGTTGTTTACGAACCGCTTATTAGAAATATCATCACTAGAGGAATTGACATTAGACGAATTGATTGTAATGGAAACATTGATTAAAACTGTTCATGAATTGATAGAAAATAAAAAAGCAAAGATTAAAGCAACTAAGGAGCCACGCCAATGAATCCTATGTCAAATGCTGCTTTAAACTATGCTCAAAAACATTTTAAGATATTTCCGTTAAATGTCAATTCCAAAAGTGAGCAAGTCTTAAAATCGTGGAAAAGCGAGGCAACTAATGACCTACAACAAGTTCAAAATTGGTGGAATCAAAATCCCTCATATAATATTGGATTGAAAACAGGAAATGGTTTAGTTGTTATCGATGTTGATTGCAAAAACGGCAAGAATGGCATGGAGCAATTAAAGCCATTTCTTGCCACCTTTCCTAAAACAAAGGTAGCGAAGACTTGTAATGATGGATATCATCTCTATTATAAGGTGGACAGAGAGGTTCGTAACTCCATTGCTTTAATGGAAGGAATAGATGTACGAGGTGATGGTGGTTATGTATTAGCACCTCCCAGTGTTGTTGATGATAAATCTTATGCATGGGTCAATAATCTGCCGATAGCTGAAGCTAATGATGCAGTTTATGATTTTCTTTCCAAAACCAAGAACGATACAACGAAGCCATTAGATGATTGCTGTTTGATTCAAGAAGGGAAAAGAAATGACTACTTATTTAAAATGGCATGCTATTTACAGAAGAAAGGATTTCATGACGAATCGATTAGGCTTTGTATTACTAAAGAGAATGAGAAGCGTTGCTACCCATCATTAGAGATGAAAGAAGTCAATAACATATGTTCAAGTGCATTAAGCTATGATAAAGGCTTTATTCAAACGAAAAGAGATGTTGAATATGGCGGAAGGTTTACTGCAAAAGAATTATTATCATCCGATATAAAAGAAGAACAGGATATTGTAGAAGATATGATTCCTATTGGTTTAACCTTGATTGGAGCTCCACAAAAAACTGGAAAGACATTCTTTGGATTACAGCTGGCTGATGCAATTGCAAGTGGTAAAAAATTCTTAGGTAAAAATGTGAAACAAGGAACAGCCTTATATTTAGCGTTTGAAGATCATAAGAATAAGATACAAAAGCGATTGAAAACAATGAAGATTGAAGAAAAGGATAATCTTGTTATTGATGTTATGAAGTCGGATAATTATTTTGACTTAGAAAAAAGAATTCAAAAAGAGTTAGAAGTCAATAAGGATTTGAGAGTGGTCGTTGTCGATACCTTTGCTAAGATGAGAAGAAATAAAGATAGAGATTATGACTCGGAATATGCTGAATCAACAATGTATCATGAACTAGCTTTTAAATATAATTTGTCCATCATTCTAATCACTCATGTGAAAAAGGAAATAGATCCTAATCATCCTTTTGATTCCATTTATGGAAGTAGAGGGATAGTGTCAGGAGCGGACAGTATTATCGTATTGTATAAACGAAACTTTCTATCTAAGAATCGACAGCTAGCAATTCAAGGAAAAGATTTTCCAGAGGAAGAACTGACAATCTGTCAAAATGAGATGTGTATTTTTGAAATCGTTGAAAATGACTTCGATGAACAAATTGATGAGAATCTCAGTAAGGTCATCAACTTCATTGTAAGAAATAAAATATATGAGGGATCTCATGAAACTTTATGTTCTAAATTATCATTAAAGCTAAGAGGAAAGGGACTGCAAATTCTTCTAACCAAAAATAAGGATTTTCTTAAGGATTCATTCATAACATATGAAATTCTACCGAGAACAAATAAGGCAAGACTGATGAGATTGGTTTATGATGGTGACGAAGAAACATAAAAATTGGTGACGGTGTGACGGTGTTTCGGTATAGCAAATTGTCCGTCACACCGTCACTCGTCACTTCAATTAAAATTCACGTTATATGTATGAGCAAGCAACGTATTTTATCCCCAAAATACAATCAAGTTGGACGGCGCCAACAACGAAAGGAAGTGGAATGATGAAACGAAATCATGAAATCAAGATTCGATTTAACGAAAAAGAATTTGAACAGTTGACGGAAAAAGTTTGTAAATCAAAACTCAGCAGGGAAAAGTTTGTTCGTCAATGTATCTTAAAAAAATCAGTCAAAGAACCACCTCATTTGGATTATTATAAGTTATTAAATGAGTTTAATCATATAGGAAATAATCTCAATCAAATTGCTAAATCCTTAAATAGCGGACAGGGTAAATCTTCATTTCTTGTCGAGGTTACGATTGAAGAATTGAGAAATATGATTAAGAATTTAGATGAAAAAGTAAGGGGTGATTAAAGCAGTAACAGCAATTTGGGCGATAAGAGATCGTTTGGATAATGCCATTAAGTATGTAGAAGATGATGACAAGACCATTGAAAAAACCTTTGACTATATCAGTAATGATGAGAAAACAGATGGCAAAAAATATGCAACTTATCTGAATTGCGATGCATTTCAGCCACAAAAATCTATGAGTACTACAAAGAAAATGTTTGATGATACAAAGTCTATTGTTGCATATCATGGTTATCAATCTTTTAAAATTGGAGAGGTAACTGCTGATATTGCACATGAAATTGGTGTAAGGTTAGCACAGAAATTATATGCAGATCGATTTGAAATTATCGTTACTACACACCTTGATAAGAAGCATATCCATAATCATATTCTTCTAAATTCAACATCATTTATTGATGGGAAACGCTTCTGTAATACGAAAAAAGATTACAGAAAAATGCAGGAAACCTCTGATAAATTATGCTTGGAATATGGTTTATCTGTTATTAAAAATCCTCAATATAAGTCTAAGAAAGTCAATTATCATGTATTAAATTCTTATATGAAGGACATCAAAAAAGATATGGATATCCTAGTTCAGCAAAGTAATTTTGTGGATGTGTTTTGGGATAATATGAAGAAAAAAGGATATGCTCTCGAAAGAATTGGAGAAGAATATGCCATTTATCATCCGTATTATTCAGAACCAATCTTTCTAAAAACATTAGGAGAGCAATACCATTATGAAAATATTGAAGATAGATTAACCGATAAAAGAATACTTCCACAAGAAACGGAACATACAAAAAGCTATTATCAGTGCAAGGAATATTATAAAAAATATAAGAGAAAACAACTCACTGGACCTGCAGGAATAAGAGTAGCTTATCTCATTTCATTAAATGTTTTGCCAACTCGAAAACAAAAATTATCCAAGGAAGCAAGGCAAGCATTAAGAAAATTGGATATGTTTGTGAAGGAAATTGAATTGTTATATTATAACAAAATTGAAAATATTAACCAATTGGATGACTATCAGCAAGTGAAGCAAAATGAACTAGATAAACTAATCTATGAACGACAACGCTGTTATTATCATCGAATGAAAGCTACAAGTGAAGAGGAAAAAGAAGCGTGGTCGGCAAAAGCAAAGCAATTTACACCAGTAATTAAAAAGTTAAGAATGGAAGTCAAAGTCTGTGATAACATTCGAAATAGAAGCTTTAAAGATGATGTAGAACGTATCGCATGGAAGAAAATAAGACAGAGAGAGCAGTCACGTTAGGAGGAAAAGCAGATGAAAGAAATGAAATACCAACAAGTAGGAGACTATGAATTTCCAGTTCTAAAACAAGAAGAATCATTACCAACTTTAACTAGATTTGGGCGAATGTATTTAAAGCATTTGAAAGAAAATTATAAAGCACATTATCTAGCTTTGATTGCAGAAAATAAGCTAAATGATGAATTATTATCAATGGATCAGCAGATGAATGACCAATATGATGTGTTAGTAAAGCAACTTATGGAAAAAAGAAATGTTAATGAAGATTTAAAAGGAAAAAATCAAATGAGATGGCTACAGGAAATGAATAATATTAGAAATACTACGGAGGAAATAGTTGTTAAAAAAATGATAGAAGTGGGTTAATCTCACTTTTTTTCTATTTATTAGGAGTTAGAATGTTAATTTTAGTATTGATTATTGATTGTAATAATTATTTTTTAAGTTCAATTTAAAAATATAAATATCACGAAAGTCAATATTTTATTGATAGATAAAAATTCAAATGTTATACTTTAGGTAGTCTTTAAGGAGTGTGAACATGAAATATAGTTACAATAAATTATGGAAAATGTTGATTGATAGAAAGATTTCTAAAACTGAAATGCGATTGGCAGCTGGAATTACAACGAATATGCTCGCAAAGATGGGGAAAGATGAAGCTGTTAATCTTGACACACTTGTAAAAGTAGCCCTATTTCTAGATTGTGGAATAGACGATATTTTGGAATTTGAAGAAAAAAGTGAAGGAGATAAATAAAATGGCAGAACTAGAAAATAGCAAAGATCTTATCAGTGTATTATGGAGTGGAGCAGATATACTTCGATCAAAAATGGATGCAAATGAATATAAAGATTATTTGTTAGGGATTGTCTTTTATAAGTACCTATCAGATTCATTTTTGATTAAGGTATATGATCTTCTTAATGATGAAAAACCGTCATCATTAAAAGAAGCATTAGTAGAATATCGAGAAGCTTTAAAAGATGAAAGTGCTGATGAGTTAATGGCAGAACTTAAGTCAGTTTGTCACTATGTTATTGAACCAGATTTAACGTATACTTGTTTTGCTGATGCAGCTAGAAATAATTCATTTAATAGAGAGTATCTACAAAAAGCGTTTAATAATATTGAACAAAGTGACCCATTGTTTGCTGATTTATTTTCTGATATTGATTTGTATTCGAATCGTTTAGGAACTGGTGATCAAAAACAAAGCGATACAATTTCAGATTTAATCAAAGAGATTGATAAGGCAGACTTATTAAATACAAATGTTGATATTTTAGGGAATGCCTATGAATACTTAATTGGACAATTTGCATCAGAAACAGGAAAGAAAGCTGGAGAATACTATACTCCTCAGGCAGTATCTAAAATCTTAACGAAGATTGCGATTACAGGACAAGAAGACAAAAAAGGATTATCTGTATATGATCCTTGTATGGGATCTGGCTCATTACTTTTGAATGCAAAGAAGTATGCTACTGATCCATTAAATATAAAATATTATGGTCAAGAACTTAATACTTCAACATATAATCTGGCAAGAATGAATATGTTTTTACATGGTGTTGCTCCAGAAAACCAAAAATTAAGACATGGGGATACATTGGATTCTGACTGGCCAACTAGTGAAGAAACAAATTTCGATATGGTTCTTATGAATCCTCCATATTCAGCAAAATGGAGTGCGGCTCAAGGATTCTTGCAGGATGAACGTTTTAGTGATTATGGTGTATTAGCACCAAAATCAAAAGCAGACTATGCCTTCTTATTACATGGGTTATATCATTTAAAAAATAGCGGTACAATGGCAATTGTATTACCTCATGGAGTTCTATTTAGAGGTGCTACTGAAGGTAAAATAAGAGAAAAACTTCTTCGTTCTGGAAATATTTATGCAGTTATCGGATTACCTGCAAATTTATTTTATAATACCTCTATTCCAACCTGTATTGTTGTCTTAAAAAAGCATAGGAACGGACGAGATGTACTCTTTATTGATGCCTCTAAGAAATTCAATAAAGGCAAAAAACAAAATGAAATGACAGATGAACATATTGAATCGGTATTAGATTTGTATATGAAAAGAGAAACTGTGGATAAAGAGTCTTATCTTGCAAGTTTTGAAGATATTGAAAAAAATGATTTCAATTTGAATATCCCTAGATATGTAGATAATTTTGAGAAAGAAGAACCCGTCAATATTAATGCTCTTCTAACGGAAATAAAGCAAACGGATGCAGAACTTCGAAAAGTACAAAGTGATTTTGTGTCATTATTACACGAATTAACTAGTTCAGATGAAAATATTAAAGCATCATTAAATGATTTCATTAATATGATGGAGGAGGGATTATAGTGAAAAAACCTAAAATAAGATTTAACGGTTTTAATGATGATTGGGAACAGTGTAAGTTTGGTGAATTAGTTGATAAATATGAAGATCTTGTAGAAACACCAACTGATGGTTATATGAGATTAGGTATTAGAAGCCATGCTAAAGGCACTTTTTATAGTTATGTTGAAAAGGGTAAAGAACTTGAAACCGCAAAAATGTTTAGAGTAGCTGCGAATAACTTTATCGTAAATATTACATTTGGATGGGAACATGCAGTTGCAATTACTGATGAAAATGATGCAGGAAAACTTGTTTCTCATAGATTTCCTCAATATCAATTTCATAAAGGAATGATTCCTAAATTTTTTTAGTATTTAATTTTGGATGAATCTTTCAAACATCATTTGGAATTATCTTCTCCAGGAGGTGCTGGAAGGAACAGAGTATTAAAGCTTAATGATATGCTAAATTATCAAATGAGATTTCCATCTGAGCAAGAACAGAAGAAGGTAGCAAATTATTTTGATACCTTGGACACCCTTATCACTCTTCACCAGCGAAAGTGTGATGAAATCAAAAAGCTGAAAAAATACATGCTTCAAAATATGTTTCCACAGGATGAAGAAAAAGTTCCAAAAATTAGATTTTATGGTTTCACTGATGATTGGGAACAGCGTAAGTTGGGAGAAGTGGCAGATATAGTTGGTGGTGGAACACCAAGTACAAATGTTTCTAATTATTGGGATGGAAATATTGATTGGTATGCACCTGCTGAAATTTCAGATCAAATATTCTTATCCTCAAGCCAAAGAAAAATAACTGAAAAAGGTTATAATAATAGTTCAGCTAAGATGCTTCCAATAGGAACAGTGCTATTTACTTCTCGTGCAGGGATAGGAAAAACCGCTATATTAAGCAAAAAAGGCTGCACTAATCAAGGTTTTCAATCAATAGTTCCACATAAGGATGAATTGGATTCATATTTCATTTTTTCACGAACAGATGAATTAAAACGGTATGGAGAAATCGTCGGTGCAGGTTCAACTTTTGTAGAGGTATCAGGCAAACAAATGGCAAATATAGAGATGATGATGCCTAAAACAATAAGCGAACAAAAGGTTATTGGCGCATATTTTGCTAAACTCGACCACCTCATCACTCTTCACCAGCGAAAGTGCGATGAGTTAAAGAATATGAAGAAATTTATGCTTCAAAATATGTTTGTATAGGAAATGTTTATATCTCAAAACATTAAAATTATATTTTCCTTAGTACCTTAGCATTTTACAAAGATTATTAATAGATTATATGGCTTACGATGTATTTCAGCAAAAGTCAAGGATGAATTATTACGTTAGATTTCATTAAAAGGGATAGAATTTAACTCAATATAGATTCGAGTATCATAGATAAAATTATATTAAATTTAAAATTATGGCTTTTGTTTGGGAACAGCGTAAGTTGGGAGATGTTCTTGAAACAATCAAAGATGGTACTCACGGGACACATCAAGATGCAAATGAAGGACCACTTCTTCTTAGTGCAAAAAATATAAGGAATGGAACTATTATTTGGGATGAGTCTGATAGAAGAATTTCGATTAATGAATATGAAAAAATCCATTCAAAATTCAAATTGAAGAAGAATGATGTTCTGCTAACAATAGTTGGTTCTATTGGAGAAACTGCGATTTTAAAGGATATTTCGGGTATTACATTTCAAAGAAGTGTTGCATTTTTAAGAACGTCTGAGCAGATAACGCCTGAATTTTTGTGTTCAGAGATACAGACTCAACAGTTTCAAAAAAAGTTGAATGACCGCAAATCTACATCTGCTCAGCCAGGTATATATCTTGGAGATTTGTCAGAAATACCATTTGTGTATTCGAAAAATAAGGATGAACAAGTAAAAATTGGTCAGTACTTTTCAAATCTCGATAAGCTCATCACTCTTCACCAGCGAAAAAGAATGCTACGTAAGTGCTTTTTTTCAATCGATTGGGAACAGCGTAAGCTAGGAAAAATAGTAGAGGTCCATAATGGGAAAGATTATAAACACCTAGAAAAAGGTAATATTCCAGTATATGGAACGGGTGGTTATATGCTCAGTGTCTCTGAATCACTATCTGATACACAGGATGCTATAGGAATAGGAAGAAAAGGAACAATAGATAAGCCTTATATTTTGAGAGCCCCCTTTTGGACTGTTGATACGCTGTTTTACTGTATTCCACGAGAAGAAAATGATTTGAATTTTATTTTTGATATTTTTCAAAATATAAATTGGAGATTAATGGATGAATCCACAGGTGTTCCTAGTTTATCGAAAAAAAGCATAAATAATGTGAAAATTTTAGTTCCTAATAAAAAAGAGCAGAAACAAATTGGATTATATTTCAATCAACTTGACCACCTTATCACTCTTCACCAGTGTAAGTCCAACTTTTGTAAGAAAAATGAGGTAAACGCTTGGGAACAGCGTAAGTTTGGCAGTCTTTTAAATGAGATAAGAGAAAAGACAACCATAGAAAATGAAGATACATTGCTTTCATGCGCTATAGATGGAATGTACCTTAATTCTGAATTATTTAGTCATTTTAGAGGGCAGTCAAACATTGGGTATCTTAAAGTTAAGAAAAACGATTTGATTTTATCTGCACAAAATTTGCATTTAGGAAATTGTAATGTGAATTTACGCTTTGAACACGGCATAATATCGCCAGCTTATAAGGTTTATGAACTTGTTGATTGTAATCCTTTATTCGTGCAAGCATGGATAAAAATGGATAAAACAAAAGACTTCTTTTTAAAGTCATCTACTGAAGGAGCAAGTGTCTGTAGAAAAAATATATTGTGGGAAGAACTGTATAAACAAGAGTTGGTTGTTCCTGCAATAGAGGAACAAACCGTCATAGGAACTTATTTTGAGCAGTTCGATCAGCTCATCACTCTTCACCAGTGGGAGTGTAACATTAATGAAAATACTGAGGGGAACGATGAAAAACAGCGTAAGCCAATAAAAAAACTTATTATTTCTGAAGGAAACCTGTCTTTAGTGGATGATATGTTTTTATTACATAGAATGACGTTTTTGGTTTGCAATAAATACATTCTATTACGATTGAATGTAGTGAAGTATAAAATAACAATTATAATTATAAGTAATATCTTGTATTCTATTGTAAGTTTGTTAATTATTGCTTGTTATTTAATTGTCATAAATAAGCAATTAATAATACTCATTTATGTAGAAATAAGTGTAGTGATAATAAAAGGAGATGACGATTATGCCAGAATTAGAAGCTGAAATTGAACAGAAATTAATAGAACAACTTGTTTATGGAGATTCTCAGTGGACATATAGAGGAGATTTAAAAACAGAAGAAGATTTATGGAAAAATTTTAGATATATCCTTGAGCAGAATAATAAGGATCAATTGAATGGAAAACCTCTTTCTGATACAGAATTCAATCAAGTCAAGAATCAATTACAGTTTTCTTCTTTTTATAAGGCAGGAGAATGGCTGGTTGGCGAAAATGGGAAGGTAATGGTTCATGTACAAAGAAACACTGAAAAGTTACATCTTGTTGTGATGAATCATGAACATATTGCCGGTGGGAGCAGTGTGTATGAAGTTATTAATCAGTATCGAGCATTAAACACGGATGAAAATGGTAGTCTACCTGCACGTGATCGCCGCTTTGATGTTACGCTTATGATTAATGGATTACCAATGATTCATATTGAACTTAAAAACAAAGAACACTCTTTTATGGATGGCTTTTACCAAATCCAAAAATATATAGGTGAAGGCAAGTTTAAAGGCATTTTCTCTGCTGTTCAGATGTTTGTAATCAGCAATGGTGTAGATACGAAGTATTTTTCGGCGGCGAGTGATACAGAGTTGAACCCTAAATTTATTAGTGGATGGCTTGACCGAAATAATAATCCAGTAAGTGATTATCTTGATTTTGCAAAATGTGTACTTCGCATTCCAGAAGCACATGAGATGGTTGCTAGATATACTGTACTAGATGAGGATTCTAAGAGATTAATTTTATTAAGACCATATCAGATTCATGCGATTGAAGCAATTCGAGAAGCGTCTAAAAGAAGTGAATCAGGATATGTATGGCATACAACAGGTTCTGGTAAAACATTAACTTCTTATAAAGCTACAAGAAATCTTTTGATGGATATCCCATCAATCGATAAAACTGTTTTCTTGATTGATAGAAAAGATCTTGATACGCAAACTTCACAAGCATTTCAGTCTTATGCAAATAATGATTTAGTTGATGTTGATGAAACAAATAATGTAAACGATCTTAAAAACAAGTTGAAATCAAGTGATAGACAAGTGCTTGTGACAACAATACAGAAACTGCAAAGATTGATTACAAAACGATTGCAGGAAGATACATCTGATTACAATAAAATTAAAAATTTAAGAATTGCTTTTGTAGTGGATGAATGTCATAGAGCAGTAACACCTTCAACTAAGAGGGAATTGGAAAGATTCTTTAATCGTTCATTATGGTATGGATTTACCGGAACTCCTCGATTTGCAGAAAATCCATATCCACAATTAGGAGATTTGCCTAGAACAACCAAAGAGTTATATGGAGAATGCCTGCATAAATATACAATTCAAAACGCCATCCATGATAATGCTGTACTTGGTTTCCAAGTAGAACATAATGGTCCTAAAAATATAGTTGATGAAACGGATTCTACTATGTATGATAATGAGACACATATGTTGAAAGTATTAGATATAATTTTAAATAAATCTTATTATAAATTAGGTTTCCAAAATGGAAAAGGAAAGACTTATGAAGGCATTTTAACTACAAGTTCTATTCAGATGGCTCAGAAGTACTATGAACTTTTGAAAAAAGTAAAAAACGGTGAAACAAATATTGTTATTGATGAAAAGATAAAACAAATTCTTCCAGATTTCCCTAAGTTTGCAATTACATATTCAGTATCGGAAAATGAAGAAGGTTCAAAAGTAAATCAAGAGAAGATGAAGGAATCTCTTTTTGATTATAATAAGATGTTTGGAACAAAGTTTGACATGTCACAAATTCAAAGTTATAACGCCAATTTAAATAAACGTTTAGCTAGAAAAGATGCGAAATTCAAAAGTCGAAGTGAACAACTAGATATAGTGATTGTAGTAGATCGTTTGTTAACAGGTTTTGATGCACCTTGTATGTCAACAATGTTTATTGATAGACAGCCAATGGGACCACATGATCTAATTCAGGCTTTTTCAAGAACAAATCGTATTTTTGATAAGAATAAAGCATATGGTCAAATTGTGACGTTCCAAGCTCCTACTCTTTTTAAAGAAGCGGTTGATAATGCTGTTAAACTATATTCAGCAGGTGGAGTAAATGGAGCAATAGGAGCTGATTGGGCTGAAATTGAGCCGGCATTTAAAAAATCGTTGATTGCTTTAAAAGTATCAGCAAGTAAACCGGAAGTAATTCCTTCAATGTCAAAGAAAGAAAAAGAAGTGTTTGTGAAAATGTTCCAAAATTTTGATCGACTCTTTGCTCAATTAAAATCGTTTACTAACTATGATGATTCTATGTTAGAAGATTATGGTATTACTCAGGAAGAGTACGATAATTATGCAGCACACTATAAAAATATCATAGAAATATTAAAAGAGGATAATCCACAGCCTAGTGATATAGATTCAGAAATAACAGAAATTGATTTTGATTATGAACTCATGGCGTATAGTCATACAAAAATTGACTATGAATATATCATTAACTTGATTCAAAATATTGTTAGTCCAGAAAATACAGACGAAATAATCACTCCTGAAGCAAGGAAAAAGAAGATTAATGAAGTTATTACGTATATTGACGAATTAAGAAAAGATAATCCTAAAATTGCTGAAATTATGTCAAATATCATTTATGAAATTGAAGCTGATGAGAATAAATACTATGGTCAATCCATTCTGAATATTGTAGAAAATACAAAGAGAGAATGTCTTGATAAAGCTGTAAGTGATTTTTGTCTTGATTGGTTCACATCAAAGGAAGAAGTAATGTATGCAGCAACTCACTATAGAAATGGTGAAATTCCAAATGAAAATGCTATTAAGGAAACTGCTGATTTTGGAAGTTATAAACAATCTCAGGAAAAATCACTTCCAAAATTCAAATATTACTCTAGGATGATGGCGGAACTTAGAGAATTAATGAAAGAAGAAATTGAACCGCTTTTAGTACGTTAATATTATATTTTAATTTTTTGTTTATGTCAGTGTAAGCAATTCTATAAGAAGGAGGCAGCTTATGTTAGATGATGTAAACAAGGAAACTTTATTTTGTGATTATTATAAGCAATGGATAGAAGTGTATAAAAAGGGAGCCATTAGAGAGGCTACTATGGCGAAATATTTAATGACACATAAATGGCTTGAGAAACTTGTTCCAAATTTAAAGATAATAAATCTCAATAGAACGGCTTATCAGCAACTTTTGAATGACTATGCAAAGGAACATGAAAGACAAACAACGTTGGACTTTCATCATCAGTTAAAAGGAGCTGTTTTGGATGCTATTGATGAGGGATTACTTATTAGAGATCCTACAAGAAAGGCAATTATTAAAGGTAAAACACCAAAGACAAAGAAAATAAAATATTTAAATCAATTCGAATTACATACATTACTTGCAGATCTTGATTTAAAAGAAACTGTTAATTGGGATTGGTTTATCTTGCTTGTGGCAAAAACGGGAATGCGTTTTTCTGAGGCTTTGGCAATAACTCCTGATGATTTTGATTTTTCAAGACAAACCTTGTCAATTAGTAAAACTTGGGACTATAAGGGAAAAGGTGGATTCTTGCCAACTAAAAATAAATCATCTGTAAGAAAAATACAGATTGATTGGCAAATCGTAGTAAAATTCTCTGAGCTAATTAAGACATTGCCAAAAGATAAACCTATTTTTGTTGGTGAGGATAAGATTTATAATTCCACAGTAAATGATGTATTAACAAGGCACTGCAAAACATGTGAGATTTCATCAATATCTATACATGGATTAAGACATACACATGCTTCGTTGTTGTTATTTGCTGGCGTATCAATTGCAAGTGTTGCAAGAAGACTAGGACATGCCAGTATGACAACGACACAAAAAACATATTTGCATATTATACAAGAACTTGAAAATAAAGATGTGGATCTTGTAATGAGAACATTATCTGGGTTATAAAAACATAAAATAAATGATTGCTTGCACTGATATATGTAAGTGCTTGTTAAAAAAATAAGATGTTTTATTATGAAATGTGTATTTTAATGTTATATTGTTAATTGAATTGAAATATCGCTAAAAGAATAATTTTGTTATTTATTAAGCTTTAGGAGGGTTTTCTATGAATGATATGATTAAAAAAGATAATCTAAATGAATTTGGCCTTTATGAATCGATTAGAAATGTGTTGATTCAAGCAAGAAAAAAAACCTATCAGTCTGTTAATTCATCTATTGTTATGTCCTATTGGTCTATTGGAAAGCTTATTGTTGAAAATGAACAGAATGGTAATTTTAGAGCTGAGTATGGAAAGAATGTTTTGGAAAATCTTTCATATAAACTGTCTAAAGAGTTTGGTAGTGGATTTAGTATTCGAAGTTTACAACAAATGAAGAAGTTCTATCTAGTATTTCCAAATACGAACGCACTGCGTTCGCAATTGACATGGACACATTATCGAAGTTTATTACGTGTTGAGAATGAGAATGCAAGAAACTGGTATATTGAAGAGGCCATTAAGGAGCATTGGTCAAGTAGGCAATTAGATAGACAGATTTCTACAATGTATTATGAAAGATTGTTATCTAGTCAGGATAGAAAATCAGTTATAACAGAAGCAAATGATAAATTATCACTTGTAATACCAGAAGATTTTATAAAAGACCCATATGTCTTGGAATTCTTGAATTTGAAAAATTATCCGGCATTGCGTGAAAGTGATCTGGAATCTGCTTTGATTGATAACTTACAAGAGTTTTTATTAGAACTAGGACGTGGCTTTTGTTTTGTCTCAAGACAAAAATTAATGCGTTATGAAGATGATGACTTTTATATTGATCTTGTTTTCTATCATAGTATCTTGAAGTGTTATGTTTTAATTGATTTGAAATTAGGTAGATTAACACATGGTGATGTAGGGCAAATGGATAGTTATATCCGTATGTTTGATGACTTATATAAAAATGATGATGATAATCCAACTATTGGCTTGATATTGTGTTCAGAAAAGAATGAAGCTGTTGCTAAGTATTCTGTATTAAATGATAAAACAAATATGTTTGCTTCAAAATATCAGTTCACACTTCCGACAGTAGAAGAATTAGAACATCAAATTGAAGAAGAACGTAATCGTATAGAAAGTAAAGGTTTAATTGAAGCCAAGTGATAGAATAGAAGAATTGATAAGATCACTCAACATTGTTAATAGCAAAATAGAAGTAGAATTAAATAAAGCTTTATTAAATAATCAAATTATTTAAGATTTAAACTAGAATAGAAGTATGGTCGTTGTATGACATAATAAGTTATTGATACAAAACTATTGAAAATGTGATACGAATTTGATACACTTGATTTTATCAAAAGTGTAAATATTAAATAATATTGAACTAGTTTTGTGTTAAGTAACAATATTATTGACCTATATATAGGTCAATAAAGAATTATTTGTATTGAGTTTGAATAGTGTACTATAAAGAAAAACGCCTTTGTTAAGGGCGTTTTTGTCTTTTTAAGATGATATTGAGTACAATAATTCAGAATTATATTACTTTTTGCTAGGCTTTGTATATTTATTAAGAGCTTCGATATGCTTTTTTTGTAGTCATTTGGTATTTGTTCTATTTACTAAATAATCAATAGAAGTTTTATAATAATCAGCGAGTTTTATCAGTATTTGAATAGGAATATCTCTGCCACCTGTTTCGTAATAAGAATAAGTTCTTTGTGATATATTCAGATAATCGGCTATATCGTTTTGAGATAAATCATGATCTTCTCTTAAGTTTTTCAATCTTACAAATATCATTTATATCACCTCATGAAAATTATAGAATGAAAAAGTGAATTGATATTGCTTATAGAACATATTGTTCTAGCGTGACGTCATATCTATTTAGTACATTTATTGCTTATGAGGACACTATCGTTGTATTATAAAATTCGGCAAGTTTGACTAGTATTTCAACAGGTACATTTCTATCTCCAGTTTCATAATAGGAGTAGGTTCTTTGTGAAACATTCAAATATTTAGCTAATTGTTCTTGAGATAAATCATTATCCTCTCTTAAATCTCGTAACCTTTTGTATGCCATTGTTACCACCTCATAAAAATTACATGTATGGCATTGTATATGATAGCGCAAAGAACAGTATCTACTTTAGTTATCGTACCCAATAAAGAAATCCAAAAACAATGGGAACAACGGATCCATGAGTTTTTAACCATACCGCCGGGTAAATCAAAACGAGACTCCTATATCGGAATCTATAACGGCTCCAAGAAAAAACTGAGAGGGCATATAGATATCGCCGTTGCTGCATCTTTAGCAAATTTAGAAGACATTGCAGTTACCCTAAAGGAATATGGCATGATTATCGTTGATGAATGTCATCATGCCGCCAGCGATACATTTACCAGAGTATTGAGAAACGTGAATGCAAGGTATATATATGGCTTTTCGGCAACTCCCAAAAGAAAAGACGGGTTGGAGAAAATCATGCATATGTTCTGTGGTCCTATCCGCTATGAAACCAGTTCATTTCAAATACAGAATACATACAGGTTTCAACAGCTCCTGATTCCCAGAATGACGACTATGCGGTGTCTGGATGATAGTAAAACCTACACGCAGTATTGCAGCGATCTTATGAACGACCAGATTCGAAATTATCTGATTGTGAGGATGTGGTGAAAGAATTTCAGAATGATGGTAAAATCATTATCCTGTCAGAGCGTAGGCAGCACCTGACAATCTTATATGAGATGTTGAAGCACCTGCATATACATGTGTATGTACTGACGGGTGAAAGGAAAACAAAAGAGAGAAATGAAATCATTGCAAAAGTACGGAATTTTAATAGCAAGGAGAAATTCATCCTCTTGGCAACCAGCAAGCTTCTTGGTGAAGGCTTTGATTTACCTGCCTTATCAACGTTATTTCTTGTTATGCCGATTTCTGATGAATCCAGGATAGAGCAGTATACAGGAAGAATTCATAGAAATGTGGAGGGTAAGGATATGGTGAAGGTATATGATTATGTGGATGCTCATATCCCCATGCTGGAAGGAATGTTTCGCAAAAGGTTGAAGCAGTACCAGAAAGAAGGCTACTTTCTGCAGGAACAAAATCAAATTGTTGAAGTTTCCCAGCTGATGTATGAAGGGCAGAGCTATAAGCATGTATTTCTTGAAGATATAAAGGCATCCAGCAGTGAAATCCTGATTATGAATGTACATTATGAGTTAGGAAAAATCAAAAGCTATTTCGATGTCCTGCAGGAAAAGGCACATCAAAATGTTCAGCTGTATGTCGTCTTGAATGATGAGCAAAGACAAAAGGAAATGCTTGTGCGAACGATAGAAGGAATGGGCGCAGCTATTTTGCACAGCAATCATTCAGCACATTTTGTTGTGATTGACAAAGAAATTATCTGGTACAGTGATATGGATTTTCTTGGAAGGGCAAAAAAAGATGGTTTAAGTACAAGGCTGAAAGATCCGCATCTGGTAAATGAAATTATGAAAATTGCACAGGATGAACAGCTGCAAAATATAGAGGATGATGAAAAGATAAGCTTATGGTGAATAAGAAAAGTGAATGTAAAATAGAAATATAAAAGCCAGATAATCCAATGCCATTTGGAATTAAGGTAAAAACTGTATGAGGAAAATGCCATTCTGGAAGTTTTTACTGTAAGTGATACCAAAGCCTGTATCCGTGTAAAAGGAACGATTGATTATACAGTGGTTTTACAGAAAACAGAGCATGGCGTTACGATTGCTTGCAATTGTTCGTATCTTGGAGAATTGTAGCACAAGGTAGCTGTATTACTGTATCTTAAAAAGTATCGCATCCAGTATTGAAAATCGAACACAGAACGGTCACGATAGAGATTAGTCATTTGGATGATTTTAAGTTTGAGGTTAAGGAACAGCTGTATGAACTGGATGTAAATGATGAGGATTTATCGCATGAGGAATGACTGTATTTACGCTATCAGACATTTCAACATGAAAGGCATGTGGAAACCAAGCTACAAATGCTGATTTACTTATCAAGAAAATTGTAGTATCACCTGATGTATGGATGGTGATTTTTAAGGATCTGAATCAGAATCCTGAGTCTGTAAAAGCGGTAATTTCAAACATGAAGGAACAGGATATGATTTTCATGCTAAGTGAAGCTATACGGACTGTGGAAGAATCTGGTTCCTCAGCATAGGAAGCATGGATGATATGCTTTCAGGAGAGAATTCTGGAATTGGAAGATGTATTCGCTAATGCAGGTATGTAAGGCAGGATAACAGGAAAGTCAAAACTGTAATCATGTTCATATAAAAAATCGGAGGTCCCCATATGGATGAGCATTTTATTTATATCGTACTGGAAATCGTATCGGAAATACCCAAAGGAAGCGTCGCAACCTATAAACAGATTGCGGAGCTGGCCGGCAGAGAGCGTAATGCCAGGCAGGTTGGCAAGATTCTCTCCGCATCCACCCTGTATGGCGAATACCCGTGCCATCGCGTCGTTAACAGTGCAGGCAGAACGGCTCCGGACTGGGATGAACAGAAAAATCTTCTCATAGACGAGGGCGTCACCTTTAAACCAAACGGAAACGTTGATCTCAAAGCCTGTCAGTGGAAGATATAAAGCAAGCACCTCTATCAAAAGAACCACCAGCAAAACCCAAACAGAGGCACGCATAACCTGACGGGTGAACTTCCCAACTGCTGAGTGACAAATTATTTTCAAAAAGCATACATCAACCGTGCAGTTTCTAATGAGAAACCATCATTTCCGGAATTCATGCTAACAGATTCGGAAAAAGTGTCTTATAATGTAACTGACAGGGGAATTCTCCCCGCAAACTTTACAAGCCAAGGAGCAATCGATTATGGAAAAAAATATACGTCTGGTTATCTGTGATATTGACAGTACCCTCGTTACTTCCGAAAGAGAACTGACACCGAGAACAAGAGCTGTCATCCATCAGCTTCACACAAAAGGAATTTACTTCGGCATCGCATCGGGCCGGCCATTGGATGAACTGGCAAAAAAAGCAGCACTGTGGGGAATCTCATACCCCTTTGATATCCTGATCGGCATGAACGGCTCCGAGCTTTGGGATAACCTTTATCAAAAGGAATACAGCTACTTTAAAATGAAAAAGGAGTGGATCAAAGAAACAATGGAGCTGATGAAGCCCTTTGATTCCAACTGCTTTATCTATCGCGATGACTGCCTGCTCTGTGAACGCGATGATGCACAGATGCGCAAATCCGCCCTAACCAGTGACAAGCATATGGTTGTCGTGGACTCTCTCTCTGTCATGTATGAGCAGGAAAACGCTAAAATCATGTATCGTGTCAAAGAAGATATCGTGGATGAAATCGAACAGTATTTGAACGAACATCCATCTCCTTACTATAAAGGCTTCAAAACACAGCCGACCCTCATTGAATTTGCAGATCAGCGGGTATCCAAAGCCTATGCACTGAAAAAATTCTGTGAATGTAACAGAATAACACCGGAAGAGGTCGTTGCCTTTGGCGATACGACCAATGACAATGACATGCTGGCATACAGCGGTCTGGGTGTCTGTATGATCAATGGCAGCGATGATACCAAAGCAATTGCAGATGATATCACCGCATACAGCAATGATGAAGACGGCTTTGCCAGATACATGGAAGAGCATTTTCTGAAATAACAGAGGCATACAGATAAATATCTCTCGCTTATCCGCTTTGCCAGATACATGAAAGAGCATTTCTTGAAATAACAGAGGCATACAGGTAAATATCTCTCGCTTATCCGCCTAAACACAATAGACATACAGGAACGCATCTTCATTGGATTGTTGCAGCCTGCATGCAGATTCTAACATCCCCCCTCTGCAGGATCAGTAATTTCATATGAACAAGAAAACGCAGCATTCAATCACCATTACTGACAATAACATACCTGTAGGAATCCCTGGTTTATGACGATCTACAAACGAACGCATATCCAAAGAACACAGCCTGCACAAAACACGATAAAGCCCATAGAAAAAGTATCCGTAAGGATTCACTTCCAACAGGAATAAATCCTATCGCCATCGGATACTTTTTTACTACACAATTCTTTCCTCTTGTTATTATCACACAAAATTCAATAAACATGCCAATCAACACGTTTAGATTCACACCTATTGCTGTTCCTTTACTCCATGCTCTTCAAAGACTCCACCATATCAATATGATTCAATACACGGTTTGTAATCAGATTTACAATAACCGCGAAACCAAAGGACAATAGCACCGTATACAGATAGCTGATGGGATGTATCGTCACTGCGAAATGGATCGAAGGCATATGCAGCACATACGTAAGGCTCTGCGCAAGTATCGTACCGGCAGGAAGCCCGATCAGAATACCCAGAAATGTCAGAAGCAGCGTTTCCTTATTCACATAGGAATGCACTTCCTTATCATAAAAGCCCAGCACCTTAATCGTCGCAAGCTCCCGTACCCGTTCTGATATATTTGTTGTGGACAATGTGAACAGAACAACGAAGGCAAGAGCGGCAGCCATGGCTAACATCAGATAGACAACCAAGGTTATCAGGGAAAAGGAGGCTTCAAACGCATCCTGCATCGACGAAGTGCTTACAACAGACAACACACCATCCCTGTCCTCCAGCTTCTGCACATAGCTGTCCTTCTGCTGTTCACTGATATTGCCCCTAAAATTCGCCAGCACTGCATTCTCCCCATAGGAACCAAATAGCGACTCATAGGTGTTTTCACTCATATAGATGGTATTTCCCAGATAATTCTGAACGATTCCCGTGACCTTTACACGCTTTTCCATCAGATCGCTGTTCTGCACACGTATCGTATCCTTCACAGAAAAATCCAGAACCTGTGATGCATTCTGCGTCACGTATACATCGCCCTTTTCAAGCGTTACCAGATCACCATCCAAATCCTCCAGTGAGAGATACGAAGCCACATCCGCCTGTTCGGAAAAGACCATCAGCTGTACGCGCTCTTCCTTATTTCCACTGCTCTTGATTGTGGCATTATCCACCAGCAGCGTCAGAAACTCACTCACCTCATCATCCCTTGAAAGCGATTGGTATACATGCGCATCATCCGTCATCACCATGAGGTCATAGCGGTAAATATGCTCATACTGTCTCGGAATCAAGGCACTGACGGAATCATTGATCGCCATGGCACACAACACCAGCGCACTGCAGCCCATAATCCCGAACACCGTCATCAGCATTCGTTTCTTATAGCGAAACAGATTCCTTGCTGTAACCTTATTCAAAAACGTCAGATTTCTCCATAACGGACGAATCCGCTCCAGCAGAACTCTTGCGCCTGTTCGTGGCGCCTTAGGCCGCATCAGTACAGCCGGCATATGCCTCAGCTCTCCATGAACCGCAATCCCCACGGCAATCAGTATCCCGCCGGTAAACAATGCGATTCCACCGATTCCGTACCATGCGTCAAACTGCAGACTGTAATTCGGAAGCAGGTATAATGTCTGAAAGATACGGAACACAAACTTCGGAAGCAGAAGGAAGCCGCCGATATCCCCGATGATACCTCCCAGCAGACAGGCACTTCCCGCATACAGGAGATATTTCTTCATGATTTCTATATTTCGAAACCCCAGCGCCTTGTAGGTTCCAATCAACAGGCGCTCTTCCTCCACCATTCTGGTAATCGTCGTTAACGCAATCAGAATCGCAACCGTGAAAAATACGATAGGAAAGGCTGTACCAACCGCCTCGATGGAAGCCGCATCACTCTCAATATTGCTGTAGCTGGAAAGAGAGGAACGATCCTGAATGTACCATTTCGGATGCTCAATGGAGGAGGTATCCACATAGGCGGCGGCTTCCGGATCAACCGCAGCTGCCGCAAGCTTCATCTGCTCCACCAGCTCGTCATAGCGCCTATCCTCCTGCTGCTTCTTCACATCCTGTTCCAGCGTTTTCTTCGCCCGTTTGATCAGCGCCTTATATTCATCCGAATACGACGCCATATCCCGGCTGCCCTTCACCTGTACATAGGCTGCCGTATAGGCAGGGATAGAAATACCGTCCTCCCTGATAAAGCATACGTAGCGGCTTGCCGATATGGAGCGAAACGATGCTGCACCGTCTTTATTGTTCAAATCCGAAGGGTCCTGCACAATGGCAGATATGGTATAAGTGCTTCTGATCTGCGATGGTGCATGAAACCGGATCGTATCACTGATCGTTTTTCCGCTGTCATCCGCATAGGTTTTGGAAACAGCGATCTCTTTCTCGTTTTCAGGCAGCCTCCCCTTCAGGAGATAAGGTGTATTCAACTGTCCGCCCAGTGTCTGTACATCCGTATTCTGTGAACTGCCCTTTACGGAGGTATACACCGTTTCACGATAGACGCCTTCTGCACGCTCGATCCCATCCGCCTTTCGCAATGCCGCAAGATCGTCCTCATCCAGCCTCATCGTTGACACAATCTGAATATCGAATACCTGCTGTTCATCGTAAAACTGATCCGCACTGTATCGCAGATCGTCACAGGCCGCCTTCAGACCACTCAGCATCATGACACCAAGCGCAGTGATAATCAGGATGGAACAAAAGCGCTTCTTATTGCGGAATATCGTTCTGCGGATATCTTTATTGGATGCTTTCATCATCTCACCACGCAATTTCGGAAATCGGCAGCGGTGTATTGCGTACCATTTCGCTGACTGTACCATTTTTAAAGCGAATAATGCGATCCGCCATCTGGGCAATGGCCGCATTGTGCGTAATGATGAGTACGGTCATCCCTTCCTGGCGGCTCAGCTTCTGTAACAGCTCCAAAACCATCCGCCCGCTTTGATCATCCAGCGCACCGGTCGGCTCATCACAAAGCAGCAGCTTCGGCTTTTTGGCGATGGCTCTGGCAATGGCAACCCGCTGCTGTTCTCCCCCAGAAAGCTGCCCAGGGAAATTACTGCTTCGATGGGACAATCCGACGAGCTTCAGAATTTCACCTGCATCCATGCTGTCCTTCTTCATCTGATTTGCCAGCTCGATATTCTCAAGGGCGGTCAGATTTGGTACCAGATTATAAAACTGAAATACAAACCCGATATCATAGCGCCGGTATTCCACCAGCTGTCTGCGATTGCAGGCGGTGATATCTCTGCCATCCACAAGCAGCTGTCCGCTGGTGGCGGTATCCATACCGCCCAGAATATTCAATGCCGTCGTCTTGCCGGCACCTGATGGTCCCAGAATGACCGCAAGCTCGCCCTGCTCTACGCAAAAGCTGGCACCGTCCAGCGCTCTGGTTATGACATCTGCACGATGATAATGCTTTGCGATGTTGTCAAATGTGATATATGCACTCATAAAGTCCTCCATAATTCCTATGAACTATTATAAAATGGAACGTAAAACGTATCAATAAACAATATACAACACGTTGTTGAGTGATTGAAATACAGCGGACGGCATGGTATCATAAAGCAAGGTGAAGCGTGAAAGAAAAGCTGTGCAGGCAGCCTTACATGATTAGAACCGACGATGTGCAATACCTGTATGATTATGGTGTTCATTCACAACTCTTATCCCCGTGATACGCGTTCCTCATCAGTACGTTTACCAGCAAAATCATCAGCTCCACGTACATGTTCTGCAGTGTTATAAACTACACAGCTAACGATTCTTTCAGAAGCATGTATTCCCGTTATTCCATCCGATTCTATGCCAGCGTAACACTCTTATCATACAAAAAGCAACCCGACAGCGGCATAGAACGAAGCAGCTTTGCTTAGGTACTATGTGTGTACCACCCTATAAACATCCAGTGCTTTCCTGATAGTGCTGCATAATAGAAAGTGCATAATGAAAAATCCAAAACACCGCCATGTTTCATAGCTATGCATGAATTTTCAGAAAGAAGGGAAAAGCCACTATGAAAAAACAACCGCAGATTACAGAACAGACAAAGGACAAGCTGCGCTCAGCCTTCTGGACACTTTATTCCAGTAAGCCGATCGATAAAATCACCATAAAGGAAATCACAGATCTAGCAGGCTATAACCGTGGAACCTTCTATTTGTATTATAAGGATGTCTATGATATCTTTGCATCGATTGAGACGGAGCTGTTGCAGGCGTCTGAGCAGATTCTTGAAACGGCAAGAGAAAGCGAGCTGTCCGGGTTAAAAAATCATATGAGCATGATTATGGCGCTGGCAAGGAAATATTCCGCCTATGTAAGTGTATTGCTGCGGGACCCTTCCAGCAACCAGTTCAGCAGGAAGCTGCGGGAAATGATATGGCCGGTACTGCGTCCGTATGTAATTCAGCATCCCTGTACCGAGCAGGAGGAAAGCATTCTGGAGGAATTTTACCTCTGCGGTCTGCTTGCCGCAATATCAAGCTGGGTCAAAGAGGAGGAGCCGCTTCCCATTGATCAGTTTATCAGCTTTGTGTTATCCAATGTGCTGCCATTCAGCAAGGAAGCTTGAATACAGTGTTTTGCAGGCCATCAGGAATGTATGCAGGAAGCATCGGTACTTTGATTTTGCGCATACAGAATAGTAGAATTATCTGTAGAGTATCCACTTGTATAAAGGACGATAGAACCATCTGTGAATTGCATACAGGGCTGTAGGAACTCCTGCAGCAGTCTGATGAGGCTGAGCATGAATTATGAAATGAGAGGAGAGGGTGACGATATGAGGATAGCTATTGTAGAGGATGAGCAAGCTTTAGCCTTGGAACTGCATGCACTCCTGCAGAAGATGGGGAATCATGCTGATCTGTATTCCAGCGGAGAACAGTTTCTGTTCGCATGGGAGGAACAGCCCTATGACCTGGTGTTTCTGGATATTCAAATGCAGGGACTGAACGGGCTGGAAACAGCAAGAAGGCTGCGTAAAAAAGATACGCACGCTTATCTTGTATTTCTGACGAACGATCCCTCCTTTGTATTTGAGGGCTATGAGGTGGATGCTGTCCGCTACTGGCTGAAGCCGGTACAGGAGGACAAGCTTTGCCAGCTTTTGGATCAGCTGGAAGCACCGAAAGCGTATCTGTTATGGTCCATCGATGGAGAGCTGCGCAAGCTATATGAGGAGGATATTTATTATTTGGAGAGTGATGCACATTATGTACGCTGTCATCACTGTAAGGGAATCTTTCGCATGAAGGGCAGCTTCCAAAAGGTATGCGCCGAACTTTCCGGCGACTTTCTCAACTGCCATCGCAGCTACTGTGTGAATCTGAATCATATCCATGCACTGCGCAAGGACGGCTGTATGCTGGATAATGAGGAATGCATTCCGGTAAGCAGAGGAATGAAGCAGCGGGTGCAGGAGGAAATCATGAAGCGCTGCAAGCGGGATTTGTTATGCAGATTCTGATACTGCTGCCGCTGCTGGTTCACCTGTGGCTGCTACGGAAGCAGAGAAACAGACTGCTGTTGGAAGGCGCAGCTTCCCTGATCGTCTTTTCTGTACTCCTGTATACAGGGGATCGCCGGCTGTATGCCGCATTTCTTCTGCTTATTTTTATCCTGGATACAGGCGGGGAGTATATCCTGCATATCATCGTACCCGTTTTTATCCTACTGACCTGGCCGCTTTCGTATGCCCCCTTTGTCTGGACACTGATGGAGCTTGTGCTCGTACTCTATGATAAGCTGATGATCCGCAGCTATGAACAGCAGCTGCAGGAATATCAGAATAAGGTATTTGACCGGCAGGTGCAGGAGGTGGAGCATATGTATACCACCATGCGTGCATGGCGGCATGACTATCATAATCACCTGCAGAATCTCAAGGCGAAGCTGCGGAAAGCGGAGGTGGAGGAATCTCTCGGTTATCTGAATGAGCTGGAACAGGAGCTGGATGATATCCGTCAGCTGGTGGAAACCGGAAATGCCAATATGGATGCAATCCTCAACTCCAAGCTTTCTCTGGCACTGGCGCAGGGAATCGATATCCATGTAAAGGCTAGCGTTCCGGAAAGCATACCGTTTCAGGATACGGATATGTGTGCTCTGCTGGGAAATCTGACGGATAACGCGGTGGAGGCCTGTGCAAAGGTAAAGGAGCAGCCGTTTTTACGGCTGTATATCGGTCTGTACAAGGGACAGCTGTATATCTCCTGTACCAACGCCACCAGTGAAGTGGTGCGTAAGCTGGATGCGGATTATGTGACAAGGAAACGCGGCAATCACGGACACGGGTTAAAGCGTATGGATCTGATTGTTGAAAAATATGATGGCTTTATACAGCGAAAAAATGAGCCGGGGGTATTTACTACAGAGATTATGCTGCCGCTGCAGGAATCTGAAATACTCGGAAGGAAAATGCTGTAAGAACACTGATGAGGCATTCCTTCTGTATGCATCAGCCTCTGCACTGGCATGATCCGGTTTCTTTCAAACTGCGCCATATCCTGTAATGGAGAGGGGCTACAACCATTCGTGTACGGAAATCTGCAATTCGTGCACGTTTTGTTATTTTTGAGAGCTTTTGCTTTATACTGCAGATGTGAGGTGAGAATATGAAAAAAACGATACCGGGAAATATGCTGTATCTGCTTAACATTTTATGGAAAATTGACCGCAGCACCTTTTGGAGCATGCAGCTTCATATACTGCTTGGCGCAATTGTCCCCTTTATTTCTGTACTGATTCCCAGTGTGATTATAAATCTGCTGTTGAAGGAGCGCTCATTATCAACTTTTGTATTTGTATTGGGAGGGCTGTTGCTGCTGTATGGGATCCTGCAGGGACTGGTCAGCTATTTAAACGAATACAATGCATTTGCGTTTATCAAAAGCCGTGGACTGTATTTTGTCCGTAATGTATATCTGGGAAGAGCACATCTGGATTATGCTATGCTGGAAAATGAGGAATACAAGAAAATACTGGAGGATGCGGTAGAGGCAATCGAATCCAATAACAGCGGGCAGGAGGGGATGTTCCATGACTTCATCATCTTTGCCACATCACTTCTGGGGCTGATACTGTACGCACTGGCAAGCTTTGGACTCAGTATATGGTATGTACTTGGTCTGCTTCTGCTTGTGGTTTTGCAGTATGCATTGTTTTCCTTTGCCAGACATTATGAATATTCACACCGCTCAGAGCTGGACGGCTACCTGATTGAAACGCGCTATCTGAATCAGATTGCATACGACACAGCGGCAGGGAAGGACATCCGCCTGTATCAGCTGCAGGACTGGATCAACGATAAATTCGAGCATGTAAACCGTTTGATTGCCCGTATTCGCGCCAGAGATTACAGTGCCTATATGCTGGTGGATACACTGGGGGTGCTGCTGGATTTTGTGCGTGATGTCGCCTGCTATGCATTTTTGATCAACCGTCTGATTGCAGGCATGGCAATCGATGAGTTTGTATTCTATCTCGGTATTATTTCCGGCTTTTCCCTCTGGTTCAAAAAGGTGGAGGAAAGCTACGCGAGAATGTCGGTGAACAATGTACTCATCAACCGGATGCGTACGGCATTGCATATGAAAAACAGGATGCATCACGGCAGCGGTGTCAAATTGGATCAGAAAGAGATTACGATTACCTTTGATCACGTGTCCTTCTCTTATCCGAATCAGGATAGGAACATACTGGATGATGTTTCCTTTACCCTGCATGCCGGACAAAAGCTTGCACTGGTCGGCGCAAACGGAGCCGGGAAAAGTACGATTGTAAAGCTGATTCTGGGCTTTTATACACCAAGTGCGGGAAGCATTTATATCAACGGCACGGACATATGTGAGCTGGATCTGGATGATCTGTATACACATATCACAGGTATTTTTCAGGATGCTGTGATGCTCAGCTATTCCATTGCGGAAAATGTAAGCATGCAGGACATCACGGATACCGATCTGCAGCGGGTAAAGGACTGCCTGAAGCGCAGTGGACTCTGGGAGTTTATCTTTGCACTTCCACAGCAGGAGCTGACGCATATCGGCAAGGATATTGAAGAGGATGGAATTCAGCTGTCCGGAGGTCAGAAGCAGAAGCTGTTTATGGCCAGAGCGCTGTATCGCGACTTCGGGTGTCTGCTGCTGGATGAGCCGACTGCCGCGCTGGATGCACTTGCGGAAAAAGCACTGTATGAAAGCTATCATGAGCTGACACAGGGAACCTCCAGTCTGTTTATTTCTCATCGGCTGAGCTCCACAAAATTCTGTGATGAAATTCTCGTACTTGATCAGGGACATATCATAGAACGGGGAAGCCATGAGGAGCTGCTGGGAAAACAGGGAATTTATGCGGCAATGTTTCAGGCACAGTCGCAATATTATGAGGAAGAGGGTGATGAATGTGAATGCATGGCAGGAAATTAAAAAATTTACCGGCATTGTCCGGTTGAGCAATCCGCATATCGTCTGGATCTGGGGCGGCTATGGGATTACAAATGCGCTGTCTCCGTTTATCACCCTGTATTACTCTGCGGAAATTCTGAATCAGCTGATTGCTGAAGCATATACAACAGCATTTCAAACGGCGCTTCTCATGTGCACAGGGGTACTGATCTGCTCCCTGCTGGCAAAGGCGTTTTATAACCGTCTTCAGGTTATCTGCCGCACAGCGGTACAGCGAATTGATCAGAAGCTGCTATATAAGGCAATGCGCATGGAATATGAGCTTATGGAAACACAGGAAACCATGGATACGCTTAGAAGAACACGCAATTCCAGCAATGGCTCCGGTAAGATTGACTCCGCAATCGAGAATTTCGCATTATGCAGTTCCTCACTCTGTACGATTCTTCTGGCACTGCTTGCGTTAGGCGCTCTGATGCTGCAGATTCGCACCTGGGATATATACCTTCTTCTTCTGCTGGCAGTTCTGGCTGTATTTCTGCTATTTAAGAATGCATTCGCAAAGAAGCACGGTGCGCTGCTGGAAAAGCTCTGTAAGGAAAACGATCATAACAATGCTTTGGTTAATTATCTGTGGAGTCTGTTCTACAGGATGGAAACGGCTAAGGAAATCCGTCTTTATCATATGGATCCGCTGTTTGAAGTGAAAAATGAAAAACTTATGCAGGATCCGGCTTTCCGCAGCTTCGGAAAGGATAACGGAAAGCTGCTGTTTCAAAGTGATCTGCTGGGGCAGGTACTTTCCTTCAGTGCCTACATTTATGTAGCTACCCTGGCTATGCGCTCCATCATATCCATCGGACAGGTATTGTATATGGCTGGTATCATCCTGAAGGCAGTGGATGCGATTGCACAATTTCAGGTAGACTATGCACAGCTTCGCCATCAGCTCTCCTATCTGAATGCATTTTATGATTTTCTGCACCTTCCCAATATGCATTATGATGGAACGCTTCCCATTGAAAAGCGGGATGACGGAGAATACGAGTTTGAATTCCGTCATGTTTCCTTCCGTTATCCGCAACAGAAAAACGATGTCCTGCATGACGTGAATATACGGTTTCATTTAAAGGAAAAGCTGGCGATTGTGGGGATGAACGGCGCCGGAAAAACCACGATTGTGAAGCTGCTTTGCCGGCTGTATGATCCAAGTGAGGGTGAAATATTATTGAACGGTATCAATATTCAAAAGTACGATTATGCGGAATATACAAGTATCTTCTCTGTCGTATTTCAGGATTTTGCGTTATTCTCCTATCCGCTGGATGAAAATGTCGCAGGAGCATCGGCACCAAACGCCAAAAGGATTGCGTCTGTCCTGCAGCGGCTGGATATATGGGAGCGCATCAAGTCGTTTACCGATCAGGAGCATAGTCTTCTGTTTACGGATTATGCGAACGGTGTGAATGTGTCTGGCGGGGAGGCACAGAAGCTGGCCATTGCCAGAGCCCTGTATAAGGATGCTCCCTTTGTGATACTGGATGAGCCAACCGCCGCACTGGATCCGCTGTCGGAGGCGGAAATTTATGAGCATTTCGATATGCTGGTACAAGGAAAAACCACCCTGTATATCTCCCACCGTATGAGCTCCTGTAAATTCTGCGACCGCATCATTGTTATGGAACAGGGGGAGGTGGAGGAAGAGGGAACACACGATACTCTGCTGAAGGAAAATGGTGTGTACGCACAGCTTTGGAATGCGCAGGCGGAGTACTACAGTGAGTAATGCTGTTCCTGATAAATTCCTTATACGTGAACATTGCTCGGCATGGTACTCCGGTGTTGAAAAGAGAAGTCTGAAAAATGACTGCCTCCTAATGCTTGATATAGGAAAGCAGAAGAAAATTATTTGATAGCATGCACTTAGGATGATCCTGTATATCTTCATGATAGTAAATCAAAGCAATGAGAAAGAACTTCCCTGTGAGGTTCTTTTTTAACGAAGTCAAGACGATTTCCGTAGCGTATCTGATATCAGATATATGGAAGAACCAGCTTGAAATCGGACTGTGACAGTACTTTCATCCATAATTCGATGGGGATACACTGTTCTAAGAACACTTATGCATACACGCCATATGCTGGAGCATCCTGTATAGAATGTGATGAATCACCAATATTTCAGAAAGAAAGTCATACAGCTGCCGTATAGTAGGAGAAACTGTAACAATGTCTATGATCAGCCATGACATCCCTTATAGTTTGTGCAGGCTTTCTCAGAATTTCAACGGCAAACAGCCACTACAGCTTACGAAAAAAATGTAAAAAAAACTATCTTTTTATTTTCATACGGGGCAAAAAGCGTTAAAATGAATCTGTGCTATGCGCAAAAAAGAAAAGAAAGAGTTAATTGGAGGTAAGACATGAGCGGTTTTTTTGGAGTAGCTTCAAAAGAAAACTGTGTACTGGATGTGTTTTTTGGTGTAGACTACCATTCACATCTGGGCACGAGACGTGGAGGAATGGCGATACATGGAGAAAAGGGCTTTGCCCGTGCCATTCATAACATCGAGAATTCTCCGTTTCGTACGAAATTCGAAAAAGATATTGAGGAATTTGATGGAAATCTTGGAATCGGATGTATTTCAGACAATGAGGCACAGCCGCTTCTGGTAAAATCCCATCTGGGCTCCTTTGCCATCACAACGGTTGGCCGTATCAATAATCTGGAAGAGCTGCAGAGTCTATGCTTTGAACGCGGTGTTACACACTTTCTGGAGATGAGTACCGGAGAGGTGAATCCAACAGAGCTGATTGCTTCGTTAATCAATCACAAGGCAACCATCGTAGAAGGCCTGCAGTATGTACAAAGTCTGGTCAAGGGCAGTATGAGCATATTGCTGATGACACAGTATGGTATTTATGCGGCAAGGGATTTACTTGGAAGAACACCAATCGTTCTTGGAGAAAAGGAGACGGGCTTCTGCGCAACCTTCGAGAGCAGTGCATTTTTGAATCTGGGCTACCATCACTACCGTGATCTGGGAGCCGGAGAAATTGTCTTCATCACTCCGGAGCGTATTGAGGTACTGCAGAAACCAAGGGAAAAAATGAAAATCTGTTCCTTTCTGTGGGTTTATTACGGTTATCCGACGTCCACCTATGAGGGAGTCAATGTGGAATGTATGCGAAACCGCTGTGGTGAGCTGCTTGCCGGTCGTGATGATGTAGAGGTGGACAGTGTCGCAGGTGTTCCGGATTCCGGAATTGCACATGCAGTAGGGTATTCCAATGTCTCCAGTGTGCCGTTCGCAAGACCGTTTATCAAATATACACCGACGTGGCCGAGATCCTTTATGCCAACAGGACAGATGCAGCGGAATATGATTGCGAAAATGAAGCTGATACCGGTACAGGAGCTGATTCGGGATAAGCGCCTGCTGTTAATAGATGATTCCATTGTGCGGGGAACGCAGCTTGGGGAAACTACGGAATTCTTATATGAAAGCGGTGCGAAGGAAGTACATGTCCGTCCAGCCTGTCCGCCGATTATCTTTGGATGTAAATATCTTAATTTTTCACGCTCAAAATCGGAAATGGATCTGATTACACGCAGAGTCATCCGCAAATTGGAGGGTGATGATGTATCGAGTGAGGTACTGGCGGAATACGCAGATCCTGACAGCGAACGCTATCAGAAGATGTGTGAGGAAATCCGTCAGCGCTCCAACTTCACATCCCTTCGCTATCACCGTCTGGACGATATGATTGCATCCATCGGACTGGATAAATGCAAGCTGTGTACATATTGCTGGGATGGCAAGGAAGACGACGAGGAGTAGGGAAAAGAGGCTTTGTCTGCTTTCTGAAGGAGAATAGAGCGGATAGTGAGAACATCTTACCTGTTTTCGAAATAATAAAGAAATGGAGATACCTATGCAGTTGATGCAAGTCAGGCATACGTATCTCCTTTTTTTGTAGGAGCAATATTGCTTTCTGTGTAATTTACTGCAGTAAGACAAAAGAGCCAGTTGCTTTCACAAACAAAAAGAATACAGCGTATGTGCTTGACAGCTAACGATTATTAGCCTATACTGACAGTAGAAAGGCTAATGAGTGTTAGCTGAAGGGAGAATAGCTATGAAGCAGTTATCCACAAAGGAGCGTATCCGTACAGAGGCTCTGCATCTGTTTGCACAATATGGATATGATGCAATCAGTGTCGCACAGATTGCAAAGGCAGTAGGCATACAGGCACCGTCCTTATACAAGCATTATGCAAGCAAGGAGGACATTTTCCTTGCCATTATAAAGGAAATGGAAAAGCGCTATGCACAGCACGCTGCCGGTATGCAGATCAATGGCAGTGATGCGAAGAAAGACGGAAAGCTGTATACCCAAATTACGGATGACCAGCTTGTCGATATGGGCGTGCATATGTTTTCTTATTTTCTTCACGATGCGTATGAGAGCAGCTTTCGCAAAATGCTGAATATGGAGCGCTATCACAATCAACGACTAGCCAAGCTATTCCAGAAGCAGTATTTCGATGATGCAATTGCATATCAGACAGTGATCTTTCAGCACTTGATGAAAGCAGGTATTCTGAAGCCGCTTGATCCGCAGATTACGGCACTGCAGTTTTATTCACCAATCTTTCTGCTGCTTCAGCTATGCGATTCCAACCCACAGTATGAACGAACGGCAATCGAACTGCTTCAGCAGCACATTCGACAATTTCTGAAGCTGAATTCTACAAAGGGTGACTGATATGAAGGTTACGCTACTACATGGTCAGAATCACAGGCAGTCATCGTGGCATGCGGCACACCTGCTGCTGGAGCAGCTGCCGGTGGAAGCCCTGCATGAATTTTATTTACCTAAGGATATGCCGCATTTCTGCTGCGGCTGTTATCGCTGCATGGAGCTGGGAGAGGACTTCTGCCCGCACACAGCCTATATGGCTCCTATTATGAAGGCAATGAAAGAAGCAGACTTACTTATATTTACAACCCCTACCTACTGCTTGCGGACAAGCGGTTCCATGAAAGCATTTCTGGATCACTGCTTTCTAAATTTCGTTGTACATCGTCCCCTGCCTTCCATGTATCATAAGCAGGCGGTAATCTTAGCCTCCGGTGCAGGCAGCGGGATGAAAAAAGCCGCAAAGGATATTCGCACAAGTTTGACAGGATGGGGAATATCCCATATAAGCAGCTATGGCTTTCGATCCATGGCAACTACATGGGAGGCAGTACCCGAAAACATCAAACGAAGACTGACGACAGATCTTGCAAAGCTCGCCAGCCGTATCAAACGAAAGCAGCACCATAAGCGTATCAGCTGGAAACAGAAGCTGCTGTTTCATGCGATGCGGCAGATGCAAAAGCACGGGATGGGGGCAGGCGAGCTGGACTATCAATACTGGAAGGAACGGGACTGGCTTGGACGCAGTCGTCCATGGACGGATGATGAATAGAATACGTGTATTTACTTCCGGTGCACTACTTGCATTTGCCTGCTATTGTATGCTGTTTGATAGAAATCTGCCCTTTTCGCTTCCTTTCCCTGTTTATGCTGCCGCGTTTCTTTACTTTAGCGTGTTTCCGATAAAGGATATGCTGTCTTTCTGCAATACCACCCTGTATAAAGGTCGGCAGTTTGAGAAAAATTATGAGGCCGGGGAGGAATCAGCGCAGGTACTTCTCACGGAAAAACGCAGCTATGACCGGCGTGCTGCCGGCGCAATGCTGTTCTGGCTGACCTTTCTCGCCATCCCCGGGTATCTGTACTGCAACGGACTTCTCGATCGGATCTGGATATTCCTCCTGTTTACTCTCTCCAATTTTTCCGTATTCTTCGCCATATTCGGCTGGTGCCCGTTTCATTCCATCTTCATTCGTCCGGACTGCTGTATGGAATGCAGAATCTACAACTGGGACTCCTTCTTCCAATACAGCTTTCTGATCTTCTTTCCCAATGTATTCACCCTCACACTGGTTCTGCTCGGTGTGCTGTCCCTGATAGTCTGGGAAATTCGACATGCACTGCATCCGGAGCGCTTTTACAAATGCAGCAATGCACGTCTTACCTGTGAAAACTGTGACCTTGACGGCTGCCGAAAACACAAGAAAAAACTGTTCCATAAGACACTGAAAGAAGAATATAGAAACAAATGAATGGGATAACGCTGCTGTAAAGGATCAAAAGGTCATAAAACAGCCGGGTATTTTTGGATTATCAAAATCTGCTCTTGACGAAGCAGCATCGTGTGAGTATCATAAATACTAGCATTTAAAAAGGGAGAGTAGAAAATTTATGGAGGTAGAGGAATCAAAAAATTTAATGACAGAGGGAACGATATGGAAGAAAATCATATTCTTCGCCCTTCCTCTGTTTTTGGGAAATCTGTTTCAACAGCTGTACAATACAGCGGATTCATTGATTGTAGGAAATTTTCTTGGCAGCAATGCACTGGCTGCCGTCAGCTCGTCGGGAAATCTCATCTTTCTGATGGTCGGCTTTTTCAACGGTATCGCAATCGGTGCAGGGGTTGTGATTGCCCGTTATTTTGGAGCCAGAGATATCGACAATATGCAGCGGGCGATTCATACAACAGTCGCCTTCGGTCTTGTTTCCAGTTTGGTTCTAACGGTGCTCGGCGTTCTTCTGGCACCTCAGATTCTGATCTGGATGGATACACCGGCGAATGTTCTGCCGCAGTCGGTAACCTATTTCCGCATTTATTTTATGGGCTCTCTGGGGCTTGTCATGTACAACATCTTTGTGGGCATCCTGCAGGCGGTAGGTGACAGCAGACATCCGCTGAATTATCTGATCATTTCATCAATTATCAATATCGTGCTGGACATCGTATTGATCGTTGTCTTTCACATGGGGGTTGGCTCTGCGGCCTTTGCGACGATTCTTTCGCAATTCGTCAGTGCATTTCTGTGTATGAACCGGCTGCTGCGGACAAAGGACAGCTATCGGCTTTCCTTGCGCAAAATTCGCTTTCACAAGGATATGCTCGCACTGATTATCCGCTATGGTCTGCCAAGCGGTCTTCAGAATTCCATCATCGCCATCGCGAACGTGGTCGTGCAATCCAATATCAACGGCTTTGGGGAAATGGCAATGGCCGGATGCGGAGCCTATTCAAAAATCGAGGGGTTTGCGTTTTTGCCAATTACCAGCTTCACCATGGCACTGACAACCTTTGTCGGTCAGAACCTGGGGGCACGTCAATACGAACGTACGAAAAAGGGCGCAAAATTCGGTATGCTGTGCTCCATGGCGATTGCAGAGGTGATCGGAATTGTCATTTTTCTGGGGGCACCGCTATTGACAGCTGCCTTTAACAATGATCCGCAGGTGGTAATGTTTGGAACCGAGAGAGCCAGAACCTCGGCAATGTTCTTCTTCCTGCTGGCTTATTCACACTGCATATCCGCCATACTGCGCGGAGCCGGAAAATCCATGGTACCAATGATTGTCATGCTGCTGTTCTGGTGTGTGGTGCGGGTGACCTTTTTAACGGTTATGATTCACTTTTTGAATGATATCGCCGTTGTATACTGGGTATATCCGCTGACATGGTCCTTAAGCTCCATCGCCTTCTTCCTATATTATCGTAAGGTGAACTGGATGCATGCGTTCGAGGCGGCCTGAGACACACACACATGTTTCCAACCGGAAGGCCTGTATGCGCGTCATAGTGGCTATGACATTTTCGCTAGTTGCAGGATAGGAGTCCAAATATTTGCCTTTTATTTCCAAGCGGCTTCAAAAAACGCTTCAAATCCGGGCATGATGACATACTGAGCTGAAAAGACTTTACGGAGATGAACATACATATTGAATGAACCGAAAGGAACAGGTAACCTACATGCGGGCACGCTGTTCTTTTTATATGCGATTTTTATAACATTAAGGAAGCATACAGCTGTAGGGCAAAGAATACAGCGGCTTTTGCTTCATGCGATTTCTGCCGAGAACGTACGGTGAACTGAAATTGCCTGTTCGCTATAGACAGGGAGCAGCTATAAACGGATAACGCCCCATCGATCAGGAAGCTGACAAAATTCTTTTCTTTTTTCCTCAGAACTCTTATAATGAAAAGAGCAGCTCAGAAAGAACAACAATACGTGATGCTTTACGCTGGATACTATGAAAGAAGTGAAATGATGAACAATATAAATATCGGAATGCTGGCACATGTGGATGCCGGCAAAACAACGCTGTCGGAAAGTCTGCTGTATGTGTCCGGGAGTATTCGTCAGCTGGGACGGGTGGACCATGGAAATGCCTTTCTGGATTATGATGCACAGGAAAAGGATCGCGGTATCACGATTTATGCCAAGCAGGCAATCTTTGACTGGAAGGATACACGCATTACCCTGCTGGATACACCGGGACATGTGGATTTCTCCGCAGAAATGGAGCGGGTGCTTCAGGTGCTGGACTATGCAGTGGTGATCATCAATGCACTGGATGGCATACAGTCCCATACGGAAACGATTTGGAAGCTGTTGCAGCATTATCATGTTCCTGCTCTCGTATTTGTGAATAAGATGGATGTCAGCCATACAGAGCGCACACAGATCATGGAGGATTTGAAACGGCATCTGGATGAGCATTGTGTGGATGTTACCCTGCAGGATGAAGCATGTCAGGAGCAGTTGGCCATGTGCAGTGATGAATTGCTGGAAAGCTATATGGAAACAGGAGGAATTACCGATGAGCAGCTGGCGGATGCGGTTGCGCAGCGAACCATCTTTCCCTGCTGCTTCGGCTCTGCACTGAAAATGGAAGGAATTCAGGAATTTCTTGATATGTTAAACTCCTGTACAAAGGCTCCGGCATATCCGGAAGCATTTGGTGCCCGGATATTTAAAATCAGTCGGGATGAGAATGGAAACCGTCTGACGCATATGAAAATCACCGGCGGCAGTCTCAAGGTAAAAACGAAGCTTGCGGAGGATGAAAAGGTCGATCAGATTCGTCTGTACTCCGGAACCCGTTATCAGCTTTGCGAGGAGGCATGCAGCGGCTGTGTATGTGCAGTAAAGGGATTGACCGGTTTTCATGCAGGGGATGGTCTTGGCTTTGAAAGGAGTCGGCAGGAGGTTCAGCTTACCTCGTTTATGAATTATCGTGTGCAGCTTCCAACGGGCTGTGATCCCTTTGTCATGCTGAAGCAGCTGCGCCAGCTGGCGGAGGAGGATCCACAGCTGCATGTAAGCTATGATACTCATTTAAAAGAGCTGCATGTACGGCTGATGGGGGATATTCAGACCGAGGTATTAAAGCATACCATACAGGAGCGTTATCATACCGCAGTGGACTTTGATGAGGGCAGTGTTGTATATAAGGAAACGATATTGAACACAGTTGAGGGGATTGGCCATTATGAGCCGCTGCGTCATTATGCAGAGGTGCATCTTCTTTTGGAGCCCCTGCCGAGAGGAAGCGGTCTGCTCTTTGAAAGTGACTGTAAGGATGAGGTGCTGGACCGTCACTGGCAGCGTCTTATTCTGAGTCATTTGCAGGAAACGGAGCATGTCGGCGTTTTGAGCGGGTCTCCCATTACCGATATGAAAATCACCCTGCTTTGCGGCCGTGCCCATCAAAAGCATACCGAGGGCGGAGATTTCCGGCAGGCAACCTATCGGGCATTGCGGCATGGACTGCGCAGTGCAGAAAGCATACTGCTGGAGCCTTACTATGAATTTACCCTTCGCATTCCCCCTTCCTGCGTCAGCCGTGCGGTATTTGACATCGAACGTTTTCACGGTACCTTTACCCTGCAGGAGGACAGTGGGGAGATGAGTGTCATCAGCGGCAGTGCACCGGTACGGAAGCTGCAGAGCTATCCACAGGAGGTATATGCCTATACCAAGGGGAAGGGACGCCTGTTCTGTACACTGAAGGGCTATGAGGCGTGCGCAGATGAGGAGGATGTGCTGAAGGAAGTGGCATATGACTGTGATGCAGACATGGATCATCCGTGTGGTTCCATCTTCTGTTCTCATGGAGCGGGCTATTATGTGCCTTGGAATGAAGTGAAGCAGCATATGCATATGCAGAGTGACTGGGGCCGTATGCAGCTGAAAAGGGAAAGCTATCAGAGCTATACGGCAAAGCCTGTGGATGAAAAGGAGCTGGAGAAAATCTTTATCCGTACATACGGTCCGATCAAGCGAAGACCACCGCAGAAAGCGAAACCCGCCTCGAATATTATAGATTTGGAAAAACAGAACATTTGCTATCAGCCGCTCCCGGAATGCCTGCTGGTGGACGGATATAATGTGATTCACGACTGGGAAGAGCTGAAAGCCATGGCAAAAGAGCATCTGGATGCGGCACGGCATCGATTGATCGACATCATGTGCAGCTATCAGGGGTATCGCGGCTGTGAATTGATTCTTGTCTTTGATGCCTATAAGGTAAAAGCAGGTATCGGCTCCACTCATAAAGAGGGAACGATTCATGTTGTGTATACAAAACAGGCGCAGACAGCCGATATGTATATTGAACAGGCAACGCATCAGCTTGCGAGTGAATTCCGTGTAACTGTGGCAACCTCTGACGGTATGGAACAGCTGATTGCCAGCGGACAGGGGGCATCCCGTATGTCATCCCGCCAGCTGTATGCCGAGGTATTGCGCATGAAGAACACCTCGGTAAAGGAATTTGAGCGGAAGCAGCTGCGCGGCGGTGCGGAGCCGCTGAAAAAACTGCGGGAATACCGGATTGAGGATGCTGATGAGGAAATGAAATCATAAAACAAAAGCACCGGAAAACATGGTATGATGGAAGCGTCAAAGGTTCCCTCTGCAGAAGATTGTGCAGGCATAAGCGCCTTTTGATTTAGAAAATACACCGCTGTAAGAGATGATACTGCAATGTATCGCCTTTCTACCGGTGTTTTTTCATATCCATCATGCACACACAAGCCTATCCGCTGTAGATGGAAACAGGGCTGAACAAAACGAAAAAGAGACTCTCATGCTGCAGAGCATATAAATGAAAATGCCATGGAATCAAAGCAGACCCTATCTGTGCCGGCATGCAGACTGCTTAAATTTCTCATTCGTGCAGGACCACAAAACCATGGTATGCGCTTGGTTTCTGAAAAGCAAATACCCGCTATGATTCTACAGCGGCTTCATTTCTGTGTGCCGGAATAGAAAGCTTTTGAAAAATGGTATACACAGCAGTCCTGTGTTTTTTCTTTGTATGATAGGGGTAAAAGGATGCAGAGTGTGATAAAATAGAAAAAAGGGCAAGAGCATATGGCGGCAGCTTATCCTGATACAGGCGTTATTCAGAGTACCTGTGTTTGGGTATGCCAGCCTAAAAGGAGGTAAGACCATGCACCGACTATCATGGAATAGCATAACAAGCGAAACACGGATTCCGCAGAAAACATCCGCAAATGCAGGAAAATACCGCAGTGAAATTGAAAGTGACTATCATCGGATCATCCGCAGTGCATCCTTTCGCAGACTGCAGGATAAGACACAGGTATTCCCGCTTGACAACAGTGATTTTGTGCGCACAAGACTGACGCATTCTCTGGAGGTATCCTCCATCGCAAAGCTGATTGGCAAGCAGGTATGCATACAGGTGCTTGATCAGCAGCTGGCACCTGCCGGGGATCAGCCGGATTCCTTGAAGGTTATTGAAATTCTCAACTGTGCAGGTCTTCTGCATGATATTGGCAATCCTCCCTTCGGTCATTTTGGAGAAAGTGCAATTCGCAACTGGTTTGAGAAAAATCTATCCCTGTTACAATTCAAGCAACGGCCTTTACAGGCATGGCTGGATGAGCAGCAGCAGGCAGACCTTCTGTATTATGAGGGCAATGCCCAGGCGCTGCGTATAATCACAAAGCTGCACCGTCTTACAGGACGAAGCGGCATGCATCTGACCAGCAGTGTTATGGATACGATTATCAAGTACCCGGTGAACTCTCTGGAAAAGCTGGCAGAGGATACAAAGGAAAAATCAAAGCGCAGTCTGCTCAGAAAAAAGGTCGGTTACTATCAGAGTGAAACGGATCAGTTTCTGGAAATCAAACAGAATACCGGTACAACGGGCTGCCGGAATCCGCTGTGCTTTATTCTGGAGGCGGCAGATGATCTGGCTTATACCTTTGCGGATCTGGAGGATGGCTATAAAAAAGGTCTGTATTCCTATGAACAGCTGCTGGATGTAATCGTGGAAGCGCAGGATGAGCGGGGAGCGGAGCTGCTGCGGCAGGGGCTGGAGGAAGGACGCCAGCTGAAGAAAACGAGTGAGAAGGGCTTCGATCCTTATCAGCACGCAGTTTTCACATGGCTGACAAAGAAACAGCTGTTCAGTATTTCCGGTGTGTCTGATGCATTTTTGAAGCATTATGATGCGATTATGAACGGGGAATTTGAACAGGAGCTGCTTGCGGTAAGCAAGGAGGGACAGCTGATTCGAAGTCTGAAGCAATTCGCCTTTGACAGAGTTTATAATGATGCCGCAATACTAAAGCTCGAGCTGATGGGGAATGAAATCATCACCTTTCTGCTGGATCGCTTCATGGATGCACTGCTGCCCTATGACAGCGGCTTGAACATGAGTGAAATACAGGAAAAATACATTGATCTGCTTTCCGGAAACTACCTGAATACCTATCAGTATACTGCACAGGATAAGGAGGATGGCGAACGGCTGTATCTGCGTTTACTGCTGGGAGCGGATTTTGTGGCCGGCATGACAGACAGCTATGCAATCCGTCTGTATCAGGAGCTGAAAGGAATCTAGGTGATGCTATGAAGCAGGAAATCTTTGAACAGCTGAAAAGGGAGCTATGCGCCTGCCGGCTCTGTGAAGGAAAATTTGACCATGAGCCGCGTGCGATTTTTCAGGGGGCGCAGGATGCAAACATCATGCAGATTTCACAGGCCCCCTCTATTCATGTACATAACAGTGGTCTGCCCTTCCATGACGCCAGTGGGAAAAAGCTGCGCAGGGAATGGTATCAAATCGATGATGCACAGTTTTATGATGAGCATAACTTCTATATCGCTTCCATGGGACACTGCTATCCGGGAAAGGGGAAACAGGGAGATAAAAAGCCTCCCAGAATCTGTGCCAGAACCTGGCTTATGCGTGAGCTTGACGCTGTGGATAATCAGCTGTATATCATCATCGGGGCAATGGCCGCAAAGGAACTGTTTCCTGAACGAAGCTTTGAGGAGCTTGTATTTCACGATCAGCAGCTGCGTGGAAAGCCGGCTCTGGTGCTGCCGCATCCATCTCCACTCAATGTACGCTGGATGAAGGAGCATCCGCAGTTCGAAGCGGATCGCCTGTTGCATATCCGAAGGCTGATACATAGGGCTTTGCAGCTTTGAAGGCAGGATTTCCTGTTGGATATCACCATATTCTATCGGGAAGACAATTAAGAATTGCAGGAAGCAGGATGCCATACAATGGGCATACTGCATGGATGTAAGGCTTTCTGTATTATCATGAGCAGTCCTGCACAGGTATGTTATACAGCAGTAGGGCTTAGAATAAGGAGTGCCGTTTGCTTGTTGCACAAAGCAGCATGCGGGTGCTCCCTTTTTATTTGTGAAAAAGTAAACCACCAATAAGGTTCAGCGGCTTCCGGTGATGTGGGAAGGCATACAGGCGCTGAAAGCAGCCATTGCAGAAAATAAAAGAGCTGTATCTATCAGACGGTATAGATGATTGCTATGGTGCATTAAGTAAGGAACCTGCTGTGCCTGTTTGTTTGCACATCCGGCAGGGGCAAGCAGATTTCTGTGTTATTTTCCATAAACAGGAAAAAAGTTTACTTTCTTTATACAAATCACTTTAAAAAATAAAGTTACTATGGTATAGTATGAATGTAAAGCAGGGAAACACATGCTGCAGGAGGTATTTATGAAATCTTACGACGCAATTATCATCGGCTTTGGAAAGGGTGGAAAGACCCTTGCCGGATATATGGCAAAACAGGGAAAACGGGTGGCAATGATTGAAAAATCAAATCAGATGTATGGAGGTACCTGCATCAACGAAGGCTGCATTCCCTCAAAATCCCTGATCATACAGGCAGATAAGCAGTCCTATGGGCAGGCGGTAGAGCGCAAGGAAGCACTCATCGAGAAGCTGCGAAAGAAAAATTTTGACAAGCTGGATTCTCTGGAGCCGGTCGATGTCATCACGGCAAAGGCTTCCTTTGTCAGCGACCACGAGGTACATGTACAGGGGGCAGGTGTGGATGAAACCCTCTATGGAGACTATATCTTCCTCAATACCGGTTCTGTTTCAAACATTCCCAATATAAAGGGGATACACGAGGCACGGCATATTTACACAAGTGCGGAAATGATGAAGGAACGCAGTCTTCCTGCGAAGCTGGCCATTATCGGCGGCGGCTACATCGGTCTGGAGTTTTCCAGCATGTATGCACGCTATGGAAGCACAGTCACTGTATTTGAGCATGGAAGCCGTCTGGTAAAGCGTGAGGATCAGGATGTTGCGGATGAGATTCAGAAGGTGCTGGAGAAGCAGGGGGTAGGCTTCGTATTTGAAAGCAGTGTAAAGGAGTTTGCCAATGACGGGGAACAGGTTGTGATTACGTATGATGATGCGCATGGTATACAGCAGAAGCTTACAGTGGATGCAGTCCTGCTGGCGGCCGGAAGGAGTGCGAATACAAAGCAGCTCCATCTGGAGAACACCGGAGTAAAGCTGGATCAGCGCGGCAATGTCATCGTGAATGAGTATCTGCAAACCAGTGTGCCTCATATATATGCGATGGGTGATGTAAAGGGTGGATTGCAGTTTACCTACATTTCTCTGGATGACTATCGCATTGTGAAGGATCATCTCTTCGGAAACAAGCAGCGAACTACAAAAAATCGCGGTCATATCGCTTATTCCGTATTTATTTCACCAACCTTCTCCCGTGTGGGACTGAGCGAACAGGAGGCACGGGAACAGGGCTATGCCGTAAAAACGGTTTCCATGCCAGCCGCAGCAATTCCACGAGCGAATGTCATTTCACAGCCCGATGGTCTTTTAAAGGCGGTTATTGATACAAAAACAGATCAGATTCTAGGCTGTGTACTGTTTTGCGCAGAATCTGAGGAGGTTATCAATTTTGTACAGCTGGCTATGAATCAGAGGCTGACGTACCAGGAGGTCGGAAATCACATCTTTACACATCCGACGATGAGCGAGGCCCTGAATGATTTATTCAGCTGATAAAGCGGTTTAAAGCATTCGAAAGAAATGAGGCAGGAGGCGTGTCAGGAAGCTGTAGCTTTCTTCTACGGTTAGGAATTCTCATGATGCAGCCCTGCCTATCTTGTAAACAACATAAAATAAAAGGAGGAAAACATGATGTCAAATGTAATACATGCAAAGGAAGCGGAATTTAACGAACTGATTCAAAAGGAGGAACTGGTACTGGTGGACTTCTTCGCTACCTGGTGCGGGCCATGTAAGATGCTGGCACCGGAAATCGAAAAGCTGGCAGATGAGTTTGAAGGAAAGGCGAAAATTTTAAAGGTGGATGTCGATCAGGAGCAGGCACTGGCTATGCGCTACGGGGTACAGTCCATTCCAACGCTGATCGTATTCAAAAACGGCGTACAGACTGAAAAGCGCCTGGGCTATCAGCCGTATCCGAAATTGAAAGAAATGTTAAACAGATAGGAGAATAGAATGCTGAATCCCAACGACGTATTAAGCCATATCAGCTTTCTGCTGGTCTTTCTGGAGGGCTTATTATCCTTTTTATCACCCTGTGTATTGCCGCTGCTGCCTGTCTATATGGGGTATCTGGCAGGGCAGGATCAAGAGCAGCCGCATTCGCAGCGCAGAATTTTCCTGCTGACGGTCAGCTTTGTCATCGGAATTTTTACCGCGATACTGCTGATGAATATTTCCGTACATGTGCTGAGCAGCTTTTTCAAGGATCACATGGTGTATTTCGTACGAATCGGGGGTATCCTGATTGTGCTTCTTGGCCTGCATCAGCTGGGAATCTGGAAATTCAAAAGTCTGGAGCGCACATGGAAGCTGCCGTTTCAGAAAAAAGGAAGTGTGAATGCAGTTATTGCCTTTCTGATGGGCTTTACATTCAGCTTTGCCTGGACACCTTGTATCGGACCTGCGCTGTCTTCCATTTTGCTGCTGGCGTCATCCTCCGGCAGTCTTTGGGTGTCCACCTTCCTGATGCTTGTATATGCACTGGGGTTCACGATTCCCTTCCTGATATTGGGATTGTTTACCGGAAAGGTACTGCACTGGATTTCCAATCATAAGAATATCATGAATATTGCTGTCAAGCTGGGGGCTGTTATCTTAATTGCAATCGGTTTGATGATGTTTACCGGTAAAATGAATACCATCAGCTCGTACATGAGTACCTCGGATAAGGCAACTGCCAAAAAGGATACGGATACGGCCACACCAGAGCAGGAAGAGGAGGCTGCGGATACTCCGGATGCACAGACCTCGGCGGAGCAGCTGGATTTTGTTCTGACGGATCAAAACGGAAAACAGGTATCCCTTGGCGATTATCGGGGAAAGGTTATTTTTCTGAATTTCTGGGCAACCTGGTGCCCGCCGTGTCAACGTGAACTTCCGCATATTCAGGAGCTGTATGAGAAGTACAGGAACAGTGATGAGGTAGCTGTTTTAACGGTGGTGAATCCCGGCGGTCAGGAGAAATCTGCAGAAGGAATTCGGACATTCCTTGATGAGCATGCATATTCCATGCCGGTTTTGTTTGATGATGGCTCCATGTATTATTATTTTCAGATAACAAGTATGCCGACGACGTTTATGATTGATAAGAACGGGAAGCCGTTTGGCTATATCAAGGGACAGCTGACGCCGGATATGATGGAGAATATGATACAGCAGACATTGTCAGGAAAAAAATAAGGAATTGATGGTATATATGGAAAGGGTTATATAAGGTGATGGTATGAAAAAACAGTATGATATGCATTGCAATATCGCACAGACACTCAATCTGATCGGTGACAGATGGACACTGCTCATTTTGCATGCAGTGCGTGAGGGGAGACGCACATATAAGGATTTGCAGGAGGGGCTGGAGGGCATACCGACAAATCTGCTGTCCAGCCGATTAAAGTCCTTGTGCGAGGATGAGCTTCTCAGCTGCAGCCTGTATCAGGAGCATCCGCCGCGCTATCAGTATGAGCTTACGGATAAGAGCAGGGATCTGGATGATATCTATAATGCAATGATGATCTGGGGGGACAGGCATCTGCATAAGAGCTATAAGTGTCTGAAGCATAAGTATTGCGGGGGGGCTGTTGATATACAGTATGTATGTAGGGAGTGCGGAAAGGTCATACGAAAAGAGGACCTGATTGCGAAACCGGTTGAGGGGTGAAGCGGGTACAGCTGGCGCGGGCTGGCTGTATCTTTTTTGTATGCATTCCTGGAATTTGAAAAGATTAACGATAAAGTATATGAAAAATATGATATGATAGTAGCTGAGGTGAGTCTTTCATGAAATTGATGTTTATTATTGCAGGAGATGAGTATGCTGCCGATATTTCGGAAAAGCTCAAAGAGCATGCATTTATGGCGACAGAGGTTGGAAGCACAGGTGATTTTCTGCAATATGGACAGACCGTTTTGCTGCTGGGGGTGAATGAGCAGGATTGTGACAGAATTTTATCAATTCTCGATCCGGAAGCTGACTGGAAGGGCACAGAGCACGGATTTCCGTTTCATGAGGAGGTTTCTATATTTGTCACGGATGTAAATGATTATGTGAAGGTAAATGCATAGGGATGGTCGGTTTATTTCGGGCTTTAAAATAGATGACAGAGCATCCTTTTCTTTTAGAGTATTTGATTAAAAGGCCTTGTTATAAAGGGTTTAAAGGGGTTCGATTTCGTTGGATAAAAAAATTCAAAAAAATTCAAAAAAGTTGTTGACATAAAAAAAGTCTAATGGTATTATATATGAGCGCTGATGAGAACGGCGCGAAAAAAGAAGTTCAAAAAACGTGGAGGCTTAGCTCAGCTGGGAGAGCGTCTGCCTTACAAGCAGAGGGTCGGGGGTTCGAGTCCCTCAGCCTCCACCATAAAAATGTGCCGACTTAGCTCAATTGGTAGAGCAACTGACTTGTAATCAGTAGGTTGTGGGTTCAATTCCTATAGTCGGCACCATCTTTTAAAAAAGAGTCGGGGAGGTAGCGAAGTGGCTAAACGCGGCTGACTGTAACTCAGTTCCTTTTGGTTCGGCAGTTCGAATCTGCCCCTCCCCACCATCTTTTATTGGGGCATAGCCAAGCGGTAAGGCACCAGACTTTGACTCTGGCATTCCACTGGTTCGATCCCAGTTGCCCCAGCCAATTAAATTCAACATATAAATGACCCGTTAGCTCAGTTGGTAGAGCATCTGACTTTTAATCAGAGGGTCGGGCGTTCGAATCGCCCACGGGTCACCATTTATCTGTTGCGGGTGTAGTTCAATGGTAGAACTTCAGCCTTCCAAGCTGACTACGTGAGTTCGATTCTCATCACCCGCTCCATATATCAAACAAGTCGATATTTATCGGCTTTTTTTGTCTTTTTTCGAAATTATGACCAACAAATGACCAACATGTTAAAGTAAGAAATCGTTCGCTTTTCAAAACCAGCTAATGTTATTTGGCTAGCTATCTTATTAAATGACTGTTCTATAGACACATGGATAACGCATATATGATACATAATGCTTTTCCATAATATATTGATGTAATTTAGACATAGAGACTCACAAAAAGGTATTTCATCTGAAGCCTGTAAATTTGTAAGAAAACTGGAGAGGGATACATACATAGCATGAGATCCAGCATGTAATCCATACATTTTGCAGGTATGAGAAAAAGGAAATCATCCATACTATGCATGAGGTGATATACAATGGATAACAACGCAATCGTAGAAGAATTAAACCAGCTGCTGAAGGGCACGCACATGGGAATCGGTATATTTGAAGATTTGGAAGGAAAGCTGCAGAGTGAACGACTGAAAACAGAATTTCACGGACTGCTGGACAAGCTGAAAATGCATGCACATTCCCTGAGCGCTTTGATTCAGACATGCGGCGGTGACCCCGTCGAAAGTGCCGGATGGAAAGGCATGGTGACCGATGCAGTTGAAATGCTGAAAAACCTGATGATCAGCAATGATAAGCAGGTTCTGGAGGAAGCTGTTAAAAATATGAAAATGGCACAGAAGGCATTGCATGCGTTTGATGAGAAGCATCTTGTATTAAACGATCAAATGAAGAAAACGATGCGGATCATGCAGGAGGATTATGAATCCATGTACCATATGCTGCATAAATATCTGATTGAATTTCAATAATCCTACTGGAGAGTTTGAACGTTTCCGTGTATAATCGTATCTATAGAAAGAAGGGTTAAGCATGAACGTTCAGGAAAGATTTTTACACTATGTATCCTTTGATACGCAATCCGATGAGCATTCCCAGACAACACCAAGCTCTTTGAAGCAGCTGAAGCTGGCAGAGGCACTTGTGGATGAAATGAAGGCTATCGGCATCGAGGATGCATATGTAGATGAATTCGGTATTGTATACGGTACGATACCGGCAACAACCAAAAAGGATGTAAAATCCATCGGGTTTATCGCGCATATGGATACATCTCCGGATATGAGCGGCAGAGATGTAAAGCCGAGAATAGTCAAATCCTATGACGGGTCCGATATCGTGCTGAATGAAGAACTGGGTATCAAAATGGGAGTCCATGATTTTGCATGCCTGCAGGAGAAAATCGGCGAGGATTTGATTGTGACAGATGGAACGACGCTATTGGGAGCTGATGACAAGGCGGGAATTGCGGAAATCATGACGATGGCGGAAACGCTGCTTCAGGAAAGCCGTGAGCATGGAAAAATCTGTCTGGCATTTACACCGGACGAAGAGGTTGGTCGGGGAACGGATCATTTCCGTATTCCGGAATTCGGTGCTGATATTGCATATACGGTTGACGGAGGAGAGGTAGACTGCGTGGATTATGAAAACTTCAATGCCGCTAGTGCAGAAATTCAGATTCAGGGTCTGAGCATCCATCCGGGAAGTGCGAAGGATAAAATGATCAACGCCCTGCTGGTAGCGATGGAATTTCACTCCATGCTGCCGGTACAGAAAAATCCTGCTTATACGGAAGGCTATGAGGGCTTTCACCATCTTACAGACCTCCATGGAGAATGTGAGCATGCCTACATGTCCTATATTATTCGCAATCACAGTGAAGAGCTGTTTGAACAGCAGAAGGCAGAGTTTCAAAGAATCGCGGAGTATCTGAATCAGAAATATCCGGAAAACACCGTTCAACTGCAGATACATGACAGCTATGCGAATATGCGTACCATTATTGAAAAGGATATGCGAATCATAGAGCTGGTGAAAACGTCCATGAAGCAGATTGGCTTGGAACCGAGATCCATGGCGATCCGCGGAGGCACGGATGGTGCCCGTCTGACCTATGACGGCCTTCCTTGTCCCAACCTTGGAACCGGTGGCTACAACTACCATGGAAAATATGAGTTTGCTTCCATTCAGGAAATGCAGAAAAGCGTTGAGCTGCTGCTAAAAATTGTAGAAAACAATGTGCAGGAAGCATAAAAGGCATATTCCTGTACCGATGATCGTCTTGGAATAAATGCAAGAAAACAGAAGATGGAAGCCTGCTGCATGTGCAGGAAATCATTTTTCTGTTTTTTTCTGTTTTTAAGGTGAGTGAGGTCTCCTTCGCACAGCCTGTGTATGCGGACGGATATTCCATGCCGCTGTGCTTTCTTCACATTATAGGAAATCGTGCCGATTTCCTATAATGGGTTAGAGCTGCGCTACTATGTTAAATCGTCCCGATTTCCCATAATAGCTTTATAACACCCTCTAAACTAGAATCGAAATATTTCATTCTTCGGGTGTTATAAACCTCTAACCCATTATAACTTTTTTATATGGACAAGCAGTTTCTATTTCGCGGATAATTTCTTTTCTTCAGCTTTTTTCAGCAATCATTCTCTCCCTTATTCTATAGAGAGCATTTTCCTAAAAGGCGGCAGTGCTCCAACAGAGGGAGCATTCCCTGTATGGTTGATAAACTGTTCAGCAAAGCGTAGGTTCGCAAGCATGATAACCACAGAAGTGAAGGTACAGCCTATTCTCTGCGGCCTTTTGTATAAGACGGTATCCTATCTTTGACCAAATAAAAAGTGTCTTGAGAGAAGACACCTTACCGGTCATATGTTTTTGAAAAAGACCTGTGCAAAAGAGCAGCTGTTAAGAACAGCGCGTTACTCCTTGACAATGATACCCAGCAGCTGTACCAGACGAAGCGCCTGCTGTTCATTGACGATGACTCCGCGGATATGATCCATCGTCAGACTGATACCTTCAATATCGCTGGAGGAAAGATCCATGCCCTTTAAATTCGTGTTATGAAACTCACTCTCCTTCAAATCACAGCTGTCGTATACGGTTTTCTGATATTCGCACTGAATGAAGCTCGCATTTGAAAAATTGCTGTTCTCAAAAATAACCTGCCGAAATCTGGAGCCCGACAAATTGGCATAGGCAGCCTTCAGATTTGTGAAAAGAGTATTGTGTATGACACAATCGCTGAAATCGATTCCCATACAGCGGCAGTTGCGGAAAACACAGCGGTGAATAGCTCCCTTGTTGAAATGCAGGTTTGACAGCTCGCAATTTTCAAATACGGTATCAATCATATCAATCGCATCAAACTCACAATCCTCAAAAAACACATTACGAAAGACGCAGCCGTCCAGATGCAAGGCGGTATACTCCTCATTGCTGATGGTGATGCCGTCAAATTCCATTCCTTCCACATAATTGTCCTCATCAATGCAGGCATACAAGCTTTGTGCCTTCGTATACGATGGGCGCAGGCGGGGCTGTATTATTTTCATTATATCCACATCCTTTGGGTTCTATTGTACCGTATTCTCTGCGGTATGAAAAGAAAATCTCCGTAAAAATTTCAGCGGCTGCTTTCCACTCATCGCTTTCCCATAGCGGTAATCGTATAAATTCCAAGGAAGCATTACCTTTAGGCAGGCTGGGAAATGACCTCAGAAGACTGCTTGTACATTTTTTTGTTTGACATGTTTTCGTTGATTGCTTCCTGAATGGTGAAGAAGGGCATCAGGCTTATATCCGGCTCGATCAGTCTTCGAAATAGAAGTCTTGTATTTCCGGGGAATCCTCTATATAATGAAGACGTTGAAAAAACGATTGCGTATTTATGAAGGATACTTGATAGAACGCAGTAGATGAAGGAAGGTACATATTATGGAACATATCATACAGCCGATGGCGGCTTCTTTGCATATCCAGCCGGAACAGATCAAAAACACGCTGCAGCTGCTGGAGGAAGGAAACACCGTTCCGTTCATTGCCCGTTACCGTAAGGAAGTGACCAAGGGACTGGATGAAGAACAGATTCGTGTTATACAGGAGCAATATGAGTATCAGGTGAATCTGGAAAAGCGCAAGGAGGATGTCAAGCGTCTGATTGAGCAGCAGGGCAAGCTGACGGAAGAAATTATCGCATCAGTCAACGCCTGTGAAAAGCTGTCACAGGTTGAGGATATTTATCGTCCATACCAGCAGAAGCGGAAAACAAGAGCAAGTGATGCGGCTGCACGTGGCTTAAAGCCGTTTGCGGAATGGATGCTGAAGCTGCTGCGGGATGGGGATGTGCGTCAAGAAGCGAAGAGATATTTGAATGATAAGGTGTCCGATGTGGAGGCTGCCATACAGGGAGCAAAGGATATCATTGCGGAAATGGCAAGTGATGATCCGGCTGTGCGCCAGAAAATCCGCAGCAGTATGGAGCGCTATGGCAAATTAACGACGAAGGAAAAGAAAAAGCATACCGATGAGAAAAAGATTTATAAAATGTACTATGATTACAGTGAGCGTGTAACCACACTGGCCAGTCACCGTATCATGGCAATCGATCGTGGAGAAAAGGAAAAGGTGCTTGCCGTTTCCATCGAGTTTGATAAGGAGTATATCATTGACTGGACCAATCGCCGGTTTACGAAAAAACGCCAGAGTCCGTGTGTGGAATATATCGAGGAGGCTGTGCAGGACGGCCTGAAGCGGCTAGCCTTTCCTGCGATGGAGCGTGAAATCCGATCCCAGCTGAGTGAAAAGGCACACGAGCAGTCGATTGAGGTATTCTCATTAAATCTGGAACGTCTGCTGATGCAGCCGCCGATGAAAAATAAAATGGTGCTTGGCTTTGACCCGGCCTTTCGTACCGGCTGTAAGCTGGCTGTTGTCGATAAAAACGGTAATATGCTGGATGTCAGTGTGATTTATCCGACACCGCCAAATGCCAAAATCAAAGAGGCGAAGGAGAAGATGCTGCAGCTGTTAAAGAAGTATCCCATTGATATTATCGCTATCGGAAACGGAACTGCCAGCCGTGAAAGCGAAGCCTTTGTTGCCGCATTGATTCGTGAATATCATCTGTCGGCTGCCTATACCATCGTTTCCGAAGCAGGGGCATCCGTGTATTCCGCAAGCAAGCTGGCACGGGAGGAATTCCCTGATCTGCATGTGGAGCAGCGCTCTGCCATTTCCATTGCACGCAGGATCATTGATCCGCTATCCGAGCTGATCAAAATCGATCCGCAGTCGATCGGTGTCGGGCAGTATCAGCATGACCTTCCCACTGCCCGTTTAAAGGATCGACTTGATTTTGTTGTTTCCAAGGCGGTGAACCGGGTCGGTGTCAATGTGAATACCGCATCCCAGGAGCTGTTGAAAAACATATCCGGACTCAGCCAGGCAACAGCAAAATCCATTGTGGAATACCGCAGGGAGCACGGGGAGCTGAAAAACAGGAAGGAACTGAAGAAAATTCCGAAGATTGGTGAGAAATCGTATGAACAGGCGGCCGGCTTTTTGCGTATCGAGGATGGGGATGAGCTGCTGGATCGTACCAGTATTCATCCGGAAAGCTATGCCACAGCCAGAAAGGTGTTACAGCAGCTGGGTCTCAGTGAGCAGGATATGGGAAGTGAACAGGCACAGGAAGCGGTACAGCAGGCGGATGCTGACGGGCTGATTCGTGATTGTGAGAGTGACCGCTATACGATTCAGGATATCCTGGAGGCAATTGCGACACCGTTAAGAGATTATCGTGAACGGTATGATGCGCCGCTGTTAAGAAGCGATGTGCTGGAGCTTGAGGATCTGCATATCGGTGATCAGCTGGAGGGAGTTGTCCGCAATGTGGTGGATTTTGGAGCCTTTGTGGATATCGGGCTGCATGAGGACGGTCTTGTGCATATCTCCAAAATGAGCAGGCACCGTATTGCACATCCAAGCGATAAGGTATCGGTAGGAGATATCGTGAAGGTCTGGGTATACAATATCGATGAGGAAAAGCAGAAGGTACAGCTGTCACTGCTGCCGATGCAATAGAAATAAATTTACGGTTCTGTTGAACCGATGGATAAGAGTATTCATGAAAGCAGCCGTTAAGAACATTTGTTCAAAAAAACGGCTGCTCTTTTACAATTTCACATAATATTCTATGTGCAATGCAGGGGTTTTATAGTATAATAAACGTGTTCAAAACAAGGAGGACTATAGAATGTACCAATTAGAAGATCTAAAGGGAAAAGCGAACAACATTCGCAAGAACATCGTTAAGACGGTTACAGAAGCAAAATCCGGTCATCCGGGTGGAAGTCTGTCTTCTGTAGAAATCGCAACGGCAATTTACTTTACACAGATGGATATCACCCCAGACAACGTGGCATCAACGAATAGGGATCGTTTTGTCCTGTCAAAGGGTCATGCTTCACCGCTGCTGTATTCTGTACTGGCAGAGAAAGGGCTGATCGAAGAGGAAGAGCTGCTAACGTTCCGTAAAATCAACTCCCGCCTGCAGGGACATCCAAGTATGCGCAAGCTGCCTGGTGTCGATATGTCCACCGGATCACTGGGACAGGGAATCTCCTGTGCAGTCGGTATGGCACTGGCGAACAAATACAACAAGGAAGACCACCGTATTTATACGATTTTAGGTGATGGGGAATGTCAGGAAGGGCAGGTATGGGAAGCTGCTATGGCGGCATCACACTACAAGCTGGATAACCTGCTGGCATTTGTTGACCACAACGGTCTTCAGATTGACGGTAATGTAACCGATGTTATGAATCCAACACCGATTGATGAAAAATTCAAGGCATTTGGATGGAATGTGATCGTTCTGGAAAACGGAAATGATCTGGAAAGCGTAATTGCAGCTTGTGAGGAAGCAAAGACGGTCAAGGGAAAACCAACGGTTGTTGTTGCTCACACAGTTAAGGGTAAAGGCGTATCCTTCATGGAAAACAAAGCTGGCTGGCATGGAACTGCACCGAGTGCAGAACAGTGTGCGGAAGCAATTGCAGAACTTGAAGGAGGATGTAAATAATGGCAAAGATGGCTACTCGTGAAGCGTATGGAAAAGCGCTTGCTGAACTGGCAAAGGAAAATAAAAAGATTCTGGTACTGGATGCCGATTTATCCGGTTCCACAAAAACAGGCGAAGTGAAGAAGGTTGCACCTGAGCAGCATTTCAACTTCGGTATTGCAGAGGGTAATATGATGGCAGCGGCTGCCGGTATGGCAACAAGCGGAAACATCGTATTTGCAAGTACATTTGCAATGTTCGCTGCCGGACGTGCGTTTGAACAGGTGCGCAACTCCATCTGTTATCCGCACCTGAATGTAAAGGTGTGTGCAACACATGCCGGACTTACCGTAGGTGAGGATGGAGCAAGTCACCAGAGTGTTGAGGATGTTGCTTTGATGAGAAGCATTCCGGGTATGGTTGTTGTTTCACCGGCTGACGGAGTGGAAACAAAGGCGGCAATTCGTGCAGTGGCTGAATACGATGGTCCATGCTATGTACGTCTGGGTAGAATGGCAGTTGAGGATGTATATACAGAAGATACGCTGAACTTCCAGATTGGAAAAGGAAACGTGATCCGCAAAGGAAACAGCGTTGCGCTGATTGCGACCGGTATCATGGTGGAGGCTGCCATGAAGGCTGCGGATATCCTGAAGGAAAACGGTATGGATGTAACGGTTGTTGATATGCACACCATCAAACCGATTGACGAAGAGCTGATCGTTGAACTGACAAAGGATCACGATCTGTTTGTAACCTGTGAAGAGCACAGTGTTATCGGCGGTTTGGGTAGTGCTGTTGCCGAGGTACTCAGTCAAAAGGCACCGAAGAAGCTTGCCATGGTAGGAATCAAGGATACCTTTGGAGAAAGCGGAACACCGGCTGCACTGCTTGAGAAATACGGTCTCACTGCAAACGATATCGTTAAGGCAGTGGAAGACAATAAGTAAATTATAGGATAGAAAGCTGTAAGATTTGGTTATCGGATAAAATCTTGCAGCTTTTTTTGTTCCTGCGCCTTTTACAGTCATGGGAAAAATTAGGATATGATAGAGACGTGCTTATGCAGGTCATTATCGAAAAGTCTGTAATTAACGGAAGAAACAGCAAGGGTGTTGGAAGCGATGCATAGAAGTATACTGAAAATATGCTATCTATAAGAGACATATCACATTAAACTGCTGATGAAAAAGGAAAGATAAATACATTGTGCGGGATTGCTTTGACTGATGCATGATAGGAAACTGTGTACATCTTCCTTATATTTTCTGTCTATCATATCAGAAGGGTGGCAGAGGCTGCACTGTATGATGTTCTTAAGGTGTGTATATAAAGACGAATATATAAAAAAGCAGAACCTGTGTGTTCTGCCTCTTTCCTATTTGTTTTTTACATCTGCTATTGCAGTGTAAACAGCCTTTGCATCCAGGACATTGCCATATTCTGTAGCACTGCCGCCTTCCTCAACAAGGGTTTTCTCTATTTTCTCTGCCTTGGTGCTGATGACCATATACTGATGACCGTCCTTCATTCTGGCAACACTGATCAGACAATAGCCTGCCTCAGGTGTAAAGCCGCTTTTACCGCCAATGATTTCTCCGCCTGGAAACTTCAGATCCTTATCATAAAACAGAAGGGTGCTCCTCAGCTTCAGCCCATTTGGGTGCTGTTTGGTTGCAGGTATGGTATACCGCAGGGTTGTCATCACCTTGCGAAAGGCAGGATTTTTCCATGCGTGATCCATCATTTTTTTCATATCCTGCAGCGTTGTATAGTGCTGTTTATCCTGCAGTCCTGTCGTATTAGTGAAATGCGTATGCAGCATTCCCATACCGTTGGCCTTTTCATTCATATCCTTCACAAATTTGGAAATACTGCCATTCAAGTGATTAGCCAAAGCGTTTGCACCATCTGCACCGGAGGGAAGAATGAGTGCGTATAAAAGATCCTCCAGTGTTACCTGTTCTCCTGCTTCCAGACCTGCGACACTTGCATTTGCTTCCGCAAGCCCTTCAATATCCTGTTCTGTAATCGTTATTTTTTTATGCAGATTCTCCATGTTATCCAGGGCGACGATTGCGGTGAGCACCTTTGTCAGGGATGCGGGAAACAGCCTTTCATCACTGTTTTTTTCATAGAGTACCTGCTGATCCTGTAAGTCGATCACCATGGCATAGCGGCTGTTCAGGGTCATACTCTTTAGCCTTTTCTTTATGTTCTGCTGATTTGCATCAAGACCTTGCCCTGTGACGGGGGTTGATGCTTCCTCCTGCTTCATGAAATCAGGATAATACTCTTTGATTTGTATGTACATAGCGACATCCAGAAACAGCAGAAGCAGAGCTGCTGCCGCCACGAGCCACCATCTTTTTCTTATATTTCGCATTGCTGTCAACTCCTCCAATATCATAACACAGATAGTAAAATAGTCTATGGCAAATATGGGAAAATTGCCTCTTAATTTTTTCTTACATTGCAAACTTGTCGCGACGAATGTGGCGGGATTTGTTATAATAGAAACATGGAGGGATTTTTCATGCAGACAAAAATACTGGTATTAGATGATGAAAAGGAAATTGCAGACCTCGTTGCGCTGTATCTGAACAATGAAGGCTATGAAGTACATAAATTTTATGACAGCAAGGATGCGCTGGAATATATGAAAAATAACCGCGTTGATCTGGCACTGCTGGATGTGATGATGCCGGAAATCAGCGGCTTTGAAATATGCAGAATCATACGGGAAAAATATATGTTTCCGGTCATCATGCTGACTGCCAAGGTGGAGGATGTGGATAAGATACAGGGACTTTCTCTGGGAGCGGATGACTATATCACAAAGCCGTTTAATCCGCTGGAGCTGGTGGCCCGTGTCAAGGCACAGCTGCGCCGCTATAAAAAATATAACCCGTCACAGGAAAATGTGAATGTGATTGACTTTAAGGGGCTGATCATCGACAATGATTCCCATCGATGCACCCTGTATGACGAAGTGCTTAATCTGACACCGATTGAATTTTCAATCCTGTGGTATCTGTGCAAAAACCGCGGTCGTGTGATCACCAGTGAAGAGCTGTTTGAGGCTGTGTGGAAGGAAAAATACTTTGACAGCAACAATACGGTAATGGTGCATATCCGCCGTCTGCGTGAAAAAATGCATGAGCCGCCGAGAAATCCGAAATTCATCAAAACGGTGTGGGGCGTAGGATACCAGATTGAAGAATAGCACCTATCGCAGATTGCGCAAGCATCTGGCGTATCTGTATCTCTTTATGACAGCGCTGGTTATGGGAATCATCGGCATTCTTATTTTTCTGCTGGATCATTACGCACAGGTTTTCAGTAATCAGGGAACACTCAGGGATTCAGATTTTCTGCTGTTTTATCTGAAGCATGAGCTGGAGTTCAATCTGTTTCTGCTGGCAGCAGGCACAGCGCTTCTGCTGTATCTGTTTGTACTGCTCTTCTTTCAAAATCTGGATGTCCTGCTTGATACAGTGCAGGGTAAGCCGGTGGACCGACTGCCGTTCAGCTACCGTTATCTGCCGGAAATGGATATGGCCAGAGGACGGATTCAGGATATGCTGGAGAAAAAGCAGCATACCCGTCAGCTGTCGGTTCAGGAGAAGGAGCATAAAAACGAGCTGCTGATGTATCTCGCACATGACCTGAAAACACCGCTTACATCAATGATTGGCTATATTAACCATATTCTTGATCACAAGGTGGATCAGGAGCAGCTGGATACCTCGATTCGCATCACCTATGAAAAGGCACAGCGTCTGGATGATCTGATAGATGAATTTTCAGAAATTCTGCGGTATGACGATAAGGTGTCACAGCTGGAGGTCACCAGAATTGATCTGAATACCATGCTGCAGCAGCAGCTGGCAGGCTTTTATCCGCTTATGGAGGAAAAGGGAATCCGGCTGCAGCTGCATCTGGCGGATCATATGGAAATCAGCGGAGACTTCGATAAACTGCAGCGTGTCTTTGATAATCTTATGCGAAATGCCATCAACTACAGCATTCCCCAGACGGAAATCCGGATCGCCGGTATGCTGTATGAGGATGGTGTCTGCCTGACCTACAGCAATGAAGGAGAAGCCATGGATGCCGCTTCCGTGCAGCATCTGTTCGACAAATTTTATCGGGCGGGAAGTGCACGGACATCGACCAGCGGAGGTGCCGGGCTGGGACTGGCGATTGCCAGAGAAATCATTGAGCTGCATCAGGGGGAAATCAAAGCCGACATGGAAGGTACGACGATTACCTTTACCCTGCGGCTTCCGTATGAACAGAAGGTGATACTGTGAAACACGCCAATTTAAAAGCCCTGCGCCGCCGTCTGTTTATCAAATATGCATGCATTATCATTGGCATCACGCTGGGGACGATAACACTGATTTATCTCTTTGATGATGTGCTGAACGGTGTTGTCATCGACTTTATCCGGCTGTTTATGGAAACCGGAGATCCCTTTGCGATGTTTCGCAAAATTTATATGATTGTGCTGCCGCTGCTTATTGTGGCCGCCATTATTCTTATGATTTATTTCCTCTGTCGTGATCTTGTCAATTATATGCGGATATTGATGCGGGGCATGGAGGATGTTATGCGCAAGGATCGCTCCCGTTTTGATTTTCCAAAGGAAATGAAGGAAGCGGAACAGCTGATAATGGCGCTGTCTGATGATTATCAGAATTATCTGAAGGCTGCTGCACAGGATGAGGAAAAGAAAAAGGATTTGATTTATCTGCTGGCGCAGGATATCAAAATGCCGTTGTCCAATATTTTAATGTATTTGGAATTTCTGCATAAGGAAACCCGTATTTCCCCGGAAATTCAGAAGGACTTTGTCATACAGGTACTGCATAAATCGCTGGACTTGGAGGATATGATCAATGAGTTTTTCGATATCACCCGGTTCAATCTGCAATATGCGAAATGGAATCCGGAGCATATGTATCTGGATCGCATGATGGAACAGGTGGTGGATGAGTACTATATGCTGATGGAAGCAAAGCAGATGGAGGTATCCATAGAAAGCGGCAGCGGCCTTGCATTGTTTGCGGATAATGAAAAGATAGCACGCGTCATGCGGGACCTTCTGCGCAATTTAGTTGAGCTGGGACGGGTGAAAGCGACGATTCATATCCGGATGCAGGAGTTTGACGAGCGCTATGAGGTGCTTATGGAGGTGGAATCCAGACATCTCTCAGCATATCAGATTGCCCATATCTTTCACAATTATTACCGGCTGGAGGATGTGCATGGCGAGGGCAACCTGCATGTTCTGGGGCTGGGGATTGCCAGACAGATCATGGATATGCAGAAGGGGACACTGCGGGCAAGCTCGATAGACAAGCTGTTAAGCTTTACAGTTCAGATTCCAAAGGCTTTTGTACCGGGACATAAGGAATCCGTAGTTTAATACGATAGAAAGAAAAACAGGTGATGAAATGAATATAGAAATAGGAGAAGTATTTCCTTCCGCAATCGAAGAGGAAGGAACCGTTATGGATTTCGTTGATGATGAATTTGTATTCGTTATCAAGGATGAGGTCTGGATGGATGAGGAATGTCAGGCAATGAAGCACAATCCGCTGACACTGGATTTTGTGTATAAATATGATATCGCCGTCTTCCTGCTGACACTGGAGGATGCTGTTGATACCAGCGACTTCATATTTAATGTACATGACAACGAATATCCGGAACGTCTGTATCGCAGCTTTGAAAACGGCGACGGCTATGGTATGACGCTGTATCTGATTAACAGTATGAATACGGTATGCGCAAAGCGCCGCGTCCGTCTGTCACAGGGTATGTCCAATACGATTTCCCAATATCTTGCACAACAGAAGCAGGCTCCCTTTATGGAAGAGGAATTCCTGTGCAATCTGCAGGGGCTGCAGTCTGCCTGGGAACCGTTCGAAATGCAGAAGATGGCATTGGGAAGCGAAACCTTCAAATAAGCAATGTAAGAAAATGAAAGTGATATGTAATTTTTATCATTTTGTATTGTGATTTTTTCACAATTACAGTATAATGGAAAATAAGCTTAAGAAGGAGGAATTGTATGAGAGCAGTTGTGAGTGTAATCGGAAAGGATATGGTGGGAATCCTCGCCAAAGTCAGCGCAGAGTGTGAGAATGCAAATATGAATGTGATCGAGGTGTCCCAGACGCTGCTTCAGGATATGTTCGCAATGATCATGCTGATCGATATTACAAAGGGAAATACGACACTGGCCGATTTTGCGGCTCATATGGAGAATGTGGGAAAACAGAGTGGTTTGACCATTCATGTCATGCACGAGGACATATTCAACTCCATGCATAAGATATAGGATGGTGAACGTATGATAAACGTACATGATATACTGGAAACCATAAAGATGATTGATGAGGAATATCTCGATGTTCGCACAATCACGATGGGAATTTCTCTATTGGACTGCTGTGACAGTGATATAGATAAGTCCTGTGAGAAGATTTACAATAAGATTACACGTCTGGCAAAGAATCTCGTCAAGACAGGAGAGGATATTGAACGGGAATACGGTATTCCTATCATCAACAAGCGGATATCCGTTACACCGATCGCCATGCTTGTGGCTGTCAGCGGCGGTGATCCTGTAAAGTATGCACATACCCTTGAGCGCTGTGCTCAGGCGGTGGGCGTTAATTTTATCGGCGGTTACTCCGCACTTGTCCAAAAGGGCTGTGCGGCAGGTGATCGCGAGCTGATGGAATCCATTCCAAGAGCATTGGCGGAAACAGAGCATGTATGTGCGTCCGTCAATGTCGGTTCTACCAAGGCCGGAATCAATATGAATGCGGTGGAGCTGATGGGACGCATGGTGAAGGAGGCTGCCGAGCTGACGAAGGATCGTAACTGCATCGGTGCTGCCAAGCTGGTCGTCTTCTGCAATGCGCCGGAGGATAATCCGTTTATGGCGGGTGCATTCCACGGTGTCGGAGAAGCTGACTGCGTCATCAATGTCGGTGTCAGCGGTCCGGGTGTTGTCCGTGCCGCATTGGCAAAGGCGGATAAGTCACTGCCAATGAATGAGCTTGCGGATATCATTAAGAAAACAGCCTTCAAGGTTACCCGTATGGGACAGCTGGTGGGAACGCTGGCAAGTGAGCGTCTGGGTGTTCCGTTTGGTATCGTCGATCTGTCACTGGCACCTACTCCTGCTATCGGTGATTCCGTTGCCTATATTTTAGAGGAAATGGGTCTGAAAAGCTGTGGTGCTTATGGAACGACTGCCTGCCTGGCAATGCTGAACGATGCAGTGAAAAAGGGCGGTGTCATGGCCAGCAGTACGGTCGGCGGACTTTCCGGTGCCTTTATACCGGTGAGTGAGGATGCCGGAATGATTGCGGCAACCAGAGCGGGTACCCTGTGTCTGGAAAAGCTGGAGGCTATGACAGCAGTATGCTCGGTTGGTCTGGACATGGTTGTAATTCCGGGTGAAACAACGCCGGAGGTTATTTCCGGTATCATTGCGGATGAGGCTGCCATTGGTATGGTTAATTCTAAAACGACTGCGGTTCGCGCCATTCCTGCAATCGGCAAGAAGGTTGGAGAAGAGCTGGAGTTTGGCGGCTTGCTGGGAAGCGGTCCTGTGATGAACATCAATCAGACAGACTGTTCGGTTATGATACATAGAAAGGGAAGAATTCCTGCACCGATTCAGGCCTTGAAAAACTAACCACAGGTGAAAAATCATATCAGAGGAACTATATTATATAAAAGTTTTCAACGGCTATCATAAAGTGATTCAGGACATAGAGCGGCATGTATTCTATGTCCTTTTTCCCGTTGTGAATGGAAATGACCTTTTCTTACGATATGCTGTTTTGCTGCGGCAGGCGCAGCGTTACCGGATAGAAGCATGCTGTGCCCTTTCTTCTCCTGCCTGCATTCAGCCATGAAGTATCGTCACTCCTTTATCACCAAGCTTATTGAATGGAGTAAAGCAATACCGGGGATAGTCAAATAACTCACAACGGTACATGGTCTGTTGTTTCCCTCTTCACATGGCACCCCTGACAATAATCTGTGGTGAACTACATTTGTCGCATGCTTATCGGATTCAAAAACTATGCAGACGGCTATTCAGGAAGATGCTTCTCTTGTCTGCCGTCGTTTGCTGTGCTATGATAAAAATAAGAGATGGGAGAGCAAGCATATGAAAAAAGATATCGTTGAGCTGCGGCATCAGCTTCAGAAAATTGAATCGGATAAGCTGTATCTGGAGGAATGCATCGAGCGTCTTCATGAGGTGAAGAGTGCTTTACGGCAGGCCGAGAAACAGCTGAAAAAGGAAACCCGTGATGTGGAAAAGCTGAATACCGCATCCGTTGCCTCCATCCTTGCATTTTTTGCAAAGGATAAGGAGGAGCGCCTGGTGAAGGAAGAACAGGAGGCGTTGCGGGCTGCACTTCATGTGCGGCAGCTTCAGGAAAATGCTAAGGCACTGCGGCAGGATATGGATGCCTGTGAGCTGAATATCGTACAGGAGGAGCTGGTTCGAAAGCAGCTTGCGGAATGTGAGCTTGCGGAAGCGATACAGCATTCTCCCTACGGAGAAGCGCTGCGTGAGCAGAAGCAGCTTGTAGATGCGCATACACAGCGGTTAAAGGAAATTCAGGAAGCACTAGAGGCCGGCTATCTTGTGCTGGATCAGCTGAAAAATGCGCTTCGTAGCCTGGACAGTGCATCCTCCTGGGGCTTTATGGATATCGCAGGCGGCGGGATTCTCTCTACTGCTATGAAGCATTCCGCAGTTGACAAGGCACAGAAAAAAATCGCACTGCTGAAAATCAATTTGTATAAGTTTCAGAAGGAGGTTCAGGATGTTCAGGGATTTCAGATAAATACCGTGAAGCTTTCTGATGGAACGGTTGCAATGGATTATCTTTTTGATAATATTTTTACGGATATGTTCGTGCAGTCCAAAATCCGGGAATCGGAAAAATCGCTGCAGCAGGCGAAACGTAGAATTGATCAAATTATGGATTCGTTATTGCAGGAGCGCCAGCACACACAGCAACAGCTGGAAAGGGAACAGGCAGCCTATGAGCGCATGTGCAGGGAGTCTGTAGATTAGAAACAGCAGCTGCTTCTGGCGCTCGTTCTTCTGCTGTGCAATGCATGAGAAAAACAATGGTTGGCTATTGGCTGTCCCCGAATATGGAAAAAAGCGGAAGACAAAGAAAGCCTGACTAATCGGGTTTGGTTCTTATTTGATTGTGGGTGAATTAAAATAAAGGAGAATTCGATACTATTGCAAGTTATCTGTCGTATTTGAATGCCTCCTTTTGAAAGCACCCCGAATAAGAAAGATTCTGTTTAGCTCTTCTTTTTTACGTTGCTTATGTGTGTATTCTGAAGCAAAAAAGAACCCGGCTTTTGATCTGTGGCTTCCTGTCTGCTTCCGGATTTCAAATGTGTCCTTTCTGTTTTCTGAAGACCATAAGGAATACTGCTGTGCAGACGTTTTGGCTACTAATCATCGCGTTAGCATAGAAAAATGCATTACCTGCAAAAGCATAGAAGAGCATCAGAATATGGCTATCAACGCTATGTATCTCTTGTATTTTGCAAATACGCTCAGAATTTGGTAAATAGGAATACGATCTGCTGTATTTTCCTGTTTTCTTTTTTAAATCATTATATATTTTACAGTATTTGTGATAAAATAGAAAAAGCATTGGAAAAGGAGAGATAACATGCTGGAATTGCGCAATGTATCCTTTGAGGTAGATGGAAAAAAGATTTTAAACAACATCAGTCTGACGATGGAAGACAATAGATTTACCGTAATTACAGGCCCCAACGGCGGTGGGAAATCAACGCTGGCAAAGCTGATTATGGGGATTGAAAAACCAACAGAGGGAGAGATTTTGTTTGATGGGGAGGACATTACGGCAATGTCTATCGACGAACGGGCAAAACGAAAAATCGGTTATGCCTTTCAGCAGCCCCCCAGATTTAAGGGAATGAGTGTGCGTAAGCTGTTGTCCCTGGCACACGGTAAGGATTTGGATGAGGAAATCTGCTGCAGCTATCTGACGGATGTCGGACTGTGCTCCAAAGATTATCTGAACAGAGATGTGGATGCTTCTCTGTCCGGAGGCGAGGTAAAGCGGATTGAAATTGCGAGTATTCTCGCGCGCGACTTAAAGCTTTCCATATTCGATGAACCTGAGGCGGGCATCGATCTGTGGAGCTTTGCGAAGCTGGTGGAAACCTTCCAGAAGCTGCAAAGGGAATCCAGACAGTCCATTATCCTGATATCCCATCAGGAGCGGATCATGCAGCTGGCGGATGAAATCATTATTATCGAAAACGGGGCAATCAAAACAAAAGGGAAGAGGGATGATATTCTTCCGTCACTTATGAGTGAATTTGATTCCTGTGAATTTAAAAAGTAGGTGAGGCAGATGGAACAGATGGAAAAAAATCTGCTGAAGACAGTAGCGGATATCAGCGGCTTTATGCCGGGCAGTGCCTTCAGCTTAAGAAAAAACGGAGCAGGTGTGGAACGTCACTCTACAGAGCATGTAAAAATTCTGGCAAAAACAGACAAGCCGGGTATCGATATCATCGTGGATGACAATACGGTGGGGGAAAGTATACATATTCCGGTTATTCTGACAGACAGCGGCATTCAGGATATGGTATATAACGATTTCTATATCGGAGAGGGTGCGGATGTGGAGATTGTAGCCGGATGCGGTATTCACAATGACGGCTGTGACACTTCACAGCATGACGGAATTCATACCTTTCATATCGGAAGAAATGCCAGCATTACCTATACGGAAAAGCATTATGGAGAAGGCAGCGGTAGCGGAGGCAGAATACTGAATCCGACAACCGTCATTCATATGGAGGAAGGCTCCTTTGCCAAAATGGATATGAGCCAGATTAAAGGGGTTGACTCCACCTTTCGTAAAACGGAGGCAAATTTAGGTGCAACTGCCAAGCTGGTGATCAATGAAAAGCTGATGACGCATGGAGAGCAGAAGGCACATTCGGATGTGACGGTGAATCTGAATGGAGAGGACAGCGTTGTTCAGATTGTTTCCCGATCTGTAGGAAAAGATACTTCCGTGCAGGTGTTTCATCCGATCGCAGTGGGAAATAATCGTTCCCGTGCACATATTCAGTGTGATTCCATCATTATGGGAAAAGCAAAAATCAGTTCAATACCGGAAATTGCTGCGAATCATGTGGATGCGGAAATCATCCATGAGGCAGCCATCGGGAAAATCAACAATGATCAGCTGATCAAGCTGCAGACATTCGGGTTAAACAGCGAGGAAGCGGAAAAGGTCATTGTGGACGGTTTCTTAAAGTGATTAAAAAAATGATATTTACAACAAGGAGATGTTTTCTTCCCAGAGGCAGTACAGGGAGAAGGACCTCCTTTTTTTGCTGTTCTGAAAGAAATCTGAAATATATCTTGACCTTATCCCTGAGCGAAGGTGTACGATATGCATGAGGTGATACAAATGTATAAGATAAAGGAGCTGGCAGAGCTGTATGGCATCCATACGAATGTGCTGCGGTTTTATGAAAAAAAGGGGCTGCTTGCCTCACGGCGGCTCACGAACGGCTATCGTGTCTACGGAGAGGATGAGCGGGCTATATTGCAGAAAATTCTGCTGTATCGCGCAATGAATTTTTCACTTGCGGATATCAGGGAGCTTTTAAGCAGGGAAAAGGGGAATGCGCAGGAGCTGTATTTCCAACAGCTGCAGCTGTTAAACGCGCACCTGCATGAACTGACAGCGGTACGCGATCATATTTCGCAGGAGTTGAATGCGATGCTGGCAAACACCTATGAGGAGCAGCAGGATCAAAAGGAAATGCAGCGACTGCTTCAGGAAATAAATAAGAACCGGGAATGGAAGGATCGCTGGGATTTTGATTCCTTTGCAAAGGTGTATGATGAGGTCGTGCATATGCCCGCAGTACAGGGACTGCCGTTTTATGAGGCATATGACCATGTACTGGATGAAACTGCGAAGCATGCGCAAATGCATGGCGGCAGGGTTTTGGATGTCGGTTGTGGAACCGGAAATCTGGGTGAGCGCTTAGCTGCTGCAGGATTGTCGGTTGAGGGGGTGGATCAGTCATTGGAAATGCTGATTCAGGCAAAGAAGAAGCTGCCGGACATGCTTCTTCATCAGGGAACCTTTCTTTCCCTCCCCTTTGAAAAATGCTCGTTCGATACCATAACGGCGTCCTATGCTTTCCACCACTGTGATGCACAGGAACGGCTTCTCGCCGTTCGTGAAATGAAGCGGGTACTGTGCAGACAGGGGCGCATTGTGATTGCTGATCTCATGTTTGAGCATGCACAGGATCGCATGAAGTATGAGCAGCACTGTACCCCACAGCAGAAAGCAGAGCTGAAGGATGAATATTTTACAACCGTTGAGGAGCTGACACACATTTTTTCGGAAGAAGGCTTTATATGCACAAATTATAAGGTCTCTGACATTTTATGGATTTTTGTGGCTGATTTATCAGAAGAAGACAGGTAATGCAACAAAAATAAACACTTTATCTGATATCTACGATTCGTCGATAGGTGATTTTGCGAAAGCATGATATGATACCTGTATAGAAACGAGGTGCATGTATGCAGCAAAAGGAGATTGGCATGCAGATTTCTGCAGCAAGAAAGAAGTTAAAGTATACACAGCGAGAGCTTGCAGAAAAGCTTGGAGTGAGTGATAAGACAATCAGTAAGTGGGAGCGTGGCGTAGGCTATCCGGACATTTCCTTGCTTCTGCCGCTGTGCAGGGAGCTTGGCATAGAGGTTTCCCAGCTGCTCGGGGATGAGGAAACGGATACGCAAAAGCAGGGAAATGAAAAAAATCTAAAGAATCTTGCAGATTATGCTGTTTTGAAGGTGAAGGAAAACAGGGAACGTATTCAGCGATGGATTTGGATTATGCTCAGTGTATTTGCTGTGTTGTCCATCGGCATCTGCCTGTTGTGCAATTATGTTCTGGAGGGAGCGATCAGCTGGGCATGGATTGCTGTTGTGTCTGTCATATATGGATGGATGATTCTTACGGCATTGCTTATGTCACATCGCTATTTGATCGAAAAAACAATGCTGGTGGGAATGGTGATGCTGTTTCCTTATCTGTATTGCCTGTCATTGCAGCTTCCGATTTCAAATTTTCTCCCCCTGTCCTGGACGATTGCTGCCGCTGCTGATGTATTTGCAGTTCTTATCTATCTGGTATTGCTGCACAGCCGCATATCCTTCTGGTTCAAGCTGACAATCATTGTCATATTGTCCGGAATCTTTAATTACTTTGTGCAGTGGCTGACAGAAGGGGGTCTAAGTCAGATGCTGCTGCAGCTGTTTGGAAATCTTATTGCAGCAGTGATTTTAGCGATTGTGGGAATCTATGCAAGGAGGCATGCAAAATGAACCCTGTTGATAAAATGGATCAATTACAAAGACGTGTAGATGCAGTAAATCATAGAGTTATGAAAAAGCGGGAACAGCTTATGAAGCCCACGAAGAAACAGATGGAGATATCTGTTCTTGTATCTGCGGGAGGCAGTGCTGTCTTTCTGATAGTGGCCGGTGTTGTATACTTTGTATATCAGCTGCATCTGCAGGCACTCTCATGTACTGCCATAGCGGGCCTGCTGTTGCTGAATGCCGGAATTATGAAAAATAAAAAAAGCAAGTCTTGAGAACGACATAATTTTCATTATAATTAAACTCATGGAGAGGATATTATGAAGAAAATTATGTTTTTTTGTCTGCTGGTATTTATGGCAGCACTGCCTGTACAGGCAAATACAAGAGAGGAAGTTGAATTTAGCAAATGTACAGATGGAGACACCGCACATTTTAAAATCAATGGCAAGGATACGACAGTACGATTTCTGGCAATCAATGCGCCTGAATATACCAAAACCAAAGAGCCCTATGGCAAAGAGGCAAGCGCTTATGTGTGTGATGCCTTGAAATCTGCGGAAACGATCGAGCTGGAATATGATGACGGCAGTGATAAGCTGGATAAATACGGACGCACACTGGCATGGGTGTATGCGGATGGTGTCCTGCTGCAAAAGGAGCTTGTAAAGAAGGGGCTGGCAGAGGTGAAGTATCTGTATGGTGATTATGCATATACAAAGGAGCTGCAGACGCTGGAGAAAGAAGCAAAAAAAGAGAAGCTGAATATGTGGAGCGATGGATCGGCTGCTGAAGAGGAACAAAATGAAACAATACAGTATGTATTGGGAGCTGCAGGCGGTATAATCTTAATTATTTTCGGGCTGTTCTTTGCAAAGGGCAAGCGCAATAAACAGCGCTATATCCGCAAGGGAGTAAAGCAGCTGCGCAGGAAATAAAAGTAAAAGCACGCCTACATGTGGGAAAGGCGGTAACTGCTGTTAAAGCTTCTTTACTGCAAACAAGCTAAGCTACAAAGGAAATACATGCAGAAAAGGAGCATTTTCTACAGGTAGGTTCCAGGGATTTTCTGGCAAGAAAAGCCTGGCAGGTCTCATGCTCTTATCTTAACGACAGCTTTGCCATATGGGAAGGTGACTGCAATGCTTATATACAGATAGTTACTGCATATCAAAAGCCGTGGGATTGCTTTTCGCCTTTGTTATGGAAACGGTTGTGCAGAGGATGTGCGCTTTACAAGCACTGCTTTCGCATAATATAAAACAGAAATGTGGCTGTTTCTATTGACCTGTACGCCGCGTACAGGTATATGGTTTAGCTGGAGGTGATCTCATGAAACTACAGGAAGTGGCACAGCAGGTACAAATGACCAAGCGGGCCATCAAGTATTATGAGGAAAAGGGACTGCTGCAGGTGGAAAAGGATGAAAACGGTTATCGCCGATATACCGAAGAGCATATAGCTGTTCTGCAACAGATTCAGGTTTATCGAAAGCTGGGGATGGAGCTGTCCGCCATTCAACGTATTTTGCATGATCCGCAAGTGGAGCAAGAGGAGCTGCAGCGGCTTGAAGAACAGATGCAGAGACATCTGGAGCAGCAATCTGCACAGCTGGCGGCAGTGCAACAAATGCTGGCAGGCGCAAAGGATTACCAGGTACTGCAGGAGCAGCTTGATTATCAAACAATTGCGGCAGCTATTCAGGAAATGATACCGGGCTTTTATGGCAAGCTCTTTCTGCATCATTTTCTGCCGTATCTCCAGATCCCCATCACGACGCAGGAGCAGCGGGATGCCTATCAGGCAATTCTCACATTCTGGGATACAACCGACCTGAAGATGCCGCTGTCAATGAGAATCGTTACATTTCTAACGGGGTTTCTACAAAATCAGCAGGCCGCGGCTATACAGGCAAGGCTGGATGCACAGCTGAAAAGGCTACTGGAACCGAATGCAAAGCAGTACGCGCAAATGAAAAAGGCGGTTCTCCATCAGTATCGGGTTCAGAAATATTGTCTGCTTCGCTACCTGCCTTCCTCAATCAGTAAACGACACTGGATGATGGAGCTGCAAAGAAGTGGTTACAATGATATATTCCTGCCGAATATGGAGAAGCTGAGTCCAGCCTATCGTGAATATCTAAATGCCCTTTCTGCAATCAATGATAGGATTTGTACAGAGCTGAATCTGGGCTATGATGAATATTTTCATCTCATGAAAAAATCATAAAGCTCTTTTTATCGGTGCTTGAAATCAGTGCCATCCACAGCAGAAACAGGGAGTATCAGGCAGGTGGTACGCTATTGTTGTGCTACGTTTTTAGAAACGTACTGCGTGCTACAGCGTGTATGTTAACGTACAAGCAATCCTGCATAAAAAAACAAGGCATTTTGCGTGCCTTGCTTTTCATGTATATGCTTACTGGCAGAGCTGAATCAAACCTACATCGCCTTGATTTCTTCAGCAATCTGTTTACCAAGCTCCATCAGTGCGTCCAAATCCGCTTCACTCGGCGTGTAATTCTGTGAAACAACCTCATCATTCAGCAGTGTGATTCCTGCCTTTTCCAGTCGGGCATTGATTTCCTTTGTGACGAGATTTGCCCAGCCATAGGAACCAAAGCCAAGCCCCTTTTTATTCTTCACCTTGCAGGTGATGAGCTTTTCCAGAAAAGCCGCAATGCTTCCCGCCATGGCATTGTTGTAATTCCCGCTTCCGACCAGAACCGCCTTGGCATCCAGCAGTTCCTTTTGTATGATTGCGGGGGAGGTCATTGAGCATTTGAAGATTTTTACACAAATTCCGTTTCTTCCCATGCCCTCAGCGAGCGCTTCAGCCATCATCTGTGTATGCTTCCAGACACTTTCATATACAATGACCGCCTTATCAACCGCCTTGAAGGTCGCAAAATCCTCATATGCCTGAAACAGCTCCGGCAGATAGCTTCTCCAGATAATACCATGTGCCGGGGCAATCATATCAATGTCAAGATTCATATCCCGAATCTGCTTCAGCTTATTGGCAACCTGCATACCATACGGCATCACGATATTTGCATAGTAATCCTTTGCGCGATCAATACACTTGGCAGCACCATGTGCATCATCAAAGATATCATAGCTTGCAATGTGCTGTCCGAATGCATCATTGGTGAATGCAATTTTCTGCTCTGCGACATAGGTCAGCATGTTATCCGGCCAGTGAATCATCGGCATTTCCACAAACGTAAGCGTATAACGCCCGGTGGACAAGGTATCACCGGTTTTCACCCTTTGAAAATCATAGCTTTTGAAATACTGCTTCAGCATGATGCCCACACCGGCATTGCTGGCATACGGTCTGGCATTGGGATAATCCTTCATAAATTTCAGGAAGCCTCCGGAATGATCCGGCTCTGCATGCTGTACGATAACATTGTCAATGGTTCGCTCACCGATTACCGAACGAATACGCTCCATCATCGTATCATAGAATTCTTCCTCAACAGTATCAATCAGTGTCACCTGCTCATCGACAATCAGATAGGAATTATAGGTCGTCCCTTCTGCAATCGGAAACAGATCACCGTGAAAATGACGGCAATTGAAATCATGAACACCGACCCAGTACATATTTTCTTTAATTTGTATTGCTTGTTTCATTTCCTTCACCTCTGATTTCTATTTTAATATGATATAAGGAGGATGTCCACTTATTTAATTTTTTTATTCACAAATTAAATAAGTGACATTGTTTGCAGTTTTTAGCAGAAACGGTACACGAATTGAAAATTAAGTTGCAAACCCGTTTAAATTAAAAGATTCGGGTAGTATAATAAAGATATCAATAAAGGAGGAGCTATTTCATGATTATTCAAAGTAAGAGAATATGGGTACTCGGTCAATTCATCGAAGCCCAGCTGGAGCTGGAGGATGGAAAAATCAAAAATGTTCTCGCTTATGGCGCTAAACCGGCTGACAAGGACTATGGTGAAAGACGAATTGTACCTGGATTCATTGACGTTCATACACATGGTGCTTATGGCTTTGACACCAATGATGCAGAAGAAGAAGGCTTGCGAAACTGGATGAAACACATTCCCGAGGAGGGTGTTACCGGAATCTGTCCTACCACAATCACACAGACAGAGGAGGTACTTACCAAGGCAGTGAAAAATGTCGCAAAGGTCGTAGCGGATGGCTATGAGGGAGCGGAAATCCTCGGTATCCATTTTGAAGGACCGTATCTGGATATGGTATACAAGGGAGCACAGCCGGAGCAGTGCATTGTAAAACCGGATGTTGAACAGTTCAAGCGGTATCAGAAGGCTGCCGACGGACTGATTAAAATTATAACAATGGCTACCGAGCGTGACGAGGATTTCGAACTGACAAGATACTGTGCAGCAAACGATGTCCGCGTAAGCATCGGACATTCTGCGGCAACGATTGAGGAAGCAGGTATGGCAATTGCCAACGGAGCAACTTCCATGACGCATATCTTTAACGGTATGACACCGTTCCATCACCGCAAGCCGGGTCTGGTAGGAGCTGCTATGCGTTTCCGTGATACCTTCGGTGAGGTTATCTGTGATGGAAATCACTCTACACCGGATGCATTAAACGATTTGTTCATGGCGAAGGGAAGAGATTATACCATCATGATTACGGATGCGTTAATGGTAAAAGGTCTGCCGGTCGGGACAAAGGTTCTCTTCGGTGGAAATGAAATTGAGCTGTATCCGGATGGCAGTGCACATCTGACCGGCGCAAAGAGTCTTGCGGGCTCTACCCTGAAGGTCAATGAGGGCTTGAAGGTGCTTGTTGAAAAGGCGATGATTCCTTGGGATTATGCAATCAACTCCTGTACGCTGAATCCGGCAAGATATCTGAATGTGGATGATCGCAAAGGTAAGCTTGTGGCTGGCTATGATGCAGATATCGTTGTACTGAATGATGATTACTCCGTCGAAATGACCTACGTAAGAGGAAAAGAAGCATTCTAATCATAATAGAAACCAGATGGGAATCCGCAGGATTCCCTTTCTTCAGCATTTTTACGGCAATGCTCACATAATTTGGGGTGAGCTTTGCTGAATTACACATAATTTACCATGATCTATACATAATATATTGATAGACATTTTGTATACTATAGGCAAGCAAGAGGTATCTTGCTTGTATGAACGATTTCCCCCAAAATTATTTCATACTTTCTCCCTTTCAAAATAATAATTATCATATACAGAGAAGATGCTTCCCCCAAGGCATCTTTTTTGTTAACCAAAGAAAAACGCACAGATTCCTGATGATTCATACGTTTGCACAGGTAGTCATGAAATATAACCAAATGCATGCTGTTGCCATAAGCCTTATGCGGCCCTTACCGGAGGGATAGCTGTAGCACAGATCAGGTCTTCACGGGAAAGCGTTTGATACCGTTATTCAAGTATGATTGAAAATGAAAGGCAAAATAGTAAAAAAATCAAAGCAGGAACTGCTTCACTGATGGAAATAAACGGGAGGACATTCTCAGGTGGATGAAATAGATTAAAAATGATGATTACCGATTTGCCGATGCATGCATTCCACATAATTTACCATGATCTATACATAATATATTGATAGACATTTAGTATACTATCAGCAGGCAGGAGGTATCCTGCCTGTATGAACTATTTCCCCCAAAATTATTTCATACCTTCTCCCTTTCAAAATACTAATTACCATATACAGAAAAGGTGCTTCCCCCAAGGCACCTTTTTTGTTGGCAAATCCGTGAGAATTTCACATGTATCTTTCTACAGCCCTTTTTTGCATGTGCTTCACATAATTTGGGTTCAGGCACTTGAAAGAACACACATTTTTACAAGTTCTCTACATAATTGAAATATAACTTTCCGGTATACTGTAAGCATGCAGGAGGAATCCTGCAGATATGAATTTTTCCCCTCAGAAAATTTTTCATACTTTTCCTTTCTATTAAATAAATAATAAGCAACAGCAAAAGGAGCACTTCCCCAGGTGCTTCTTTTGTTTTATCCCTTTATCATGCTATAATGATAAGCGTTATGAAATGAGGGATTGTATATGAAACATATAAAAGCTTTATTTTTTGATGTGGACAATACGCTGTATACGCATCGTATTCATGATTTTCCTGCAACCACCCGTCAGACGCTGAACCGCCTGAAGGAAAACGGATACCGTATCGGTATCGCTACAAGCCGGTGTCGCTATGAGGTCCGTAATCTTCCGGCCTTTTTTCGGGATTTTGCATTTGACGCTGCAATCTTTGATGGGGGAGCACTCATCATGGGCAAAGAGGAGACTGTCACCAGCTTTCCCCTGTTACAGGAGCAAGTGGAGCGGCTCATCCGCTACTGTGAACAAAGGCACATACCTGTGCGATACTCCACCTTTGACAATGACTGTCTGACAACACCTTGTCCTCACAATATCCGTGATGAGTTTTTCAAGCTGTATCTGAATATGCCCGTTGTAAAGCCCTATGAGCAGGAAACAGTGTTTAATATGCTTGCCTATCCGCAAAACGGGGAACAGCGTGAGGAAATCATCGCGCTCATGAAGGATGCCTTTATTGTAACGCATTCCTCCAATACGTTGGAAATCACAGCGGAAAACGTAGATAAAAGCAAAGGGGTAGAGGCGATGGCTGCACATTGGGATATCCCGGTTGAACAGATAGCATGCTTCGGTGACGGTGCCAATGATGTGGGCATGCTGCAGGCCGCTGGCATCGGCATTGCTATGGGGAATGCCAATCCTAAAGCAAAGGTGGCAGCGGATTATGTCTGCGGTTCCATTGACGAGGATGGACTATATCACTTCTGTAAAGAGATGGAATGGATATAGGAGAAGTCCTGCAGTTTCTGGAGAATCTGCTTTTTGTTGTGCTATAATAGACATAAATAATCAAGAGAGGAGAGGCAGTATGAAATTAACAAATAATCGTTATGAGGTGACCTTCACTGCGAAGGGTGGAGAAATTGAAAGCTTTACCGATCTGGAAACCGGCATTCAGTATATGTGGCAGGGACATCCGGATTATTGGACAGGGAAAAATCCAGGTCTGTTTCCTCTGGTAGGCAATACGCTGGATGGCACCTATGAAATGGATGGCAAAACATATGCAATGAAAAATCACGGTCTGGTTCGCTATGCGACGCTCGACTGTGTACGCGATGATGGAAAAGAGGTCATCATGGCATTTGACAGCAGTGCGGAAACAAAAGCGCAGTACCCCTTCGATTTTCATTATGAGGTAGGCTATGCACTGCAGGATGATACCCTTACGGTAACCTATCGTATCACGAACACCGGAGAACGGGACATGCCGTTTACATTCGGGCTGCATCCCGGCTTCAATTGTCCGTTGTGCGAGGGAGAGGCATTTGAGGACTATACCATGCGTTTTTCGAATCCGGAGAAGCTGAAGCAGCTGGTGTTTGATCCTGAAAAGAAGAAACCGTATACGCTGGAGGATGTGGAGCTGCAGACGATACCTTGCAGCTATGAGGAAATCGAGAAATATGCGACGCTGATCTATCAGGGGATGAAAAGCTCCTATCTGACATTATCCGGACCGAACAACCACGGTGTGCGCATTTCCATCAGCGGCTATCCGTATCTGGCAATCTGGACAGCGAAAAAGAATGCGCCGTTTATCTGTCTGGAGCCGTGGTACGGCCATGCGGACTTTTCAAGGGTGGAGGAAGACTTCTCCCATCGTGAGGGAACGATGACACTTTCCGCAGGAAAAACATTCACAACCGCATATACAATTCAGGTATTTTAAATCAGGTATTTTAAAAAAACAGGGATATGCAGAAAGCGTGCTTCCTAAGCCGGATATGGGATAGGAGGAAGGCTCTTTGCATATCCTTTTTCATGCCGTGGCAGTAGCGCTTTTCATGCGGTGATGAAAAACCTACAGACTGTTTTAATTACCCTGCTCCTTGCAGAACAGATATCATGCTGCGGATGAAGGACAGAAAGAGGCAGTTGTGCGTTCATACACAGGGGCTGCTTCCGGCAATTGAGATTTCAAGGGCTTGGCAGGCAATGGGAGCCCTTTTCTGAATTCAGCTGGCAAAGTACAGAATCGGGAATGAAATGGTATTCGCGTTAATGCTCTGCTTCCTATGCAATAGGAATTCCATTGCTGAAAAAAGCTGTTTCCTGTATTCACGTGCAGGAAAAAGAAGTATAATGAAGGCAACTGATAAAGAGGAGGAAGCTAGCATATGAAAAGCATAAGCATTGCAGGTACACAGGCACCGGCTATCATACAGGGCTGTATGCGTATTGATGCCATGAGCGTAAACGAGTTGGAGGAACTGATTCATCAGGATTTAAAGCTCGGTATCAATTTCTTTGACCATGCGGATATCTATGGAAAAGGAGTCTGTGAGGAGCTGTTTGGTAAGGTATTGAAGGCACAGCCTTCTTTAAGAAAGGATATGCTCATTCAGTCAAAATGCGGTATCCATCGCAGTGAAACAACACATTATGATTTTTCCAGAGACTACATACTTCACTGTGTGGATGCTTCTCTAGAGCGTCTGCAATGTGGATATCTCGATTATCTGCTGCTGCATCGTCCGGATGCCCTGATGGATCCGCTGGAGGTAGCACAGGCCTTTGATGCATTGTATACCTCAGGAAAAGTGAAGCATTTCGGCGTCAGTAATCACAATCCCTATCAGATTGAGCTGCTGAAAAAATACAGCAGGCAGCCGATTGAAATCAATCAGATGCAGCTGAGTGTCATGCATACACCGATGATTGATGCCGGTGTCAATGTCAATACCTTTGACCAGCGCGGTATTGACCGTGATAACGGTACACTGGATTATTGCAGACTGCAGGATATTACAATACAGTGCTGGTCACCGTTTCAGTATGGCATGTTTGAAGGTGTGTTCCTCGATAATCCGAAATTTCCCGAGGTGAATGCACGGATTCAGACACTAGCAAAGAAATATCAGGTCAGCAGCAGTGCGATTGCGGCAGCATGGCTGCTTCGCCATCCGGCTCAAATGCAGGTGATTCTGGGCTCTGTCAATACTGCGCGCATTGAAGGGATTGTACAAGCCTGTGACATTACGCTGACCAGAGAGGAATGGTATTCCATCTATGTTGCAGCCGGAAATCTGTTGCCATAGGAACCGGGATCTGAACTGCAGAAGCAAAACAAACGCCGCATGGAAAAAAGCGGCTACCATCTGTAATCGTATATGGAATGCAAGAAGCCGGTGCTCAGCGATCGGCTGGAAATACAGGATATGTATGTTCTGACATTGAAAACATGCTTTTAAAATGGTATGATATTACTGTGTAATATCAGGAGGAGAAAAGAAAATGAAAGTTATTGTAGTGAAAGATTACGATGCAGTAAGCAAAGAAGCATTTGCTGTTATGAAGGAAGTTGTCACAAACAAAAAGGATGCTGTTTTAGGTCTTGCAACAGGCTCCAGTCCGATTGGATTGTACAAAAACATGATTCAGGATCATAAGGACAATGGAACAAGCTATGCACAGTGCCAGTCTTTCAATCTGGATGAATATGTTGGAATCGACAGAAATCACCCGGAATCCTACTGGACATTCATGCATGAAAACCTGTTTAAGGGTATCGACTTACCGGAAGACAAGATTCATGTACCTTATGGAAGTACGAAGGAAGACTGTGAAGGCTATGAAAAGGCTATGGAAAATGTCAGCGTGGACGTACAGGTTCTGGGAATCGGCGGAAACGGACATATCGGATTTAATGAGCCGGGTACACCGTTTACAGAGGAAACGCATATCGTTGAGCTGACAGAAAAAACACGTTCTGATAATGCGCGTTTCTTTGATAATGATATCAATCAGGTGCCGACACATGCAATTACAATGGGAATTGCGACCATCATGAAGGCAAAGAAAATCCTGCTTGTCGCATCCGGCGCAAACAAGGCAGATGCTGTTGCAGCTATGGTCAACGGACCGGTTGATCCGGCATGTCCTGCAAGCGTATTGCAGAATCATGCAGATGTTGTCGTTGTTGTTGATGAGGCAGCAGCTGCTAAATTAGCGAAATAAATATAAAGGAGCGGACATTTCAATAGAGATGTCCGTTTTCTTTACGGTTGGCAGAGCTTCTTTACAGGGATTTCAGGTTTACTTTTTTTCTATTTTCGCTATAATAGGGTTGAAAAAGAAAGTAGAGGTAGAATATGGCGATAAAACTGATAGCACTGGATCTGGATGGAACGCTGCTGACCACGCAGAAGACAATTGATGAGGAAACCAAAAAACGTCTGATCAAGGCACAGGAGATGGGGATTTCCATAACGATAGCTACCGGACGGGATAAGGGTGGTATTGATTTTGTATATGAGCCCTTGGAGCTTGAGCACAGAGGTGATAATTTTGTAGCAGGGGTTAACGGACAGATTATTTATGATTTTCATAAAAAGGAATATTATGTGGATAAGGTGCTGGACGGCAATGACGCAAAGAAAGTGATGGCACTGGGAATGAAATATAATTTTGAGGTCATCAGCTGCTGCGGATATGATTTCTATGATTTGATATCCAAGCGTCTGAAGGCAATGAAAAAGGTGCGCAGTGTCGTGTTTGGGCGGCCGATGGATTACGGGTTTAATCAGGGAAAGCGAAATTTCATTCCACTGGAGGATGCAGACTATGAAATTACACAGGATGTGAATAAGTTTGTACTGATACAGACGGCCTCCTTTTTCAAGAAGCACCTGCCGCATCTTCGTAGGGAATTGAAGGATTATGACTTGCTGGAGGTTGGTCCTGCCTGGATTGAGGTTATGCCGAAGGGGGTATCCAAGGCGAGTGCGCTGTTGCGTATTGGAAAGAAGCTGGGAATCTCCACAGAGGAAATGATGGCGTTTGGAGATGCGGAAAATGATATGGAAATGATCAAAACCGTGAAGTACGGCATCGCTATGGGAAATGCTATGGATTCCTTGAAACAGGCAGCATGGGATGTCACCGATACCAATGATCAGATGGGAATCGCGAAGGCGCTGGATAAATATGTATTTACATCAGGGGAGTAAGCTCTCCTTTTTTATGAAAAAAGCTGCCATGGAGCATGACAGCACTAAGCTTCACTGATGAGATCTGCTGTTTCCGCATGAATCAGTCTTAACAGTTCATCCGGCTGCATTTTGATCTGAACACCGATTTTCCCGCCACTGAACATTATGGTAGGATGCCCTGTACAGCTTTCGTGTACAAAGGTGCGGAATTGCTTCTTCATACCGATGGGGGAGCATCCCCCACGGACGTAGCCTGTAATCTTATTAATATCCTTCACATGAATCATTTCCACGGATTTTACACCGGCAGCCTTTGCGCATTTCTTCAGATGCAGCTCATGTGCCACAGGAATTACGAAGACGATATATTCCTTCGTGTTCGCAACCGTTACCAGTGTTTTGAAAACCTGCTCCGGATTCTCTTCCAGCTGCTTTGCTACATCAAGACCTGCAACAGCCTCTTTTCCATGTGCATAGCTCAGCACTTCATAGGACAGCTGCTTGCTGTCCAGAATACGCATGGCATTCGTTTTCTGTATTTTCATTGCAGTACCTCCCCATTGTGCATTTAGTATAGCACTCTTTTTTTTCTTCTTCCAGTATGATTTTACTTCTGAAGATATTCATTGTATAATCCTATTCATAAGGGGCGTGATAGTATGATACAAATGATTGTAATGGATATGGATGGAACACTGCTGACAAGCGATAACAGGATTTCCTCCAGAACCAAGGAGCTGCTGCTGCGTGTGCAGAAGCAGGGGGTACGTCTTGTACTGGCCAGCGGAAGAAGCTATTGCAAGCTTATGGAATATGCCGAAGAGCTGCATATGGATGCCTATGGAGGCTATTTACTGGAGGTCAACGGTTTAATTCTGTATGATCTTGCGTGTGGAAAACGTCATATCCGCAAGCAGATGGGACGCAGTGAAATGGAAGAGCTTTTTACATATTTCCGGCAATGGGATGTTGAAATTATGGCACAGTTTGATGACGGACTGTTTGATTATAATCCGGAAAGTGTCTTAAAGGAAAAAGCGGAATATCGCAAAAAGCACAAGCTTAGTGATGATTACCCGTGGACGGGAGGTGCCTTTGCACTTCTGGCGGATAACCGAAAGGGCTACCCGAAGATTCATTATATCAATACGTGGGAAGAAATTGACCGCAGTATCAACAAGGTGAGTGTTGCCTACCATGAGGATGTCATGGCTGAAGTAAGTGCGCAGGCAAAAAGAGATTTGCAGGATCGTTACTGGCTGGGACTGACAACACCGAAATGGCTGGAGCTGATGCCGCTGGGGATTACAAAGGGAAGTGGTCTGACAGCACTGGCGGAAATGCTGGATATTCCCATGCATGATGTGATGGCATTCGGTGATGGCGAAAATGATATTGAAATGCTGCAGGCGGCAGGTATCGGTATTGCGATGGGGAATGCGATGCCTGAGGTTAAGGCAGCGGCGGATGAGGTTAGTAGCGGCAACAATGAGGATGGAATTGCGGAGGCATTGCAGAAATATTTCACAGTATGAGCATTTTCATGCATGTTTTTGGCAGAATGTGCTATACTGTGGATAGTCGGAGGTACGAGATTATGAAAGTTATAAATAAAGCAGAATTTGAACAAATAACAAAAGAGGGTGTAGTCCTGGTAGATTTCTTTGCGACCTGGTGCGGGCCATGCAAAATGCTGGCTCCGGTACTGGAGGAGCTGGCAGAGGATATGAAGGGAAAAGCGGAAATAGTCAAGGTTGATGTTGATCAGGAAGGTGATCTGGCAATGAAGTTTGGTATCATGTCGGTTCCTACCATGATCGTATTCAAGAACGGAGAAGCAGTAAAGCAGATTTCCGGCTATCAGCCAAAGACACAGCTTGCAAATATACTGAATCAGCTGCTGTAAAAGAATCAGACCACTGTTGAGTATCTGTGATAATGAGCTGAAATAAGAGGTTTTTCATTCCATGGTGCAGATCATGAATGAGAAATCTTTTTTTGTCTGCAGCAGAGATAGGATATGGAAAGCATGTTCAATTCCAGGGAATGGGGGAGGTATTTCGTCACATACGTTCCTGCACGTTGCACTACCCTTTCTTGAACAGGTCTGTAATAAACTGCTTCATAGGAGCTGTCGGAGATTTCATTGACTTTCCTTTTTTGGAATGATACATTTATAGGAAAAAAGAGGAGGAACGTTATGGGAACAGTAATCAATGCAGCTGCCGTGATTATCGGAGGGATGATCGGTATGCTGGTTAAGGGGGGACTACCGCTTCGTGTACGCGATTTGCTCATGCGCTCACTTGGTCTATGCACATTGTTTATCGGTATCAGCGGAGCGATCAGCGCTATGATGCAAGTGGATGGTACACGCCTGCAGGCGAACGGTACACTACTGCTGATTTGCTCACTGGGGATTGGTGCAGTTGCCGGAGAGCTGTTACGTTTGGAAGATCGCATGGAGGGACTGGCTCATCGTCTTCAAAGTATGGTAAAAAGCAGGGATGATAAATTTGTGGAAGGATTTGTGAGTAATGCGCTTGTCATCTGTGTCGGAGCGATGGCTGTTGTGGGAGCATTGCAGGATGGACTGACACACGATGCCTCCATGCTGATTACAAAGGCGATTCTCGATGGTATCATATCCATGGTTTTTGCTTCTGCTCTTGGAATTGGCGTAGTTTTTGCGGCCGTTCCGCTTTTTCTGTATCAGGGAGCCATCACCATTCTAGCCGGAACCCTTTCTCCGTTGTTCAGTGATACGCTCATCCGGAATCTCTCACTGGTCGGAAATGTACTGATTTTTGGTGTTGGAATCAATTTGTTTTTCGGTAAACAGATGAAAATAGGTAATCTGCTGCCGGCATTGCTGATACCGGTTGTCTGGGAAGCATTGCAATATCTTGTATCCGGTATGAGATAATCAATCTCTTTGACAGCAGTATGATGCAATACAGAAAGAATCATCCGCTTAATCCTGTCCATGTGCAAAAGCAATGCATATCGTTTTTGATAGCAATACGCTATGTTGCTGGTAGGAAAGGGTGCAGGGATGAGAAATCAATTCGGCAATAAACGTGGATTGGCGATAAACGCGGATAAAAGAAAAAGAACGCTGAGGGGGTGCGTTCTTTTTCTTTTAGAATTATAAAATTAAATGAAAGGGAGAAAGTATGAATTTCATTTGAGGGGGAAATTATCATACTTGGCAAGAGTTCCTCTTGCTGACTATAGTATACGAAAATGTTATCTGAAAAATATGTCGCAACTATGTGAAATTATGTAGTTGAAATCACGTACTGTTTTGAACATTCCGTTATTTCAAATGCTGCATTTTCTGTTTTGTTCATGATGATATTAAAGATCGTCTTCTCTGGCTGAATAAGAAAATAGAAACGCACTGCTTGGGGGAACAGTGCGCTTCTATTATTATCAGTTTTAAATGAAAGAGAGAAAGTATGAATTTACTTTTGGGGGAATTATCATACTAGCAAGCATTTCCTACTTGCTGCTTACAGTATACAAAATACTTGTCAATAAATAATGTAGATAATATGGAAAACTATGTTATAATACATCGTTTTCGTTTTACATTATGGGAAGCATACCGCGAAGCTGTGGTATAATGGAAAGGAAGTAAGCTGCCTGTACGGATAGCATGTGAGTGTTCATTTACAATGTTTGAACAGAGCTTATTTCGATTATGAAAGACTGAATGATTCCTCAGACTATATACAGTCTGATATGAAGGGAGGGATATTATGAAATTACCTTATGCAGCAGCTCCATGCAAAGTCTGATGGACGAATCGCTTGCATGGAGCAATGATTACGGACTCGTCCGCTGACTTTGCCTGAATACAATTCATGTAGAAAAGGAGCAAAGTCAAAATGAACAATATGAAACAAACAATAAAAGACCTGCATGTTTTTCTTGTACTCTGGAGTACGCAGGCATGCTCGCAGCTTGGAAGCTCTATGACGAGCTTTGCACTTGTCATATGGAGTCTGCAACAATCCGGAAGTGCTATGGTCAGCGCGATGCTTTCCATCTGTTCGTACACCCCCTATGTGATATTCGGCCTGTTTGCCGGATCCCTGTGTGATCGCTGGGATAAAAAGAAGACAATGCTGATCTGTGATAGTCTGGCTGCTGGCTCAACCCTTGTAATCAGTATCCTGCTGTTACAGGGAACGCTGGAGATATGGCATTTGTATATTCTGAATGCTGTAAACGGATGTATGAATACGCTGCAGCAGCCCTCCAGTGAAGTGGCGATTACTCTGCTGACTCCGAAGAAGCAGTATGCCAGAGCAGGCGCTCTGCGGATGTTTTCCAATTCATTGAACACACTGCTGGTTCCCGTTTTCGCAACCTCTGTTTATGCGTTGTTCGGTATGCAGACAATCCTGCTGATTGATCTGATCAGCTTCAGCGTCGCCTTTACAGCCCTGGCCTTCTTCATACGGCTGCCTGCTGTAGAAGCGGTGTCCGCTATAGAAAAACAATCTCTTCTGAACGGCGTAAAAAGCGGTCTTCACTGGCTGAGAGAAAATCGCGGTGTTCTGGACCTGATCCTGTATCTGGCTGCGATAAATCTGGTAGCCTCCACCCTGGATGCTGCACTGCCTTATATGCTGCTGATGCGCGAGGGTGGCAGTGAAGCTGTGCTGGGGGTAGTGAATACCTGTATGGGACTGGCAAATCTTGCCGGAAGTCTTGTTCTGATGCTGAAGCCGACGAGGCATCAACGTGTGCGATTGATTCACAATGCCCTGCTGATCAGCATGGGAACCGAAAGCTTTTTTCTGGCATTGGGCAGAGAACCCTTTGTATGGTGTCTGGGGGCATTTCTCGGCTGGCTGTGTATTCCGGCAATGAATACGAATATGGATGTGCTGCTGCGTGAACATATACCGCTTGATATGCAGGGAAGAGTGTATGCCGCTAGAAATTCTCTTCAATTCTTCACCATACCGGCAGGATATTTTCTGGGTGGTGCCCTCATAGATTATATCCTTGAGCCCTTCATGGCGGCACAGGGAGCATCCTCCCTGCTTGGACGTGCAATCGGTGTAGGCGAAGGAAGCGGTGCGGCTCTTCTGTTTCTACTGCTGGGTTTTGCGGGTATCGCGATTTGCCTGCTGTTTCGTAGAGATTCAAACATCTGGTCTTTGGAAACAATAGATGAACAACATAAGTAAAACAAAAGAAGCTCATGCTTGGGTTCATGAGCTTCTTTTGTATCTTATTATCTTTATATTTGAAAGGGAGAAAGTATGAAGTATTCTTGGGGGAATTTTATCATACCAGCAAGATTACCTCTTGCTTGCTTATAGTATACGAAAAACTTGCAGTTTAAATATGGCGCGATCATGGAAAAATATGTGGAAATCAGAATTGTGGCGCACAAATTGTGTGATAGCTCCCACAATTTTATGGATCGTGGAATAAAAAGGGGAAAAGCTGTACATACGAATACAGTCATTTTGGTATCAGCGGACACAGGTGATGGAAAGGGAAAATGTGGCTTTACAGTCATTCTTGCTGCTGTAAAGAGAAATCTATGATCCTGCATACAACAAAAAAGACGTTTGGGGGAACGTCTTTTTTGTATCATTATTATATAATTTTGAAAGGGAGAAAGTATGAAGTTATTTTTGGGGGAAATATGTCATACTAAGCAAGATTACCACTTGCTTGCCTATAGTATACAAAAAACTTTCCGTTTAAATATGGCGGGATCATGGAAAAATGTGTGGAAACTTGATTTTTCGTACACAAATTGTGTGATTAGCATTTCTAAGATGTCAAAAAGCACATAATTCATGATATAATACGATGCATAGGAAGGTGATGGATTTGCAGATTACAGGACTTGAGGAGCAGGATGTAGTACAGGCGGCTGCTGTAAAATTTCCAGGTAAATACATAGAGATGGGTGAAAGTGATCTGTATCTGCCGGATATTGAAAAGGGCAGCTTGACGATTGAGGGTATCGATCATCCCGTATTTGCCAGCACGCATTATGCCTATGAAGATAAGCTGGTAAATGGAAACAAGACCCGCTACAAGATACCTCTGACTACGGTGCTTGTAAAGAAGGATAAATATGAAGTAATCTATGACAGCTATGGGAAATATTATGTGGCTTATAAAGAGGAAGAGAAAATTCATTTTGTTCCATATGAGGATTTCTATGAGCTGCTGAAGCCGCTGATTCATATGAATGAAGAAAAAAACGAACAGGCGACATAGTTCGACAAATTGCGAAAATGAAGTGCTGTATAGTATGGGTGGCAGATGAGAAAACTGCTGATACGTAAATGATCCCCGAAAACTATCCCTAATTTACGTATAACATCATTCTATCCCCTATAATTTTGGAAAAGGCTCTGCATTGCATGCGGAGCCTTTTCTATACCGATAAGCATGTCCTGACGAACAGTTCTGTAAAATGTCATAGTACGAAAAAGGCTGTGTAATCCGTTTTTCAAAGGAGCCCTGTCAAAGAGGCAGTGCTGCTTTCGGATAATGAAAAACCGCCGATTTCTATCGACGGTTCCCTTGATTGTGTAATTAAATTACAGTTACGTTTGCAGCGTGATCTCCGCGATCGTTTGTATTGATCTCGAAGTTAACCTTTGCTCCCTCTTCCAGTGTACGGAATCCGGAAGTCTGGATTTCAGAATAGTGTACAAACAGATCCTGTCCAGCGTCTGTTGTAATAAATCCGTATCCTTTGTCTGCATTAAACCATTTTACTTTACCTGTACTCATATTAGTACCTCCTTATAATGTAGATAAGAAGCACTCTCATGGCATAAAAAAACACATATGTGAATTGTACAATGAGATAATTACAATTCCTGATATGTGAATATTGAAATCATAGTTATTTGCTTGTTATTACACTTTCAGTATAACACAAGAAATGAGAAAAGCAAGAACTTTCGTAATTATTTGCATTATTTGCAATATGGTCGTTACGATTCACCAATCTATTGTAGATATCAGCTGAGATAAGGGTAAATTATCGAATGGCAGTGAACTTATACATACAGGAGCAGCATCCTTGATTGATTTATTATTACCCGAAAGAAGTGCAATGATAGCCTGATGCATCATTTGATCACAATGGAATAAAACGTTCTCATAAGCACTACTCTGCGGCATTTCTGGTTCGCAGCTGTTTATGATAAACCATACGCAAAACGCTAACAGTATAAGACGACAAAAATGTCTGAAGATTTGAAATGCAGAAAGAAAGTGCTGGTATAGTTCTGGCGGTTACTGCACTTCATTCGCATGCGTATATTATATATCTGAAAGACGATTCATTATTGACAAAGTTGAGCATAGAGCTTATATAGAGAGAAAGCCAACTGTTCTTTTTGGAATTACTATGTAAAGCGTATGCTTGCTGCAGTGCAGAAGGTTCGGCGGGCAGAAAGGTTCGGCGGGCAGGAATGCTTCACTGTGTAATTGCGATTCGTCATAATGTATATAATGCATCGGTATTTTGTATCAGACCAGGTTTTTTTACATATTCGTTTAGAACGTGAAAACGAATCTTTTGCTTCAGCAATCTTGTGTTCTTTTGCTCCAAAGACGATTTGATTTCTTTTGATATTTATTTGACTTTTCACTGAAAAAAGCATAGACTGAGGGTATTGAGGTATATAAAATGGTAAACTACGAAGAAAAGGTATTTCATCCAAACCTGGGCATCTGTGATGTTACAGGCATCGACAAAAAAGAAAAGCGTATGGTAATTACGGCAGCGGATGGAAGTACCTGTTCCATACCGTTCGAGAGCCTGCCACGAGTGGGTGTACGAAATCTGATGGAAAGTGATGAGGCGGATCTCATCATGAAGAAATTGTTTACTCCCAAACAGGAATCATCCCTTCCAGCCAGTCTTACGCTTATGCAGATTCAGCAGAGTATTGTGGACTACAAGCTGGAACAGCAGGTACAGCTGCTCATTGGTCTGCTGTATTGGAAATACGCGGAAGGTAAAAAAGGTATCCGTTATCAGGAATGTCTTTCCCGTATTGAGGGTGTACTCTGTGAGGAGCTGTCCTTTGTTCTTGACCTTTCTAAGGATCTTCTTGTGGAGCGTCTGGAGGATTGCTACCGCAGCATGGCATAGATTACAGAAAATGGTGCAGTCGCACTATTTTTTTATTTGCTGAATGCCGTAGTTTTATATGGGAAAACTGATAGATGATAAAAATTATAAATTGACGTATGTACCATCGTATGGTAAACTTAGTAAGTTATTACGAGTTTTTAACCTGCAATGATAGAAAGAAGGTAACAATGACAACATTTAATGAATTACAGATCAGCAGCGAGGTAATGAAGGCTGTTGAAGAAATGGGATATGAAAATGCAACCGATATTCAGGCACAATCCATTCCGCTTATTATGGAGGGCAAGGATGTGCTTGGTCGTTCAAATACAGGAACAGGTAAAACTGCTGCATTCGGTATCCCGGCGATTGAGAAAGTATGTCAGGGAACAAGATATCCGAACGCACTGATCATCTGTCCAACAAGAGAGCTGGTCACCCAGGTGGCTACCGAGCTTAGAAAATTTTCAAAGTACAAGGAAGGCGTTAAGATCGTTCCGATTTACGGAGGTCAGCCGATTGACCGTCAGATTCAGCTGTTGAAACGAGGCTGCGGTATCGTTGTCGGTACACCGGGCCGTATCATGGATCATTTGAACCGCCGTACACTGAAGCTGGATAATACCAATATGGTAATTCTGGATGAAGCGGATGAGATGCTGAACATGGGCTTTAAGGAAGATATTGAAGAAATCCTGTCCATGATGCCGGAGGGCAACGAGCATCAGACTATTCTGTTCTCGGCTACATGGCCTGCGGAAATTCTGCGTATCACCAAGGAATTCCAGAATGACCCGGTACGTGTGGAAATTAAGTCTGCACAGCGTACTATTGATACAGTAGAGCAGATTTATTATGATGCACCGCGTGGAAAAAAAGCAAATGCTTTACGTGTGCTGCTGTCTCATTACGATCCGGATTTGTGCATGATTTTCTGTAATACGAAGAAAATGGTAGATGAATTGTGTGATGAGCTGAATAAGCACAACATCAAAGCGATTTCTCTGCATGGGGATATGAAGCAGGAGTTCCGCTCCCGTGTTATGGAGCAGTTCCGTTCCGGAAATTATCCGATTCTGATCGCCACGGATGTCGCAGCCCGCGGAATCGACGTGGATGATATTGATCTGGTTGTGAATTTTGATATTCCACAGGATAATGAATATTACATCCATCGTGTCGGACGTACCGGAAGAGCCGGCAAGAAAGGTCTTGCTATCACTCTGGTAAGCGGAGGAAAGCAGCGTGCGGGAATCCGTGACATCATTCGTTATACGAAAACCAATATTGTCCGTCATGCGCTGCCAACCTGTGCACAGATGATGGAAGCCAACCGCAATGCTTTTGTTGCAAAGGTAAAGGAAGCATGCGATGAGGGCATTACTGAAGAAAGCATGGAGATTGCAAATGAACTGATGGCAGAGGGAATTGCTCTGGAAAACATTATTTCTGCATTGATTTCCATGACCTACAAGAATGAAATCATCGATATTGAAGCGGATGAGGATGTGAAGCGTTATGCATCTGCATTTGATGCTATCACGTTGAAATTCAATGTCGGAAGAAACAATGGTGTACAGCCGGGTAATATCGTTGCGGCAATCATTGAGGAATCCGGACTGAATGGAAAAGCCATCGGGCGTATTGATGTACGCAAGGATTTCACCCTGGTGGATGTGGAAGCCAGCAAGGTGGATGCAGTATTGAGCAATATGCAGCGCAGTCATATCCGCGGTGTGGAAGTCATGGTGGAAATCGACAGTGCGCCGAAGCGCAAAAACAGCAGCCGTTCCAATGGAAGAGGAACCGGAGGCAAAGGCGGTTATAATAAAGGCGGACGCAGCAGAAGCTATGATAACAGTGCTTCTTCTTCACAGCGTCGTCCAAGCAGACGAGCATCCGGAAGTCATGACAAGAGTGTTCGTAAGAGCAGAAAAGAGAAATAAGAAAGAAGCATCCCAAGCTCAAGGGATGCTTTTCCTTTATGTTTTAAGGTTATTGCTTGCTATCGGCAATGCTATCATTTTATTCTTTATAGGTAATCGTACGGTGCGGATAGGGGAATTCAATGCCTTCCTGATCAAAGCGTTTTTTAATTGCGATGCGCAGATCAGACAGCATGGCAAAGCCTTCTGAATTATCACGCGAGTATACGGTGGCACGCAGGGTCAGGGAAGAATCGTTGAAGGAGGTAAGACGAACGATAACCGGCTCCACATGGTTTCGCATATCCTCCTCTGTGCGGGGATCCACATAAGCGGGATGCCGTATGATTTCTTCCTTCATGATATTCATCGCCTTATCCAAATCACTTTCATAAGCGATGTCCAGCGTTAGAAAATTACCTTTTGTGTGATTGGTCAGACTTACATTTTCCAGAACGGCTTTGTTCATGGTGCTGTTAGGAATGATAACCTTTGTGTTTTCGTAGGTTCTTATCACCGTATCTCGAAGGGAGATATCCACCACGTAGCCTTCATATTCTCCGTTATTGACCTTTACCAGATCGCCGATTTTAAACGGCTTGAAGGTGGTAATCAACAATCCGTTTACAAAGTTGCCCATGGATTCCTGGGCCGCAAGACCTAATACCACTGCGATGATACCTGCACTTCCCCAGATTTTACCAAGGACACTTTCAAAAGGAGTCAGCAGAGATAAACAGCCGTATATGGCTATGGTGTACAGAGTGATTTTAACAATGCGCATAACAAACTTCGCATTTACAATTTCCTTTTTACGGATCCAGCGGTTGATTGCCCGTTTGCACAGCCAGGCACATAACAGAAATATCAGCATAATGACAAGGGATTGCAGGAAGCCGTATTTGAATAGGGAACCCTTCCCCCATTGATCTATATCCTTTACTATGTCAAACATGACAACACGTCCTTTCTGTGTGATATACAGGAATATTATACATGGAAATATGCGAAATATATATAAGAAATAAGTGGAATTGTGTGATTATATTGATATAATAATTATTTCATATATAATAATTTCTAGATAAGAAGGTGTCGAACGTGAACGTAAAAAGTAAGGTGCTAAAAATCAGAAATTTGCCCACAGACGGCAGAAAAATCGACCAGATCAACGCAAAGCCGTATCTGGTCATTGCCGTATTCCTTTTCATCGGGATTGCATTGCTGTTTACCCGTGTCTATCTCATAGGAATCGTAATAACCTTTCTGTTTCTGTATTGCCTGCTGTTTGTCAAAGATGTTGTACTGATAGAGTTTTATGAAACCTATGCGGTCTTTTATCTCAATAACGGCAAGGAGGAATGCTTTCTGCTGTTCTGGCAGGATGTAGCAAAATGGTCGATTACCTCCAGTCGCAATGATTTGGATGTGTTGAACATCGAATTGAAAAATCATCAGTGCATCTCGCTGAAATGCGTATCACGCAAAAAGGTGGAAAAATACTTTCTGCAGTATGCCACTCCCATAAGGGAATCCGAAATCACCAAGCAGCATGCTCTTTGAGCGGTTGCTTTTCTTTTCGCTTTCTCGTATAATGTTTTGTATTGTGATTGCTGAAGCAGGAGAAACCGACAGCTATCAGCAGTTCAAGCAGCAAAGCCCGTATGCAGCGGGTTACATGGAGGTAATTATGAAAACATATCAACAATATAAGGAACAGCTATCTGCACAGCTGAAGGGGCATCATCTACGGCTGTTTGCCATACTGCTTGTTTCCAGCCTGCTGATATCCCTGTGTAAGGATTCTCTAATTTATATCATGGATGCCAAATCGCTGGTGTATTCCATCTTGAGTTTTCTTCTGTCCCTGTTTTTTTCACTGATCAACTATGTGATTCTGTTTCTGTTTATTCAAAGGGTTCGAAATGAATCCTTTGGTGTGAAGGATGTGCAATATGGCGCTTCACGCTTCATATATCTGATTCTGGCTGGGCTGATTGTCAGTGTGATACAGCTGCTGGTCAGTACCGTGGCAACGTTTCTGATCATGGTTCCGCCATTGTACTATGTGGGAATGAGTGTACTGAATGTCTTCTTTATCCTGTGGAACGCACTGATCGCCTATGGCGTATATGATGGTGTTACTCGGATCAAGGCACTCGTGATGGGGAGCTTTCAGTTGCTTTGGGAACAGATTCGTGTGATTCTTCGCGGCTCTCTTGTGTATATGATCTGGTTTGTTGTCGCTCAGATCGGTATTCTGCTTGTAGTGACGTCCTTTTTGGGGAATGATATCAGTAACAATCTGATGGAGGTATTCAGTGTTGCTGCCAATAATACACAGGCGCTGATCAGTATTATCGGTATTTATGCGCTGTATTATGTGGTGCAGTTTTATTTGCTGGTTCCATTATATCTGTTGAGTGCAAATGTGTATGAGGATGGAAAGGACCATTCGATCAATATAAAATAAGGAGGTACCAATCCTTCTGCAATATCGGCAGGAGGATTTTTTGTATTCCTGATTCAATATGATGCTGATCAATATGATTTGTTATAAAGCGTTGACAAAAAATAGTTAATAGGTTATTATAAAATTATAAATGGAAGCGCTGACATTGTGGGGGGAGGTGATTCTGTGAAAAGAAAGAAATTTATGCTTGTAGCATTGTTCTCTTTTGGATTCGCTTTATCAGCTATTTCAATAAATGCTGCATCATATGACTATGGCGTAAGTTGCAATGATAAAACTACAAGTGGGTATACATATGCTACTAATGATTCATGCAATATTAAATCAGTATCTCGTTATACAAAGGATGGAGCAAGTATTATTACACTAGCTGCTGATTATGGCTATAGAGATGCTAATACTGGTTATGCAACAACTAGACGCTCTTTACCGAGTGGAGGTCGTTACTTTACACGTATTGATGGTACTCATAAAGTAGGAAATAATACTTATTATAGTTCAGATGTTCGATAACTCTATTTTATTATGCGAATAATTCCTCCTAGGTACCTAGGAGGAATTATTCTAATAATCGAAAGAATAATTTTAAAGGGGGACTCTTATGAAAAAAAATTTCACTAAAGTAATCGCGATGTTTATAATGTTTTCCTTGTTAAGCGGCTGTAGCGGCAAGCAGACACAGAAAGTTGATGAGAAAGCTCTGCATTATGAAGCTGATTATGCTACACTGAAAAATTCTATGGCATCTTCCTCTTTCATGGCAGATATTAAAGGTGGGGCATTATTGTTCCCTGTTTATGAAAATTCTGAAGGAACACATAAATATACAGTTTTTTATGATGGCAAGAACACAAATATAATGGATTCAAACCCTGAATCCGGCTGTGATTTTGACAATGTAGATAGCTGTAGTAGCATTTCTGATGAAATGCGTTCAAATTATACTGTATATGGGGATAAGCTTTATTATGTAGTAGAGGCTTTTAATAAAAAAGATCAATTAACAGAGACTATTATAAGAAGTAATTTTGATGGAACCGAGGAAGAACAGCTTCTTTCTGTCACAAAAAGTGATGATGGTGAGGATGTTTCCTTTGCCTTTACAATACATAAGAATATTTTATATTATGCAGACAGCAACAAGGTACATGCTTATGACCTGTCTGATAACGAGGATGAAATATGCTTTGAATTAGAACCTGATACAAATATTGTAAATATGTTTTTTGAAGATGATAGTGTATATATAACTACAGAAATCTATAAGGATAAACAAGAAGTCATAAAGAATGCTATATTGAAAGGATCACTTACAGATTACAGTATGAAGCTCTGGCAGAAGGAGAAAAATGTTTATTATGCAAACAGCCAGTTTTTAATTGAAGTAGGTAATGGGGAAAAAGAAGGTGTCTTTTACTATGATGTTGCATCAAATAAGAAAAAGAAATTATTGGATACCTATTCTTTTAGTGCCTTTGTAAATGATGACTATATCGTATTATGCGATATTGACATGAAAAATCTTTATCTGTTTAACAGAAAAGGCGAATTGCTTGATAAGACAGCTTTAGAACATATGGAAGGATTGCCACAGGGAATCATCCATCACTCATTTTATTTTGCAAATGGAAATAAATTTTATAGGTATCCGATCAAAGAAGATAAATTCCAAAAGTATGTACAAATTGAATTAACATAAGGGGGTGCCTCATGTTATCGTTAAATGTTCAAAAGGTGACGAAGAATTATGGGAAAACGGTAGCCGTACGTGATATGAGCTTTGTGCTGCAACCGGGGGTTTATGGTATTATCGGACCGAATGGCGCAGGGAAAAGTACGCTATTACAAATGATTACAACGAATTTAACGCAATATGAAGGTACAATTTCTTATTGTGGAGATGAAATAAAAAAGATGGGCTCTACCTATCGCAATATTCTTGGCTATATGCCGCAAATAACAACGGGATACGGCGATTTTACTGCGAAGCAGTTTTTGTATTATATGGCAGCACTAAAAGGAATAAAGAAAGAGGAAGCGGAACAAAAGATAAAGGCATTAAGCAGTATACTTAACCTTGATACTTATCTGAACCGGAAAATTAAGGCCTACTCCGGAGGGATGAAGCAACGGTTATTTTTCCTGCAGGCGTTATTAAATGATCCAAAGGTACTGGTCCTCGATGAACCGACGGCAGGCTTGGATCCATTGGAGAGAATACGGTTGCGTAATTATATTTCTACGATTGCAAAAGATAAGATAGTTTTAATAGCAACGCATGTTATGCAGGATATTGAGACGATTGCAAAAGAAATTTTATTCATAAAGGAAGGGAATCTGTTATTCGAAGGTAGTATAACGGAGTTGATTGAAGGCTTAAAGGGTAGGGTACAGGAAACATTGATTGCTGAAGATGTATGGGAGGAATTTCAGAGAACACATAAAATTACAAGGTCATTGCGTTTGGATACTGTATTTCATGTACGCTATATAGTTGATGAAGTCGGTGAAAGCTCTGTTCTCCCCTCACTTGAAGATGCTTATCTGTATTATATGGGATAATTTATATGCAGCTTATACGATATGAGATAAGGAAGCTTACATCAAAGCGCAATCTGATCGTTGCCATCCTTCTTCTTTTTTTTGCGACATTCACCTTTCTGTATATGGAACAATTACAGAGCAATGATGTAATGGCGAAATATAAAGATGTTTATTTCAGCATAAATAAACAATTAAATGGCAAAAATCTGCAGGATAAAAAAGCATGGATAGAAAAAAAGCATACATTCTTCACACAAGTGAAGCAATATGAAGAGCAGCTTCATTTAACGGAGGCCTTTCAGGATGATACGGAAGCACAGAAGGCTGATGCAGATTTTCTATCAGAATATCAAAAATTACTGCAAACGGATATCTATACGGATTTGAATGCTCATTTACAGATATACCAGTATCTCCATACCTATTACAATCGTATAACAGAGTATCAAACATATCTGGATGGTATTCTGAAGAAAACGGATTTTCTCAAAAATAATCCCATGCATATTACGATATCGGATGAAAAGCTACAACAGTTGGAATTCACAAAAAGTACCTACGAAAGGCTTCGTAATACAAGCTTCAGTGACGAAGGCTTCCTTGTTTTTGAACGTTATGTGACAAGCTCTGTCTCTATCATGATTTGTTTTGCCTGGTTATTTATAGCGATTATTGTATTACAGAGCGATGAAAGTGCAGATATGACATCCTTGATAACAACTACGAAATATGGAAGGGTCGCATCACGCTTTTCTAAATGCATTGTTATCTTCATTACAGGTATTTTGCTTACGATCCTAATTGAAGGGGGATATCTGCTTCTCCTGCAGGGATTGTATGGCGGCATAAATTGGGAAGCATCCATTCAAAGCATACCTTCTCTGTATACAAGCGCATTTCAAGGAAATGTAGGTATGTGGTATGGTATAACATTTGCCATAAAAATCATTACAGGATTTACTTTAGCTATGATATTTGCATGTTTGTATCAATGCTTTCAGAAATTCTCTATTCTTTTAATGAGTGCATTGCTGGCCCTCTCTTATCTGCTTGTCCAGACTATTTCAGTCAACTCTGTACTGCGAATCTTTCATTACCTCAATTTATATGAAATCAGTAATACACATACGTTTTTTCAGGATTATATAGTATTTACATTTCGTTCTATTACAATATCATTAGCTGAACTCCTATGTATATGTATCATCATATGTATGTTCCTTTTTACAGCGTTATTCCTGTTTTCACATAATAAGGTCAGGATCCCTAAATGGAATACTCATTCGATTGCGTTTGTACAGCATACAAATCTGTTGATACATGAAATTCAAAAAATCATTGTTAATAATAAATTCTTTATCATATGTGTCCTGCTTTGTGTTTATCAGGGGAATTATAGTTATACAATTGCCAGTCAGCGACAGGACTCTGTCATTGAGGATAAGGTGATAGAACTATATAAAGAATATGGCGGTGTACTGAATCCTGTTAAGAAGCGTAAAATTGAAAAACAATATAAGCTGTATGAGGAGCAGGAAACAGAACTGGAAAAGCTAGCTGCAGAGAAAGATAGGGGAATGGCGGCATCGGAAGCAAATTACCAGGCTTTATTAAAAAAGAGTATGGATCAAATAAAAGACAAAGCGGCGTTCAAGATTTTTTATAAGGATTATCAGGATGGTGAGGTACTCGTTTATAAAAAGGGATATCAGGCTATTTTTGCTATGAATACACAAGAGCGGGATATTCAAATGAGTATTCTGCTGATTGCCTCCCTTATATTTGCTTTACATGGAATCTATACATTTGATCAGCAGAAAAAGGAGTATATACTGTATGAGACTACAAAAAAAGGCAGAAGGTCGAGGAATAGAGCTAAATTCATAGTTGTACTAATGGTGTCGGTATTCATGTATTTATTTTACAATCTTAGTGACGCACTTGCATTTCATCAACTATATCCGATGTTTCAATGGGATGCCCCATTACAAGCTGTAGTACCTGATGATTGGAGTATTGCATCTTCATTACCGCTTGAAATTTCATGTTTGCAGTATGCTTGTTTGCTGTATTTCATCCGGTGCTCGGGTGTAGTGCTCAGTGGCTGTATCGTAGCCCTAATATCTAAAAAGTGTGAAAATCCTCTTGTTAGCTGCTTTTTGAGTTTATTTATATTATTGTTTCCAATGATTCTTTATTATAACGGTGCTGATTTTATCTTGTATGTCACTGTCTTTGACTTGGTTCAGGGAAATCTCTTTCTATATCATAATTTCAATTTCATTAAGTATTTGGTGATTATACTATTTCTAGCGGGCTCATCTGTGAGGCGATTTTCATTGATACATTCAAAAAGGAAGCTTTAATATCGAGCAATATTCATCCATATGGATTTCCTGCACAGGCTTGTTTTGTGAAAGGTACATAAAATGCAATAAAAAATTCTTCCTGCAATATCGGCAGGAGGATTTTTTTACGTATAGAAATTTTATAATAGAAGATTGATTTTCCAGAATGCTTTGGTTAACTGTGGTGTAGAAAAAACTTGATTATCGGTTACTGTTCACCGATAGAATAAAAGGTGTCAAGAGGAAAAAGCAAATAAACAA